>JACXTT010000287.1_pt1 | contig 83491 bp, 69 predicted proteins | sample 9270951 | NCBI WGS metagenome assembly JACXTT01 (sample SAMN15532306, study PRJNA645909) | rock metagenome | isolation source: weathered quartz diorite | place: Puerto Rico | collected 2017-06-21 | reverse complement strand
CTGGATCCGTCGGCAGCGGCGCGCGCCGGTGGTGCAGATGCCGGAGGGCGTTGAGCCCTCGGAGCTGGCGGCGGAACGTGGTCCCGTCGAGTCGATCGAGGAGCTCGTAGGCCGGCGGCAGCTGAGTGCAGTGGTCGAGGAGGCGATGACGCTGCTTCCGGAGGAACAGCGAACCGCGATCATCCTGAAGGAGTATCACGGCATGACGTTCCAGGAGATCGCCAACATGCAGGGATGTCCGTTGAGCACGGTGAAGACCCGTCTGTATCAGGGTCTGAACGTCCTGCGGCGGCATCTCGAGAAGAATGGGGTTGCTTTAAGCAGAATCGAGGGTGTTGCCTCGAGCAAGGTTGCGGGCCAAATTACCCCGCGGCTGGTGAAACGATGATAAGCGAAACCTTTACCTGCGGAGATCACGGCGCGCTGGTGTCGTACCTCTACGACGAATGCACGCCCGCGGAACGCCGGGCGATCGCTGCGCATCTGGTGGTTTGCAACGCGTGCGGTGAGGAGCTCATCGCACTCGGCGGCACACGCGAGCAGCTCGCGATGTGGACGCCTCCAGACGCGCAGCTCGGGTTCCGAATCGCTCCCGAAACGTCCAAAGCGAACGTCCTTCGCCCCGCCCGCTGGTGGCGGCAGCCGATGCCCGCGTGGGGGCAGGCCGCTGCGGCCGTCGTCATCTTCGCGACAGGACTGATGCTCGGAGCCGTGCGCGATGTGCTGCAGCCTGCCGGTGGTGGTCTTCAGGGACCCGCGGCGGCGCGGTCGACGACAACGGCGGCGGCGAGTACCGCGAATGCCGCGCCGATCACGCGTGCGGATCTCGTCGCACTCGAACAGCGGCTCCGTTCAGAGATGTCGCAAACGCATGCGACCAGCCAGAACGCAGCCGCTTCGCCGGCCGATGCGCGGCTTCTCGATCGTGTCCGCGTGATGATCGACGAAAGCGAGCAGCGGCAGCGCCGCGAGCTGGCGCTTCGGAGCGCCGAACTGGTTCGTGACTTCGACGCGCAGCGGAACGTCGATCTCGCGCGAATCGAGCGAACGCTGGGACAAATGGACGGGACGACCGGTGTTGAAGTGGCGCAGCAGCGCCAGATGTTGAATTACCTGATGCGCGTGTCGCAGCGAGGACAGTAATGAAACCCGTGCATGGAAATCGTGTCGCTCTCTTTTTCACGGTCGGCTTCGTGCTGGCGTCGAACTCGTTTGCACAGGTCTCTCAGACAGAGGCCGATCAGGTGCGCGCACGCCAGAAGATATCGCTGATGGAGAGCGTGCTCGAAAGCGCCGTCGCCAACGGCGCCGACAGCCTGATGCGCGCGGTGCGCCTCGTCATGCCACCCGACGCGTTGATGCTCACCGGCGCGCCTTCGGCCCGTGGGTTTCTGCTGCAGGGTTACGGCCTGTTCTTCGACGTGGAGGTGCCCGCCTTCCGGCGAACGATCGCGTGGACGCTCAGGCAGATGGTCGACGACAACGGTCTTGGCGCACCGGCGGCCGTGAATCAGCTGAAGGCGTATATCGCGACGGTTCAGGATCCGCGTCAGCGGGCTGCCCTCGATCGGGCGCTCCACCGCCTCGAGCTGCAGGTCGGACCCGTCGGGCCGGTTCAGCAGGACGCAGCGGCAAGGCCTGGCGCGACTACGGTGAGCTCGCAGGCGGTGGCCTTGCCAGCGGCGGCCCCCCCACCGGTGGATCCTGCGATCCTTGACGATCCAAATGCCGCGTACACGCGTGAAGTGAGTGTCGCTATCGTCGACGCCATGATTGAGAACAGCGGGCCGCTGCCCGTCGGCGACAACGAGTGGTTGACAGTCGCGGCACGCGACAATATTCGACCCGATCGGCTCGTTCCCGGGGACACCTCGAACATCAGCAGTATCGTCTTCCGCATAAAGGGGTCTGACCTGGCAGCGTTTCGAGCGGGCCGAATGACGCTCGAGGAGGCGCGCACGCACGTCGAGGTGAAGCAATTCTGATCGCATTACAATTGCTTCATGCGGCGCGTTGCTGTAGCAGCGACCGCAGCGCTGCTCCTCGCAGGCTGCGGCCATCAGTTCGATGTCGAGAAAGTCCTCAAGATCACTGATGTTCACACCGGTTGGTACGACGCGGGAATCCAGGAGGGCAAGAACAAGCTCGTCCCCAGCATCTCGATGAAGCTGCAGAACATTTCCGACGACTCGGTCGAAAGCGTCCAGGTCAACGCCATCTTCCGTCGCGTCGGCGAACCTGAAGCCTGGGGCGAGCATTTCGCCAACGCGATCGATCGCGATGGACTTCCGGCGCATCAAACGACTCCCGGCTATCTGGTCCTCCGCTCCAACCTTGGCTACACCGGCACCGAGTCGCGACTGCAGATGCTGCAGAACAAGCAGTTCGTCGACGCGCGGGTGGAAGTCTTCGGCAAGCACGGTTCACGCACCTGGCAGAAGCTCGGCGAGTTCACGATCGATCGTCAACTGCTGACGCAGTAGTGACATCCTCGACGCTCGCGCGGCGGCTCGGTCCGCTCGACGCCGCAGCCATCATTGTCTCCAACGTCATCGGTGGCGGCATTCTCTTCACCCCTCCGCAGGTCGCGGCGCTCGTGCCCGACGCGCCGCTGTTTCTCTTCACGTGGATCGCGGGTGGGGCGCTGGCATTCGCCGGCGCGATGGCGTATGCGGAGCTGGCCGCACTCCGGCCGCGTGCGGGCGGCGAGTACGTCTATTTGCGCGAGGCGTTCGGCGATGCCGCGGCGTTTCTTACCGGGTGGACGTCGTTCGTGGCGGGCTTTTCCGGCGCAATCGCCACCAGCGCCGTTGTCATGGTGTTCTACCTCGGACGATTCGCGCCGGCGCTTGCGGGGAGCGGACCGTGGCTGGTCGTTCCGATCGTCCCTGGCGCGATCGCACTGACATTCTCGGCACAAACGTTGACGGCGATCGCGATCATCGCCGCGATGGCCTGGCTGCATCGACGCGGCATCGGTCCAGGACGCGTCGTCGGCAATCTGCTCGCGTCGCTGAAGGTGACGGCGTTCGCGCTGTTCATTGCCGTCGGATTTGGGTGGGGCTCGGGAACCCTTGCCCACCTGTCGGAGCGTGCGCCGCTTGGCGGCGGCTCGTGGCTGCTGGCCTTGATTCCCGTGATGTTTACCTATTCTGGCTGGAACGCTGCCGCATATGTGGCTGAAGAGATTCGCGACCCGGGACGCAATGTGCCGCGGGCGCTCGCGATGGGGACGGCAGCCGTCGTTCTGATTTACGCGTTGATGAACGCGCTCTACCTGTATGTGATTCCGGCGCGCGAACTCGCGGCTGTCAATCGCAGCGTGCTCGACGTCATTGCCGATCTGCTGCTCGGCGGCTACGCGGGCAACATCATGGGCGTGGTTTCGATCATCAGTCTCGCTGCAAGCATCAGCGCGATGACGCTCGCAGGGCCGCGCGTCTACTACAGCATGGGGCGTGACGGTCTTTTTTTTCGCCGCACGGCGTTCGTTCATCCTCGCTATCGAACGCCCTCGTCGTCGATCATCGCGCAGGCGGTCTGGAGCTCGGTGCTGGTGCTGACTGCCACGGCTGATGCGCTCGTGACCTATACAGGCTTTGCAATTGTGCTCTTTTCAGGGATGGCCGTCCTCGCGTTGTTTGTGCTGCGAAGACGCGTGCCCGATGCCCCGCGTCCGTTCCGGGCGTGGGGATACCCGGTCGCACCGGCGATTTACGCGGTCGCCAGTTTCGCGATTCTGGTGAACGGGTTGTATCGAGGTCCAAGCGCGACCGGTGCCGGGGCGCTGATCATCGCCGCTGGTTTGCCGGTGTACTTCCTCTTTAAGCGGCAAATCCCAAATCCCAAATCCCAAGATCCAAATCCCAATCCTGTGTGATTCGCATGGGATTTTCGCTTGGAATTTGGGATTTGGGATTGGGATTTACCTACGGCCGCAGCGTACCTCGATAAGTAATCTTCCGATTCGGCTCAATCCGCACGTCGAAGTTGAGCGGTGAGTACCCCTGCGCGACGATCTGAATGTGGTGCGCGCCGGCTTCGAGCTTCAGCGCCTGGAAAATTCCGTCGTAATCGTCCACACGTCCCGCGAAGTACCCGTCAACATACACGTCGGCCGAGCGCGGTGAGACGATGAGCCGCAACTCTCCGACGTCGTAGAAGAACGGATCGTAATAGCCTGCCGAATAGCTGCCGTAATAGCCAGGGTAGTAGCTCGGGGGATACCACGTGTACGGGTCGTAGTAGAAGTAGCCGAGGCCGAACGCACCGTACCCGTACGGATAGTAGCGTTGCGGATAGTAGTAGTAGTTACTGTAGACCCGCGGCGCGACGAAGACACCACGGTTTCGGCCCTCAAAGCCGCCTCGCGCGGTCTGCCCGGATGTGCGCGGCTGTGGAGGCGATGATTCCCGCGGAACAGCGCGCCCAACGGCGGGATTGTCACCACGGTCTCGTCCGCCGTCACGCCTCCGCTGATCGTCGGCAGCCGGTGCCCCGGCGGCAGCGGCGGGAGGGGCAGGAGCCGCCGCAGGTCGGACGACGCTGGTCGCCGTCGAAACCGGACCGGCGGGCTGAGGAGCTGATCGTTCAATTGCCCGCGGGCGGTCTCCGCGAGCAGGCGCTTCGCGACCACCGTCCGACGTCTGAACAGCCGGCGCGGATCTCTCGCCTTCATCCTGTGCGTGGAGAGCATTGGCCGGCGCGATGAAGAGCAACGCGGCCATTACGAGGAATGGTTTGCGGCTCATAACGGGCAAATAGCTGAGCAACGATGCTGCCAGTCGGGACCGAGCGCATTATTGTGCAGATCCAGGCCGATTCCGCCGAAGCATTTGCGAGTTGTCATCGGCAAGGGTCGTGGCCACGCGCCCGGGTGTCCTCACTTTTTGATCCATACTGGCCGAGTGATTCAGGCGACGACGATCCTGTCAGTGAGGCACCAGGACCGAACGGTCATGGCCGGCGACGGGCAGGTCACCCTTGGGAACACCGTCCTCAAGCACAGCGCGAAAAAGATCCGGCGGCTCTATAACGACTCGATTCTGGCGGGTTTTGCCGGGTCGGCGGCCGATTCCTTTGCGCTTTTCTCCAGATTCGAGGCGAAGCTGGAACAGTACCGGGGAAATCTGGAGCGCTCGGCCGTCGAGCTCGCGCGTGACTGGCGCACGGATCGGCTTCTGAGGCGGCTGGAGGCGATGCTCATCGTTGCCGACAAGCGCGCGACGTTCCTTCTCTCCGGCACCGGCGATCTCATCGAACCCGATGACGGCATCGTAGCGGTTGGTTCCGGCGGACCGTTTGCGATGGCTGCCGCGAGGGCGCTCGTCAGGCACAGTCAGCTTGACGCTCGTCAGATTGCGACCGAAGCGATGGGGATCGCGGCCGACATTTGCATTTATACGAACCCGAACCTCACGATCGAAGAGCTGTAAAGACGGACGACGAATGGCAATTTTTCTTCCTGAACGAACGGCGAGCACGGTCCGCTCATTGACGCCGCGCGAGATCGTCGCCGAACTCGATAAATACGTGATCGGTCAGGCGAAAGCGAAGCGGGCGGTTGCGATCGCGTTGCGCAACCGGATGCGTCGGCAACAGCTGCCGCCGGACATCGCAGAGGAAGTCACGCCGAAGAACATCCTGATGATTGGGCCGACCGGCGTCGGCAAGACGGAAATTGCGCGGCGGCTCGCGCGCCTTGCCCAGTCGCCCTTCATCAAGGTCGAAGCCTCGAAGTTCACCGAGGTCGGTTACGTCGGTCGCGACGTCGAGTCGATGGTGCGGGATCTCGTCGAGCTCGCAGTGGACATGGTGCGGGGGGAAAAGGTGGAAGAAGTGCAGGACAAAGCGAAAGCGGCGGCCGAGGAACGTCTGCTTGACCTGCTGCTTCCTCCTTCGCGGGTGCCGGCTCCGGGTGAGGATCCGGCCGCCATTCGGGATCAGGCGAACCGTACGCGCGAACGGATGCGCGATGCGCTGCACAGCGGTCGTCTGGACGATCGGAGCGTGGAAATCGAGGTCCGTGAGTCAGCGATGCCATCGTTCGAAATCATCGCAGGCACCTCGGTGGAGGAGATCGGCGTCAACCTGAAGGACATGATGGGCAACATGTTCCAGGGACGCACGAAATCACGGCGACTGAAGGTGCCCGATGCGCTGGCGCACCTGATCGCTGAGGAACAAGGCAAGCTTGTCGACATGGAGTCGGTGAGCCGCGCCGCCGTGCAGCGCGTGGAGCATGCGGGCATCATTTTCATTGACGAAATCGACAAGATCGCCAGCCGCGACGGGCTGTCAGGCGGCGGTCACGGCGGCCCGGATGTGAGCCGCGAGGGGGTGCAGCGCGACATCCTGCCGATCGTCGAAGGGACGACCGTGAACACGAAGCACGGGATGGTGAAGACCGATCACATCCTCTTCATCGCCGCCGGCGCGTTTCATGTCTCCAAGCCGTCGGACCTGATTCCGGAGCTCCAGGGACGGTTCCCGATTCGCGTCGAGCTCGAGCCGCTGACGCGCGACGATTTTGTCCGGATCCTCACGGAACCGCGGAACGCGCTCGTCAAGCAGTACACGGCGCTACTGGGCACCGAGGAGCTGACCCTCGATTTCACGCCCGGCGCCGTGCACCGGATTGCGGACTTTGCGGCCCGGGTCAACGACGCCACGGAAAACATCGGTGCGCGCCGCCTCCACACGGTGATGGAGCGGCTGCTCGACGAACTCTCGTTCGAGGCGCCGGATCTTGGGCAAAAGACCATCGTGATCGACGAACCCTACGTCGACCAGATGCTCGCCGACGTCGTCAAGAACGAGGATCTTTCGAGGTACATCCTCTAGTCCCCGGCCCCCGCCTCAATCCACTTCTTGGCCCGTGGCTTGCCCTATGCGGCCACATGCCCCCTCGAAACCGGCAAAATCAGCACAAAAATGTTCTATAGTGATGGCTCTTCGACATCATCGTATCGGCAACATGGCGATCACACGAATTCGCACGATATTCCTCAACCGCCAGAAAGCGACACGTTTGTTGACTCTGCGCTCATTCATCCCAGGAATGTAGGAGACCCCATGCCCGCGGCCAAGACCCCCGATTCGTCGACGACCACTCGCGATGCCAGACGACTCTCGACGCTGCTCGAAATCAGCCAGGCGCTGTCCGGCACGTTGAACCTCAAGTCGTCCATGCAGCGGGTGCTGCAGATTCTCATCCGCCACCACGGCGTCGTGCGCGGCATGGTCACCCTGCTCCGCGAAGGCGAGCTGCACGTGGAAGCCATCGAAGGGTTCGATGACCGCGCGCGCGCCGTCAGCTTCAAGGTCGGTGAGGGGATCACGGGTCAGGTCGTCCAGAGCGGCAAGCCGATCGTGGTGCCGCGCATCAGCAAGGAGCCGGAATTCCTCAACCGGATGGCGCGGCGCGCCGATGTCTCGCGTCACGAGCTGAGCTTCATCTGCGTGCCGATCGCCGTCCAGCGCACGACGGCCGGCACCCTCGCCGTCGATTTGAAGTTCAAGCCGGAGCGCGATTACGAAAGCAGCGTCAAGTTCTTCGGCATCGTCAGCTCGATGATTGCGCAGGCGCTCAACGTCCAGCGGCTGGTCGAGGAGGAAAGGCGGCGGCTCGTTGACGAGAACACCCATCTGCGCCAGGAGCTGCGCGAGCGGTACGACTTTTCGAACATCATCGGGACGAGTGGGCCGACGCGGCAGATGTACGAGCAGGTCGCACAGGTGGCGCAGACCAACACCACCGTCCTCATCCGCGGCGAGTCGGGTACCGGCAAAGAGTTGATTGCGCACGCCATTCACTACAACTCGCTGCGGGCGAAGAAACCGTTCGTGAAAGTGAGCTGCGCGGCACTCCCCGATACGCTGATCGAATCAGAGCTGTTCGGCTACGAGAAGGGTGCATTCACCGGCGCGAACGCGCGCAAGAAGGGGCGCTTCGAGCTGGCGGAAGGGGGGACCATTTTTCTCGACGAAATCGGCGACATCAACGCGAGCACGCAGGTGAAGCTCCTGCGCGTTCTGCAGGAGCGCGAATTCGAACGCCTCGGCGGGACGGACTCGGTCCGCGTCAATGTTCGCGTGATCGCGGCGACGAACAAAGACATGGAGAAGGCTATCGCGGACGGAACGTTCCGCGAGGACCTGTACTACCGCCTGAACGTCTTCACCATTTTCGTGCCGCCGTTGCGCGACCGGAAAGCCGATCTCCTGTTGCTGGCCGATCACTTCCTCGAGAAGTTCTCACGCGAACACGGCAAGGTGATCAAGCGCATCTCGACACCCGCCATCGACATGCTGATGTCGTATCACTGGCCGGGCAACGTCCGCGAGCTGGAAAACGCGCTGGAGCGCGCCGTGCTCGTCTGCGACGGGCAGGTCATACATGGCCACCACCTTCCGCCGTCTCTGCAAACAGCGGAAGGGTCCGGCACGGTGACGCGCGTATCACTGAAGGATGCGGTCGAGGGATTCGAGCGCGACCTCATCCAGGACGCGTTGAAGACAACCCGCGGCAATCGCGCCAAGGCGGCGCGGTTGCTCGACACGACCGAGCGCATCCTCAACTACAAGGTGCGCAATCTCGGCGTCGACGTGCGCCGCTTCCGGCCAACCGACGCGGGACGCCGAATCATCCGCCGTCCCGATGTCGATCAGCCCATCCCGGCGGAACACGCGGCTGCCGTCGAGTAATAGTCTCGAAACCACGAAGGTCGCGAAGGTCACGAAGTAAGATTTGAGTGTTCGTGATCTCGAAGGTTTTAAGAACGTCTTCGTGGTCTTCGCGCGTCATCCTGTGTGGGTCCTTCGTGGCCTTCGTGGCGTGCGGGAAGAAGGGGCCACCGCTCGCACCGATCGTTCGCATTCCGTCCGCGATTGCGATGGTTCAGGCGCAGCGCGTCGGCAGCGACGCATTCGTCACGCTGACGATTCCGAACGCAAACATCGATCGGTCGATGCCCGTCGATATCTCCCGCGTCGAGGTGTACGGCTACACGGGCCGCCGGCCGCCGCCAACCGCGCGATTTGTCGAGTTCGCGGACCTTGTCGCAACGATTCCGGTCATTCCGCCGCCACCTCCCGACGCCGCTCCTGCTGCGGCGGCACCCATCGATCTGTCCAAAGGCGCGTTACCAGGAACGATGGTGACGGTGCTCGACAGATTGAGCGGTCAAAAGCTGGTGCAGGGAAAGGTGGAGGAGGCGCCGGCGCGCACCGGCCGCGCGCCCACACCAGTGGCAGCGGTGGCTGCCCCAGAGCCAGACCTCCTGCGCCGGTTTTACATCGCGATCGCGTTCAGCGCGCGTGGCCGTCCAGGGCCGCCCAGCCCGAATGCTGAGTTCCCGCTTGTCGAAACCCCAGAGCCGCCGGTATTCGTGGCCGCGCTGTATTCGGAGGCGACGGTTGCGGTCCAGTGGCCGCCGTCTGGCGGCATCATTGGCTTCCTCTTCAACTCCGCGCTGCCGCCGGAAGAGCCGCCGCTGAACGAGCTGTTGGAGCCGATCGTTCAGCCGCCGGCAACGTCTGCAGGGTCGGAATCTACGCTTCCAAGCGGACCCGTGAAGTACAACGTGTATCGCGAGCTCGAGCCCGATCCCTTTGCACCGCCCGATCCGACGGGACCGCTGCCGTGGGCAGAGGCGCGGCCGACGCCGATCAACCCGGCGCCGCTCGACGCGACGACATTTTCGGATTCGGTTGAGTTCAATCGGGAGCGTTGCTATATCGTCCGCGCCGTTCGCGGCATGCCGCCCAACGCAGTCGAGGGCGACGCGTCGACGCCAAACTGCTTCATTCCGGTCGACATGTTTCCGCCGGCACCACCGGTACGGCTCGTCGCGGTGGCGGATGAGGGTGGCATCAGTCTCATCTGGGAACCGAATCCTGAGCCCGACGTTGCCGGCTACCTGGTCTTGCGTGGAGAGCCGACCGATGCCACACTCCAACCGCTCACGCCGACGCCGGTAACCGAAGCTCGCTTTCGTGACACGCATGTCAGCGCCGGAAAAAAGTATGTGTACGCTGTGGTCGCGCTCGACTCGCGTCTGCCGTTCGGGAACATAAGTGCTGAGTCGAACCGCGTCGAGGAAACGGCACGATGACTGGAAACGGCGCGATGATGGTAATAGGTGATCTATGAAACTCTTTGTTGATACCGGCAGCGTCAAGGACATCGAAACGCTTGCAGCCATCGGCATCCTCGATGGCGTGACGACCAATCCGACGCTTCTCGCGAAGGAAGGCGGCGACTATCGTCAGATCCTCAAACGGATTTGCGACATCGTTAAAGGACCGGTCAGCGGCGAAGTCGTGGCCACCGACTACGCCGGGATGGTTCGCGAGGGGCGCGACATCGCGGGCATCGACGAGCACATGATCGTCAAAGTGCCCTTGACCAAAGACGGCGTGAAAGCGTGCAAGACGCTCTCCTCCGAAGGGATTCGCGTCAACGTTACGCTGATCTTCTCGGCCCCACAGGCGTGGCTCGCCGCCAAGGCGGGTGCCAGCTACGTGAGCCCGTTCGTTGGGCGGCTCGACGACATCGGCAATCAGGGGATGCAGATTGTTCGCGAGATCGTCGATCTGTTTGACAACGCGGATTACTCCACCGAAGTGCTCGTCGCGAGCGTTCGCCACCCGATTCACATCGTCGAAGCGGCACGGTTGGGCGCCGACGTGGTGACCGTCCCGCCGGCAGTCATCGAGAGTTGCTTCAAGCACCCGCTCACCGACGTCGGCCTCGAGCGTTTCCTGAAGGATTGGGAGAAAGCCCAGGGCGCCAAGGTTTAGTGGCACATCGGATGGATGACGTTCTCGCCGATCTCGATCGGCGCGCGGAACTGGGCGGCGGCGACGAACGGCTTCGCCGCCAGCGCGAATCCGGGAAATTGACGGCGCGCGCGCGCATCGACCTCCTGTTCGATTCCGGCACCTTCGAAGAGATCGACAAGTTCGTCACGCACCGCTGCCTTGACTTCGGCATGGCCGCCCAGGTTGTTCCCGGTGACGGTGTCGTCGCCGGCCACGGACGCATCAACGGACGGCTCGCCTATGCGTTCGCACAGGACTTTACGGTGTTCGGCGGATCCCTGTCGGAAACCAACGCCGCGAAGATCGTGAAGATCATGGATCTCGCGATGAAGATGGGTGCGCCGGTCGTTGGCCTCAACGATTCGGGCGGCGCGCGCATTCAGGAGGGCGTCGCCTCGCTTGCCGGCTACGCGGACATCTTTCTTCGCAACACGCTCGCCTCGGGCGTCATCCCGCAGATCTCCGCCATCATGGGGCCATGCGCGGGCGGTGCGGTCTATTCACCGGCGATTACGGACTTCACGATCATGGTCAAGCAGACCAGCTACATGTTCGTGACAGGTCCAGACGTGATACGCACCGTCACCCACGAGCAGGTGACAAAAGAGGAGCTCGGCGGTGCGATGACGCACAACGAGAAGAGCGGTGTCGCTCACTTCGCGGTCGAGAACGACGAGGAGTGCGTGCTCCTGATCCGTGAGCTGCTGTCGTTCATGCCCGGGAACAACGTCGACGAGCCGCCGCGCGCGGCATCCTCGGACCCGATCGATCGCAGCGACCCGCAGCTCGATACGCTCGTTCCGGCGGCGCCCAATCAGCCGTACGACATGCTCGACGTCATCCATGCCGTCGTGGACGATCGCTACTTCCTCGAGGTCCACACGCACTACGCGAAGAACATTCTGGTGGGCTTTGCGAGACTCGGCGGACGACCTGTCGGCATCGTAGCGAACCAGCCGGCACATCTCGCAGGAACGCTCGACATCGACGCCTCCACCAAGGGGGCGCGGTTCGTCCGCTTCTGCGACGCCTTCAACATCCCGCTCGTGACCTTCGAGGACGTCCCGGGCTTCTTGCCTGGAACCGTGCAGGAATACGGCGGCATCATCCGCCATGGCGCAAAGCTGCTGTTCGCGTTCGCCGAAGCGACGGTTCCCAAGCTGACGGTGATCACTCGGAAGGCCTACGGCGGCGCGTATTGCGTCATGTCGAGCAAGCACATTCGCACCGACCTGAACTTCGCATGGCCGACGGCAGAAATCGCCGTTATGGGTGCCGAAGGTGCGGTCAACATCCTCTACAAGCGCGAGCTCGACGCGGCGGGTGACGTCGCCGCGGCGCGAGCGGCGAAGATTGCCGAGTACCGCGAGAAATTCGCGAACCCGTACGTCGCCGCGCAACGCGGATTCATCGACGAAATCATCCGGCCGCATCAGACCCGCGCGAAGTTGATCAACGGCCTCGAGACGCTCGATAGCAAGCGCGACAAGAACCCGCCGAAAAAGCACGGCAACATTCCGCTCTGAACGATGAAGAGGATTCTCATCGCGAACCGCGGCGAGATCGCGGTGCGCGTGATCCGTGCGTGCCGCGACATGGGAATCGAAGCCGTCGCGGTGTATTCGGACTGCGACCGTGGTGCGCCGCACGTCAGGCTCGCCGACGAAGCGGTCCACATTGGTGGGAATGCACCTGGCGAGAGCTACCTCCGCATCGATCGCATCGTGGACGCGGCGCTGAAGACCAACGCCGACGGCGTGCATCCGGGGTACGGGTTCCTCGCCGAGAACGAGGACTTTGCTGGAGCGTGCCGTGACGCGGGAGTGACGTTCATCGGCCCGTCACCTGACGCCATTGCCTTGATGGGGAGCAAGACCGCGGCGCGGCAGGCAGCAATGCAGGCTGGCGTGCCCGTTGTTCCCGGCACGGAGGAGCCGCTCGGAGTCGATGTGCCGGACGCCGCCGTTGCCGGGAGTGCCGATCGCATCGGTTACCCAATCATGATCAAGGCCGTCGCAGGCGGCGGCGGTAAGGGAATGCGGCTTGTGACGATGGCCGGCGACCTGCCGGGCGCGATTCGAGCCGCGCGTTCGGAGGCGAACGCCGCGTTCGGCGATCCAGCCATCTACCTCGAACGCCGGATCACTCGTCCGCGTCACATTGAAATTCAACTGCTCGGCGATCACCACGGCACCGTACTGCCGTTTGTCGAGCGCGAATGCTCGATTCAGCGGCGCCATCAGAAGGTCATCGAGGAATCGCCTTCGCCGGTCGTCGATCGCGAACTCCGGACGCGGATCGCGTCGGACGCTGCCGCGATTGCGCGGTCCGTCGGCTACACCAACGCGGGCACGATCGAATTTCTGCTCGACGAGGCGGGTCAGTACTACTTCCTCGAGATGAACACTCGGCTCCAGGTCGAACATCCGATTACCGAAATGGTGACCGGAATCGATTTGGTGCAGTGGCAAATCCGAATCGCCCGCGGAGAGCGGCTGACCATTGACGCGGATGTGGCGATGACCCCTCGCGGCCACGCGATCGAGTGCCGCGTCTATGCCGAGGACGCGGATGCGGGCTTTCTGCCGTCTCCTGGCCACATCGACGCGCTGCGCGTGCCGAGCGGCCCCGGCATTCGCGACGACAGCGGCGCCGAAGCTGGAGGCGATGTACCGATTTTTTATGACCCGCTCATTTCGAAGCTCGTGGCGTGGGGGGCCGATCGTCCGCAGGCCATCGCGCGCATGCGCCGCGCGCTTGGCGAGTACGACGTCGTCGGCATCAAGACGAGCATTCCCTTCTTCCGCTGGATGCTCGAGCAGCCAGACTTCCTCGCGGCGCGGTTTCACACGGCGTATCTGGACGAGGTCCTCCGCACGCGCGGGGGAGAGCCGTTCACGTCAGCGGACGACGACCGAATCAACGTCGCGGTGATTGCCGCCGCAATCAATGCCGTTCTGTACCCAGGCAGCGGAGGCCGGGTCCTTTCGGACCCGGCAAACGAACAGCCCGCAAGCCGGTGGAAGGCGCGCGCCCGCGCTGAAGGGCTCCGCGGGTGAAAGTTCATATCACCGCCGGCGGCCGCATGCGGGCCGTCGACGTCAGCCGCGACGGGGATGGGTTCGTCGTCTCGATCGACGGCCGCCGGCATGACGTGGACGTCAAGGTAATAAATGGCGTCTGGTCGGTGCTCGTAGGGCCGGCGGTCGGGCTGGCTAAAGCCAGCATAGGGGCCGGCTTTAGCCGGCCCACGCGGAGCTATGAGATCGCGTTTTCACAGTTCGCCGAAGGCGCGCTGACCGTTCATGTAGACGGAGTTCCCGTCGAGGTGACGATAAACCGGATGCGGCGGACTGGGGCAACCGCCGCCCACGCCGCTGCCGAGGGGCCGCAGCGCGTGACGGCGCCGATGCCCGGCAAGATTGTCAAACTGCTCGTCAAGCCAGGAGACAAGGTCGAACCGCGCCAGGGGGTCGTCGTCGTTGAAGCAATGAAGATGGAAAACGAGCTCCGCGCACGTGCCGCGGGAACCGTCAGTGAAGTCCGTGTGACAGAAGGAGCCTCCGTCGAGGCAGGTGCGATACTGGTTATCCTGGCGTGAATGTCCGCTCAGTCCTGACCGTCTCCCGCCACCCTCTGACGAGGGGGACGCGTCGCATCGTGCGCGCCGTCGTGGTGACCCTCGCCTGCGCTGTGGCCGTGGCGTTCGTTACCAGCATTACCGTTGATCTCGGGCCCGCGCTGCGTGCACGGGCGGAGACCGCCGGCTCCAATTACCTCCAGCGTCCGATGCATATCGGACGGCTCGCCGTCCACCTCTGGCGCGGTACTTACGTCGTCGAGAACCTCACCATCGAAGGGGCGACTCCGCAGGCGCGCCCGTTCCTGACAGCCAAGCGCATCGACGTGTCCATGCCGTGGACCACTCTGTTCAACCGTCGAATCGTGTTCGACGCGATCGAGATGAGCGATTGGGACATGTACGTCGAGATGTTCGACGGTGGCGGCAGCAACTTTCCGAAGTTCACGAGAACGACAGGCGGGCAAAGCAACTGGACGACGACGCTGCAGTATGTGCGGGCGTCGCGCGGGCAGTTTACCTTCACTGATCACGGCACACCATGGAGCACGGTTGCCCGCAATCTCGTTGTGACTGTCGCCCGGCCCGCCTCGCAGTACCGCGGCCAGGCTCGGTTTTCGGAAGGCACAGTCAAGTTCCAGAACTACGAGCCGATGCGCGCCGACATGGTGACGACCTTCCATATCCAGGACGGCAAGGTCGTGCTCGACGCCCTCGATCTGACAACCGACGGCGCACATTCACAGCTCACCGGCATCGTCGATCTCCGGAACTGGCCCGAACAGATCTATCGCATCAATTCGAAGATCGATTTTCCGACGGAGAAGTCGATCTGGTTCGCGCACGACAAATTCACCGTGTTGGGCACCAGCGATTTCACCGGCAGCTTCCATTTGTTCAAGGAGGAGCTGCCAAACGGCAGGACGCGGACAGGGCGCGAACTGAAGGGTGACTTCACGAGTGCCATGGCTGGTGTCAATCAGTACCGGTTCGGCAATCTGCGCGGCTCGGTGTTGTGGGTGCCCGAGCGGATGGAAGTGACCAATGCGACCGCAACGCTCTATGGTGGCGAGGCGAAGTTCAGTTACAAGATGGCGCCGCTCGGTGTTCAGGGGATGCCGGCGATGGCGACCTTCGATGCGCAGTACTCGAACGTCGATCTGACCGCGTTCACGAATCTTTTCGAGATCAAGGGCATCCGCCTTGCGGGACGCGCAACCGGTCGCAACCTGCTCGAGTGGCCGCTAGGCAAGTACTCGCAGCATCGTGGCGAGGGTGAGCTGCACGTCAACGCTCCATCGGGCACTGAGCTGATGGGCTCCCGCATGCCTGTGGAGCGGATTGAGGCGCGCGAGCGGCTTGGCAAAATGTGGGGCCCGTTCGACAACACCCTTCCGTCGGAGCCGATTGCCTTCGATGGGACCATTGCCTACGCTTTCGATCCGGACGGGATCAACCTCGGACCCAGCCGCTTCGCGACGTCAAGTACTTACGTCGAATTTGAGGGTCACACGGCCTACGGCGAGAGCTCGCGCATCCCGTTTCACGTCAGCAGCGCGGACTGGCAGGAGAGCGATCGTCTCCTTGCCGGTTTGATGACGGCGTTCGGCAATTCCACCAACGCGATTCCGATCGGCGGCTACGGCACCTTTGACGGAGTCATGCTGAACAGCTTCTCGAAGCCGCGCATCGAAGGGACATTCGCCGGCGAGCACATGCGCGCCTTCGATGTCGAGTGGGGATCGGCCAGGGGTACGACGTCGATCGAGAACAGCTATGCGAACGTGACGGACCTGGTGATTACATCCGGCGGTTCGAGCATCGACGCCGACGGCCGCTTCTCACTTGGGTATCCGCGCTCGGACACGGGCGAGGAGATCAACGCGCGCGTCCGCATCGTGAGGCGCCCTGTCGTTGATCTGCGGCACGCCTTCGCGCTCGACGACTATCCGGTGGAAGGACTACTGTCCGGCGAATTTCACGTTTACGGGCAGTACACGCGGCCGCTCGGCTTCGGCACGATGGAAATCGCCGATGGAACCGCATACCACGAGACCTTTGAAACGGCCACGGCCGGCCTGCGGCTCGAAGGTGAAGGCGTGCGTCTCGACAACATCGTTGTGGTGAAAGGCGGCGGCCGCGGAACGGGGGCCGCCTACGTCAGCTGGGACGGCACCTATCAATTCAATTTCGACACGCAACGGATTCCTGTTGAGAGCCTCGCCGTCGTGCAGTCGTCGAACACACCACCGCTGTCAGGCCTGCTCGATTTTCGCGCCGGGGGCAGCGGCAGCTTCGACTCGCCACGCTACGAAGTGCACGCCACGGTTCGCGACTTCTTCGTCGCCGACGAAGGCATCGGCACCGTCACCGGCGACATCAACATCGCCAACGACGTGATGGCGGTGAAGCTGGAAGCGGCATCACCCCGTCTCGCGGTGTCGGGCACGGGTACCGTCGCCTTGAGCGAGCAGATGGACGCCGATCTGACGTTCACGGTGTCCGACACGTCGCTCGATCCCTATCTGCGCGCGTTCGACCCGGCACTGTCGCCGTATACGACCGCGATCGCCAGCGGCAGTCTCCGTGTGGTTGGCGAGCTTGCCGACATCGATCACCTCGTCGTCGACACGACCGTCGACAAACTCGATATGCGACTGTTCGACTACCGCCTGCGCAACGCGCTGCCGATTCGGATGGCGCTCGATCGTCATTCGGTGCGCGTGACCGACATGCGGCTGATTGGCGAGCAAACACAGCTCGACGTGTCAGGCGTCATCGATCTCCACAACGAACGGATTGCGATGCGCGCCAACGGCGCCGCTAACCTCGGCATCCTGCAGGGCTTCGTGGCGAACATCCGCAGCACCGGTCAGGCAACGCTCGAGGCGACGCTGGACGGGCCCATGCGGACGCCGGTCGTCACCGGCACGATGACGATAGAAGACGGCCGCATTCGTCACTTCGATCTGCCGCATGCGCTCGAGAACATCAGCGGAGTCGTCCGCTTCGACTCGCGAGGTGTCACGCTCGACGAAGTGACCGCGCAACTCGGCGGAGGTCCTGTTCGATTCGGTGGCCGCATCGGTATCGAGGGCTATCGCCTTGGCCGGCTCGACGTGACGATGAACGGGCAGAATATGCGGCTGCGCTATCCCGAAGGGATGCGCTCGGTCGTGGACGCGAACCTGACGCTGTTGGGAACCGTGGACGCAGCAACGCTCTCCGGTGTTGTCAACGTTCGCAGCGCGATCTATACGCGGCGTTTCGACACCGGCGGCAGTCTGATCGATCTGACCGGCAACGCGAGTGGACAGGCGCCAGCGTCGATTCAGACCACGGTGCCGCTCCGCTACGACGTCCACTTGAACATTCCGGGGACGCTGCGGGTGGAGAACAACACGGTTCGGCTGGTCGCCAATGCCGACCTGGATCTCCGCGGTACCTACGACCGACCGATTCTCGTCGGCCGTGGCGAAGTGGAGCGCGGCGAGTTCAATTTCGAAGGGAAGCGCTACATCGTCACGCGCGGAACGATCGACTTCAACAATCCGACCCGCATCGATCCGTTCTTCGACATCCAGACCGAGACGCAGGTGCGCGTGCCGAGCCAAACGTACCGCATCATGGTGCGCGTGACCGGTACGATGGCGCGCTTCACGCCCACCTTCACCTCCGATCCGCCGCTGACCGAAGTGCAGGTGCTCAGCCTGCTCTTCAGCGATGTAGCGCCCGGGCAGGACGTGGAGTTCAGCCAGTACAGCGCCGTGACGCCGCAGGAGCAGCTGCTGCGCGAGCGCGCGGCGCGCGCCTTGACGGGAGCGCTGACGACCGAGATCGGCCGTGTGGCGGAGCAGACATTCGGCGTCGACACCTTCCAGCTGACGCCGTCACTGGTCACGCCGAACCCGAACTCGTCCCGATTGGATCCAGCCGCACGTCTCACGATCGGCAAACGCATTTCCGAGCGTGTGTACCTGACGTACTCGCGGAGCCTCTCGTCCACCGCGAGCGATCAGATCATCCTGCTCGAGTACGATCAGACCGACCGCTTCTCGTGGGTGTTGTCGCGTAATGAAGACCAGACGTATGCGCTCGACGTCAGGGTGAGACATACGTTCTGATCCGGGGTAATGCAAAATTCAAAATTCAAAATTCAAACACTATGTGGTACGACACGGGGGTGAAAAGCGCCGCGCTATACACCTCGTTGTTGCGAGTGATTTGCTGTTTGCATTTTGCATTTTGCATTGTGAATTCCAGCGCAGTCTCTGCACAGACCCCGCCGACGGTGGTCGCGATCGACGTTCAGCAAGAAGGCGAAGCGGTCAAGGATCCGCTGGTGCTCAACCTTCTGCAGACACGACCCGGGATGCCCCTGGCGATCGCCGACGTTCGCGAATCCATAACGCATCTCATCAGCCTCACGCGCTACGAGGACGTCCAGGTGTACGAGGATCCCGCGCCGGGCGGTGTCCGCCTGCGGTATCTGCTGGTTCCGGTCCACCTGGTTGATCGGCTCGAGTTTCGCGGCACGCTGGGCATCCCCGAAGACACGCTGCGCCGTATCGTGGTCCAGCGATTTGGCAACGCGCCGGTTGCATCGCGCGCAGACGAAGTTGCCCGCACGCTTCAGACGGCCTACCGTGAACGCGGCTATGTGCAGGCGACTATCACGCCACGCATCGAGATCACCCACAAGCCGGATCGAGCGACGATGGTGCTGGACATCAATGCGGGTGCTCGTCCGGTCATCCGGGAGATCGACACGAACTCGGAGGATCCCGCGGACCGCGCGGCGCTGGCCGGCAGCGGCATCGCCGTCGGGCAGCTCTACGATCCGGCGAGGATCGATGCGCAGCTGGAAAAGTATCAGGTGACGTTGCGTGCACGTGGCTTCTACGAAGCGCAGGCCAGCCATAGCGCCGATCTGGAATCCGCGGCTCCGTCAACGCCGGCGGGCGGCGTCGGCGCGACGGTTCACATCATGATCGAGCGCGGCCCCCATGTGTCGGTTGCCTTCGCGGGCGATCCGCTGCCCGAAGCCGAACGCGAGCGTCTCGTCCCGATTCGTGCTGAAGCGTCCGCCGACGAAGACCTGCTCGAGGACTCGAATCGCGCCATCGAGGATTACTTCCGCGCCCGGGGCTACCGCGACGCGACGGCGATGTATACGCGCGAGGAGACGCCTGGCGAACTGACGATCCGGTTCACGATTTCGCGAGGTCCGCGCTACGTGGTGGAGTCGTTTGCGATCGACGGCAATTCGTCGATTCCAGCAGCGGAACTCGCGCCCATCGTTCGGCTGAAAGCAGGCGAGCCCTTCGTGCAGGCGCAGGTGGACGCGGCGGTCGCCGCGATTCGCGGCCGCTACCGCGCCCGCGGTTTCACGCGCACGATGGTGATGCCTGCCGTAGAGGTCCTCCCAGCGGTGGGCAATGCCGCTGCCGATCGCCAGGTGCAACTGACGCTGACGATCTCCGAAGGGCCGCAAACCATCGTCGACATGGTTGATCTGATGGGCAACCTGGTGTTCACGACGCCGCAATTACTCATGGGCGCCGCCACAACACCCGGCAAGCCGTACTCGGAGATTGACGTCGCCTCCGACCGCGACCGAATCGATCTCGAGTATCGCAATCGCGGCTACGAAAGCGTCGTGGTGGAGCCGCGCGTGAGGCTCGCCGACGGCGATACACGCGCGAACGTGTTGTTTACCATCACCGAGGGACCGCAAGTGATCGTCGATCACGTGATCATCGTCGGCAACCGCCGGACGAGTACGTCGACGATTCAGCGCGAGCTGACACTGCGCTCCGGGGAACCACTGGGATATTCGGCACGCATCGAGAGCCAGCAGAAACTGAGTGCGCTGGGGCTGTTCCGCCGCGTCAATATCACGGAGCTGACGCACGAGTCCGAGTCCCGGCGTGACGTGCTGGTGCAGGTTGAGGAGGCGCCGCCCACCTCGCTTTCCTACGGCGGTGGGCTCGAGGGAGGCGAACGGCTGCGCCCGACTGGACCGAACGGGACCGCTGAGGAACATTTCGAGCTGGCGCCGCGCGGCTCATTCGAGATCACGCGCAACAATCTCTGGGGCAAGAACCGCTCGATCGATCTGTTCGGCCGCGCCAGCCTGAAGACACGTGACATCACCGTGACCGATTTGAGTCAGCCCCAGGCCGTGCCGACCACGGAGAGCGGTTACGGTTTCAACGAATACCGCGCGCTTGCCACCTACCGCGAGCCAAGGGTGTTCAACACTCCGGCTGATACTCTGTTGACCGGCATTCTGGATCAGGGGATTCGATCGAGCTTTAACTACCGGACGCGCGAGGTGCGCGCCGAAGTCGGAGGGCACCTGACGCCGCGGGTGAGCATCGCGGGCCGCTACTCGTTCCAGCACACGACGTTGTTTGACCAGCAGTTCACACCTGACCAGGAGCCGCTCATCGACCGCGTCTTCCCGCGGGTCCGCCTGTCGATGTTGTCGAACGCGGTGATTCGCGACACGCGCGATGATGTACTCGACCCGTCGCGCGGTCTGTTCCTCTCGCTCACCAGCGACCTCAGCGCGCGTGCGATTGGATCCGAAGTCGGTTTCGTGAAGACGTTCGGTCAGGCCTTTCAGTACTTCCGGCTGCCGCTGCGCCGCCGGATCATTCTCGCAACTGGGGAGCGGATTGGCCTTGCGCACGGCTTTCCGCGCACGGTGACGACGGTTGACGATACCGGCGCAACCGTCACGCAAACCGTACAGGACCTGCCGGCCAGTGAGCGCTTTTTCGCCGGCGGTGATACGACCGTTCGCGGTTTCTCGCTGGACCGTCTCGGCACGGCCGAAACCGTCGATCCCCAGACCGGCTTCCCGAAGGGTGGCAACGGTGAAGTAGTGCTGAACGCGGAACTGCGCATCGATACCGTGAAGCGATTCACGGCGGTCACGTTCCTCGATGCGGGCAACATCTTCCTGAACGCCAGCGACTTGAGCTTCACGAATCTGCGTCCGGCGGCGGGCTTCGGTGTCCACTACCGCTCGCCGATCGGACCGTTGCGCGTGGAGCTCGGGTTCAACCTCGCGCCGCGCGAGCTCGTGCCGGGCGTCCTCGAACGGCGCACCGTCCTGTACATTTCGTTCGGACAAGCGTTCTAATCTTGTTCGACACGATGTTCAGCGCCACGAGCCTCAGAGACTCAGAGCAGGACACCTTGAAAAAAAAGCCTCTGAGTCTCTGTGTCTCTGTGGCCCGTTGCCGCGAACGGCGTTGCGGGTGGCTTGTTGTCGCGATTGTCATGCTGTGGCTGCCGGTGCTACACGGGCAACAGCTCCTCGACCGAGTCCTCGCTCGCGTCGATGGAGTCCCTATCACGCTGTCCGATGTGCAGGCCGCAATCGGTTTGGCGATCATTCAGGTTGGATCTGGCGATGCGAATGCTGAAGGGAGTCAACAGATGATCGACCGTCAGCTCGAGCTCACGGAGGTGCAGCGGTTCCCGCCGCCTGAACCGTCCCCCGATGCCGTCGCGCGAGAGACGGCGCGGCTGACGATGAACGCCGGCCCGAGGCTGCCGATGCTGATGCAGTCCACCGGTCTGACCGAGCAGCGTATCGCCGACATGGCGCGCGACAACCTGCGGATAGCCGGCTATGTCGATCAGCGCTTTGGAACGACCGTGCAGGTGAGCGATGAAGAAGTTGCGGCGTACTACCGCACGCACGAAGCGGAGTTCACGAAGGGAGGAGTGGCCATTCCGTACGAGGATGCCGAGCCGATTGCCCGGCAGCGTGCCTCCGGCGAGCGCCGCCGCGCGATCGTCACTCAGTGGATTCGCGACCTGCGTTCACGCGCTGACGTGACCGTGAATCCGTCTACACCATCAGCACCGTCGATCCGGTAGTCTTTCTCGATTCCAGATCCTTGTGCGCCTGCACGGCATCTTTGAGCGGATACCGCTGATTGATGTCGATCTTCACCTTGCCCGCTTTGACGATGTCGAACAAGTCGCCGGCGAGCGTGAGGAGGTCCTGGCGCGCCGCCGTGTACGGCCCGAGCGACGGACGCGTGGCGAAGAGATGCCCCTTGAGTTGCGCCGCAAGATTGACGGGCGGAACCGGTCCTGACGAGTTGCCGAAGGTGACCATCATGCCGAATGTCGAGAGGCATTCGAGCGACTTGTCGAACGTGTCCTTGCCGACGCTGTCATAGACAACGGGCACCCCTTTGCCGCCGGTGATCTCCTTCACCCTCGGGACGAAATCTTCCTTCTTGTAGTTGATGCAGTAGTGCGCGCCGTGCGCCTTCGCCAGCTCGCACTTCTCGTCGGAGCCAGCAGTGCCGATCATCGTGACGCCGAGCGCCTTCAGCCACTGACACGCAATGAGACCCACCCCGCCGGCGGCCGCATGAAAAAGGACAGTGTCGCCTGACTTCACCTTGTAGGTGCGTTTGACGAGGTAACAGACGGTCATCCCCTTCAGCATCATCGCAGCGGCCGTTTCCGACGTGACGCCGTCGGGAATTTTCACCAGGCGTGCCGCGGGAATGTTGCGCGCTGCCGAGTAGCTGCCGACCGGCAGCAGCGGTGCGCCGACCGCGTAGGTGACACGATCGCCGGGCTTGAGGTCCGTCACACCGTCGCCGGCCGCTTCCACGACGCCGGCTGCTTCGCTGCCGAGGCCGCTCGGCAGCGGAATCTTGTAGACGCCGCTGCGGTGGTACGTGTCGATGTAATTCAGACCGATCACGTCGTGGCGTACGCGGGCTTCGCCTGTGCCGGGGGGAGGAAGTTCGACCTCCTCCCACGTCATCGTCTCCGGTGGACCTTGCTCATGAATCCTGATCGCTTTCGGCATATCTCCTCGCTCATTGTCCAATCAATGCAACTCGCAGAATCTCCAGCGAGTTAAACCCCGCATGGCTCGCGATGGGGGCGATGCTGTTGCGCCGCTGCAGATACATCCACGCCCAGAAGGCGCCCAGCGCCGCGGTCGTGACCACGGCGTCCCATCCCTGCATCACGTGACCGAGGCCGAACCCGACGCTGAGGAGCCAGACGCCCAGCGTCGCGCCGCCAAGGTATTGCTCGAACCGCCGCAGCATGAACGCACGTTGCAGTTCCTCGCGCACGCCGCCCGCGACGATGGCGACAAGCGAGAAGGCGGCCGCCTGCCCCGGTGTCGACGCGAGCTGCTCCAGCGGGTTGTTCTCGACATTGTGGAGTGATGGCGCGAACAGCCGGATCGTATTCAGCAGCAGTCCGACGACGATAAAGACCGCCGGGACAGTGGCCAGACCGATCAGGGCTTCGCGAATCCCGCGTCCCGTGCCGAACCAGGTCGCCCGCGCCGTCTCGCCGTGGACGTGCATGAAAAAAATCATCATGACGATGAGCAGCGTTGTGTCGGCGAGCGAGAGCGTCAGCACGAACGTGAGCGAGAGGTGACCGGCGGCGTCGGTCGCCGGGATCCCCGCCAGCCGCAGCAGCGCGCCGATGGCAAGCTGTGTCGGGATGCTCGAGCACAGCAGGATTTCGAGGAGGGCCGTTGCGCGTTCGCGCGGATCGACGACGCCGGACGGTTGGGGATTGATAAAGGAGTCAGGCGTGGACTCGGACATGAGGACCGGGGCTGTAGTCTACCGTCTGGTTTGCTGGCCTACCGTATTCACCGGACAAACTCCGACGAAGGGGTTGAGCCGCTGAGCTAGACCATGTAAAAAGTACAGAGTAGTATCCCTCAGATGACCTCTAGTACTTCGGGCGAGCGCGTGCTGATCGTCGAGGATGAACCGTCCACCCGTCTTGGTCTCACAGAGCTCGTGAGCACGTGGGGGTTCATTGCGGATTCGGCCGCGGACGGTGAAGAAGCACTTCAGCGGATTACCACGTTCCGTCCTTCCATTGTCATCAGCGATCTGGTGATGCCGCGCATGGATGGCCTCGCGCTGCTTCGTGCACTCAAGGAAGAAGGGACAGCCATCACAACGGTGATCCTCACCGCACAGGGGACCGTCGAGACCGCTGTCGAAGCGATCAAAGAAGGTGCGTACGACTACCTCACCAAGCCGGTCGACCCCCAGCGACTGAAGATCCTCCTCGACAAGATCGTCGAGCGCCAGGACACGCTGCGCGAGGTAAAGGTCCTGCGCAAGCAGCTTCGCGAGCACGGCAGCTTCGGCAAGATGATCGGCAACAGCCCGCAGATGCGGAAGGTCTACCAGACCATCGAGCAGGCGGCGCCGACGCAGGCCAACGTCCTCATCTGGGGCGAGTCGGGCACGGGGAAAGAGCTGGTCGCGCAAACCATCCATCAACTGAGCCCGCGCGGGCAAATGCCTTTTGTTCCGATCAATTGCGCCGCGATTCCCGAAACGCTGCTCGAGAGCGAGATCTTCGGCCACGAGAAGGGCGCATTTACCGGCGCGTCCGATCGCCGGGAAGGATGCTTCGAGCTCGCCGATCGCGGGACGCTCTTCCTCGACGAAATTGCTGAGATGACACCCGCGACACAGGTGAAGCTGCTTCGCGTGCTGCAGGAGCGGAAGTTCCGGCGCCTGGGCGGACGGCAGGAGCAGACCGTGGACGTGCGCGTGATTGCGGCGACCAACGTCAATCCTGCCGATGCCGTCAAGAACGGCAAGTTGCGCGAGGACCTATATTACCGGCTGAACGTCTTTGCCATCGAGCTGCCGACGCTTCGCCAGCGCAAAGACGACCTCTCACTGCTCGTTCAGGCGTTTCTCGCCGAATTCAACGATCGGAACAACAAGTCGGTATCCGCGGTCGATGCATCGGCGATGCGGATGCTCGAGCAGTACAACTGGCCCGGCAACGTGCGCGAGGTGCGCAACGTCATCGAGCGCGCCGTCATTCTGTCCAACGGCGAGTTCATCGAGCCGAAACACCTGCCGCCACTGGTCACCGATTCTCCCGACGTCGTGAAGCCGGTCATCGCGCTCGAGCCGGGCACTACGGTGGAGGAAGCCGAGCGCCGGCTGATCCTGATGACCCTCGAGCACACGCGCGACAACAAGACGCGCGCCGCCGAGATCCTCGGAATCAGTCTGAAGACGCTGCATAACAAGCTGAATAAGCTCCGGGGCCGCACTCCAGGCAAGAAACAGGAAGAGACGGTCTCGCACTCCTGAAATGCGACTGAGCATCAAGGCCAAGCAGATCGCGGCGGTGACAACCATCGTCGGCCTCGCCGTCGTGATGCTGAGCGCCGTGCACGTCGCCCGCCTCGCGCGCGTCGTCCTGCATGAAAGCGAGGCGCGCGGGCAGCTGCTGGCCAACGCCATCTTTCACCGCGCCCGCGAAGTCGTGGTGACCGGGGCGGGCGACCCGTACGCGGCGTTGCGCGGCGACCCAGGGCTGCGGGCGATTCTCGAGTCGAGCATCTACGGCGAAAGCGTCACCGGCGCATCGATGCTCGATACCCAGGGCGTCGTTCGCGCCTCGAGTGACCCGACGCAGGAAGGCAAGACGTACCCGCCGCGGGAGGATCTCGCGTCGCTCATCAACGCGGATTCGCTCGATCAACTCCGCACGATTTACGCTCGCGATGGACGGACGCTCGAGGTGCGGCAGCAGATGGTGCTCGGGGACCAGCCGTTTGGTTCGATCCGCATCGGCGTCTCGACCGTGTTGATGCGACAGGAGCTGGACGCGTCGCTGCGTCCCGCTGTCAACATCGCGCTGGCGTCGTTGTTGATTGCGATCATGGTTGCCGCCGTACTCGCGCAGCTATTCTTGCGGCCGATCAATGTGATCCGCAGCGGTCTGACGCGCCTCGGTAAAGGTGAATTCGGCGTCACGCTCGACCTGCCGCCTGGCGACGAATTCGGAGACCTCGGCACCTTCTTCAACGCCGTCAGTCAGCAGTTGTCGGCGGATCGATCGCTGCTCGCGGGTCAGAAAGCGAACCTTCAGTCGGCGGTCGAACATCTCGAGGATGCTGTTGCGCTCTTCAATCCGTCGGGCGAGTTGCTCTTCAGCAATCCCGCGATGCAGCAGAAGCTGCCGGTTGACGCGATCGGGCGCGCGCTCCAGGGCCTGCTGCCGGAGGGTGATCCATACCGAAAAATTGTGGAGGAAACGCTGGCCACGCGGACATCACGCGGTCCGGTCCCACTCGTGCGAGAGAGCCCCGAGCCGTCGAATCCCGAATCTCCCTCGAACCCGCTCGGGGTAAGCCGAATCCCGAATCCCGCCCAGGCGGACGCCCTCCTGATGACGCACGCCATCGAAGGTACCGACGGGCGTCTGGTCGGCGTCCTCCTTGTCTCACGCGACCTGTCGTATCTGTCGCGGATGCAATCGACGATCGCCTACTCGCGCAAGCTCGTGGCGCTGGGGCGGCTCACCGCCGGCATCGCGCACGAAGTGAAGAATCCGCTGAACGCGATGATCATCCACCTCGAGCTGCTGCGAACGAAGATCCGCCGTGCTGCGGTGCGCAAGGCGGAGCCGGTAGTCGTCGGTGGACTTGGCCTCGCGGAGGCGCGCTCTCCCGAACGCGCCGAGGCGGACGATGCCCTGCAGCACGTGGCGGTGATCGAGGGCGAGATTCGCCGGCTCGACGAAGTGGTTCAGGGCTTTCTGAAATTCACGCGGCCCGAGGATCTTCGGCTGCAGCCCGTGCGCGTCAAGGATCTGTTCGACGAGATTCTCCCGCTCATCGAGCCCGAAGCGCGGAAGAACAACGTCCGCGTCCAGGTGGACGTTCCGTTCGACATTCCGTCGGTGAACGGCGATGCGGCCATGCTGCGGCAGGTCTTTCTCAATCTGGCCATCAACGGGTGTCAGGCGATGCCGAACGGCGGTACCCTGCGGTTGTCGTGCGGCCGCGCGTCCGGGAACCGGGTGGATGTTCGGGTTCAGGACACAGGCATTGGGATTCCGGCCGAGCACCTGTCGAAGATCTTTGACCTGTATTTCACGACGAAGGATCATGGGACCGGCATCGGCCTTTCGATGGTTTACCGTATCGTCCAGCTTCACGACGGCGACATCGAAGTCGAGTCGACCAAAAACCGTGGGACGACGTTCCGCGTCTTACTCCCGCGGGCGAACGAGATTTGAAAATGCAAATCCCAAATCCCAAATCCCAAAACCCAAATCCCAAACGAGGGTTGCACGGGCAACCGCTGGGACTTCGGATGCGATTGGGATTTCGGATTTGGGTTTTGGGTTTTGGGATTTGCGCCGCAACAGCCGTCGGCTGCGCCAAAGCGCAAGCCAGCGCCCCAGCGGGTCCGCCACTGGACGTGCCGGCGCCGCCTGAGCGCGTGCTTGCACCGGTCGAGGAACCGGTGACCGCGTCGGCGCCCGAGCCGGAAAGCCCACCGCCCGCGCCGGTCGCGACGACACCCCGGACACCGCCGCGACCCCCCGCGAGACGTGCTGAGCCCGAACGTCCGGAAACGCCTCCTGCCGCTGCGGCAACGCCGCCCGCGGCGCCGCCCGCGGCGGAGCCTCCACGCGAATTGCGTCCCAATTCCCCGAGCGGTGATGCTGCCGCGGAACGTGACGCCCGCGACAAGCTTGCGCGCGCGGCTCGAGATTTGAGCCGTGTCGACTACGGAAAGCTGAATGCCGACGCGAAGTCTCAATACGACCAGTCGAAGCGCTTTTCGGAGCAGGCGCAACAGGCGCTGAAGGATCGCAACTTCGTGTTCGCGTCGACGCTTGCGGACAAGGCGGCGGCACTCGCTGCCGGCCTCGCGCCGCGCTAGATTCTCAGCTCTAGTCTGCGTTACCAGCTCATAAGAGCTGGAAACAGCTCGAACAACAACACGTCGCATCTGCCTGACCGAAATCGATCAGTTCGATGGGACTCGCGTCGCGCAGGTCTGCACACGTCCAGATCGGAATTGATGCGGTCTCCGGATCGAGCTTGAGCGCCGTCAGGAGGAGAAATTCCGTCGTTGCTGATAAAGGCGCAGGGCTAACCGAATCGCGGTCTTGGTGGCACCGCGGCGTTCGTCCTCTTCGTCGCGGTTCGACAGTATCGCAAACAGGCCGCCTGATGTCGGGGAGGCGGCTGCGTCGCTGCTACGCGGCGACGTTGCGCGCTGCCAGCCCGAGCATCAGGCGACTGACTCCTGTCGCCAGCATGTTGAGGCCGACCATCGTTCCGATAACCCACACTGTCATCGCTGGCCAGTGCATCGCGATCAGCGTGCCCAGCAGTGCGGTTACGAAGGCGTTGACAAGCAGCCACACAGCGCCCGGTTCACGGCGTTGTGCGGAGTACGCCACCAGATCGATGCCGGCCTCAACAAACAAGAGCATCGCGAGCAGAAGCGTCAGCGCTTCGAGCGCGATGACCGGATGCGACAGGAAGTACACACCCCCGGCGATGTACACGAGTCCAAGTGCCAGGTGCCAGACGGCGCCTGCATCGTCGCGGCGGAAGATACTGATGATGTGTGTGGCGCCGCCTGCGATCAGGAGCCAGCCGACGAGCAGTGTCACTCCGAGTCCCGCGACGAATGGCTCAATGCCGGCGAAAAGGCCCAGCAACACGAAAAGGCAGGCGGTGACCATCAGCCGGACCCCGGCGTCGTGCGCCAAGCGGCCGCCGAACGTGTCGATCTGATCCGGAGGAGTCATCGTGCGAATCCCATTGCGCGTTCAGTCATGTCGCTGCAAGCGGACCACCACGCCGAATGCCTCGCGCTGCGAGCAATTCGCCCGCAAATCGGCCGCCTTCGGCCACACCCGGTGACAACGTGCTGTGAGTTGTGCGTGAACGGGCCGCCTGAGGTTTAATAAGGCCGACCTGCGGTCGGCTATCCGGATTGTTCGGATCGTTCGGACGAGGAGAAGACGCTATGAAAACCTTCCGGCTGCTCGCATCCGTGCTGGCCGTCTGGGTGGCGACCGGTGTTGCCCAGACCACTAACGATCTCCTCAACACCGGCAAGAACACCGACGTGCTGACGACGCACAGCATGGGCTACGACCGAAAGAGCTACAGCCCGCTGCGGCAGATCAACAGGACGAACGTGAAGCGCCTCACTCCCGTCTGGACCACCAGCGTGTGGAACGAGATGGGAGAGCTGGCGGCGCCCGCGATCTACAACGGCGTGATGTACGTCATCAACGGGCGATGGACATTTGCGCTCGATGCGCGGAACGGACGGCAGATCTGGCGCACGCCTGTCACCCTCGAGATGGGAACGACGGGCGCGCCGATCACGCGCGGCGGACCGGTGCTCTACAACGGAAAGCTGTTTCGAGTCACCTACGACAATCATCTGGTTGCGCTCGACATGAAGACGGGGAAGGAGCTCTGGAATCAGAAGTACGCGGAAGGGAAAGACGGGTATTACTCCACGGGCGCGCCAATCATCGCCAACGGTGTCCTGATCTCAGGAATGGCTGGTGGTGAGCGAACGACCCGCGGATTCCTCGACGGATGGGACCCCGACACAGGAAAGAAGTTGTGGCGCAGGTACACCATTCCCGCGCCCGGTGAACCCGGCTCCGAGACATGGCCGCGCGACAGCGAGGCATGGAAGTACGGTGGAGGGCCGACATGGCGCTCGGGTTCCTACGATCCTGAGCTCGATCTCGTCTACTGGGGCATCGGGAACGCGGAGCCGTACGATCCGCATCCACGCGGTGGTCTCGACAGCCTCTACACGTCGAGCGTGATTGCGATCCGCCCGAAGACCGGTGAGATCGCGTGCTTCTACCAGTTCACACCGAACGACGTGTACGACGTCGATGGCGTAGACGAGTTTGTGCTCGCCGATATCCAGGTTGGCGGCCGGCCGCGCAAGGTGATGATTCAGGCAAACAAGAACGGATTCCTGTACGTCATCGATCGAACCAATTGCCAGCTGATCGCGGCGAACCCGCTGGTAAAAGTGAACTGGGCGTCGAGCATCGATATCGAAAGCGGACGGCCAGTGCTCACCGACGTCTACAAGCGGTTCTTCGCGGGTGAAGAGGTGGAGATTTGGCCCTCGCGCGGTACCAACGCCGTGCCGATCGCGTTCGATCCCGGAAGCAGCCTCGTGTATGCGAGCACCTGGGATATCCCGCGTCTTCAGAAAATCGCTGCGCCGAAACCGCAGGTGCTCGGTGCCGATTCCACCGGCGTGACCGCGCGGATACCTGACAGGAAGCCGGGTGAGGTCGTCGGCCACTTCGTTGCGGTGCAGCCGCTGACCGGCGAGAAGAAGTGGGATATGCCGCTCACCGATCTGCCGAGTTCGGCGGGGATGCTTGCCACCGCCGGCGGGCTCGTGTTCACGGGAAAGCTGACCGGCGAATTCCTGGCGCTCGATGCGGCGACCGGCAAGGCGCTCTGGCAGTTCCAGACCGGCTCGAGCGTCAATGCCACCGCAATCACATACACACTCGGGGGTCGACAGTATGTGAGCATCGCCTCGGGACGCGGCGGCACGCTCGCGAATCGCTACGCGGCAGAGGCCGTTCCTGCGGGTGGTTCAGTCTGGACATTCGCGGTGACGCCGTAGGTCCTTCGTCTCGGTGACCGCGCAACCGTCGCCATCCAGGCGTTCGTACAATGAGGCATGGCCGGGCGCGAGTGTTACCACTGCAAGCAGTGGGTCAAGGACGGCGAGGCGCACGACTGCTCGACGACTACCGAAGCGGCGCTGACGCGGGATTTGTCGGAGGATCTGAGAGACGCGTGGGAGCGCTTACGCGAGACCGCGGTGGAGCTCGGCGATCAGCGGGTCTACGCCTCTCACAACTCGATCATGTTCTCCCGCAAGGTGTGCTACTTCTTCGTGCGCCCAAAGAGAGCTTTCCTAGAGGTCTGCGTCTTCCTGGGGCGTCCGCTGAGGGCTCCACAGGTGCGGCGAGTGGTTCGCTCGTCGAAATCCAAACATGCGCACATCATTCACATCCGCCACCGCGACGAGGTAGAGGCGCCGATCACCGACTGGCTGCGCGAAGCGTACGAGCTGCCCGATCGTCTGGCGGCCGGGCCTGTCGCCGTCCGCCGCCGGTCGACGGCCCGGAGACCGCGGACCGGCAAGCGTCGTTAGAAATCAAACTGCAGAGTGACCTTCGCGAACCGCGCCGGCATGATTGTGGTCGGCTGCCGCCATGCGGCGCCGAACGTGTTGTTCTGCGCCAGGATTGTGCTGACGTTGAGCGCGTTGTAGAAATCGATGCTCGCAGTCGTGCGCGTGCGGCCGGATCGAAGCACCTTGCCCACCCGGAAGTCCACCTGGTTCAACCGATCGCCAGACACCGTGTTCGGATTGATGAGCGCGACGGACACGTTGGCGGCGCCGCCTGACAGCGGGCGGCCGAGCGTCTGCGCCGCGATTGCGGTCGGCAGGTTGTAGTTCGCCAGAATCGGCGGTCCGGGCAGGTTCTGCAATGTGCCGCTCACGAGCACGTCGATGCGCGGAATGGTGTACGAGCCGAGGAACTTCACCTGCGTCAACCAGCTGGTGACGTTGTGACAGAAGTCGAGCGGTCTGATCGCGGCCGTCGTGATCAAACCAGAAGTCGCGCGCGATTCCGCCGGCTCCGGAACCCTCGCGAGCAGCGCGCAGTTATCGGTCACCGTCCGCCCGGTGCTCGTCCCGCCCTGCAGCATGACTCCCGATATGAACCGTGACGCCACATTGATGTCGACCCCGTGCCAGTACTCGACCTGATCGCCGTAGTTCTTCGCGAGCGTGACGAAGTTGTCTGACGCCAAGCCGAACTTCGCGGGATTGAGGTTGTACATTCCATGGACGACGTAGCCGCCGCCGCCGGGAAGGCCGGGATCGAGCGGCGCCACCACATCGAACTTGTCGAAGTCGGCTGGCGAGAGCACACGGTTGTCCGTCACGCGGGCGTTGCCGTACGTGCGGCGGAAGTAGCTGACGTCCATCGACGTCTGCGGCAGGACTTCGTGCTGCACGCCGGTCGAGAACTCCCAGTTGAACCCGCGCTTCCCCCAGCCCTGAGTCATACCGGGATCGTAGGTCGCGCCCGGCACCGGCAGGCCGAAGCTCGCGTTTGCCATCGCGCCGCATTCACCGTTGGCCACTGGACTCATCAGATTGCAGTCGGCGACATAGTCGCGATTAGTGTCGGTCCACGACCGCGTCGTTTGCGTGATCAGGCTGCTGAGCGGGTTCGGATCCTGTGCGATCGGCGCGCCGGCCGAGAGGCTTTCCAGGTACCTGTTCAGGCTCACTTTGATGGCGGTCTTTCCATCGCCGAACAGGTCATACGCCGCGCCGAGATGCGGTGTCAGGTCGTGCCACGACACGAACCCGTGCTGCGCGGGAAACGTCAGATCGCGCGTCGGCATCAACGGCGACGGGCCGAGATGTTGCTCAGGCCAGCCGATGGAGGCGTAGCTGTATCGAACGCCATAAGACGCCGTGAGCTGGTGGATCGTCCACTTGTCCTGCGCGAACACGCCCATGTTGTGCTCCATGTTCGTGTCCGTATAAATGGGAAACGCACGCTCGCTCAATTGATTTGGGATGCCGTTGTTCAGGCGATAGCTCAGCGGATTGAGGTTCTGGTACGTGAACCCGTTCCACCCACTCGTGTGATTGATCCCGACCTTCACGTTGTGCGCCCCGGTGATGTACGACGCGGCGAACCGGAGATGCAGCGTCTTCGCCGGCTGCAGACGATGGGTCTCGAGCGAGCGGAATTTCAATCCGGTCGACTGCTCGGTCACCGGAATGATCGACGGACTCAGGCCGCTCATCGGCAGCAGGTTGCTGGCCGCACGGTACCGATTGAATCCCGCTTCGAGCAGGATGTGATTGGTCACCGGTGAACTCCAGTCGATTTGCACCTGTCGTTGAAGGGGATAGATGCGGTTCTCCGCGGCCTCGGGCGCGACCGTCAGGCTGACGCTCGTCGGCGAATAGCTCACGCTGTCTTCGTTCCAGTTCACACCGATTTTGTTCTTCGGCGATGCTTGCCATGTGAGGCGCAGTTGGCCGCCCTTCCAGATGGACGGATTTGCCGCGGGTCGGTTGAGATCAGGCTCGAACGCCCAGACGTTGGGATTGTTGAAGTTCTTGTCGTAATACATCCCAGTGGCGTAGTTGGCGGAGTTCTTGTACCGCGCCGAGACGAAGAACCAAATCCTGTCCTTCCGGATCGGTCCACCGACGCCGGGATTGAAGTCAACGTTGTCTTTGAGGCGGTCTCCGGAGGCAATGCCGCGGTCCTTCAGCGCGTTCGTGATGTTGTTGCCCTGCCACGAAGGCCTGGCATAGCTGGTGAACAGTGCACCGCTGAACCTGTTGCCGCCGTCGCGCGGGATGACGTTGATCCGCACGCCGCCGGTCGTGTACTCGGCGCCGGCCGATGCGGTGTCCACGCTGACTTCCTGCGTACCGATCGGGTTGATGTTGACAGGCGTGGAGAAGCCGGTGCCCGACTGCCCGACGGTTTCAATACCGTTGCGCAGCAACAGCTGGTCGCCGGTGCGGCCGCCATGAATCGCGACACTGCCGATCGGCGTTCCCGACGACGACGATCCCCCAACATCCTGATTGGTCAGCCCGCTGCGCGACACTCCGGGAATCAGCGACGCCATGTCATAGGCGGTACGGCTGGTCGGGATGTTGTCGATGATCTCACGGTCGATGACGCGTTCCCGCTTGGTGTTCTGCACGTCGACGAGCGGCGTCTCGCCGGTGACCGTAATGGTTTCCTCGAGCGTGCCGACGCGGAGGTCGGCGTCAATTTTCGCCGTGAACGAGCCGGAGAGCACGATGCCCTCCCGCTTCACCACGGTGAAGCCTGCAAGCGTGAACGTCACGGTGTAGGTGCCGGGCACGAGGTTGACGATTTGATACTGTCCCGTGCCGTCGCTCACGACGGAACGTACCTTCTCGATGAGCGCGGGGCTTGCCGCTTCGACGGTTACGCCTGGCAGCACTGCGCCCGATGTGTCCTTGACGGCGCCGGCGATGCTCGGCTGTGCGAAGGTTGTGGCAGGCATCGATGAGAACAGGAGGATCCAGGGCGCCAATCGGGTCAGCTTCGCAATAGCTCGCATGTGTCCCCCATTTCCAGACGTGTCGTCCCGAAATCGCGTCGAACCGGCTCGCGTGAGCGAACGGCCGGGATGATACGCCAAAGGACCAATTTGTGGACCCGTGGCCTTCGCGCTGATTCCGTAGAAAACAACACCACGGGCAAACACAACCCGCGCGGGCTATACTGCGGGGAACTACCCTCGCAGCCATGCCCCCGCGATCCCGCATCATCAGGACGGTGCTTCTCGTTGGCCTGTGTATCGCCCTGCTCGCGCCGCGAGCGGAGGCGGGCCGCCGGCGGCTGTTCGCCGACTTCGACGCTGATGGTCGCCGCGATCGTGTCACCCTCGACGCACACGAGCCGTGGATCGTTCGCATCTGGCTGTCCGCGACACGCAGCACGCACATCATCCGCAGCGCTCAGCCGCTGCGCGCCATTACCGCCGTAGACCTGAACGGGGATCGCCGCCCCGAACTGATCGTCAGCAACCGTTCGCGCGGTCTTCAGGTGTGGACGAAGGCGCCGAGTGGCTTCGTCGCCTACCGGCATCGCGCGCGGCCACCCACGCGACAGGCAAGCGGCTCCGGGCGGCATCGCCTCGACGACAACGAGCAATCGCCGCCTGAAATTACGAACGCGAAGCAGATTCACGTGTTCGTTGTCACGAGCCTCTACCGCCAGCGGGCGATCACGCCTGTCGGTTCCCGCGCCGACCAGTCCCGCGGCCGACGTACCGCACTCCGCCTCGCACCGCTTTCTCCCCGTCCTCCTCCAACCGTCAGCTAACCCGCAAGTGCTCGTGTCACCGGACGTCACACCGACGTGACGGCCGGGTGATCGCCGTGTCGGTGACGACACGAGCTGTCCGTTATGGCGCGCGCTTTGGCGCGCGCGATGAGGAGGGCTATGCGAATAGTGCTGGCAGACATCGAGAGTGGGGAGGGTTTCACCACCAAGGACACCGTTGCCGGCGGATACGGATCACGGCTGCGCCCGTTTTCGAAGGTCACTCGCGTGATCGCGGGCGTGAAGGGCGCCTTGCACAAATTGCCGAGCGTGCATCTGGCCTACGGCGCCGCGCTGGCGCGTCGGGCGGGGCACGACATCACGTTCTCCTGCGGTGAACTCGTCGAAGGTGATGTGGCGATTGTGCTCTCGTCGCTCGTCGATCATCGGCGCGAGTGCGAGTGGGCCCACGCGATGCGCGCGCGCGGCGTCCGCGTCGGGTTCATCGGACTGGCCGCGCAAAAGCTTCCCGGGCTCTTCACCGATGCCGCCGACTTCATCGTCGACGGCGAGCCGGAACACGCGCTGATGCGGGTGATGAACGGCGAAACCCTCTCGGGGGTGGTCGCGAGTCCGCAGGTTGAGGATCTGAATTCGCTCCCGTTTCCGTATTGGGGGCCGCTGACAGAAGCGCGGCGCACGTGGCGCGTTCCGTTCGCGGGACGGCCGGCAGGCGGCTCACTTCCGGTGCTGGGCTCGCGCAGCTGCCCCGAGTTCTGCACCTACTGCCCGCACCGGATCCAATCGCGCTATCGGTCACGGTCCGTCGCCAACATCGTTGACGAACTGTCGTATCTCGAGGACGAGCGCGGGCCGGTGCACGTCGTGTTCCGCGATCCGCTGTTTTCGCAGGATCGCGATCGCGTGCTTGCGCTCTGCGATGGAATTCGTGCGAGGCGGCTGACACACACGTTCGAATGCGAAACCCGCCTTGATCGGCTCGACCCGGAGCTGCTGACGACCATGCATGCGGCCGGATTGCGGGCCATGAGCTTCGGCGTCGAAGCCGTGTCGGCTGCCACCTTGAAGCAGGTCGGCCGGCGCCCCATTCCGGAAGCGCATCAGCGCGTCGTGCTGGGCCGCTGCCGCGAACTTGGGATCGTGACCGCGGCGTTCTATGTGCTCGGATTTCTCGATGACACGCGCGAATCGATCAACGCCACCATCGACTATTCGATCGCGCTCGGTTCGACGGTCGCGCAATTCAAGCTGCTGACGCCGTATCCGGGTACCCCGCTGTACATCCACATGAAGCCGTTAATCACCGAACGTGACTGGCAGCAGTTCGACGGCTACACGCCGACGTTCAATCATCCGTCGCTGACGGCCGCCGACCTGCGGCTTCTGCTCGGCTCCGCTTACACGCGGTTCTACATGCGGCCGTCGTTCCTGACGAATTACCTGCGGATTACCGCTCCGGTCGTTCGCGCGCTCGTTGGCTCCCTCGACGCGCGCGTCGAGCGCAGGCATGCGCGCCGCGAAGCGGCGGTAAGGAGTGTCGCATGACCCCCATTTCCCGGTACGGTGTCCGCGTGATCCCGAACACGCTTCAAATCCTCGACGAACTCGATGCACACAGACAGCTGATCGAGGGACCGCACATCGAACGGTTCGAGCAGGCATTCGCGGCGCGGCTCGGCGATGTCCGGGCGATCTCCGCTTCGTACGGACGCATGGCCTTTTATTACATTCTCAAAGCGTTCGACTTTCCGACTGGCGGAGAAATCGTCTTCCCGGCGCTGACCTTCTGGGTCATGCCGGAGATGGCACGGCAGGCCGGCCTGACGCCGGTGTTCGCGGACGTGGACCCTGTGACGTTCAACATCACTGGTGCGGCGTTGGGACGCGCGATCACGCGGCGAACGGTCGCGGTGGTGCCGACACATCTCTGGGGGCTGCCGTGCGACATGGACGACATCGTCTCGGTTGCCGCGCGCCATGGCATCGCGGTGATCGAGGATTGCGCCCACGCGCTCGGCGCCCGCTATCACGAACGTCCGGTCGGCACCTTCGGCGATGCTGCGATCTTCAGCTTCCAGACGTTCAAACCGCTCAATGCCTATGGCGGCGGGATGGCCGTGGTGCGAGATGCGGCGCTCGCGGCGCGGGTCGCGCGCCTTGTGGAACGCGATCCGCCGCCGAGCTTGAAACGTGTCAGGCAGCGTCTCTGGCAGGGGCGCGTGATGCGGCTTGCGACGCGGCCTGACGTCTTCAAGTGGACGCTGTTCCCGCTCCTGTACGCCGGCTCGCGCCTCCGGTGGAGCCTCGACATGTACTTCTGGGAAGCCATTCGGCCGCTCAATCCGCTGCCAGAGGACTATCGGGAACGCATCAGCAACGTGCAGGCGGCCATCGCGTTGGAAGGGCTCGCCAGACTCGATCAATGGACGGCGGTGCGACAGCGGCACGCCAATCGGATGACCGAGCTGCTCGACGGCGTCCGCGGCCTGCGCGTGCCGTACGTTCCACCCGGTCGCACGCATGTGTTTTATCAGTATTGCGTGTACGTGCCGGCGCGCGACGCGATCGTCGACGCGTGCCTGCGGCGTGGCGTCGACCTCGAGACGCTGCACGTCGACGTGTGTCCCGAATTGTCGCTGTTCGGCGCTGGACAGCCGCCTGCGCCAGGCGCAAGGCAGACGACATCGACCATTCAAGTACCAATCTACGAAGTGCTCACCGACACTCAACTCGATTCCGTCGCGGACGCAGTACGCGATACGGTGCTGGCGGCGGTACCGCAGCCGACCGCGGCCGTGGGCGCATCGTCATGACTGCCGCGGTTGACGGACCGCTCGTGTACCTCGGAATCGTTGCCGCCGCGATGGTCGAAGGAGAAGTCACCTACGTCGCCGCATCGGCCCTCGTTGCGGAGGGACGCCTCAACGCGCTCGCCGTGATCCTGGCAGGCGCCGCGGGTGCGGCAATGGGTGATCAGTTCTATTTCTATCTGCTGCGCCGTCGCCTGACTCGATGGATCGGCCGGTTCCCAGGGATCAGCCGCCGCACCCAGCGGCTGACCGGTGTCGTCAGGAGGCATCAGACCGCGATGGTCCTCCTCATCCGGTTCGTGCCCGGGCTGCGGATTGCGCTGGCTGCGGCCTGCGCGTATCTCGACGTGAATCCGCTGCGGTTCAGCCTCCTCAACGCCGGTGCTGCGCTCGTCTGGGCGCTTGTGCTGCTGGCGATCGTCGCGTATGCGGGACCCGCATATCTCTCGCGTGTGGGCCTGTCCGGTTGGAAGGGAGCGGTTGCGAGCGGGCTGCTCATCATCGCCGCGCTTCACATCCTTGGCCGCATCGAGCGGCGACGTATCAGCACCACCGGGCCACAATTCGGCGCGGACCTTTCAGATCCGCCAACCGTGTAGGGCGGACCTTTGAGGTCCGCCAAGCGCAGAGTAATGCGCTACCCACCCGTCGGTAGGAGAGAGCCCAACCGTTTGCAGCTGAACCGCTCAATGGTTCAGCCGCACAGAAGAATTCGACGATTCTGCTAGGAAATTACGGCGTAGCGAGCGGTCGCCCTGGGTGCGGCCATTGGCATGTCCCCTGCTCTGTAGGGGCGCAGCGTTCGAAAGTCACCTCACCCCGCAGCGAAAGTGGCGGGGCAATCTGCTAGTTACCCTGCCTGTGCACCCGGGGGCGAGTCGAAAGATTCGCCCTCCAGCCTCGTACCACGAAGGCGTCAATCACACTCGATTACTTCAGAGATGATGTACCTCGGGCGCCGCTTCACCTCCGTGTAGATTCGCGCGAGGTACTCTCCCACGATTCCCAGGCTGACCATCAGGGCGCCTCCGATGAGCAACTGCAGAAGGATGACCGTGGTGAAGCCGGTGACGGCCGTCCCGAGAAAATAGAGATAGAGTGTCCGTGCGCCGATCACGATCGCGAGCACGAAGAACGCAAGTCCCAATATCGTGATGATGTGCAGGGCCGAGGTCGAAAACCCGGTGATAGCGGTCACCGCGTAGCCGAGCAATCGTGGCAGCGACCATTTGCCGGCGCCTGAAGCCCGGTCTTGAACAGCAAACGGAATCTGCGTGCGCCTGAATCCCAGCCAGGCGATCATCCCTCGAAAGAAAAGATTGCTCTCCTCCATGCGACGCCATGCGTCGACCACCTTCCGGTCCATCAGCTTGAAGTCGGACGATGGTCCCAGGTCGTAGCCAGTCAGCATGCGGAAAAGCTTGTAGAACAACCCCGCGCTAAGCCTGTAGAAGCCGGATTCCGCGCCTCGCGCTTGCTTGACGGCTTCGACGATCTCGAATCCACGCTGGCTCCAGAGCGGGACCATCTCGTTGATCAATTCAGGAGGGTGTTGTAAATCGCCATCCAGGACGATGACCGCATCGCCGGAAGCCGTTTCCAGGCCGGCGGACACCGCGGCTTCTTTACCGAAATTCCTGCTCAAGCGGATGATTTTCAAGGCGCGCCGATGTGGAAGCGCCGCCTTGAGATGCTGCCACGTTTCGTCGGACGAGCCGTCGTCGATCGCCACGACTTCAAATCGACACGCAGTCTTCTCCAGCACTGGATAGAGGGCGTCGAGAAGACTGGAGACGGAAGCAGACTCGTTATAGAACGGCACGACCACCGAGACCAGCGGCATAGAATGCTCGACGATGTCCACGTCAGCTTCGGTCGGCGGCACGCCAGATCGCCATCGTTGACACATCGACTGCCATGTGGAGGAACCGCGTCCACGCCGCAAGGAGAATCACGAGCAGAATCAAAGAAGAGGGTGAGAAATGGCCGACGAAACTGAAGAAGAGAAAATACGCACTGATGCTTGACCACGACACAATCACCATCCGGCGAAGCCCGTCAAGCGGAGGCCTGCTCCACTCGCTGTCCAGCAGGACCAACCCCATGGGAAAGAGGGTTACAAGGTCGTAGTAGAGCAGATGCGGCGAGGTGAGCGGCAGTATGGCAAGGCTCGTGGTGAACACCGCAAGTCGGCCCAGTTCCTCCGGTAGTCGCGAACGCAGAATCTTTCGACACTGCCACACCGCCAGCAACCCCAGACCAATGGAAAGTCCGTAGAGCACGGGCTTCAGCGACTCGCGGGCCTCCGGAGAAAACCGCATCATCAGGTCTGCAGGGATGCTCGCCAGCAGGTGCACAGGCACCTGATACTCGTCCCTTGAAAAAATGGCGTCGCTCACGCGCAGCGATCGAATCCACGTCGTTAACGTGCCGGAGGGGACCAGGAAGTAGTTGAGCGCCACAAACACGCAGAGCCCAAGGATCATCCCGGAAAGAAGACGCACGCGGCCGGTCACCGCGTATGCCACGCTCATGAGGGCGGCCGCCGGCAGGAATTGCGGCTTCAACACCAGGCCGGCCCAGGCGAATCCCGCAGCCAAAGGCGATCCTCGACTCACCAACCAGTAGCCGATGCTCAAGGGCAGCAACCCGAATGGGATTCCGGCCTGGCCGATCAATACGGTCATGAAGGTCGGAAAAAAGAGAGAACTGAGAAGCAAGAGATCTCGCGCGCGAACCTCCGTTGTCCGGCTCAGGAGAACGCAACACAGACCCAGCGCTGACACTGAAATCGCCTGCCACACCAGCAGCGACACATGCGGTGGCAGGACGCTCAACGGCACAAATACCCACGCCACGATCGGCGGATACATGAAGTTCGTCGTAATCCCTTTGGGAAGCCGCGGCAGCAACTGGTGGGCCGCGTCGTTGAACGGGGAGTCGCGGAAAGAAACGGCGTCAGGCCCCGGATACAGTCGATCGAACTCTCCAGCCGCGGCCAGGCGCCCGGCCACGTAGAACGAGCTGACGTAGTCGGAAGACTCCGTTACGCCGGGGTTCGCGACGTCCACGAACACGATGGTCGCCAGCAGTGCCACCGATAGCAGCACGGCCAGGTCGATCCACGTGACGAGAGAGCGCCGCGTGGTCCGCTGGCTCCCTCCGGCATGCTCGACGCGATCCGACGTCGCCACGCTCAAAGGATACGATGGGTCGTACACTATCGTCCTGACAAGTCTAGGAGGAAGGGAATGAGCACTTGCTTTGCACGTTGTGCCACCGCCCTCGTGATCGCCACGCTCACATCGGCGAACGCGCTGGCCGATCCAATCCCGCCCGGTGGGCAGGGCGACCGTCTGAAGGTGATCGGATTCTCCAGCCTGGGCGGTCATTACGGCGCGTTCAAGATGGCGCTCAACCATCCGGCCAACGGACGCTGGTATCTCTACATGGGTCATTCCTTCGACCTGGGATGGAGCATCCTCGATGTGACCAACCCGCAGGATCCGAAGTACATAAAATTCATCCCGTACGACGGCCCGAAGGACTGGATCACGTCGCAGGTGACCGTTCACGGCAACCTGATGATCACCTCGCTCGATCGTCGCAACGCTCCCGGGCCGGACATGATCTTCTGGGACGTCAGCGATCCGATCAACCCGAAGGAGATCGCGCGCTGGGGCAACGGAACCGCCGGCGCACATCGCAATTCCTACCCCGGCGGAAAGTACGCGTACCTGGCCACCTCGTATCCTGGTTTCAGAGGCAAGATCCTGGTAATTGTGGACGTCAGCGATCCGGCACACCCGAAAGAGATCGGAAAGTGGTGGCAGCCGGGTCAGAAGGACGGTGAGCCGCTGTCGGGTCCGCTACCGGGATTTCATGGACCGGCCAACATCAGTCCCGACGGCAAAATGCTCTCGACAGGATACACGCCAGACGTGGTCAATCTCGACATCACCGATCCAGCGCAGCCCAGGGTCATCGGCCGGCTTCAGATGACGCCACCGTTTGCAAGCGTGGGCACGCAGTCGGTCCACACAGTCCTGCCGCTGTGGGATCGGAAACTTCTGTACGTGAGCTCCGAGGCGATGGCCGAGCGGTGTAAGGACAACGGCCTGAACTTCGCGGGACTGATCGACAACAGCGATCCCGCCAAACCGCGACTCATCTCGATCTTCCCGTCGCCGCGGCCGCCGGCCAACGCGCCCTACAAGGATTTCTGCGACAAGGGCGGGCGTTTCGGGCCGCACAATACGAATCAGGAACTTCATAACCCGGCAGTCGCGCAGCCGGGCGACCTGATGTTCATCACCTGGTTCAATGCGGGCCTGCGGGTATTCGACATCAGTCTCCCAACACTCCCCACTGAGGTTGGCTACTTCATGCCGCCAGAGCGCGCCGGCCTGCCCAGCCAGACGGGCCCACATGACTCGCCGGTGAACTGGTCGGAAGAAGTCGCCGTCGATACGCGCGGCAACATCTACCTCAACGACGACAAGTGGGGGACCTTCATCCTGCAGTACACGGGGAAGGTGCCGGCGAAGGATGTTCAAACCACGAAGAACACGAAGGCCACGAAGTAACAAAAGAATTCTTTGTGTGCTTCGTGAGATGCGCGCGAAGCGCGCCTCCGTGGTTTAAACGAGCGGTCCCGGCTTGTTGCGGTAGCGATTCACGATCGCGTCCGCGCTCATGTAGGCGAGCGCCTGGATGGTGAGCGTCGGATTGAAACCGCTCTGCGACGGGAACGTGGAGCTGCCGACGATGAACAGGTTCGGAATGTCCCAGCTTTGACCGTAGCGATTTACCACTGACGTTTTCGGATCGCTGCCCATGCGCGTGCCGCCCTCGTGATGCGCGCCTGGCGCGCCCGATCCCGAAGGCGCTCGCCACACGTGCGTCGCGCCCATCGCCTTGCCAAGTTCCTCCAGCTTCCGGAACAGGAACTCGATACGCGCAACTTCGTTCGGCCGCCGCCAGTCGTAGGTCAGGCGCGGCGCCGGCAGCCCGAACGTGTCGCGCACGTTCGGATCGAGATCGATCGTCTGGTCGGCGTACGGCAGGTTCTCGGTTTGCGCGATGAGCGCGGCGTGGCGCGCGAAGTACTTTGCGAAGAAATCGCGATACGCGGCGCCCCACCTCGGGACACCGGGCGGCGGGTTCATGGCCATGGCCGCCCCGATCGGCCCCGCCTCCAAGTCGGCGGGCGTGACCGAGATCTGCGCGCCGCGGATGAAGCCCTGGCCGCTGTGATCGAAATTGTCGGCGTTGAAATCGTCCAGGCTGTGTTTCTGGGCGCTCGGCCCCATGTAGATGTTGACAAACCGATCGTCGAACGCGACGAATGCTCTCGCGCCAATGTGGGCCATGAGATGTTTGCCCACGTGTCCGCTCGAGTTGGCCAGTCCGTTCGGGAACCGTGCGTTGTTCGACAGCAGCAACAGGCGTGTGTTGTCGTAGATGAAGGGGGCGAGAATGACGAGCTCCGCATCGATTTTGTTGTCCGAGCCGTCCACGCCCCAATACGACACGCCGGTCGCCCGGCCGCTGTTGTCGCTGTTCACGCGATAGACCATCGTGCCGGTCAGCAGCTTGAAGTTGCCGGTCGCGTCGGCCTCGGGCAGCTTGGTGACGAGGATGCTCGATTTGGCGCCGATGTGGCAGCCGAACGCCTGACAGAAGCCGCAGTAGCTGCAACCGGGGCGCCCCTGATAATTCCGCGAGAGGATCGCGCGGGGCGTGGAAAACGAGTGGTAACCGAGTTTGCGGGCGCCCTCTTCGAAGATAACTCCCGATTGATCGGCGACGAGCGGCGGCAGCGGATACTCGCGGCGGCGCGGCGCTTCGAAGATGTTGCCGCCGTCGACCTTGCGTCCCGCGAGATTGCCCGCCTTGCCCGACACGCCAAGCTCGTATTCCGCGCGATCGTAAAAGGGTTCCAGGTCGGCGTAGGTCAACGGCCAGTCGGTCAGCGACGAGTCGTTCGGAATCGCCGACGCGCCGTAGCGTTCGATCGTCTGCGATCGCGCACGGAAATCGTCCTCGTGCAACCGCCAGGAAACCGCGCCGTAGTGGACCGTTCCGCCGCCCGCCTGGTTGCCGTAATTGAGAATCGGCAGCGGGGTCGCTCGCGTGCGGCGGTTCAGCCGCCAGGTCACCGGTTGCCGCTTCGCATGCGGACGCAGATCCTGCCGCTGGAAGTAGCGCAATTCATCCAGGCCGGCGAAGTCCGCGGTGTTGTGGCGCGGGCCGCGTTCGAGGCCGATGACCTTCATTCCCGCCTTGGCCAGTTCGGCGGCGAGAATTCCACCTGCCGCGCCGACGCCGACAATGACGACGTCCGTTTTCTCGGTCGCCATGAGTCAGGCTTTCCGCGTGGGATTGCCGGCTTGTGACTGCAGGCCGATCATCGGCGCGCGCGTGAACGCCTGTTTGTTCTGCAGGTCGGCTGGCGTGTACACCGCCTGCCCACCCGGGAAACCAACGAGGCGCCAGCCGTTGAAGTCCTTGTTGCCGCCGTACACGGGGTCCGCAAACATTCCTTCGATGGTGTGCGTGCGAAGCGTCTCGAAAAACGCTTGGGCCGCGGGCCATGCGAAGCCGGTCGCCTTTCCCTGTTCGAGTGCGGTGATCACCGCGTCCTGTCGAGCGGCATCCAGGCGGACGAACGTCTCTTTGTACGTCGTGCGGCAGTACGCGTCGAGCTGTGCGAGCCCGCGGCGGTAGAAATCCTGCAGTTCGGCGTACGCACCGGAAAGCGCGAGATCGATGTAGTTGACGACCGCCGCGTCGCGTGCGCCCGGTTTGCCCGGCGCGCCTGGCATCAGTCGTTCAGTGAACGCGGTGATCGTGGCGGCGTCCTGAGCGTTGAAGAACGTCCCGTGCGTGGCATCGGGCGCATGCGCGGCATTTGCGTCCTGGTGCTGCTCGAGAGTCTGCGCGGCGGCATCCGGTCTCAGCCCCGCACCCGCGACAGAGCCCGCAACAACGGACGCGCGCACCAGGAACGCGCGCCGCGTGGTGTCGTGCTTACTCATGAAGGGCCTCGATCAGCAAGGCGGACCTTTAGACCCGCCTATCTATTTGTCTGCGCCGCCGGCGCCGGGAGCGGATCCGCCGAAGAGGTAACGTGAGCCGTCGGCCAGGACGAAATTGCGGCCAACCGCTTTGTTCGTGCCGTCGCGCGCCTGATAGCCCTCGATCGTGAACTCGGTTCCGACCTTCAGCGTGTTCTTCGTCACGCCGAGCCGAATGAGCTGATTCGGGCTACCGCCTTCGACCAGCCACGGGACGACGGTTCCATCAGGCTGCTTGATGTCCATGTGGAACCAGGAATGGGGATTGATCATCTCCCACTTGGTGAGCGTTCCCGTCAGCTTCAGCGGCTTGTTGATGTCGAACTCCGACGAGAAGGCGTGATGCGCGAGGAGCGGCGCAGCCGCAAGCCACGCGCTGAGGGCAACGATCACCGCGAACGTGGTTCTCATGTGATGCTTCCTTTCATTCACGTAGGGGCCGACCTTAAGGTCGGCCCTTACCCTCGCGCGCGCGCTTCTCGTCCTCGCGTGCGCCCCGCAGCAGGTTGGTGAGGCTGTAATTGCCCTCGTGGCACGCGTGCTCGAAGATCGGTCCGACCGATTTCTTCCACGGCACTTCCGCCGACCACGGGCGCGTCCACACCTTCGGATCGTCAACCGTAAAGCGGTACGTCAACGTGTCGTCGGCCGTGCGTGTGAAGCGCTCCGTCAGCTTCATGTCCGCGCTCGCACCCTGGGCGGCGAACATGAACATATCCGTGAAGTTCGTCGTCTCGATAACCAGCGTATCGCCGTCCCAGCGGCCGCGCGAGCTGCCTTCGATCTGGCGGATCTGCTGCGGTAGCTGCGGACGTGCGTCGGTTGGAATAATCCGCGGGCTGTGGAGCATCTCGACGAGGATCATCACGGTCCCCGGGCTCTGCACGATCTGGTAGTTGTTGTTGTACGCGCCTGCGAGCATCGGCGGGCCATCGCGATCCATCAGGATGCAGCGCACCGACAGCGGCTGGTTCTGCGCCGCGTCGGTGATCGCGCCCGCGCGCTTCCGCGCCTCGGCGCGCGCCGCGTTGAGGCGCTTGCCTTCCTCCGTCATCGGCGGGAAATGGCCGTCCGGCGGATCGACGATCAACGACGTTCGCAGGTTGACCGAGAGCGGCGCCTGGCTCCGATCGAGGCCGAACTGCGTGAAGTCGTAATGCACGTCCGCGACGGTACCAGGCGTCGTCTGCTCGGCCTCATCGGCGGCCGCCCGCTTCATCTGCTCGAGCACTTCTTCTCTCGTGAAGAACTCGCGGTCAATGCCCTTAGGCCGCTCGAGCGGCGTGTACGTAGTGTTGTTCCAGAAGCCCTGGAAGTCCGGATGCCCGTCGGGCAGCCGCGGCACCCTATAGTTCGTCTGTGCCGTCGGTGTCGAGACGAGGAGCAGCGCGGTCGCGATTCCAAGGGCCGTTGCCGCAACAAATCGACGCAGCATGTGCAATCTCCCGCGTTAGTTGCTTGATGGCTTCCGCAGTTGTCCGTAAATCAGGTCTTCGACGAACGGGACGCAGTTGAACTCGAGCAACTGCGCGTTTTTCTCCAGGCGGCGGTAGATCGGCATGCTGATCTTCCATGGCCGCGTGAACGTTTGTGGGTCCTCGATGGTCGCTTCGTATGAGAGATGGTCGACACCCGTTGCCGCGATCCGCTCGACGACATGCAGCTGATCGCTGTGGAAGTTGCCGGCGCGATCGAACCAGCTCAGATCGTTGAAGCCGGTCGTGTCGATGACGAGCGTCTCACCTTCCCAGCGGCCGTTGGACCATCCCATCCAGCTGTCGGCCGGCGCTTCCTTGTGATCGGTCATGTAGATCGTCCGCACGGCGCGAGCGTAGGACGAGACGATCATGATGTAGGTCGGCGTCTGGATGATCTGAAACGGATACGGCATGTACATCCCGCGCGGCGTGCCGGGCAGGTAGCACTTGATTTCAGGATCGAGCTTGAGCCGGTTCGCGTAGTTCTCTTTCTTCTTCGCGAGCGCCTCGGGTTTGTAGGGAAGCGGACCGTCGGTGATGCCGAGACCGCCTGCCGTCGCGAAGCTCGCGCCGAGTTCCTGCACCGGACCTGGTGCGGCCGAGTGCGGCTCGATGTCCCAGTAGGCTTCGGTGATCGCCTGGTAGACGCCCTGGAGATTCGGTTTGCCGTCCGTCGTGCGCGGCGCGCGATAGGCAGGGCGTGGAGCGGGCGTCTGGCCGGCGACCGTGAAAGACACGGCGAGGGCCGCGATTGCTCCGCCAGCGACGATTGACGCCATCGTGGCCGGCCTTAGCCGGCCCATGAGGTTTCGCATGGCTGCTACCGGGGCATATTGAACGCCCCGGCGAGAGCCTCGTCAAGTCCTTACCGCCGTGACGGGAAAGCAACGTCCTTGATGAAGTCGTAACACTCGCTCGGTCCGTGGCCGCCGACCTGGGTCACGGCCTCAGCGACCTCGCCCGTGGCGATCTTCATGACGTGGACGGCGTTCGAGATAACATCGGCCGGGCTTCTGACCCTTCGGTCCTTTGGGCATAGCTTGGCGCTAAACAGGAGAAAAAGAGACATGGCTGTACTTGTGACCGCTGACGTTCCGGGGCAAACACAGGAAGGGTATGACCACATGATCGCCGCCTTGAGTCCCGCCCTTAAACAGGCGAAAGGGTTCATCGCGCAAGGCGCGGGGCCAGCAGGCGATGGGTGGCGCGTCTTCGAAATCTGGGAGTCACAGGCGGACGCCACCGAGTTTTTCGCCAAGCACATTCACCCGAATTTGCCGGAGGGCGTGAAGCCCAAACGAACGATCCTGGAGCTTCACAATCTGATCATGGCGAGTTGAGCTGTAGCGGACCTGCGCGTCAGTCGCTCAATCAGACTGAGACACTACCCGCCGTAACTACGATGCTGGTTCCTCCGCCACGTCTGAACGGCGCAGTTCGTCGAGCAGGCGCGCGGTCGTCACGAGAATAATGGGGCCGACCAGGAGGCCGAGCAGGCCGAACGCGGCCGCGCCACCCAGCAGTCCGAAGAAGATGACAAGCCCGCTCACGGACGTTCGTCCGCTGAGGATCAGCGGACGCAGCACGTTATCGATCAGGCTGATGCCGAAGATGCCAATCAGCATCAACGCAATGCCCCGACCGATGGCGCCGGACAGCAGCAGCCAGATGCTGGTGGGGACCCAAACAAGCGCCGCACCCACGACCGGCACCAGCGATACGAAGGCAATCGCGACGCCCCAGAGCACGGGTGCGTTGATGCCGAGCAGCCAGAACGCCAGGCCGCCGATGGCGCCCTGGGCCGCGGCGACGGCCAGACTCGCGCCGATGCTGGCAATCACCAGGTCGCGCGTATCGCTCATCAGGCGCTCGCTTTGCGGCGCTGGAAACGGCAGCCGGTCGCGCACGTACCGGCTCATCGTTGGCGCGTCCCGGAGAAAGAAAAACAGCGCGAACAGCGTCGCGACGATCGTTCCAAGCGTCGCCAGGAACCCAGCAACGAGCGAACCTGCCTGCGGCGCCAGGTATTCGAGCGCGCGCTGCGCGCCGCGTGTCATGAGCTCGGTCGGATCCTCGGGCACCGCGACTGGACTCCGCCTTCTGATTTCGTCCCAGACTCGCTGGATCTGACGGGGAGCGCTTTGTGAGGCCTGCTTCAGCGACTCGATCGCCTGCGGCGCTTCCCGCGCCAGCGCCGAGATGAGCACGCCCGCGGGCCCGACGATCAGGACGCCGACGACGAGTGTCGTGATCAGCGCGGCGCGGTTCGGCCCCGTCCTTCGCGCCAGCGCCATCTGCATCCCGCGAAAGAGGATCGCGAGCAGCACTGCCCAGGTCAGCGCGACGAAGAACGGGCTGAGCACACGATAGGAGAGGTAGACCCCCAGAAAAACACATGCGTAGAGGATAGGTCTCCTCATGACGGCTCCTTTCGTGTCGCTGGATCGCGCGGCTGATGATAGCGTGTGGCCGATTGAGATCCGCGATGAAGAGCTCGCCGATCGCGATAGATGTGAGATCTGGAAGTCGTCGATTACCGCGGCGCACCGATCATGCCGGCCGCGATTCTCTGCGCATCTGCCTGCGTGAAGTCGCCGCTGATCACGGCCGCTCCGCCGATTGGCGATTTGAGGGTCGGCACGGCCACAACGTCGCCGTCGATGAGGATCGCCACTGGCCTGCCAATGTGATTCATCGTCGCCTGCCGCATCTTCTCGGCTCCGGCAGCATTCAGCCGCACGTCGATCCAGAAATGGCCCGGCGTATTGCCCGGAATCACGCTGCTGCGGTCGATGTCGCCGTTGGTTACGACGACGTCGGGATGGAGGTAGACGGTTCGATCCGACCCCACCCGCGCCGTGATCAGACCGGCCGCGGGTTGATTCTCCGCGAGACGCACTTCGAACCGGACGGCCGCCTGTGCCAGCGAGCCGTTGCGCGGCCACATCGAAGAAGTGACGACAACCGTGCCGATCATCGCTAATGTCACGAGAACGGGGACGAGAATCGGGCGACGGCTCTCTGACTGCACGTCGCCGCGCGATGCGGCGACGATGACCATCTGACGCAGTCGACCGCGCTCGGCTTCGGCCGGCAGCTGTTCGCGCCGCAGCGGATCCGCCGCAGTCAAAACGTCTCTAGTCTTTGTCATCGGTGACTCCAATGTAAGGCTTAAGAATGCGCGCGAGATCGCGGCGGCCTTTGGAGAGATGCCAGCGAACCGTGATGGCGGTAACGCCAAGAACTGACGCGATGTCGTTTGCTGCCAATCCTTCGAGTTCGTGCATCACGACGATGGCGCGGCGACGGGGAGGCAATGCGTCGAGAGCCGACCATATCGCGCCACGCGCTACCAGTACGGCTTCAGTATCGGATCCCGCGCCAACAGAAGAGCGCGTCTCGCTGTCGTACCGCCTGCGAACCGCGGCCTTGCGCCATCGATCCCGTTGAATGTTGACGAGCACGCGGACGAGCCATGCTTCCTCGTCCGCGAAGTTGGACGGAATCGCTTTCGGCGCGCGGGCAGCCTTCAGAAATGTTTCTTGAACGAGATCGAGCGCATCGTCGGCCGTTGGGACGAGCCGCCGGGCGAGACGATACAGGCGCTCATAGTGTGCGTCGAACAGCGTCGCCAACCGCTCCGCGCTCGACGTTTGATAACGTCGCCGGAAGCGCGGTGGCGATGGGCAGCCCGTTCATACCCTATTAAACGCGCCAGCGGGCAAATGTGTTGGCCGCGCGCGCAGCGCGCCTTCGTGGTTCAGACGCCCAGCTTCGTCGCGAGGTCGTTGAAGTCGCGTGCGGCGATGTCGACCGATGCATTCGGCTGCAGATCGGGCTTTCCGTCCGGCCCGTATTCCATCGGCCTTGTCACGAACGCGGTGCGCAGACCGACGCCCTTTGCCGCTCCGAGATCTCCCAGGTGTGCGGCGACCATCATCACTTCGTCAAGCTTCAGATCCAGAAAATCCGCTGCGGACTGGTAGACCTCGCGGTCAGGTTTGTAGTGACGCGCGAGCTCTGCGCCAAGGATGCAGTCCCACGGCAAACCGCCGAACTTGGCGAGGTCTGTCATCAACGAGATGTTCCCGTTCGAGAGCGGCGCAATGATGAACTTCTTCTTCAGCCGGGTCAGGCCGCTGACCGAGTCGGGCCACGGGTGAAGCCGATGCCAGGCGCGATTGAGCGTGTCAACCTCTGGCTCAGACAGGCGGCCGGCGATGCCGAAGTCGACGAGCAGCTTGTCGAGAATCATTCGATGCAGGCGATCGAGTTTGGTCCATGGCAGCTCGCCGGTGCGCACGCGATTCATGGCGGGCTGATAGCCGGCGCGCCACGTGTCAGCGAATTTCACGGCGTCGATCTTCAAACCCTTGCGCGTCGCCAGTTCCTGCACCTGCTGTGTGACCGACGAGCGCCAGTCGACGACCGTCCCGAACGTGTCGAAGACGAGTGCTTTGACACGGCTGAAATCAGGATGCGCCTGCGATGTCTGCTGTGAGGCAGCGAGCGCGGCGATAGAACCGCCAATCAAGCCCATAGCGTTACCGACGACGAATACGCGTCGCGACATCTCATCATTCATCTTCGTGCCCTCGCGCTTTTCTTCGTGACCCTCGTGGTTACGACGCCCAGGTCTGGCGGAACTTCTGCGCGGCACCAGTCCTGATTGGCCCTCCGTGTCCGAAGACCGCCGCATCGAAGTCGAGCGCCGCGAGTTTGCGGAGACTTCGTTTGCCTTCCTCGAGATCCTCGTAGCAGAGCGCGTAGCCAAAGTTCGGTGCATTCGCGCAGGCATCCGCGGCAAAGAGCACACGACGCCGAGGCCAGAGCAGCGCGAGCTGTCCGGCGCACTGCCCAGGGATGTGAATGGCCTTGAGGCCTCCGGCAATCGGCAGCTCGGTGCCGTCGTTGATCTCCTGATCGATCGTGCACGGCTCGATCGGCGTCGGTTTCTTCGGAATGAACATGCGGTACATCAGACCGCGCAGCAGCCCTGGTGCAGGCGACATCGGCCGCGAGGTTTCGCCCTTCCTGACCAACGCCGCATCGAGGGGATGCATGTAGACGCGTGCGCCGCTCCTGCGCTTGAGCGCCGCGACGCTGCCCGAATGATCCGGATGGCAGTGCGTGACGATGATGTGCTTGAGGTCGGTGACGTTTTTGCCGGTGGACTCGATGGCCGCGACGATCTTGTCGTCGCTCTTCGGCAAGCCCGTATCAATCAACGTGAGTTCGCCGTCATCGATAAGGAAGGCATTAACTGCTCCGAGGCTGACCTGCCAGAGGCCTTCGACGACTCGAGTTGGTGCTGCCATGGGCGCTGAGCTTAAACGATCTAAATGGTTGAAAACGCGTGCGCTTCGAGGCCTCGTGATCTTCGTGGTTTCCCTTGCGGCTGCTACAATTAGAGACGTATTGCGTTCGCCCCAACGCAATATCTTGTGGTTTGCGCTTGACAACCCCGATCAGTGGGCGCATCCTCACACGCGCGCTCAACGAGGTTGAAACGGCCGGAAGCCGCCCAGCATCCAGCCGCCGCCAGGGTCTTCAGGATATCTCGGGCGCACACCACAACAAACGATTCGGACGCTCTCTCGGGGGATCGAGCGTCCCATAGTGGCGCGGGCGGAACCGCGCGGCGCGGACCTTTGAAGTCCGCGACAGGAACGGAGGACGAGCATGGAAAGAGGGCCTGCGCCGACCCAAAGCGGAGCCGTCGAAGCGCGCGGCAAGAAAGCCGCGGAATCGAAGAGTGCGTCCGTTCCAGGCCTTGAATTTCCACGCTACTTCACGCTGCCCGGCGTCGATCCGTTCGACGAGATCGAATGGGAGACCCGCTCGGCCGTCATCGGCAACGAGAAGGGGAAGGTCGTCTTCGAACAGCGCGACGTCGAGATTCCGTCCTTCTGGTCCCAGCAGGCGACCAACATCGTCGTCTCGAAATATTTCCGCGGGCAGATGGAGTCGCCCGAGCGCGAACACAGCGTCAAGCAGCTGATTGGCCGCGTCGTCGACACCATCACGCGCTGGGCGCGCGACCAGCACTACTTCGCCAGCGACGACGCACTCGCGTCATTCAGCGCGGAGCTGAAGCACCTGCTCGTGTATCAGAAGGCGGCGTTCAACAGCCCCGTGTGGTTCAACTGCGGTTTCGAGGCGGCTCCTCAGTGCTCGGCCTGCTTTATCAATTCTGTCAAGGACACGATGGACTCGATCCTCACGCTGGCGAGGACCGAGGGGATGCTCTTCAAGTTCGGCTCGGGCACCGGAAGCAACTTGTCCACCATCCGGTCGTCGCGTGAGCTGCTAGCGGGCGGTGGGACGGCGAGCGGTCCTGTCTCGTTCATGAAGGGCTACGACGCGTTTGCGGGCGTCATCAAGAGCGGCGGCAAGACGCGGCGCGCCGCGAAGATGGTCATCCTCAATGCGGACCATCCGGACGTCGAGGAGTTCATCAACTGCAAGGTCGAGGAAGAGAAGAAGGCGTGGGCGCTCATCGACGCGGGCTACGACGGGTCGTTTACGGGCGTTGCCTACGGCTCGATCTTCTTCCAGAACTCGAACAACAGCGTGCGCGTGACGGACGACTTCATGCGCGCGGTGCTCGACGATGACGAGTGGCAGACGAAGGCGGTGACGTCAGGCGAGGTGATGGACACCTACAAGGCGCGGGATCTCATGCGCCAGATTGCCGGGGGCACGTGGGTGTGCGGCGACCCCGGCATGCAGTTCGACACGACCGTCAACGAGTGGCACACCTGCCCCGAGACCGATCGCATCAACGCGAGCAATCCGTGCTCGGAATACATGTTCCTGGATGACTCGGCGTGCAACCTCGCGTCGATCAACGTGATGAAGTTCGTCAAGGACGACGGTGAGTTCGACCCCGCGGCGTTCAAGGCGGCGTGCCGGACGATGATCACGGCGCAGGAGATCATCGTGCCGAACTCGAGCTATCCAACCAAGGCGATCGAGAAGAACTCGCACGACTATCGTCCGCTGGGACTTGGCTACGCGAATCTCGGGGCGCTGCTGATGTCGCGCGGCCTGCCGTACGACAGCGACGAGGGGCGCGCGTATGCGGCGGCGATTACCGCGGTCATGACGGGCGAGGGTTATGCGCAGTCAGCGCGGATTGCGCGCGATCACGGCGGACCGTTTGCCGGTTACGAGAAGAACCGCGAGCCGTTCCTGCGCGTGATGGGGAAGCACCGGGACGCGGTCAGCGAGATCAACTCGAAGTTCGTTCCGAACGACCTCTATGCAGCGGCAAAGCAGGCGTGGGACGAGGCGGTGGAGCTCGGCGAGGACTTCGGCTACCGCAACGCGCAGGCGACCGTGCTCGCCCCGACCGGCACCATCGGGTTCATGATGGATTGTGATACGACGGGTGTTGAGCCCGACATCGCGCTCGTCAAATACAAGAAGCTCGTGGGCGGCGGGCTGATGAAGATCGTCAACGGCACCGTGCCGATGGCGCTCGGCAAGCTCGGTTACACGCAGCCCGAGATCGAGGCGATCAGCCACTACATCGACGAGCACGAGACGATCGAAGGGGCGCCGTTCCTGAAGGACGAGGACCTGGCGGTGTTCGACTGCGCGTTCAAGCCGGCGAAGGGTGAGCGGTCAATTCACCACATGGGGCACATCAAGATGATGGGCGCCACGCAGCCGTTCATCTCGGGTGCGATCAGTAAGACTGTCAACGTGCCGCGCGAAGCGACGGTCGAGGAGATCGAGAGGGCCTACATCGAGTCATGGCGCCTTGGCGCGAAGGCTATTTCTATTTACCGCGACGGCAGCAAGCGCACGCAACCGCTGAACACGTCGAAGGCGGGTGTGGCCGACACGCGCAACGCGGTCATCGGTAGGGTGGGTGAGGCGGGTGGGGAGGTTCGGGAAATCGTTCGCGAGGTCGTCAAGATCGTCGAAACGCCGAAGCGCCGCAAGCTGCCGGACGAGCGCAACGCGATCACGCACAAGTTCGACATCGCGGGTCACGAGGGCTACATCACCGTCGGCCTCTTCGAGGACGGGACGCCTGGCGAGATCTTCCTCGTGATGGCGAAGGAGGGCTCGACGATCTCGGGCTTCGCCGACGCCTTCGCACAGGCGATCTCCTACGCGCTGCAATACGGCGTGCCGCTGCAGGCGCTGGTGGACAAGTTCAGCCACGCGCGGTTCGAGCCGTCGGGGATGACGAAGAACCCGGAAATCCGGTTCGCGAAGTCGATCGTGGACTACATCTTCCGGTGGTTGGCTACGAAGTTTCTCTCTCCAGAAGCCCAATACCACGCTGGCGTGAATATCGAAGCGCCTGAAGGGGATAGGGGGAAGGGGGAAGGGGGAAGGGCTGGTCTAGGCTCCAGGCCCGAGGCATCAGTCAGGAGTGCGGCTACCTCCGATCATTCGTCCGATCGTAGAGGCGGACCTTCAGGTCCGCCTACCTCTTTTGCCGCGATTCAGAACCAGGAGGACGCGCCGCCGTGCAGCACGTGCGGGTCAATCATGATCCGCAGCGGCAGCTGCTACAAGTGCACCAACTGCGGTACGACGAGCGGTTGCGCGTAATCTGCTAACGAATTTAATCGTCCCTCAGGAACGAGTTGCAACTCGGGAAAGGGTCCTTCCCTTTCCCGACATGATCGCGTCCGTCGCGCGAGCAGCTTGCGTTCTCTCGTTGGTGAATAGCGCGGTCTGAAGCTCCTCTCCCCAAGATCCGTGTTACGGCCGACTATTCCGCATGGTTTTGATTTCGTCGCATCCACGTTATCGATGCTCGAACAAGTCCGAAATGGGTTCGCCGTTCGGCACCGTCGATTGTTAGGTGTGTGTCGATGTTAGGATCCATGCCCGTATCGGAATGCGCCATTCTCTCGAGTGACGTGAAGAAAGAGAGTTGCTACCGGGCTACAAATGACGTATGACGACTCGCAAACTCAAGAAAGGCCGAATCGCAAAGCGTGATCTCCAGACTCTCGAGGCTGAATATTCGGCTACTGCACCGCTCGCGGGTAGGTTCGGAGACGAAATCGGCCATCAACTTCAGCAGCTAATCGACGGGAAAGCAATTGCACTAAGTCTACCTATCCAGAAGCGTACGAAAACTTGGTCGTCAATCGTGGAGAAGCTTGAACGGAAATCAATTGACATCGCAAACCTGAGACAACTGAACGATCTGGTAGGACTTAGAATCATTGTGCAGTTCTCTCGAGACTTGATTACTATTCGTGAACTGATCCGATCCAACTTCAAGGTGGTCGAAGAATACGATACCGGCGATCGTCTAAAGGAAGATCAGTTCGGCTACAGTTCGGTCCATTTCGTTGTTGAACTTCCCGATAGCTGGTTGTCGGTGCCAACGATGTCCTCGATGAACGGACTCCGAGCTGAGATTCAGCTTCGAACAACTGCTCAGCATATTTGGGCCGCCGCTTCTCACACTCTCCAGTACAAACACGAGGCCTCAGTCCCCTCTGCACTTCGCCGGGCTATTCACCGGGTTTCTGCACTTTTGGAAACCGTCGACCTAGAGTTCGATCGAGTCCTCCAAGAGCGAGATGTCTACCGATCCACAATTGATCTGAGCTCGAAGGAAGCAACTCTAAATGTCGACATTCTGGAGCGCATTTTGGATTCCACATTCCCTGAGGTGAACAAGAGAAGTTCGGAGCCGTACGCCCAATTCCTGGCTGAGGTAACCGCGCAGAGCGTGACAACCGCTCCAAAGCTTGAAGCGCTGCTCAAAAAGTATCGTGACGCCGCTCTCGCAGAGGACTTGCGAATCGTTGAGCTGCTCAGATCGAACGGTGAAGGACACAAAGCCTATAAGCGTGACGAAGAACGGCTTTCGAAGGGAATCTTCTATTCACACGTCGGACTAGCGCGGTTTGCTCTCGGAGTTGAATGGGGACAGAAGTGGCATTGGAACCCTCCACCGGTGACCTCTGAGGCGCGTGTAACCTCTTAGGGAGTACGGGACCGCGTACTCGGAGTCGATCGACGCCTCGTTCAAACGCAGCAATCGTCGGCATCGGAAGGCGGTTCGGACGCGTGGGAAAGCTCACTGCGACGAATTCGGAGCACGCCGAGAGGTCGAGTTCACGAAATCGATGGTGGACTACATCTCCCGTGCTTCACGACTAAATTCCGCTCTCGCCCAAGCCCCGTAATACGCGTCTGGAAATTGATCTGCTTGGATCTGCCTGCAAACTTCTCCTACAGGCCGATCTTAAGTTGGCCTTCTCGTTGAACACGGCCGTCGCTGGCGTCGGTCGGTGTCCGAATCCTTCCTCCAATTAGAGCGCCGGCTTGCTTACTGGAGCATCCGCGCAGCTGCGGGGACAACAACGATGTCGAAAAAATGGGAGATTCCGCTGGCCGACTGATTCGCAATCGCAATTGACCCGGCGGACACGTTTGCAAGCAAGTCTGTTTTTGAAAGTGCCCTCAGTCCGCTGGGCGCAAGCCCGTATAGACCGCCCATTGAAGAGATCGCATCAACGGACTTGAGTTCGAGGCGAACCGTTTCCAGAACGGTTCGAACGCGGTCATAGCGAATTCGGCGCGCTTCACTTTCGCCTCGGAAGTCTTAGCGACGCCTGAAGACTACGGCGAGAATGCATCGGCACCGCCTGATAGCGTGTCGGACGGGTCAACAATCGTGTCGAACGCGCGCGAGACGATCGGGGACGCACCAGACCACATCGGAAACGCGCGCGAAGATGTGTGACGTACGCGAGAAAGCGCGGGACGCGTCCACCAAAGATGCGGATGCGCGTTGGAAGCGTCGGTTAACGGCGGCAAGGGGCCGGACCCTCGCCTTCGAACGTGCTTCTTCGTGGGTTTATCAGCAGCGCTCAGATCTTGTTTTCATAGAGTGCCTGGCTGCTTCGGAGTGACGCGGAACAGCCCGCCCGGATTGGCGTCCTCGAGTATCCATAGCGCGCCGTCGGGACCTTGTTCCACGTCGCGAATCCGGTGGCCGACACTCCACCGCTCGGCCGGCGCGGCGCCGCCCTTGCCGTCGAACGTGATGCGGTTGAGCGTTTGCGTCGCCATCCCGCCCATCAGCGCGGAGCCGCGCCACTGCGGAAACATCGCGCCGCTGTAGAACATGAGATTGCCGGGCGCGATAATCGGCGTCCAGTAGATCACCGGCTTGGCCAGATCCGGCCGCGAGTCCGGACTCGGAATCGGCACGCCGTCGTAGTTGACCGCATAGGAGACGAGCGGCCAGCCGTAGTTCTTGCCCGGCTCGATCAGATTCAGCTCGTCGCCGCCGCGCGGGCCGTGCTCGACTTCCCACAGTCGCCCGTCGGGCGCGAACGCCAGGCCGTACGGCGTCCGATGCCCACTCGTCCACGTCTCCGCCGGCGCGAGGTTCGAGCCCGGCAGGGTGTAGGTGCTCACTACCGGCGCGGTCTTCGCTGCCTCTGTGTCGCTCGGCGGATTGATCAGAGGTCTCATCGTGGCGCCGACCTTGCCAGCCATCGGATTGCCAGGCGCCGGCTTGCCGTCGAGCGTCAGCCGCAGGATCTTGCCGACTTCGGTGTTGGGATCCTGCGCGGGCGTCATGCGCTGCCGATCGCCGACGGTCAGGAACAGATACTGGCCGTCAGGTGAAAACGCGATCTGCGCGCCGAACTGTCCGCCGAGCCCCTTCGGCATGTCGTGCCACAGCACCTGCAGTCCTTCGAGGCTCGCTTTGCCTGCATCGAGATTCAGCCGTGCGCGCGCGAGCGCGAGGCTCGAGATCCCAGGCGCGTCGCCAGGCTCGGAATACGTGAGATAGACGTTGTGATCGGTGGCGTAATGCGGCGACAGGAACACGCCCAGCATGCCGCCTTGCCCCTGATACCGGACCTCGGGGATGTTTTCGACCGGCGTCTTCTCTCCCTGTTGCGTCACCAGCCAGACCGGGCCGACCTTCTCCGTCACGAGCATGCGTCCATCGGGCAGGAACGCGATGCGCCACGGCAGCTTGAAGGTCGCCACCTGCGTCAGCGTGAACGGCAGGTCGGGCTGTGGCTTCAACTCGCCCGCGTTGATTTGGGCGCGCACGCCGGACGACATCAGCGTGAGCAACAGCGTTGCCTGGCCTGCCGAGGCCGCGAAGCCGCGAAGGCGGGGATTCAGAAGCGTCTTCATGAACAGATTCTATACGGACGCGGTTAACGCAACGTGTGGGTATATGCTTTCCGCACTATGCGGAAAGCGCTCCTGCGATACGCGTGCGTTGGTCTGACGATGATCGGCGTCGTCGGTTTCCATGGACCGTCGGGTGCGGCACAGGCTCCGAGCAAGTCCACTGGCATGCCGGTCTTCCAGGTGGATCCCACATGGCCGAAGCTGCCCAACAACTGGGTCGTTGGGATCGTCTCGGCCGTGACCGTCGACAGCCGGGATCATGTCTGGATCCTGCAGCGTCCGCGAACGATCGCCGCGGACCTGAAAGAGCGCGCGGCGCCCCCGGTTCTGCAATTCGATGCGGACGGGAAGTTCGTCAACGCGTGGGGTGGTGACGGTCCGGGCTACGACTGGCCCACCACCGAGCACGGCATCACGATCGATCGCAAGGGCACGGTATGGATCGGCGGCAGCGGCGTCGGCGACGATATGCTGCTGCAGTTCACGCAGCAGGGGAAGTTCCTGAAGGAGTTCGGGGCGGCGCGTACGAGCACCGGCAACGCGGATACGAAAAATGTCAATCGTCCCGCGGATATCTTCGTGGATGCCAGGACGAATGAAGCGTACATCGCAGACGGCTATGGCAACCGCCGTGTCATCGTCTTGGACGCCGACACCGGCGCGTTCAAGCGGATGTGGGGTGCCTTCGGCAATCCGCCCGACAGCGATCCACCGGCCGGCGCGGCGCCTGTCGCGGCTGGGGGCGGCCGCGGAAGAGGACGCGGAGCGCAGGCGGCGCCGGCGCTCGATACCGAAGGCGACGGCGCGAAGTCGTTCGGCAATCCCGTCCACGCGGTGAAGATCTCGAACGACAACCTGGTCTACGTCGCGGATCGATCGAACCGCCGCATCCAGGTGTTCACGCCGGCAGGGAAGTATGTGACGCAGGTGTTCATCAACCGCGCAGGACCCTCGGCCGGTTCGGTCGCGGGACTCGCGTTCTCACCGGATTCTCAGCAGCAGTTCCTCTACGCCGCCGACTACGGCAACTCGCACCTCGCGGTCCTCGATCGCAAATCTCTGAAGGTGCTCTATCAGTTCGGCACACGAAGCGCGAAGCCAGGCGACTTCCAGGGCCCGCATCACATCGCCATCGATTCGAAAGGAAACCTCTACGTCGCGGAAGTTGCACCCGGCAATCGCGCGCAGAAGTTCCTGCTCAAGGGGATGTCGCCACTGCCGCCGCCCAACGCGCTGACAGCGGAGCAACTGACGCCGTAGCGCTCGCGCAGGCGCGACGAGCCGTTCGCATGCGGAGCGCCGCCGTATAATCACACCGGCATGGCGCTCATCCGTCCACGCGCCACCCACACCGTGAGGAGAGCGTTATGAAGGCACTGCTTCCGAAGGTCGCGCTCATCGCCGGGGCATTCGCCATGACGACGGCCGCCGCGCTCCTGATCGCCGCTGATGCCGCACCCAAGTTCGAAATCGACGCGAGCTGGCCCAAGCCGCTGCCCAACAACTGGATCCTCGGGCAGATCGGCGGCATCTTCGTCGACAAGGACGACAACGTCTGGATCAGCCAGCGCCCCCGCACGGTCAACGATCGGGACAAGCGCGCCGAGCGCGGCGACAAGTCCGTGTGCTGCTTTACCGCGCCGTCAGTCATCGCATTCAACCAGGTGGGCGACGTCATCAAGTCGTGGGGCGGACCGAAAACCTCGCAGGGTTTCGACTGGCCGCAGAACGAGCACGGCATGTTCGTCGACTACAAGGGGAATGTCTGGCTCGCCGGCAATGGTGAGAACGACGGCATGGTCCTGAAGTTCACCAATGACGGCAAGTTCCTCATGGCGGTCGGCAAGTCGGCGCCGCAAACCAACAGCCTCGACAAGATGCGCGTGGGCCGCGCGGCGGATATGGTCGTCGATCCAACCACCAACGAGCTCTATGTCGCCGACGGTTACTTCAACCACCGCATCGTCGTCTTCGACGCGGACACCGGCGCGTTCAAGCGCACGTGGGGCGCGTATGGCAAGCCGCCGACGGACGAGAAGATCACCTACGATGCGAAGGTGCTGCCGCAGCAGTTCAACAACCCGGTGCATGGCGTTCGCATCACCAACGACGGAGAGGTGGTCGTATCAGACCGCGCCAACAACCGCATCCAGATATTCAAGAAGGACGGGACGTTTATCCGCGAAATGCCGGTGATGCGCGATTCAACGGGGCCAGGCGTCACGGGATCGACGGTATTCTGGCCGGATAAGGGACAGACCTACTGGTTTACGTCGGACGATCCGAATGGGCAGATCCACATCCTGCGTCGCGCGAACGGCGAGGTGGTCGGCAGCTTCGGCCGCGTGGGACGCGGTCCGGGCGAGTTCGAGAATCTGCACAACATCGCGATCGACAGCAAGGGCAACATCTACACCGCAGAGGTGCAGGGTCAGCGCGTCCAGCGGTTCCGGTACAAGGGCGGGCTGCCGGCGATCCGGTAAAGGATCGGGATCCGAGAAGCAGTAAATCCTTTGGCGTCTTTCGCGTTGACGTCAGCGTGGCGCCGCAACAACTCGCGAACGGCATCAGCCTGTTGCGTGATTACCGCCCACATAAGCGGAGTCATGCCCTGTTGGTCAGCGAGATTCGGTCTTGCGCCAGCGTCGAGCAGCAGAGCCATTTTGGCGCGGTCTTTTTCCCTGACGGCTGCCAATAACGGCGTTTCCCCACCTGTGGGCCGCTTTTCTGCCGTTCGCATCCACCGTAGTAATTGCTGATGCGCTTGGTGGTGCCAGCCGTCTGAATGGAGATGACGGTTGTCGGCAAGTCGGTACAACTTTCAAAGTACCTGTCCTGCATTTGAGAGAAATGGATGTCGTTCGCCATCTTCAGCAGATTGCCTATGACTATGGGATCGACTCTGCCCGCCTGGCCCCGGGACGTCCACTCCAAATTCGCCGGTGTATTCCACCGAGCCGTTTCCGTGAAGGGTGACCACGTAGGCAGGGCAAGGACCCTCGCATCGAGTGCGCTCCAACGTGATCACTATCGATCGCTGATCTCCTGAAGGCCTCTCGCTGTGGCAGCCCGCAACGAAGCTCACGATCAGCCCGACCGTGAGCCAAACGACTGTGGCCTCTATGTTCGTTGGCCTCATTCCAAGGTGGCGATTTGCATGCTACACCGTCACCTCCCGACGAGAAGAAAACACGCAGGACCTGCTCTGTCACGCGTTTCGGCGAGCCTGATTGCACGGCCGTATGCATCGACGCGGCCGGGGGAGACGCTATGGCAGAGCGGTCGATTGCGTGTCCGTCGTGCGGGAAGAAGATCCCGCTCACACGGGCGCTGCGGGCGGAAATCGAGCAGTCGGTCAGGCAGGAATTCGAGGAGGCGCTGCACGCGCGCGAACGGGAGTTGCGCGCGAAGTACGAAGAGCGCCTCAAAGACGGCCTGCAGCGCGCAAAGTCGGAGGCAGTAAAGAACGCAGAGGAGTGCTTTTCAGCGGAGCACCGGCTGAAGGACGCCGAGAAAAACCGGCAGCTCTCCGAGTTGCGTCGGCAGATCGAAGACCTGAAGCGCAGGGCCGAGCAGGGCTCGCAGCAGCTCCAAGGCGAAGTCGGCGAGGAAGAACTCGAGACCCTCCTGCGCAGCAGCTTCCCGTCAGACGACATCAGCGCCATCGGTCAGGGGGTGCGCGGCGCCGACCTGCATCAAATCGTCATCGACTCGCGCGGACGGAAATGCGGCTCCATCCTGTGGGAATGCAAGAACACCCGGAACTGGAACGATGGGTGGCTGGCGAAGTTGAAACAGGACCAGCGCGCACAGCATGCGGACCTCGCGGTGCTCGTCTCAGCGGTGCGGCCGAAAGGCTGCACGCGCTTCGCTCTCATCGATGGTGTCCTGGTGACCGATTTCGCGTGCGCGCCGTGCCTCGCCGGCGTGCTCCGTGGCAACCTGTTCGAGCTCGCACAGACGCGCAGCGCCGCGATGCACAAGGAAGAGAAGCTCGAGTTGCTGTACCGCTACCTCTCTGGCGTCGAATTCCGCCAGCGCGTCGAAGCCGTGGTCGAAGCATTCACGGCCATGCGCCACGACCTCGATCAGGAGCGCCGTGCGGCGGAGCGGCAGTGGGCGCGACGCGCGCGTCAGATCGATGCGGTCACGCTCAACGTGTCGGGGATGTATGGCGATCTGCAGGGCATCCTGCCGGCGCTCCCGTCGATCCGGCTGCTCGAAGTGCCTGCCGCCGATATTGAGGTGCCAGCGTGACCGACCGGTGCGAGACTACGTCGAGTGACGGTCTTCACCATCGGCCACTCGACGCGGGCGATCCGTGAGTTCATCGACCTGCTGGCCGCGCACGGCGTACAGCATCTCATCGATGTCCGGACGATTCCGCAGTCCCGCCACAATCCGCAGTTCGGCCGTGAGCAGTTGTCCTTATCGCTCGAACAGGCGGGCATTCACTACACACACATGCCTGGCCTCGGCGGTCTGCGTCGTCCGCGGAAGGACTCCACCAACACCGGATGGCGGAATGCCAGCTTCCGCGGCTACGCGGATTACATGCAGACGGCCGAATTCGAAGACAGCTTGAATCGCTGTGTCGAGTTCGCGAGCGCCGAACAGGTGGCGCTGATGTGCGCGGAGGCGGTGCCCTGGAGATGCCACCGATCATTGATTGCAGACGCATTGCTGGCGCGCGGCATCGATGTGCGCGAGATCGCGAGCGCGAAGGAAGCACCTCCACACGCACTGACACCATGGGCTCGAGTGGACGGAACGAGGGTCTCTTATCCCGGGCTGCCGTTGACCTGAGTCGGTTTTCCAGCGGGTGGCGCCGGGAGGTGAGACGGGGCAAGCACAGTTTGTAGGACAGACTCCGACGAGCTTCGCCGTGACATTCAATTAGGATCCAGCGCCAACAACCTCGACCCTTAAAGAAGGGGAATGGCCGAATGTCGAACCGAATGAAGCCGGAGGTCGCCGCTGCGATCATCGGCGTGATCGGCTCCATCGCCGTCGCGATCATCTCTAACTCCGGCAAGACGCCGACGCCTCCCGAGGGACCAAAGCCGTCAGAGAAACGACCCCCTATCGATGCGGCGTCGAGGTCCATTACAAGCGGCCACGCCATCGTTTACGACGGGCACACACGTTACGAATTGAGCGGCTTCTCGTTCGGCGAGAAGTCTCTCGTCGGGTGGGGATCCGGTCGTGCTGATTTGTTGGTCGAGCACACTGGAGATATCGCCGAGCCCGCGCATTTCTTTCTTCAGTACGACACGGGAGAACGTGACGTATCTGGTTCGCCGTTTGACGCTGGCGCTAAGTCGGGTATTGCAAAAGTCGATTCGAACAATCCGACCGACGTTCCGGAGTGCCCGCTGACGGGTTACGCGACGTTTCGATATTCGCCGGTGGCTGGAGGTGTCTACTGCGTCCGTGCACGAGACGGCGTCCATTTCGCAATGATCAAGGTGACGGATCTCCTCACCGATCGCATTGGGTTTGATTGGGAATATCAAACAGAGTCGACGCGTCGATTTAAGTAATTCTTCCGAGCCGGCCTGAACGCTTCAATGACGCCTGACTTCGTGGCACAATCGCCGCCGCCAAAGACAAAAGCCGGCTCGGACGGAAGGAGAAATCGCATGCGCATTCGATGTGCTCCGCTCGTGCTTTCCGTATTGGTCGCGGGAACGTTCGTCGCAAGTCCTTCTGCGCAGCAGGCGAGCGGAGATGCCAAGCTGACGCGGACCATCACCGTCATTTCGAGCGCCGGCGCGCGGGCGCTCGCCGATGCCTGCACGGCCTGGGCCGAGAAGAACAAGGTCATCGTCGCGATGGCGATTCTCGACTGGGGCGGCAACGTCGTCGAGTCGCACGCCATGGAAGGTGCGGCGGCCAACGCCATCGACACGGCGCTGCTCAAGGCGAAGTCGGCATTGCGCTGGCGTCGTCCGACGTCGGAGACCAACAAGATCGTCCGCAGCGGCGAAAACCTGGCGCCGACGTTCATGAACGATTTTCCGCAGCCCGGGGCGGTGCCGATCGTGATGAACGGTCAGGTCATCGGCGCCATGGGCGTGTCGAGCGGCGATGGCGAGAAATGCGCGCAGGCGGCCATCGACACCGTATTCAAGGGTCAGGCGAAATCGTCCACGCAGTAACCGTCGGTCTCGAGCTTTCCACCTTCCGCTGACGTCCTGACCAACGCCGCCGGGCCGGCTGAAGCCGGCCCCTACGATCTGCGGACGTCGAGCGGCACTTGCGCTACATTCAGCGCATGAAGATGAAGGAACTACAGGCGCGCGGAGTCACGCGACGGACGGCGTTGACGACGCTTTGCGCCGCCGCTGCGTTCACGCTCACACCGGACCTCGTGAGCGGTCAGGATGCGGCGCCGGCGGACACGACGAAGCGCTGGGGCCGTCTGCCGAACACGCTCGGCGCGCGATCGCCGGCGGAAAATCCGAGGCGCCTTCCGATCCCGACCAGCTCTCGCACTCCGTTGCAGGATCTCCACGGCACGATTACGCCGTCGGATTTGCATTACGAGCGTCACCATGGCGGTTTGGCCGTTGTCGATCCGGCGACGTACCGCCTCATGGTCCACGGCATGGTCGATCGACCGCTCACCTTCGCCCTGCAGGATCTGAAGCGATTCCCGGCCACGACGCGAACGTGCTTTCTCGAATGCGCGGGCAACTACAACGGGCAGCGCGAGGAGCTCACGCCACAGGAGATTTGCGGCCTCACGAGCCAGAGCGAATGGACCGGCGTGATGCTGTCAACGGTGTTCAATGAAGTCGGCGCACAGCCGCGGGCGACCTGGTTCCTCGCCGAGGGGCAGGACGCTGCGGCGATGACGCGCAGCATCCCGTTGAAGGACGCCATCGGCGAGGCGATGCTCGCCTACGCGCAGAACGGCGAAGCGCTGCGCCCGGAGCAAGGCTATCCGGTGCGTCTCCTTCTGCCCGGGTGGGAGGGAAACGCGAGCGTCAAGTGGCTGCGCCGCATCGAGCTCGCCGATCAGCCGTTCATGACGCGCGAGGAAACGTCGAAGTACACGGATCCGCTCGCCGACGGCACCGCACGCGAGTTCAGCCTGATCATCGACGCGCGGTCGGTGATCACCTCGCCGTGCTACCCCCAAACGATCCAGAAGGGGTTCAATGAGCTGCGCGGAATCGCCTGGAGCGGCCGTGGGTTGATCCGTCGCGTCGAGATCAGCACGGACGGCGGTCGCACCTGGAAGCCAGCCGCGCTGCAGCAGCCCATTCTGCCGAAGGCGCTCACCTGCTTCCGTTACGCGTGGGAGTGGGACGGACGACCGACCGAAATCGTGAGCCGTGCCGTCGATGAAACCGGCTACGTGCAGCCGGAGATGTCCGCGATCCAGCGAGTGCGCGGCCGGCGCACGCGCTATCACCTCAATCCCGTCACCGGGTGGACGATCGCCGCCGATGGCCGCGTCCGCTTTGCCCTGCAGAGGGTTCGCGCATGACTCGACTGATCATCGTCGTCGGTACACTCTTCACCATCAATCTGGCCGTGAGCGCGCAGCCGCAGTCCAAGCGCTTCGGCATCGGCACGCCCGCAACGCCGGAACAAATCGCCGCGCTCGATATCGATGTGCGGCCCGACGGCACCGGCCTTCCTGCAGGCAGTGGAACCGCGCGCGATGGCGCTGCCGTGTACGCGCAGAAATGCGCCGGCTGTCATGGTGCGAATGGCGAAGGCGGAACGGCTGATGTGCTCGTCGGCGCCGAGCCGAAGAATTCCGCGCCGTTCGGTCCCGAGTACGAGCGCTGGAAGGGCGCTCGGCCAGATGTGCCGTTCACAATCGGCAACTACTGGCCGTACGCAACGACGTTGTTCGACTACGTGAGGCGCGCGATGCCGGCAACCGCTCCCGGCTCGCTCTCTGCCGACGAGACCTACGCGCTCGTCGCGTGGCTGCTCGCCAGAAACGAGATCATCGCGGAGAGCGACACGATGAATGGCGAGACGCTTCCGCGCGTCCGTATGCCCGCCCGATCCCGTTTCGTGCCGGATAACCGCCGAGGCGGAGCTGAAGTGAAGTAGCGCCTAGACGCGTCGTCTGGTCGGGACGACGAGCACGCCGATGCCGCCGATCAGCGCCAGCGCGCCAACCACCGGCGGAATGGGAAGCGTCTTGTGCTCCTCGGTCTTTGCCTCGATAGGACCGATATCGACGACCGTCTTCTGCTGCGTCCAGCGGAATCCGCCCCATAGTAGCGACACAAGCCCGATTACCACGAGTAGAGAACCGATGACATATCTCATGGTCATGCTGAGGTCCTCTGCAATCGACGCGCCGATCAGGGACGGGTACCAATTCGTCTACCCGATGGAGCGGGCGCGCACGATAGCACGGCTCGAATCGGTCGAAATTCCAGTCGCGCCGCGCGGATAGCTCGGAGTGGGGAGACCCGCCGACGGGACCCGAACTGCTCGACTCAGCACATCGAAGAATCCTCGCTTCGTGCCACAATCTGCTGGCATTGACGCATTCAAAAATCGTCCGCCTACCGCTGCTCGTCGCGCTGCTGGGTGCCTCAACTGTGCTCTCCCGGGCACAGGAAAGCATTCCCGCACAAAATCCGCGCGTCATCACGACCTTCGGACCGGAGTCGTTCGTCTCGCGAGTCGTCACGACCGATCTCGCCGGCCCGTGGGAAGTCACGTGGGGTCCCGACGGATTCCTGTGGGTCACCGAGCGAGTCGGCAAGCGCATCACGCGTGTCAATCCGGCCGACGGATCGAAAACGGTGGCGATCACGATTGACGAGGTGTATCAGACCCTGGCGCAGGATGGCCTTCTCGGCATGGCGCTGCATCCGGATCTGCTCAAGGGGAAGGGAACGGACTACGTCTACGTCGCGTACACGTACGACGGCGATCCCGGGAGCGGCGTGAAGCTCCAGCTGAAAATCCGCAGATACACATACGATCCACAGACGCAGCATCTCTCGAATCCCGTTGACGTGCTCACCGGCCTGCCGCACGGCACTGATCACGGCGGCGGGCGCGTCGTATTCGGGCCCGATGGAAAGCTGTATGTCAGCCGCGGGGACCAGGGCAGCAACTTTCTCGCGAACTACTGCAACCGGAACCGCGCACAGGATCTCCCGACACTGGCGGAGGTGCAGGCAGCGGACTGGAGTACGTATCAGGGAAAGATTCTGCGTCTGAACGTGGACGGCTCGATTCCGCGCGACAACCCGGTCCTCAATGGCGTCCGCAGCCACATCTACTCCTACGGGCACCGAAACCCGCAGGGGCTCGTCTTCGCGGGTACGCGGCTGTTCGACTCCGAACACGGCGAGAGCATCGACGACGAGGTGAATCTCATCGTGCCGGGTGGAAACTACGGATGGCCGCTCATTGCCGGCTACCAGGATGACCAGTCGTACGTGTACGCCAACTGGTCGGCTTCCTCGCCACAGCCGTGCACATTGCTCACGTTCAACGTGTTCAATCCGCCGGCGTCGGTGCCGCGGCAGAAAGAATCGGCTGCGCACGTGGAGAACTTCAAGCCACCTGTGAAGACGTTCTTTACGGTGCCGAACACCTATGATCTCCGCACGCTCGGCAACGCCACCACGGCGCCGGCAGGGATGAAGGTCTACACGTCGCGAGCGATCCCCGGCTGGCACGATTCACTGCTGCTTACCTCCATGGTCAGCGGCGTTGTCTTCCGGATGCCGCTTGCGGAAAATCCCAAATCCCAGATCCCGAGCCCCAAATCCCAACTAGGCACGCCGGTGGCGTACTTCAAGACCGGCAACCGTTATCGCGACATCGTCGTCGCTCCCGACGGAGTGCGGATCTTCGTTGTGACGGATACCGAGGGTCGGACCGTCGGTCCATCGGGTGCGCTCGTGCGGGAACTCGTCAACCCGGGAGCGCTTCTCGAATTCCGCTACACGCGCGCCGGCACATAAGAGTCAGACGTTGTCCTACACGCGATGATGAATTGACCATCGCGGCCGCCCTTTCTGATAATCGGCGTGCACGCGGTCGAGATGTCGCGTGTTCGACCATCGCCCGCTCAACGTTAATCCTTGATTGAGGGAGGCCACTATGGATGTCAACTGGCCCCAGCTTCTGCAGGATTACGGGCCTTTTGCACTGCTGCCGTTTGCGCTGATGGCCATCGAGCGCATCGCGGCCAAGCGAGCTCTCGATCACAGCCTCCCCGAGAAGATCCGAAACCGCGTGTATGCGTCCGCATGGATCCTGATCTTCGTGCTCTGCGCGGCTGTCGTCGGTTTCTGGTTCCAGAACAGGCCGAAGGCCAAAGAAGCGATGATGCGGGGGAGAATCACCGGTCTGGGCGTCCAGGAACAGTTTCGCGGCAGCGGTCCTGACACCGCGAACGTGCGTGTATTCACATACCGGGATCCGCAGGAAACCGAGCGGCTTTTCTGGCGCGTCTTCAGCGTCGATACACTCGACGAGCGCACGCAACTCAGCCTCTACATCGACACCAGTGCTCCCGGCAGCGAGCGCACACGGACCTACCTGTTCAAGGCAAACAGAAAGTTCTACGACGACGGGAGCGAGGTGTTGTTGACGTACGACCCGATGCGCGAGGCAATCGTGTTCGACGACCCTACCACCCACCATCCACAGGTGCTGGAGGCGATATCCAAGAACCCGGTCATCGCCCGTGGCGTGGAGAGCTCGTCGAGTATCGGTCATTTCTTCGAACACTTTCCCGGATTCGCCGTTTTGCTTGCACAAGCACAAGCGGCGCAAACGCGGGTGAAACCGCCAGTGAACACGATCATCGCCAACCTGGATTCCGAGGATGCGCTGGTCCGCCTGACAGCGCGGAGACAGCTCGCGGAAGTTGGTGCTGCTGCGATCCCCGACATGGACGAAGCACTCGTCAACGCCGGCAGCAGTTACCGCGTGCGTCTTGGAGTGATCGTCGCGGCCAACCAGATGCCGGATTTTGCGCTGGGGTTCAGTCCGGCGGCGTGGTGTCGGGTATGGGAGGCAAGTCAGACCGGTGATGACACGCTGAAAACGCAGGCGAGCGTGCTGCTGCGGCGACAGAAGAAGCCAGTCAACGTGTCGTCATGTGCATCCCGCCGGTCAGCCGTCCAGCAGGTGACCGCATCGCCTGCGCAGCGTGCCCCAGTCGCGACGCAGCCAGAGGTTGATCTCGTTGACAGTACCAATATTGGCGAAGTGATAAATAAGCCGCCTCGTCCGCCGACGTTCGAGATCACGAAACCACACCTCATCTCGTATGTCCGTACCTACCACTGGAACAATGCGCACGGACAAATCGGCGGAACGATCGCGCTCCGTAATGAGAAGGGTCAGATGTTTGGCCCCTGGTTCGCCTATACGAGCTCTGGGCAAGGTGGCGCGCCGAATGTCAACTGGGAGGTGGCGGCGAATCAGGTGATTCCACCCGGGAAATACACCGTCATCGACTCGGACCCCGCGACGTGGTCGTGGAACAAGGAGTCAGCCGTCGGATTCGCGATCGTAAAAGGTCGCCCCGTGCAATAACCGTAGCGCGTGCGCGGACCGTAAGGTCCGCCTCTATGGTTTACGCGGAATCTTCTCGTCCGCCATCGCCGCCTGCCACGCGAACGTCGCGATGAAGATCGCGGACTCCTTCAGCTCGTCCTCGCTCATGCGCTCGGGGAAGTCGGCGTTGGTGTGGCGCGTGCGCTCGTCGTAGGCACTGAAATCCTTGATCACGTTGAATCCGGGCAGTCCTGCCTCGTTGAACGGAACATGATCGGTCGCGCCGATCCCCTCCATGATGTTCCGCGTCGCGCCGAGATCCTTCAGCGGCTCGAGCCAGCGATCGAACATCGCCTTCGCTGCGCCGTTGCCTTCCATGTAGAAGCCGAGCGTCTTGCCGCTGCCCGGATCATCGTTCAGATAGACGGCGAGCTGGTCGCGCGCGGCGGGAGTGTTGAAGTGCTGCATTAGATGGGCACGTGCACCGAGCAGACCCTGCTCCTCGCCGCTCCACAGAGCGATGCGTATCGTCCGGCGCGGCTCGGTGCCGAGCACACGCAGGATGCGGGCCGCCTCCATCACCGCCACCGCCCCATCCGCGTTGTCGGTGGCGCCGCTCGCGGTGTGCCACGAGTCGAGATGCGCACCAACCAGGACGATCTGGTCGCGTCGTGCAGGGTCGCGACCGGGAATCTCCGCGATGACGTTGTAGCTGTTGCGATCGTTCTCGATATAGCGGGCCCGGAGCTCTACGCGCAGCGCAACAGGGTGTCCACCTGCGGCGAGCCTTGCGAGGATGTTGTACTGCTCGCCGGCGACGATGATCGACGGGACGGAATCGTTTGCGGTGTTGCGATTGCCAAGCACGCCGACCGTGCCATCGTGATACGCGCTTGGCCTCAACGCGACTGCTGCGCCTGCCTTCGCGAGGATCGACATCAGCTCGCTCGTCGGCGTTGTGCTCCGCGCCTGCGGCAGCGTTGGGTTACCGGTCGAAACCGGTCGATCGTCGAGACCAGGCTGCGGCCGGTCGCCGTTGACGAACTCCGCCACCGGAAGGTGCGTAAGGACGATCGCGCCGCGAAGCTGTCCGGCCACCGCCTGAATCTGCGAAGCGTTCTTGTCGCCGACGTAGATCGCGCGTCCGCTCACGACGCCTTTCGTCGACGGTGTCCAGGCCTCGCCGTACGCGATGAGCGGAAAGTAGCGCGGCTCGGTCATCTCAACCGAGATGTGTTCGAGCTCCCAGCCGTGCCCGAACTCGTATGGCTCGAGATGCGGATTTGTCAGCCCCCACTCCATGAAGCGGTCGCGCGCCCAGTTCGCCGCGCGGACGTGAGCCGGCGATCCAGTCAGCCGCGCGCCGATTTCATCGGTAAGCGTCCGATAGAGCGCCAGCGCCCTGGAGCGCTGCAGCCCCTCCGCCCTGATGCGCGCAAGCATGTCGCCGCTGTCGCGTTGCTGCGTCACCGTGAGCGTGGCGCCAAACGTGAGCAACAGGACAGCAGGCGCAAATAAATACCGACCCATATGTTCTTCGTGCCCTTCGTGTCCTTCGTGGTTAATTAGAAGCTCTCGCTCTTCTCCAGATTCGCTTCGATGTCCTTCTTCTCCCGCCATACGGGATGAAGCGTCTTCTGGACCATCAGCGGCAATTGATCCTCGAGATGCGGTGAACCCGCCTGCGTCGAGTTGCCGTAGCCGAGCGTGCAGCGCGCCTGCTGTGACGGACCAAATTCGATCGCACACACGATCGTTTCGCCGTTGGCCGCGTAATAGCGGTTGCCCACCTTGCGCGTGAAGGCAATGGTGCGGAAAAGACCCAAGCCGCTTGGACCGCCGTTGCCACCGACCACGTCAACGCCTGAGACCGGAAGCACCACGCGCTCGTCGGCGTCGATCGCTTCGGGATGTGCCTTCGCGAAATCGTTGATACCTCGGGCAAAGGCGTCCAGATAGCTGCGGAAGGTGGGGTTCTGCGCGTCGTACCACGCCTTCGCGCGCTCGGGCACGCCGTTCAACTGGACCCAGCGATCGAGCTCGAGATTCGACGGTCCCCAATACTCGGCGGCCCGACCGCGAGACTCGCCGTACAGGCGCAGCAGCAGGTTCGCCTGCAACGTGGACGATCACAAGGGCGGCGAGCGTCGAAATCGTGCGCAGCTTCATACGGTGCCCCTTGTCGACGGCGAGAGGGAAAAGCGAGTACGTCCGGACTATACGCATCGGCCGGCCATCCACACAAGGCTCTTGTAGGCGCGGGTGTATAGTGGCGCCCGTTACTCATTCCTTCCGCGTCGCGAGTCCGGCGCGACGCGTCAAGACGCAATTCTCTCTCCGGATTTCGTTTCATAGCGGTGACTCATGGCTGGATGGAGGTCCTCATATGACATCTCGAGCGATCAGGCGAGTGACGGTCGTGTGCGCCATTCTCACGATCCTGGCGATACCCGCCGTCGTGTACGCGCAGGAAGCCACGCTGGCCGGCGTGATTACCGATTCCACGGGCGGCGTTCTTCCCGGCGTGACGATTAAGGCGGTGAACGAGGACTCGGGAAACAGCTTCGAGGCGGTGACCGATGGGCGCGGTGCCTATCGCATTGCCGTTCGCATCGGCAACTATCAGATCACGGCGACGCTCGTCGGCTTCACGTCGCTCACACGCCGTCTCGAACTGCAAGTGGGACAGACGACGGTCCTCAACCTCCAGATGGCTCCCTCGACCGTCCAGGAGAGTGTGACGGTCACGGGAGAGGCGCCGCTGATCGCGACGACGACGTCGAGTGTGGGCGGCAATATCGATCCGAGGCAGATGTCCGAACTGCCGGTGCTCGGCCGCAACTGGATGTCGCTCGCCCTGCTGGCCCCCGGGAACCGGACGAATACACAGGGGGCGGTTCCGGTGCAGGACAGACACGCCGGGGACGTCAGGGAATTCGAGCTCAACGTCGACGGGCAACAGGTGACGGCCGTTCTCGGAACCGGCAACCAGGCGCGCTACAGCAAGGATTCGATCGCGGAATTTCAGTTCATCTCGAACCGATTCGATGCGACGCAGGGGCGGTCGTCCGGCGTGCAGGTGAACGCCATCACGAAGTCGGGTACCAACAGGCCTTCAGGATCGTTCGTGGGTAACTTTCGGGACAGCAAGTTCAACAAGGCCGATCCCGTGCTGCATGTCGTGGTGCCATACTCGGACCAACAGTGGTCGGCGACGTTCGGTGGTCCGATCCGCAAGGACAAAGTGCACTTCTTCACGAACTTCGACTACGAGCACCAGCCGATCACGTCCATCTGGAACACGCCGTATCCAGCGTTCAACATCTCGAAGAGCGCGGTCACGAGTATCAAGATGGCTGGCGGACGTCTGGATTATGAACTGTCACCCAGGACGCACCTCATGACGAAGGTGAGCGGTTCGAATCTCCTTCAGCCATTTGGCGCGGGCAACAATAACCACCCCGCCGGCACCAACCGGAATTCCGAGGTCTCTCGCGAAGTCCTGGTTCAGTCCACCCAGGTTCTTGGCAACCGGACGCTGAACGAGATAAAGGGGGGGATGGCTTCCTACCTGCTCGATCAGGAGGCCATCGCGAGCTGGTCGCACCACTGGCTGGCGCCCGACACTACAGCAGGCGGTCCGCGGATTCTGATGCGAGGCTTCTCAGTGTCGCAGAACCAGAACCTGCCCAGGCACCGGATCCAGCGAGTGTGGAGCGTGCGCGACGACTTCTCTCAGCAGTACCAGGCGGCGGGCTCTCATGCGCTCAAAGTCGGCGGCGAGTTCCTGTACCACGACGAGTTCACGCGCAATTGTCTCTGGTGCATGGGCGAGATGACGGCGAACGCCTTTCCGGCTCCGGCTCCGGCGGCGATGCAGGGGATCTTCCCGGATCCGTTCAACGTCGATACCTGGAATCTGGATGCGCTCTCCTCAATTACCACTCGCTACAAGGTGGGCGTCTCCAACAGCACGTTCAACACGCCGTACTCGATTCCAAAGTACGGCGCGTGGGCGCAGGACGATTGGACGATAGGACCACGCATGACGCTGAATCTCGGCGTGCGGTGGGACCTGGCATGGAACGCGTTCGCGGAGGAGGTGACGCTGGCGCCCTGGATGGCGCCCAACCGGCCGCAGGATGTGAACAACGTACAACCACGCATCGGCGCTGCCTATTCGCTGAACAACCGGACAGTACTGCGCGGCGGAGGCGGGTTGTACTACGCCGATGTCACGTCCCCGAATGTACAGTGGGCGGAGTCAGCGGCGTCGATCGCGCTCATCACGGCGAATAACGATGGCCGCCCGAATTTCGCGTCGAACCCGTTCAACGGTCCGCTGCCGTCATTCGATCAGGCCACGAAGCTATTCTGCTACGCCAACAACAATGCACCCGGATGCCTGATCCGCGACCTGATGGAACTGGCACCGCCGCCGGGGAAGCTGGCGGAAGTCGGACACAGCTGGCAGACCTCCATTGGAATGGAGCGGCAGTTCGGGAGCGACATGTCGCTGGCGGCCGATTACGTCTTCACGGGCAGTCGCAATGAGCATCGTATCCAGGACAACGTCAACATCCTCTATGACCCGAACACCGGTGTCCCCTTGAACTTCAATGTCACGGCGAATGGTCGGTTCATCAACCGCCCATTCCCGGACTGGGGCGTCGTCGGCCTGTACTTGATGAACGGCTGGTCCAACTACAACGGGCTGCAGTCGGTGTTTACCAAACGAATGAGCCATCGCTGGCAGGGGACGCTGACGTATACGCTGGCGACGCTCAAGGATGGCGACCCGCGACCGTTGAGCGGGCTTGCCGAAGTTCCGTTCCGAGTCAACGCGGCCTTCGGCGACGATTACGGGCCGGCCGTCACCGATCAACGGCACCGGGCCGTCTTCAACGGCATCTGGGATGTCGGGTACGGCTTTCAGTTGAGCGGGATCTACTTCTATGGCTCCGGCGAGCACTTCGTGGTCACCTCGGGTGCGGGTGTCAGTACCGTGTTGATGGGCGCGGCAGGATCGGACCGCCTGCGCACGAACGGGACGCTCGTGCCGCGCAATAGCCTCGTCGGTCTGCCGATCAAACGGCTGGACACGCGGTTGCAGCGACATTTCAAGGTCGGCCCCCACGTGGGAGCAGATGGGATCCTCGAGGTATTCAATGCGTTCAATCGGGCGAACTACGGGGGCTACGTCACCAACGAGTCGAGTCTCCAGTACAAGCAGCCTTCCTCGAGCACGAATCTCTCCTACGCCCCGCGAAGCCTGCAGCTGGGTTTCCGCCTGACCTATTGATCGCCTCGCCTTCTCCTGGCCCGCCCTTCTAAGCGAAGGGCGGGCACGGCTACCGCATGTTGCCAGTGTGGCCCAGCGAGAATCGTCCCGGCTGCGGCCATATAGAGAGGCCGTGGGGCTCGCTCCCGACACCGATCCGGGCGATCAGCAATCCGTGTGCGGTGTCGATGGCATACACCTCGTTGTCGTACCGCCCCGACACCCACAGCTCCTTGCCGTCCGCGCTGAGGCCGCCCATATCGGGACTGCCGCCATTCGGGATCGGCCAGGTCGCCAGGATTTTCTGTGTGATGGGATCGAGAACGGTGATCGACCCGGGGCCGTGGCGTCCGCCCTTCAGCGTGTTCCAACCGCGATTGCTGAAGTAGAAAGGACGGCCGCCTCGTCCGACGACGATTCCGTGCGTCCCCCGGCCCATCTTGATGAACCCGACCTCCTTGAACGCAACGGGATCGATCACATGCGCGCCATCGGCCATCATGTCGGCAACGTACATGACCCGACCATCCGGCGAGACGCGAATGTCCTGCGGCATGGCTCCGCGTTGCAGGCGCAGGTAGCCAATTGGCTTGCGTGCGGCCAGATCGAACTTGACGAGCTCGCCGGAGAACTCGCACGTCGCGATCGCATACTTATCGTCCGCGGTGAAGTCCACATGATCGAGGCCGGCGCAGTCGACATGCACGGACTGTACGAGTTTCATCGTGGCCGGATCCCGCAAGTCGAACCGGTGCTGCGCCTCGGCGATCACCATCGCAAGCTTGCCGTCGGGCGTGAAATACAGGTTGTACGGGTCGCTCACGCGCACGCGGTCGCCGTCAACGCCCGTCGTCGGGTCCACAGCGGTGAGACTGTCGTCCTGGTCGTTGGTCACCCACAAACGATGCATGTCATACGACGGCACGACGTGCTGCGGGAGTTTTCCAGTGCGGAACGTCCGGACCACCGTGTGCGTTGCGGGGTCGATGACCGTGACGCTGGCCGAGAGCGTGTTGGGGACGTAGACAAACGGCTTGGCAGCTGCGGCGGCGGGACTAAGTGCTCCGGCGCCGGTTGCCAGATAGACGTTGATCGCGCTGGCTCCGGACGCCTCGTCGCGCGTCTTGTAATGTTCCGCGACGGACGTGCCGGCGTGGTTCCCCTGTTGGCACGCGGCTATCAAGGCCGCGCTGGCGCAGAGCCCTGCGAGTCGCCTCGTCAGGCGCACCTGTTGATGGTAGCCGGTTTTACCGTCGAAAGCCTTCGCGTTCACATCGACTTCTAGTTCGGCTATTCTTGGCCGTCGAACGAGGTCACGATGAGACGGAAGAGCCACTCACTTTTTTCGCGGCGTACCTTTCTGAAGACGGCGGCTGGTGCCTCCGCCGGCGCGATGCTGATACCCGACCCACTCTGGGCCCAGGGCGCCGCCGCGCGCAAAGTGGCCACGTCGGCGTTCCCGAAGATTCACCAGCCCTACGTGATCACGCCGAAGCAGGCGCTCGAGTGGCACGTCTTCAAGGCGGAATGCGGTCCGACCTACGCTGGCAGTACGGGGTGGAAACGCTACACGGACTTTCTGATCTCGAAGATGCCGGAGTTCGGTGCCGTCGATCTCGACTTCGTCGACATCCCGTACGACCACTACATCGTCGAAGACTGGCCTGATCGCAAGACGCACATGCACGGTTCGCCGAATGCGGTCGAGAAGCTCGTCACTGACGGAACGCCGGTGCCGGTTATCGCCTCGTACGGGATGACATCGGGGTCCACGCCGCCGGAGGGGATCACGGCGCAGATGCTGTACTACGATCCGGCGAATCCACCCGCGGAGTCGCAGATCGCCGGCAAGATTCTGGTCCTCCTGACGCAGAAGCAACCGCCGCCGCCGTACAACAACAACTTCCTCGACAACTACACGCCGACCGACTACGAGTGGCGCTCGCCCGGGAAATGGCCCGAGCTGTTCACGCCGCCGCCGGTCTCCTACGGCACGTCGTTTCGCGGGCGCTGGGAGTGGAGTCAGGTGAACCGATTCGCTGAGATCGGTTTGAAGGGCCACGCCGCCGGCATCGTGATCGTCTATGACCTGTCGCCGGCGATGGCGTTTGGCCTCGTGCAGCGCAGCGTATATACCGAGAACGGTCGCGCGGGGCTCGGCACGACGTATGTCAACTGTCCGACGCTGACGCTCGATCGCGTCAACGGCGCAAAGGTACTCGCCGACGCGAAAGCCGGAAGGATGGCGACGCTCACGCTGCGCGCGCGGTTTCAGCGCGACACAGGGAAAGCCATCATCGCGTATGTGCCGGGCAGAAATTACGGCACGCCGCAGGACGAGCAGGTGCTGCTCGCGACGCACACTGACGCGATGTCGCTCATCGAGGAGAACGGCGGCCTCGGCATGCTCGGCATCATGTCGTACTTCAATCGCGTCCCGAAGAGCGAGCGTGCGCGCACATTGACGTTCTATTTCGACTGCCGTCACTTCATGCCCGGCGCGGAAGCGAGCTGGCCGCAGTACGACTACTACACGATCCATCCGGAGAAGCTGAAGACGATTGTCGCGACGCTCGGCATGGAGCACATGGGTGGACGTCAGACGATCGAGACCGGCAAGGACGGCAACACGTATTCGTACTCAACGGCACGTCCCGAAGATGGCGGCGTCATCACGAGTCTGATGGACGTCAACAACAACAACATCTGGATGATCGAGATGATCGCGCGCGCAGCGACTGACAATCGGTGGCCGCGCGTGGACGTGAAGGCGGGCGCTACCGCCGGACCCGGCGTGAACGGTGGTTTTCAAGGCACGGTGAAGAGTCCGATGAACAAAGGCCGCGGCTACAAGATTCCCGGTTGCGGCCTCGCCGGCGACTGGCCGGGCGCGTGGACGCAGACCTACGCCCAGGTGGATACGGACGCGGGTCCGCACGGCTTCGACGAGAACTACTTCGTGGCGCAGGTCGCCGGCCTGACGCAGATCGCCGGCGAGTTCATGCAGGTCAGGCCGCTCGTGATCGATCTCGGATGGGGTCAGCTGAAGACCGCCATCGTCGCATTGAAGGATCCCGCCGCCCTTGCGCAGTACGTTGATGTCTTCCGAAACGTGGAGGCGGGAAGAAACGATCAGGCGCGCAGCGGACTGAAGGATCTCGCGGCGAAGTACGCCGGGCTGGACACGCTGATCACCGGGCAGCTATCCAAGCTGTCCTGATGCCGCTCGTCGTTTTTCTCAGAGGTGTGAACGTTGGCGGTCACAGGATCTTCCGGCCTCGTACGCTCGCCGAACAACTGAAGGACCTCGACGTGGTCAACATCGGCGCCGCGGGCACGTTCGTGATCCGGCGCCGGATTGCCCGGACGCAGCTCCGCGCCGAGTTCGCGCGCAGGCTCCCTTTCGAAGCCGAGATCATGATCTGCGAGAGCCGCGAGATCGACGGGCTGATCTCTCGCAATCCCTTCGCGGATCAACCCGTGCGGTCCGACATCGTCCGCTTCGTCAGCGTCCTGGCCAGATGCCCGCGCTCGGCGCCGTCGCTCCCTCGGTCGTTTCCCTCGAGCGGACCGTGGCTGCTGAAGATCCTCGCGCGCGACGACCGGTTCGTGTTCGGTCTGTACCGGCGCCAGATGAGAGCCATCGGGTACCTCGGCACGCTCGATCGGATCTTCGGCGTGCGCGCGACGACCCGCAACTGGAGCACCCTCACTGCGATCTCCAGCGTGTTGAATGAGCGAGGGTCCTGAAGCGATTCGTCGCGCGAGTCGAGGAGTCCTTTCCAGCGGGTGGCGGCGGGAGGGGCATCCCCGCGCCGCCCCGCAGGCGCGACGAGCGCCTCCGGCGCGAAGGAGCGCCGAGGACGGCGTGGGGAGACCCGCCGACAGGACCCGCACTGCTCGACTCGCGAGAGTTTTCGCACTAGGCGGAGATCCGGCGAGGCTGTTTACTCGACGACCCTTGAGTCGCCGACGAAGCGCTTGTAATCCGAATAGATCTGGCTTCTCCGTGTCGACTGCAGGCCGCCGGTCAGGACGCTGAGTGACTCGATCGATTCCGGAAGGAGCAACGTTTCGTCCGGGTCGGTGAAGGAGACCGTCCGGTAACGAATCGTCGTGTCCTCCCGCATGATCACCACGTAGTTGTCGAGGTGATGACGCCGCTGAATCCGTAGCGGAACTCTCACCGTGGTCGGTCCGCCGACACTTCGCTCGACGCGCAGCACGTCGTAGTTCTCTGCATCCACCCAGATGCGTCCCCGGGCGGCGATGTCACCCGACCAGTCGAAACAGTCTTCATGTCCCTGCTTGTCTTCGATCAGCTCGAGCCTGCTGTTCCGATTCACCGATGCGAAATCGATGCGAAAGGCAGAGCGGTTTCTGTCTTTTGAAAGTCCAGCCGCCTTGAATTGGTATTCGGAGCGGTGTGCCGGGAGCAGAAAGGCAAGCGGTTCGGTCGAGAGCGGATTGGGGTCGGTGCAGCCATCGCGATTGTTCTGGTCTTTCTCGCGTGGCGCTCGGCCGTTGACCTTCCGAACTTCCCGCACCACCCTTGCCTCGCCGGGAAAGTCACCGCCGCCCGGTTCGACGCGTAGTTCCGATTCGACAATCCGGGCGAAACCCTGAGACGAATAGGTGAGATCGATCGGCTGCACGCGGGAGGTCTCAATGACAATTACGTGCTGTGCACGCTTGTAGAATTCAGCGATCCTCTCACCCACGTGTGACAGCAGTTCCTCCACGGTCGGTGGTGCCTGCGCGCCTGCCGGCGTCGCGAGGGCGACTTGAAAGGCAGGCAGCAGGATGAGGGCGATGCGGGCTATACTCCGCCGCATTGCGCAGGTAGACATATGAGAACCAAAGAGACGCTCAAGCCCGCGATGCTCCTCTTGATCATCGTTGCGCTATACAGCGGCACCAGCGCGCAGACACAAACGCCCGCGGCGGGCGGCGCCGCGAGAACCGGAAGCTTGCGTCAGATCATACCGGGTCACTACGTCTACACGACGAACAACGAAGGCCGGCTCTTCAACAGCGGCATCGTCGCCACCAACGACGGCGTGCTGGTGTTCGACGCTCTGGACACGGACGCGATCGCGCGCGCGGAGCGAGAGGCGATTGCGGGTGTCATCAAACAGCCGGTTCGCTACCTCGTGTCGTCTCCCTTCCACGATCCGTTCAACGGAGGCAGTGCTGTCTACGCCGACGTCTTCAAGATCGCCCACGAGAACTACCGCGCGGGGCTCATCGACCAGATGCAGCGCGGGAACGTCCCGGCCGACGTGCAGCGGGCGCGGCTGCCGAACGCGACCTTTCGCGATCGCATGACGTTTTATCTCGGCGGCAAGGAGATCCAGGTCCTCCATTTCGGGAGCGCGCACACCAAGGGCGACAGCGTGCTGTTCGTCCCGCAGGATCGGATCGCCTACCTGAGCGAGGTGTTCTTCAACGAAGAATTCCCGAACATGGCTGGCGGCTACGGTGTGTCGTGGGTGAAGGCGCTCGATGCATTGCGAGCGCTCGACGCCGACATCTTCATCCCCGGTCACGGTCCGATTCCCGACGATCCGAAGCAGACGCGCGCGGCGCTCGACCGCGCGCGCCAGATCCTGGTGGATGCTCGCGACGGCATTCAGAGCGAGATTGCGCGCGGCGCGACCGAAGATCAGGCGATCGCGGCCGTCAAGCTCGATCAGTACTCCAAGCTATATGCGTTCATGGGACAGCGGGAAGTTGTCCTGCGGCGAATTTATCGAGAGCTGAAAGGAACGCTCCAATGAATACGAAGCTTCGTTCGTTTGCCATCGCGGCAGCGGCGACCGCGTTCGCGGTCGTTGCATGGGCATGGGCCGACCTGAAGGTCGGCTCCTACGTATACGCGCAGACGGGCGCAACGCAGTACGAGGCGGATGTCGCCTGGCCCAAGCCACTGCCGAATCGATGGGTGCTTGGCGGCCTCGGCGGCGTCTGCGTCGATGGCCAGGATCACGTGCTGATTCTGAATCGCCAGGACGTGATCGACGGCGATCTGAACGGGGCGCGGCTGGCCCCACCCCTCATCGAATTCGATCCAGCGGGCAATGTGGTCAACTCGTGGGGCGATCTGAAAGTCATGGATCCGCGTCTCCATTCATGTCACTTCGACGCGGAGGGGAACGTCTGGATCGCCGCCTCCCCATCAGGGATGGTGCAGAAGTATTCGCACGACGGAAGCAAGCTGCTGCTCACGCTCGGCAAGAAAGGCGTGTTCGATTCATCCGACGGGACGGCGAAGGGCAAGCCTCTCAACTCGAATGCCGCCGCGTTCTATATGCCATCGAGCATCTTCGTCGATCGAGGCAACGGCGACGTCTATGTCTCCGACGGAGAAGGCACCGGCGGCAATCGCCGAGTCGCCGTCATGGACAAGACTGGCAAGTTCCTCCGGCAGTGGCAGCCGGCCGACATGGACGTCGTGCACTGCATGACGATCGCGAAGGACGGCCTCGTCTACGTCTGCAACCGCACGGGATCGAAAATCCAGGTCTACGACAAGATGGGGAACCTCAAGAAGACGATCGACCTCCCCTGGACGCCCGTGACGCCGCCAGCCGACGGCAAGATCACACAGAGCGGCGGCGCGGTCGTCGCAATCGATTTCTCTCCCGATCAGCGGCTGCTGTTCGTCGTCAATCAGAACACCTCGCAGGTCGACGTCGTCGACCGCCAGAGCGGTCAGAAGGTGACGAGCTTCGGGCGCCCCGGGAGTTTCCCTGGTCAGTTCAACCAGGCTCACGGCATTGCCGTCGACTCGAAGGGGAACGTCTACGTGGCCGAGAACCGCGGCAAGCGCATTCACAAGTTCCGGCCGATGGGATCGAAGTCCTAAGTAGAGGCGGGGCGATATGACACGCATGCGCGCGATTCGGTGGGCACTCGGCGTCGTTGCGTTTTGCGCAATCTGCTCAGCGAGTTCAGCGATTGCGCAAGTCGGCGTTGGAACATGGGAGCGGCAAGGCCTTCTGACGCCGGGGCAGCCGCTCACCATGACCGTGGAAGCGTGCTGCGGCAGCGGCCGCCGACTGATTTACCGCGTCCCCGGCGCGGAGGCGCCCATGACGGTGGAATCGCCGTTCAACGGCAGCGAAGTGCCCGTGCTGCTGGGAGGCAAGCCGAGTGGTCAGACTATGGCAATCACGCAGACCGACCCCCGCCACTGGACGACCGTCATGAAGGTGAAGGGGCAGGTCTTTGGGACATCGAAAGCGACGCTCTCTGCAGATGGACGGACGCTCTCCGTCGAGAACGACATGTCCGGCGCGGTCGGAGCGAACAACCCTGCCGCGAAGTCGACGGAGACCTGGGTCAAAAAGTAAACAACGCCATTTGATGCTCGTGATCCATTCAGGATCGGACTAGTCACGCTGTCATCCGCGGTATTGGGTGACATCATCTCGGAAATGTGGCTGTGATCCTTGAACACGAGGTACGTCGGGCAGCGCCCGTCTTGCAGAATTGATCTTTTCAGTGTCTCCGCGAACGCGATGATACCGGACGGATCGAGTTCGGCCGTTGAGATCAGGAAAGGCACCCCTGACTTGATTAGACCCCGCAGATTCGATCGAGCCAGTTGCGTCGCCGCGTCCGGCTGCGCCGACGGTCCGGGTCCAGCAGCAGGCGCTTGTGTCGCGGCGGCGAGCCAGTCGGCGATCCGCAGGGCGGCGGGTTTGGACCTATCCGTGGAGGGGACCGCGTCTGCGACATTGCGTCGACCAAACGCGCGAAAGGGCCGTCAAAAGTTGCTATCGTCTTGAAGAAAGTTCCTCATTTCACTCAGCGACGGAGATCACCAGTGAATCGACGCGAATTTTCCATGCTCGTCGTTGGTGCGGCCGCCATGTGGTCGCAACGCGCGTCCGCCCAACAGCAGACGGCCGCGCCAGGGAACCCGGCGCCTCGCCTGGATTGGCTTGCGCGGCACAAAGAACCGATTCTCGAACCAGGACTGCCGATCATCGATCCGCATCACCATTTATGGCAGCGCCCCGGAT
>JACXTT010000286.1_pt1 | contig 83521 bp, 82 predicted proteins | sample 9270951 | NCBI WGS metagenome assembly JACXTT01 (sample SAMN15532306, study PRJNA645909) | rock metagenome | isolation source: weathered quartz diorite | place: Puerto Rico | collected 2017-06-21 | reverse complement strand
ATCTTACTGGCTTTACTCGAACATCAAAATGGTGGAGGCGAGGGGAGTTGAACCCCTGTCCGAAGATCGTCAGTGCACTGCGTCTACATGTGTAGCCGACAATTTAAGTTTCGCAGCCATCCACGCCCGTCGGCAGGCTTAGAACAGCTGCTAGCCCAGAAAGTTCTCGTCCTCAGCCGCTGAGCACCGGCTTGGGACCAGCCCGCTGCATCGCGCCATTCCACCCCCGCGGGCCTCAGATGGAACGACGTCTCAGCCTAAATTAGGCTGCGAGTGCCAGTTCTTGATTGGCAGTTGCATTTTCCCGGAGGGTTACGAGTCCCCGAGAGCTCGACATGCGACAGTGACCTCAGTATCCCCGTCGAAACCGGTCGCCCCCTTTCAGTCGGATGTTGAAAAAGGCTTCTGACTGCGTTCTCATTTCGCTCCACGGCTCGACGTACATACCACAGTACGCCTCGCCTCTTCACTCGTTGCGGCCTTGCCGGAAGACCTTTTTGAACATCCGCAAAGATTTTCCGCTCAGGTCTTGCTGAACAGCCATTTTTGACAACCTGCTCACCACAATGAGGCAGGCATTTCAGGCATGTCCAACTCCATCTACCGATGCTTATGATACTCCACAGGCTAATAGGACGCCACTTCTTTGACCTGAAAATCCTGACCAAAGACCGCCAATCGTTGTCCACTTGCAACCTCTACTCATCCAGGCTCGGACGGACAAGGAAGGGTCCATAATGAAGCGCAAAGAGGAAATAGGCCCCGCCCCAGCCAATTGCCGACAAGCCCATCATCGTATGGGTCAGGGCCGTAGGCGTGTCAAGGTTCGGAGCAAAGATGCGTAGCAAAGCCCCAACATTGATTAACAGGTAGATCGCGACAGTGAGCCGATCGGCATGTCGTGGTCGTCCCGTGTGGCCAAGGCTTGCTCGGGTCATCACCGCCAACGTCATCGTGCCCATCGCCCCGGTGGTAAGCAGATGAATCGCGTTCGCAGTGGAAAACCCAATCTCCAGAATCGATGCACCCAGGACGACCAAAAACAGTCCCACCCATCCATAGCCCACGTGCAGCATCAGCACCAATGGTTCCCGCCAGGTCTTCCACCCTTTCCAACGCAGCAATCGTCCCAGACTCGCCACCCCAGCCACAATGAGCATGATTCCTGCCCAAAGGCCTTCCGGCTGGATCACCCAGGTGACGGCGCCCGCGAGGACCAGGGCGATCGCAATCCCATCCATTGGAGTGAAGACCTCCGGCAAGCCTGACATGTTCCGTTCAGCGAAGAACTCGCGAGTGAAGGTGGGTGTGAGGCGTCCGCCGATGATCGTCAACATGAGCGTCATGACCGACAGTGCCAGGCGCTCGGGGAGATCCGTGGGTGCGGCGCGTAGTGCCGCGAGGTGAAAGAGAACGTTTGCAGAAGCATAGAAGCTCACCAACACACCGATCGGCGCACGATCCCACGTTCGCGCGGCAACAATCTCCCGCCACACGTAGACGGCCAGCGCGACCAGAAATGCTCCGTCAACAGCCGCCGCGATAGACGCTCCCACCCACGGGAACGCGATCAGCAGGCGCCCTCCCAGCCACAGCAGGAACAGCATGAGCAACGGCACACCCCTCAGCGGCATGCGGTCGGTCCAGTTGGGCATAGCCGTCAACAGAAATCCCGCGATCAACGCCGGCAGATACCCGAATAGCATCTCGTGGACGTGCCATTCCCTTGGAGCATAGAGAACGTCCACTTGCATCCGGCCGACAAATAGCGCGACCCAGGCCAAGACTGCGAGGCCGGCGAACAGCGCGGCACCAAGAAAGAACGGTCGAAACCCGTACGACAAGAACGCCGGACCACCGTAGGGCGGAAATGTCGGTTCCTCGTCCTCTTGCGCCGCAGGCATGACCGGTTGGCTGACGACGGGGATTTCTTTCGATGACATACTAAAAGGGATTCTTGACGGTGGCTCAGAGACTTGTCAACAGATCGTAGGCCTGTATCGTTTTGTCACCCCGTACGTATCGCTTGAGATACGATCCGCAACTGGAATCCATTCCTAGAAATCATGCGTAGAGCAGAGAGTGAACTCTGCAAACTGGTCTGCAAGCCCCGACTGAAGTCCGCTGGAAGGCGGTAAGAGACAACGGAGCGCCGGAAGGACAATAGTCAGTTCCAGGGGGCCTTACTCTGGCACCAGCATTGCTTAAATTAGTGAATCGATGAAGGTAGGGATTGAGAGTAGGGCCACTGGCTCTCGACGATTCACCAAGGAGGGGCTCCCATGAAGTGCACGAGATGCTGCGGGCTGATGATCGTGGATCATTTATTGGACATGCAAGAAAGTTATCTGCCGATGTGGATGCGGGCACTCAGATGTGTAACGTGCGGCAATATCGTCGACCCGGTGATCCAGCATCACCGGGTGGTTCAGCGCACACGGAGAGCCGAGCGGCTCGCAGCACGTTTGGCGCGGGCGGTCGCGCAACCGGCACAGGCAGCGTAATGAGTGATCGAACGACTTGTTGACCTGAAGCAGGTTGTCCACCAAGACTCACGCGGGCAAGGCAGGTTGCACGTGAGACTGAGAGCCGACAGCCGATCGTTGATGGTTATTGATCGCCGTTGACCACATTCAACACTCGCCGGCCATACCGTTCTGCCTTCGCGTCGCCGATGCCGGGAATTTCCAACAAGGCGGCATGCGTCACGGGCTTGGAACCGGCAATAGCTTTCAACGTTTTGTCGTGAAAAATGACAAACGGGGCAACGCCCTCTTCCTCGGCAAGTTCGGTGCGGAGCTGTCTAAGCCGTTCGAAGAGCTGTGGATCCGGCGGCATAGAGGCGGCATACGAGCGACTCGGCTTCTTCACCGATAAATCGGACTGATGTTCCTCTGCATGTGTGAAGGTCACTGTGCGAGACCCTTGCAGAACCTCTCGCCCATTGCGCGTCACATCGAGAGTGGGATATTCCGTGCCTTCGGCCTGAAGATGTCCTGAAGCGATGAGGTCTTTCACGAGACCAGTCACAGCCGGCTTCGTCCTGGCGCGACAGGTTCCGTAGGTTGGACAATTTTCTGCGCCATAGGCCAGCAGCGCTTTCGAACGGCTTCCACGGAGAATGTCGACGATTCGACCCATGCCGAACCGCCCCATGCACCAGGAGACAGTCTCCAATATTGCCTTTGCATCCACGGCAAGATCGTACGCAACTTCACCACTCGACTGCGCCACCGGGGCAATACAGCGATCACACAGGCCGCAAAATCCCAACGCCAGCTCAGCCTCATCGTTAAAGTATTCAAGAATCGCGAGCTGCCGGCAGGTTGGCACTGAGACATACCCCAGCATTTCTTGAAGGAGCGTCTTCATGCGCCCGGCACGATCCGCTCCGTCAGGATCTTTGGACGCCTGCTCAATGAAGTATTCCTGCGTGGCCAGATCACGCTTGTGGAACAGCAACACACAGGCAGCAGGACGTCCGTCGCGACCGGCACGCCCGACCTCTTGATAATAGGCCTCCACGCTTCCTGGAATATCGAAATGGACGACCAATCGGACATCCGACTTATCGATACCCATGCCGAAGGCATTCGTCGCGGCCAGGATACGCAACGTCCCCCGGCGAAAATCGTCGTGGACGAGTCGCCGTTCCTCATCCGAAAGACCGGCATGATAGTAGCCGACCGAAGGATGAGATTGTCCCAGCCATGCCGCGACCTCCTCTACCGCCCTGCGGGTGGCGCAATAGACGAGGATCGCGCCCTTCTCCGTCTCGCGAACCAACCGTTCCAGCGTCGTCAGTTTTTCCCGGCGTGACTGACAGAGATGGACGGACAAGGCAAGATTGGCCCGGCGAAAACCTGAGACCAATTGGAACGGATCGCGAAGCGACAGCCGTTGGCAGAGATCCTTTTGTACTCGAGTGGTGGCCGTGGCGGTCAGCGCCAGACAGGGGGGATGTGTGAGTTGCTGGCGTAAGCGACCGATCTTGAGATAATCGGGCCTGAAATCATGGCCCCACTGGGAAATGCAGTGCGCTTCGTCCACCACCAGTAATGAAACCCAGAGGGAACGCAACAGTTGGAGAAACCCTTCATGCTGCATCCGTTCCGGCGCCAGATAGAGCAGCTGAAGCCGCCGCTGCTGGAGATCCTGCATCACGCGGTTCTTTTCAAACCCGGTGAGACCGGAGTGAAACGCCGCTGCAGCAATCTTTCGCTGCTTCATGGCCGCCACCTGATCTTGCATCAAGGCGATGAGCGGAGAAATCACCAGTGTCAGCCCTGGTAAGAGCGTCGCCGGCAATTGATAACACAGCGACTTTCCCTGCCCGGTCGGCATGACCGCCATCGCATCGCGCCCCGCCAATACGGCGCGAATGACCTCCTCCTGGCCAGGCCGAAACGATGAAAACCCGAATGATTTACTAAGTTGACGAGTCAGATTTTCCACGAGGAGTGAAGCAGAGAAGTATGGTAGCGATACAGGTCAAAGCCAAGGGAGTATAGACGAGTACCTGTGGGCAAGTCGAGCTTGCCGGGATAGCGCCGGCATCGATGGATTACACGAAAACGGTCACGCGCAGGAAAGTCGCCGGAATGGAGGTGATCTCCTTACCGGAGCTTTTGTTCTGACTCTCGAACAGCATCTCGAGTTCTTTCTGTAGATCACCAGCCAAACCGTTCTTTTCCGCTGCGTCGAACGCATTCATGGTAGGCCCATAGTATTGCCGGAATGCAGCCACGAGTGTCGAGGGAGCGCCGAGATAGTTGAAGGTGTACGTGTCCCTGGTGAAAGAGATCTTCTCCTTAGCCACACCTGCTGCGCCAAATCGCTCGATCACGTTGTTCTCGATGCCCCATGTCATCGGGCTGACGAAGCCTTCCGGCGGCGGCGGTGAATAGGCGGCGCTGATCTTTAAGATTTGCGCCACGAGCGTCGGATCATTGGGAATCCAATTCCCCATGACGATCCGGCCTCCAGGCTTGGTCACTCGCACCATCTCCTTGGCCACCTCAAATGGTTTTGGCGCGAACATGGCGCCAAATATGCTGACGACAAGGTCAAACGCCTGATCGTTCAACTCCTGTAGATTCGTCGCATCGCCTTCCTGAAATCGGCAGTTGGTAAGCCCCTGTTCCCTCACGCGCTTGTTCCCAGCCTCGACCAAATTCCTGGCGATATCGACACCCAATACCTCCGCACCGAGTTTCGCCGCAGGCAAAGCCGTCGTGCCATCGCCACATCCAAGGTCCAATACCTTGAGACCCGAGGTGATGCCGAGCTCTTTGACCAGCGCTTCCCCGCTTTCTCTCATGGTCGCCGCAATACGTGTAAAGTCGCCCTTTTCCCACAGTGCTTTGTTTGGATTCATGGAAGTGCTCCCTCCTCACCGCTCAGTGCGCGATATTCGAAAATTGACCGTGTGGCAACGCCCTCAGGCTAGGTAGGCAGGAGGGGAGAGTCAAGAGAGAGATGAACGGTGAACTTCGTTACGGCAATCGTCAGGCCGCCAGTGAACCGGACGGAGAACTCTGGTCCATCACCGTGCTCAGGGCGTCGAGTCGCCCGTCCTTTGGTTGACATGCGCTGACCTTGTACAGAATCAGGGCTCTTAAATCTTCATCAATGTAAGAGAGCGCCTCGCGTACGCCGACGGCATCACCGTCCTCCGCCAGGTGGGCGGCAATTCCGATGAGCGGTAAGACACCATACTGCCCCATGGCCTGCGCGATCTCGATGGCTCCTGATCGGTCCCCGGCTTTGACGAAGACCTGAGGAAGCTCAAGGTAGAAGTGACTTGCCAACAACGACGGATCGGGGCATGAGAGGATTGTGTCCTTGACGGCCTTCACATCCCCGCGTTCCGATTCGATGAACAGCATCATTTGCCAGACTTCGCGCAGATACCGTCTGTCGACCATCCCACTGATCGTTTGTCGCGCGCCAACGGTATCGCCCGCCAAGACTTGCTTGAGTGCATGGTTCTTTAACTGTTCATCCGTGGGTGTGTGGATTGGCATCATGTCTCGGCTCCTCTCTGCATTCGATTTTGGAGGGTGACATCGGAATGTTTCTAGCACCTGGGGGAAAATGTAGCGGTGAAAGCCGTTCTTGTCGACATTTTCATGCCAAATTGACAGCTCCATCCAGCGCGATCGGCAGCCAACTCCCCCGATATGCCGTCCATTTAGCGTGACGGCTTGAGAGACGATGCAGCATTGGAGTCTATCGGCCAGGAATGAAGCGCAAGGGATATGGCCAGATCGCGAAGACTGGTTCACTGCGAGAAACCATTTCGGCTTCATGCGGCCGAAATCCGTCCGTACATGGCATTTGAGACTCGGACTCGAATCGAGCACGTAGGCTCTACCCGGACCTCGGACAAACACCGTCCAATGCCAATAGGCCCGTCTGCTCATCCGATGCTACTTGATGGCCAAGAGCGCTCGATCCGGTAGCGCTTCCCACGAAACAAACGGCAGCACTCTTGCCGACGCGTGATGCCGATAAGACTTGAGGAGTCGACGCACAGAGACCGTCTCCGACCACAATCGGCGGTCCGCCACAGAGATACCCATCTAATTGGCAACACACTTTGCGGCTCCATAACTCACGCCGGAGAGCGCCGCGACACTGGCAATGCCGCAACCGGTTCTTTCCCGTTGAATCACCGGCTTCATCACAGCTCCAGTTTCAACTTACGTCCGCCGGAGAGAGTGAAGTGGTTCCGTTGATAGAAGGTCAGTGTGCGATCGAACTGAGGTAACAGAGGAGTGGTGACTTCGAGACGTATCCACCCTCGCTGCCGGCCGATCCTTTGAGCTTCGGTGAGTAAGGCAGATCCGATGCCCTGCGAACGGTACGCCGACCGGACATAAAACTCCGGGATCGTCCCATACACACTTCCGGTGTACAGTGCATAGCCTTCGTAGAGAGCCAGCACTCCAGCGCGATTGTCCTCCACCCGCGCGAGTAACACGGTGTATCGTCCCTCCGCGATCCATGAACGGGCTCGACCGACCGTCTCGGCACAATCAAAACCAAAACTCTTGTCGCGCACGAGGGCCATAATTTCCTGCAACAGTTCTCCCACCATCGTGGCAATGGCCTCTGCGTCATCGGCTTGTGCAAGCGTGAGGTGAAATATCATGGGCACAGAAGACGGCAGGCTACCGGGTGAATGCTGCTCAGACAATGGCAGAGGCGCTGTCGCGGATTCATGCTCAGCGTGATAGTCTCATCCATGGCACAATTTTGGTGACAGATCCATAGACATAAGTAGTGCTCTTGTAGGTGCAGCGTTTTATTTTGGACAGGTCACAGAAAGGCGACGTGTGACGGCTAATGTGTACGCGACACAACCGAGCTCTTTGCCTGAACATCAACCGCGAAGTGTAAGGTGAGTAACTTGAACTATCTTTACCCGTTCCTTGGCACTGGGGTGAGCTGGAAGATGCCGCTGGAGTATTTGGTGGTGCACTTTCCGCGCTCCAGACGTGTGTTCATCGATGACGACTTCAACGGGCGAACGGACGACGTGATCGAGCTCGAAGCAGGCCGGCATGTTGTGTCTCTCGGTCTACCTTTACGATGATTACACGCCGGATGAGTACACGATCACTCTGAAGGACACTTCTGAACTGGAACCGCGTGAGGTCATCAGTGGTCTGAGCAGCAGAACTCAATGTTTAGAAGGTTAGAAATAGAAGAGAACCGCGATGGCTTAACCCATTGGCTTTATTAACACTTTTATGAGGTAGTGTCATCCTGGCGTCTGTTTCGATCCTTCACTTGCGCGCAGGGAAACTCCAGCTATACTTTCCCTGATGCATTCCACCAAATACATCATCTTGCAAGAAGAAAACGGGTGGCGCGGGTATCTGGAAGGCTACCCGGAGTTTGAAGCGCATGGGGACTCGTTCGAAGAGCTACAGTTCAAACTGTGGCAACTGCACCAAGAGCTCGTCGCCCGGGCGCAAGAACAGGACCACGACCAGCCGGGAGAGTACGGTCAGCATCACAGTCACACCCCCACGATGTCGCGCCCTATGACGCGCGCCCAGATCAAGCGCAGAGCGCGCGTTGAACGGCTCCTGTCCGCGATGATCAGCAATCACTAAGCGCAACCAACCTCCGACAGTCATGTGCCATTGCCTAAAAACCCGCATGAATCGGCCATAGGGCCACCTTGCTGTTCCAATTCAATTACCCAGTGACTCAGATTCAGGTCTTTTTCGTGAGTTCCTAAGGTGTTTCCCTATCCAGAAGAGAGAAGAACGGTCCGATAATAGTGGTGTGATGACGGATGGGAGCCCCCTCGGGGGCTTTCCAGTTCAGAGAGTCAAGAGTTCGTATTAGAATATTGTATAAGAGGCAGCTCGCGGAAAGCGCCTTCTTGACAAGGTGGCCATAGGTGACGGTTTCCGGACGATTCTTGACTTGTATACAATCTTGTGTTCACATTCATGCTCGATTTGGGTAGTCGGTGCATGTTCGTCAGTTAGTTCCCACAATCAACACAGAGGTGCGCCATGCAAGCGATCAAATATTTCTATTTGGAAAATGAAAAACAGTGGCTGGCCTATCTGCCGAACTTTCCCGACCATTGGGTGCAAGGCGAGACCTTCGAAGCTCTGCAAGTGAACCTTTACCGCCTGAACTTTGACCTTACCTTGCTGGAGGCGTTGGGGAAAGTCTTCTGAACCTCGCGTGACCACGAAAAACAAACGACCGATTCTTCACTCGCACAAGGCTTCCTCTCGGTCTTTCCATCTCAAGGAAGATATCTCTCCAAGCCTCCAACCATTTTAGGGCAGAACCGGATCTCCATGCTCTGCACGCCATGGGAATCACGGTGTGATATGCCGCTCTATCCTCTCAGATGGCGCCCAGCTTCCTGCATTCATGCCATTGGCACCTTGTCACAATTCTCACACTCTGTTAAGGTGTGGCACCGTCGCTGTCGTCCATTGGATTCTACACAGCTCTGAATGGTCTGGGACCCAAAAGATCCTTGGGGGAAAAAGCCTGATCCGCTTGAGGAAGCTTTCAAGCAGGCCCAATCGCAATTCAAGGATCTGTTTCCTCCCGGCAAGTTGAAGAGCCTCCTACCCTCGGGTGGAATGTGGAACCTCGTCCTCGCCGCCTTGCTGATTCTGCTGGTCTGGCAGAGTGTGTTTATCATCGCCCCCGACGAAGAAGGTGTCGTGAAACGGTTCGGTGTACCGGTTCGCGCCGTCGAGCCCGGTCCTCACTTCAAGATTCCTATCGTTGAAACCGTCCTTCAGCCGAAAGTCGCTAAACTCTATCGTGTGGAAGTCGGCTTCCGAACCAACCAGCAGGGCCGCCAGCAGATGGTGCCTCAGGAAGCCCTGATGCTGACCGGCGATATGAACATCCTCGCAATCGAGTTCATCGTCCAATATAAGATTAAGGAAGCACGCAACTTCCTGTTCAACGTAGCGGATATCCATGAAACGATCGGCAAGGCTGCTGAAGCTTCAATGCGGGAAGTGGTCGGCAAGAGCAAGATCGACGAAGCCCTGACCACCGGAAAAGCGGTGATTCAGCAAGACACCATGACGTTGCTCCAACTGATCCTCGATCAGTACCAGTCCGGTGTGCAAATTGCCGCCGTGCAACTGCAAGACGTCGGTCCTCCGGAAGCGGTCGCTGCCGCCTTCAAAGACGTGACAAATGCCAAAGAAGACCGTGAAAAGCTCATCAATCAGGCCCAAGGATACCGGAACGACATCATTCCAAGGGCCAAAGGTGAAGCCGCTGAATTGGTCAACCGGGCGAAGGGGTTTGCGCAGGCGCGACTCAATCGTGCCCAGGGAGAGACGAACCGTTTCCTCGCGACGTTGAAGGAGTACAACCAGGCGAAGGACGTGATCAGCAAACGGATTTATATCGAAACGATGGAAGAAATCCTCCCGAATATGGAGAAAATCATCATCGACGGAAAAGGCGGTGAGCGTTTGCTACCGTATCTTCCTTTAGACCGTCTCTCCAGACCTGCGTCTACGGCCGGCGTCAAGTCAGTTCCACAACCGGAGATTGAGGAGTCCCGGTCCGAGCCATCTCCTAGCCTAAAATCTCGGGGTGCCAGACCATGACGAAGCAGGGATTGGCGATCACAGTCCTGGCCGCGATTGTCGCGTTGTTTGTGCTTGGCGCGTCTCCGATCTTCGTCGTGGACGTCATCCAGACGGCCATCGTCGTGCAACTCGGAAAACCTGTGCGCAATATCACCGAACCTGGACTCTACATGAAAATGCCGTTCGTCCAGGAAGTGACGTACTTCGAAAAACGACTGTTGGACTACGATTCGAATGCGCAGGATGTCATTACACAGGACAAGAAGACCCTGTTGCTGGACAACTTCGCCAAATGGCGGATCACTGATCCGTTGAAGGTCTATCAGGCATTCCAAAGCCAGCGGGGTGCACTCCAACGGTTGCACGATATCATCTATTCCGAGCTCCGCGTCGAACTGGGCCGCCACGAGTTGCTGGAGATCGTCTCGAGCACGAGGGCCGAAATTATGCGGGTGGTCACCGAGCGGGCGAATGAAAAGGCGTCAGCGTACGGTATCGAGATCCAGGATGTGCGGATCAAGCGGGCCGATTTACCTGAACAGAACGAAAAAGCAGTCTTTGCGCGTATGCAAGCGGAGCGAGAACGGCAGGCCAAACAGTATCGAGCGGAAGGAGCCGAAGAAGCGCAAAAAATCAGGTCAGAAGCCGAAAAAGACCGGGAGATTATCCTCGCCCAAGCCTATAAAGAATCTGAGGAACTCCGCGGCAGCGGCGACGCCAAAGCGTTTCGGACCTATGCCGATGCGTACAGACAGGACCAGAAGTTTTTCGAGTTTACCCGCTCCATGGAAGCCTACAAGTCTGCCTTCAAGGACGGTTCCACCTTGGTGATGGGCCCGGATTCAGAATTTTTCCGATACCTGAAGCAACGCTGACCCTTCACGAAAGTCCCACAATTTTTCCGCTCGCTGAGTCAAGACCGATCCGCTCGCCTGCCGGCTTCCTGGGCAATCCCGGCATCAATTGAATCCCCGAGCAGACGGCCGTCACAAATCCGGCTCCGGCCAAGACACGCAGCGCACGAATGGGAACGATGAATCCGGTCGGTCTCCCCTTCAATGCGGGATCGTGTGACAACGACAGCGGAGTTTTAGCCATGCAGACGGGTAAGCCGCCAAACCCCAATGCCTCTGCGGTGTCTATCTGACGTTCCGCCTCCGGCTCAAATTTGACCCCCGCCGCTCCATACATCTGAACCGCTATGGCTTCGATCTTTCTTCTGATCGGCCAAGATAATTCGTAGAGATGTCTGAAATGGGCTGGCCTTTCGGATGCCTTGGCAACCGCAGCTGCCAGCTGTTCGGCCCCCTTCCCACCGTCGGCCCAGTGGGTTGATACCGCCGCATCCACGGCTCCCATCTTCAGCGACTGTTCTCGAACCCAATCCAACTCCTCCTGGGGATCATCCTTGAAGGCGTTTACCGCGACAACGACCGGCACTCCATGGGTCAGTACATTGGCGACGTGCTGTTCAAGATTGGAGATTCCCTTCGATAATGCTTCCTGGTTCGGCCCCGTCAAACTCGCAGGCAGCGCAACGCCGGCCTTAGCGACCCCGCCCCCGCCATGGAGTTTCAAGGCCCTCAATGTTGCGACAACCACCGCCACCGTCGGGGTGAATCCCGACGTGCGACACTTGATATTAAAAAACTTCTCCGCCCCTAGATCGCTGCCGAAACCTGCCTCCGTCACGACGAAATCCGCACATCTCAGGGCAATCGCATCCGATATGATCGAGCAGTTGCCATGCGCGATGTTGCCGAACGGTCCCGTATGGACAAATGCGGGAGTCCCTTCAAGGGTTTGAACCAGATTCGGCATCAGGGCGTCTTTCAGCAGAACAGCCATTGAGCCCACACAGCCAAGCTCTTCGGCTGTGACGGGTACGCCCGACTTCGTAAGCCCCACTACGATTCGGCCAAGCCGGCCCCGGAGATCTCGGTGGTCCTTTGCGAGAGCCAGTGCCGCCATGATCTCTGACGCTTCGGTAATGACAAACTGCCCCCGGCGTCTGTCTAGTTCCTCTCCCAGCAAGACTTCCCTGAGAGCTCGATCACTGACACTCAGCGTCCGAGGCCACGTGATCCCTAGAGGATCAATCGAGAGAGCGTTTCCGTGGAACACATGATTATCGAGAAACGCTGAGAGCAGATTGTGGCCGGCGGCGACTGCATGGGAATCCCCGGTCAGGTGAAGATTGATATCTTCCATCGGAATTACTTGGGCACGCCCCCCGCCGGTCCCCCCACCCTTCACTCCAAACACGGGACCGAGAGAGGGCTGCCGAAGGGTAAGTGCCGTTCGATGCCCTAGCCGTGAGAGCCCCATGGCAAGACCTATTGAGGTCGTAGTTTTCCCTTCTCCCAATGGTGTTGGATTAATCGCCGTCACAAGGACATACCGTCCCCTCGGCACAGCCTTGAGACGATCCAGGATGGGGAGCGATACTTTTGCCTTATCTCGCCCATAGAGGGTGAGTTCTTCGGCGCGTATCCCCAGCTGAGAACCGATATCGATGATAGGGCGTGGACTAACGGACTGCGCAATATCTAGGTCGGTCAAGGGCTGTCCTTCTAGCTTATTTAGACGATATCTGACGGCACCTTAGCAATTGACTCTTTTCTGGAATTGGATTGAAAGAGGTTAGCGACCTTGGGCAGGAACAACTCAGACTCTCATCCTGAGAACGTCTGACTGTCTATTACTCTAGGATGTACTTGGTGGGATCTAGTGCCTGTCCGTTCAATTTCACCATGTAGTGTAGGTGAGGACCTGTAGAAAGGCCCGAGCTCCCGACAAGCGCAATGACGTCACCGCGATCGACCCTCTGACCTTCCTTGACTAATGCCTTCGCTAAGTGTCCATAGAGGGTTTCAACTCCGTAACCATGATCTACACGGACCATGTGCCCAAGCTTAGGATCGTATCCTATGGACGTAATCCTTCCTTGAGCAGGAGCGCGGACTGGAGTGTTTGGGGCGGCCCCGATATCCAATCCGTCATGCCAGGCAGGCTTTTCCGTGAACGGAGAAATTCGAGGGCCAAACCCCGACGTCACCCACCCTCTCACCGGCCAAATCGAAGGTGTCGAGGCCCAGCGGGATGAACGTTGTTCGGCAGCTTGCGATAACTCGTTCAACATGCGCTCTTGCGCTGTCGCAGCTCTTGAGAGCCACTCCAGCCCGTCCTTGACCGCAGCCACTGCCGCGACTTCATTTGGAGATGGTTCAATGCTGGCAGAGGAATGCTCGGTGGTTCCCTCCGTACGCTCCATAGAGCTTGGCGTTTGATCTATAGAATTGTTTCCGCTGGATCGGGGTATGCCCCCTTCCTCAGGAAGCGGTACTTCTTCACCACCTCGTCCGTTGACCATATCCCCTGTCTTCGGTGCTTCTATTCCCAGCATGACCCGAAGTCTTTGATTTACCTCATTCATCGCTCCCATGCGCTTCTTCAGATCATCGATAGCGCTCGTGAACGCCGCAGTCTGCTCCCGCGCACTCATCGCTTCAGTACGAAAAGCAGCCAATTCCCATACTTCTCCCGTTCTAATAACATAGTGAGAGACCACAAGGAGATCCGCAAGAACGACCAGCCCCACACACACGAGCAACCTACGGAGAAGTTTCTTCGAAAAGCTAAAGCGAAGGGGCTTCGCAGTGGACCCTCGAAAGACTACGACCGTATAAGCATCGCCCTCTGGACTGTTTGTTTGACCCATAGCCTTCGCCCCCCTACCTATCTAGCCTGAGAGGTCTATCTGACTTCGCTTGGGAAATTACCGAATTAGTCACTTCCGGTCAATGGTTAAAATAGTGTTTCGGCCAAACAGTTTCAACCACATTATCTAGGATGTCTCATGGTGAACCCACTCAAGATACGGTGGAAATCCTTTAATTACCGGAAGGGCTATAATTTCCGGCACTTTGTAAGAATGTATCTTTTGGATTGTCTCCTGGACGGAGGTGAATTTACCCAAGGTGGTTTTGATCAGGAGTAGCGCCTCCTGATCATTCACAATCTTCCCCTCCCACCAATATGTTGAACGAACCGTGGGAATAGTTGATGCGCAGGCCGCTAGGTGAGATTTGACCAGTTCATCGGCAATCTTGGTCGCTTCATCTTGGCTTGGCGTTGTGACCATAACCACCACCACATTGGTCGATTCGGCATCCATGGGATGCTCAGGATACCCAAGAGGCTTTATACAATCAACCTTAGCATTGCCACCACTCCGACTATCCCTAGAGCTCCAACATAAGCTCCAGCAACATCCATGCCCATCCTGGAAAGGCTCCTACTTGGTATCACATTGATTTGCAACGGTTTAGGACTACACCTTCACCTGAGGATAGAGCCGCGCAGTCAGCTGCAGGAGGCGAAACGACATGGCCAAACAATTTTTGCGACAGACTGTTCAAAAACTGACCATTTGAAGTCACCTCCCCCAGGTTGTCAGAAACTTCCCCCAATAGGGCCTATCTTTTCCCCATCTTTGCTAACTCCGAGAAATAATGCGCGAACGCCTTCATTCCCCCGGAGGCTTGCCCCCAATCATAATATTCGTTGGGAGCGTGATACCCATGTTCCGGCAAGCTCAAACCCATGAAAAGGATCGGAGCCCTCCAGGCTTTCTGCATAGTGACCACTGCGCCGATTGATCCTCCTTCTCGCACAAAGGCCGGGTCCTTGCCGAACCCTGCTTTTATGGCGCGCTTCACACAATCCACATAGGGTCCGGCACAATCACCCTTAAATGGCTGAAGCATGCCCTCTCGTTCCACCTTCACACTGGGATTCACGCGAGTCACATGTTTCTTGAACATGGCAAATACCCGCTCCGGCGTTTGGTTTGGAACCAGGCGCATACTGACCTTGAGCTCGGCATGACCGGGGACAACCGTTTTCACGCCTTGCCCATGGTATCCCCCGCTGAGACCATGAATTTCGAAGGTCGGAGATGCCCAAATTCGTCGCATGATATCGGCGGGATCCTGCGTGCGCAGAGATCGAAATCCGTAGGATTCTTTGAAGTGTCTTACTTGAAAGCCGGACTTGAGGAAATTCTTGATCTCCGCCTTCGTAGGCTCCACGACCTCGTCGTAAAAACCCGGGATCTTCACGCTGCCAGTCTTGGCATCGAGGCAGGCATTCGCGACCTCCATCAACTCAGCCAGCGGGTTACGAGCGGCGCCTCCGGTCACACCCGAATGTGCGTCTTTCTCTCCGGTACGCAGGATCAGTCGCGCGCCGAGCAGACCGCGCAAGCCGTACGGTACTGCAGGCCGTCCCTTGGCAATCCAAATGGTATCCGAGACGACGACGGAATCCGGTCTTGGGACAGCCACACGGTCCTTAAGTCCCTCGGCAAAATGCGGACTCCCGATCTCTTCTTCCAGCTCCCACAGAAAACGGATGTTGATCGGCAAACCTTGCTCGATGACATATCGAGCACCGAACAGCGCCGTAAGGGCCGGCCCCTTGTCATCGGTGGCACCTCGACCATGGTACAGGCCGTCCTCATTCCTAAACTCGAACGGCGCTTGCTTCCATTCAGGCTCCTGCGCCGGTTGTACGTCCAGATGATTGTAGATTGTGACGGTTGGATGCTCGGACCCTGTCAACCATCCTCCCGAGATGAGAGGGTATCCACCGGTTTCGACCACTCGCACCTTCGCATTCATCCCGGCCAAATACTGGGCCGCAAGATCGGCCATGCGCCGCATATCGCCTGTTCGGGATGAGTCCATACTGATCGACGGAACCTCCACCATCTGTCCCAAGAGATCCTCAAATCCCGGCCGCGATTCGTTTATGAACGTCCGGAGCTGCCGCTCATTCACCATACGAGTGATCCTCCTTAGCTGAAAGTTGAGGATTATAACGATCACGAATTGGAAGAGAAAGCAGCCACGGGGTTCGTTCAAAGATGGTAGAATGCCGCCCATTCATCATGATCACGCCGGCCCGTGTTGTCGCTCACCTTGCAGGCTTCATGCTGATGTTGATGACTGCCGGTGCACCATCATTCTCGTGGGCGGAGGAATCGACCAGCATCCAGCAGATACTTGATGAGCCTCGGGTCTACCATCTTCGGCGTGTCACCATGCAAGGGATTGTGCGTGATGTACAGCCCTTGGCCCCGTACACAGTTCCGAATGGAGACAGTTGTTATGGAGCCTATTTGTTTCGCCTCGAAGAGGATGCCGCGACTATCCCAGTGGCCGTATTGGGTATTTGCGGCAGACCCCTCGTCCGGGACCCGGAAGTGGAAGAAGGAGATCGCGTGGAGGTCGGTGCCACGATTCAGGCGCCAAGTCATGGAGGATACTACCTCAGTTTCAAAGGGTTGAAGGTGGTGACCGAGGAAGAAGGAATCGTGCAGGCAGTGGCCGATCGCATTCTCCCAATCTCGGAGTAGGTCTTTCCTTCCGATACGTCTGCGGGTATTCCAGCGAGTAGCCGTGTAAACAGGCCTTTGGGGAAACATGTGGTCGAATGCATCATCGGGTTCAGAGATGGAAGCGGATTCTGATAGCGTGAGGCGATTCAACCGATGAGTGCGTGGGTAGTGGGATTACGCCTCTCGGTAGTCCTTGCACTGACGATGACCGTATCGGCCGGCTGTGCGAGGAGCCACGGGTTCGATCGGGCCGCGATGATTGACGCCCTTCACGTCAGTCCTATTCCAGAACAGACCAACCGGTCTCTCGCAAACCAAGAATCTCACCTCTCTCCGCCATTTCGCCTCGGTGTGTTTTTTGCGGATCACGATTTTCCGAATCGGTCGTCCATCAGCAAAGTCGAATGGCTGAGTGCGGATCGAGACCAGCTTCTCCGCCAACTGCTGCCATTGCGCGATCAGCACATACTGGCTGACACCTTCGTGCTGATGGATGCTACGTTGCGAGCGGAGAATATCCGTGGTGTCAGACAGCTCGGCGCGCGTTATGGAGCCGATATGGTCTTGATCGTCGATGGTGCGGGCGCGGTGGATCGGTACAACAACCGCTATGCATGGTTGTATCCAACCGTGATCGGCGCTTACCTCGCTGCCGGCACCGAAAGCGACGCATTGGTCATGGTTACCGGAAGCGTATGGGCCGTTCGTTCCGAGTGGCACGCTTCCATCCAGACAGCCGAAGGAGTCGCAAAGCTGGTCGGCTCAGCGGTCCTGGTCGAGGATCACGCCGCTCTCAAAGAAGCCAAATCGCACGCCATCGAAGCGATCAGCAAGCAAATCGTCGATCGGCTTCAGTTATGGGTGGAGGAATTTGCTCACTCACGGTGAGTCGAAGGTCAACAGTACTCCCAGCAACAGCAGATGTTGCCCTGGCGCAAGCCCATTCACACCGGGCCGGATTTCGCCGTTTTTGAAAAACCCGCCTCCCACGCCGGTTGATTCATCATACCGGTGTTCTACCCGCACAATGGTATTTGTCCACTTGTACGGAAACTTGTACTCGATGGTAGACGTGATGGCCTTTACGAACTGCTCGGCTCCCGTCCAACGACCATTCCGATCCCAGTAGAACTCGGGGCGCAGCGCCACAGACCAAGGACCGGTGACATGCCATCTCACCACCATGTTGCCCCCCATGACAAAGGTTCGTGGGTTACCGGATTGACCTACGATGCTCTCTGTTCCGATATCAAAAGACGCCGCCACCGTCACATCGTCACCTTTCCATTCCAGAATGTGATTCCCATACAGACGCCAGAACTCCAAGGATGTCTGTGTCTGATCCGGTCCTCCGTAGAGTGTTTGGGTCAGCGTGAACCGCGGCGTGGCTTTCCAGGTCCATCTCCCCCCGTAGCTTGGGAGATCGTTCGGGTGCGCGAGATGATAATAACTGTTGACGATAAAAGCAGTGATGGTGAGAGTCTCGTTCACAGGATACTGAGCATTCACCCCAAACATCATGTACGGTGTATTGTCCGCGATCCATGACCGTGTATAGTTGGCGTTGTCTTTTGCATACAGCGACTCGTACCCCATCAGGCTGTTGAATAGGCCGGCGGTGATCAGTATCCCCTTTCCGACCGGAGCCAGATACGACACGTTCGCCCGATGCACATGTCTGAGCACGTCGGCTCCATCGACTCGTCGTTCTCCCACCAGAAATGCAAACTCTTCCGAATCCCGACCGCCTTGGAAGCCAAGCTCCATCCCCCAGCGTGAAGACTCCACCGCATCCTTTCGCACATACCCTAAGCCCATGTTGGGTGAAACCTCGTTATGGTGGAATGCGGTGGTCCGACTGCGCCAGAGGTGGTTGTCGGGAAAATTGAAGTTTCCGATGTAACTCAGATCGAGATAGGCTCCATAGTGCCAGTTGGCCGTCCCGGCATCTGCGGAATTCGAGGGACGATTCAGAGACGTGGGATTTTCCTTCGACTGCTGGCTCAAGTCCTGAGCCTCGGAGACAGGCGTCGTTGCAAGTACCCCGCAGACGATCAGCAGCCAGGGGATATGTATGCGACAACGGTCTCGTTGACCGATGATCTTCAGATCAACTGGAGATAACTGACCAGCGCCTACTTGCATGATCTACGCCTTCGAAGGAACTTGAGAAGCTCCTGGGCTTGCGTCACAAACTATACTGGGTCAGGCATCAAAACGGGATAAAAACCGCTGTTGTGCCTCTAAGTGCGGCGTGAGGATGGGGCGCAGATCATTCTGTCCGAAGTCGGTACCCGACTCCAAGTTCCGTGACGAGATAGCGCGGCTGCGCCGGATTATGTTCCAGCTTGTTTCTCAGCTGGCGCATATAGACCCGCAGGTAGTGCCCTTCCTCTACATGAAGCGGTCCCCAGACTTCTTTCAGCAGCTGGCGGTGGGTCAACACCTTGCCGGCAGACCGGATCAAGGTGGTGAGCAGCTTGTATTCGATGGGGGTGAGATGAACCTCCTTCCCTGAGACAAACACCTGACGACGCCCGAGATCCACCTTCAGATCGCCCAGGGTAAACACCGAATCACCGCTTTCGACGGTTCGGAACGCATGACGAAGCGCCGCACGCATCCGTGCGAGGAGTTCGTTCACTCCGAATGGCTTGGTGACGTAATCGTCGGCGCCCAGATCGAGCGCCGTCACTTTCGCCTGTTCCCGATCCCGAGCCGACAGCACGATAATGGGAATCTGTGTCCACTCCCGCACCTGACGAATCATCTCGGTTCCGTCGAGATCCGGGAGACCGAGGTCCAACAGGATAAGATCCGGGTTTCTCGCCTTGATTTCGATGAGCCCATCCTTCCCCGTCGCCGCTTCATGAAGCCGGAATCCATGTGCCGGCAATGAGGTCCGAAGAAACCGCCGGATCTCCGGTTCATCTTCGATCAGCAGTATCGTTGCTTGTTGTGCCACACGACACCCATGCCCCTCATGTCGTCCCGGTCAACCCACCGAATTTTGGTCGGCCTCTCGTTCGACAGCCGGTTGCTCGTCCGGCAAGGGGATCGAGAACCGAATCCGCGCGCCCCCGCCCGGCCGATGTTCAGCCCAGATACGTCCGCCATGCGCTTCAATGATGCCGCGACAGATTGTCAGACCCAGCCCCACTCCTCCCTCTCGAGCAGATTTGCCGCGATAGAACTTGTCAAAAATCACCAACTCCTCTCCGGCAGGAATGCCGGGTCCCCGGTCAGCAACTTCAACAACAACCAGATGATCGGTCGTTGACGCCATCAGATCAATGATGGTTCCAGCAGGCGCATACTTCACGGCATTCTCCACAAGATTGATAATCACTTGTTCCAGAAGTAGCCCATCGACAAACAACAACGGCAGTTCGGCCGGAAGCGCTGTATTAACAGTATGATCCGGGAGCCGCCCCTCCAGCCTGGACAGGGCTGCACCGACGATCTCATCCAGGGGGTGCCACTCTTTGCTGAGCCGTATGGCCCCTGCTTCCAGTCGCATCATATTGAGAAGGTTCTTCAGTAACCGGTCCAGGCGGTCGGCCTCCCGGTAGATGGATCGGGCCAGATCCCGCCGAGCCTCGGCATTGAGATCTTCCTGTCCCTCCACCAAACTACTGGCGGCACCGCTGATAGCCGCGAGGGGCGTTCGCAAGTCATGGGACACCGAACTGAGAATCGCACTGCGCATGCGTTCCGTTTCCGCCGTCACGTGCGCTTGCTGCGCTTCTTCGGATAATCGAGTCCGTTCAACCGCCAATGCCATTTGGTTCACGAGGGATTCCAGCAAATGAAGTTGCTCGGGATCGAGCAGGAGCGCCGAGTCCTTCGGCCGTACCGCAATGACTCCGATCGCTCCCGCTGAGCCAACCAACGGGAGATACAGGGCGCTGATCCCCGGCAGCGTATCCGTGCCGAAACCGGCTCGCTCATTGTGGTCGAACACCCACTGCGCGACCCCCGATTCCTTCGGGTCAAGGTCAAAATACAACTGCTCGCCGCGCTGAAGCTGCACTCTCTTGTTGACATCCGCCAGAAAGATGGCGACCTGTGCGTCGAAAACCTCTCGAAGATGCTTTACCGCAAGCCGGGCAAGCATGTCCGTTCCCCGATGCGTGGCGAGATCTCGACTCATCGCGTACAGAACTCCGGTGCGTCGCTCTCTATAGCGGGACAAGGCGGCCTGATGATGCAGCCGTACCGTGAGATTACTAATGACCAGCGCCACCACCAACATGACCCCAAGGGTCAGCAGGTATTGGATGTCCGAGACGGAGAAGGAGTAATACGGTGGCACATAGAAGAAGTCGAACAGTGCCACACTCAAGACCGAAGCAAGCACCGACGGGCCTCGGCCGCAACGAATCGCGATGGCAATCACGGCGATCAGATACATCATGATCAGATTCGCGGTGGCAAAATACGGAAACATCAACCAGTCGATCGCCGTCGCACTCAGCACCCCGAACACAGCGTTGAGATACCCATCCGTTGCACTGGTTCTCGCCAGACTCCGTCGTACGACCGGTTCGCCTTCGCCCGCTTCACCTGTAATGACGTACACGTCAATTTCCCCGCTCCGGTGGACCAGTTCCGACACCACAGAGCCGAAGATCCATTCCTTCCAGAGAGGCCGCACCGGTTTTCCAACGATGATCTTGGTGGCATTGCGGCTTCGCGCATAGCTGAGAATCTCCTGGGCAACATGCTCGCCGGCGAGCGTCACAGCTTCCGCCCCCAATTGCTCCGCCAACCGCAGCGTCTGTACCAGACGATCCCGTTCGATGTGTGACGAGCGAAGATGCCGGGGAATCTGTACGTATACGGCGATCCACTTGGCGTGAAGATCGGCAGCCATCTGCCGGGCGGCTCTGATCAAACGCGGACCTCGGGATTTCATGTTCACGCACACCATGATGGTTTCCGCTGCCGGCCAGGTTCGTACGACGGCATGGTCGCGTCTGTACCTCTCCATCTGTTGATCGACCCGTTCGGCGGTGCGGCGCAAGGCAAGTTCACGAAGCGCGATCAGATTCCCTTTCGCAAAAAAATTCTGAATGGCATGCTGAATCTGCTCGGGAACGTAGACCTTTCCATCTTTGAGTCGTTGGAGCAGGTCATCCGGAGGAAGATCGATTAACTCCACATCATCGGCCCGCTCGAGCACGGAATCCGGGATAGTCTCCCGTACGCGCACACCCGTAATCTGCGCCACTACATCATTCAAGCTTTCCAGGTGCTGGACGTTCACCGTGGTGTACACCGTGATGCCGGCCTTGAGGAGCTCCAGCACATCCTGCCACCGTTTGGCATGACGTAAACCCGGAATGTTGCTGTGCGCCAGTTCGTCGACGAGGATCACGGTTGGGCGGCGCGCGAGCGCTGCGTCAATGTCGAACTCCTGGAGTGTCGCGCCGCGATATTCCACGACACGGCGCGGTATGACTTCCAGTCCGCTCACCAGTGCCTCGGTCTCTGTGCGGCCATGTGTCTCGACAACACCGATGGCGACGTCCACGCTGTCTCGCCGCTGTTCATGGGCGGCCTCCAACATGGCATAGGTTTTCCCCACACCGGGGTTGGCGCCGAAAAAGACCTTGAGTTTGCCTTCAACCCGACGGGCTTCTTCGGTCTGGACACGCTTAAGCAGCGCGTCGGGATTCGGGCGTTGCGTATCCATCGCTAACTCGTGTTCCAGGTTACATGAGCGGTTCGAACAAAGCTCGACGAAGGGACATGCATCGGGTCCGATTCTTCGTCTATGAGATCGGCACCATCTCGGTCAATTTTACGTCACTCAAGGATGCTTCGGAAATGCTTATGAGTTGGCGGTGGGACCTTGGGGAGGACGGCGCACCTCGTCGCCTGGGGGCTTCCATTTCCACAACAGCCTGATCGCGAAGGCCATCGCCCACAGCGTGAGCAGAAACAGGATAAGCAATGACCACATACAGTGCCTGTTTCAGGATGTCGGCCGTTTCAACGAGCAATTGCCTTAGCGAAGTACGTATCGAGCGCAAGATTCAACTGTAGAACATTGATCCTGCGTTCACCCAGGAAACTGAATTGGCGCTCTTCTAGGTGTTGGGCGACCAGTCTTTGTACGATGGTCTCATCCAGACCTCTCGCACGGGCCACGCGCCTGGTTTGGTAGAGAGCGGCAGCCGGACTGATGTGGGGGTCCAACCCACTCCCGGAGGCGGTGACCAGGTCGACAGGAACAGGCTTGTCGTTGCCGGGATCTGCGGATCGTAATGCGGCCACCCTTGTGGTGACCGTTTCGATCAAGGCCGGGTTGGTAGGCCCGAGGTTCGACCCTCCCGACGCAGCGGCATTGTAAGGAAAGGACGCGGTCGCCGACGGACGGCTCCAGAAATACTCCGGTTTGTCAAAGTACTGTCCGATCAACTTGGACCCGATTAGCTTGCCTTCATGCACGATCATGCTGCCGTTCGCCTGGTCCGGGTAAAACATGTTGGCCAACCCTGTTACGGCCAGCGGATAGACCAGCCCCGTCAGCATAGTCAGCAGGAGCAGCATGGTCAGGGCGGGTCGTAGGTGTTCCTTCATGCTTGTCCCTCTCTCAGCCACCTGATCGACGTCCTGACTACACCACATGCAGCGCCACCAAAATCATGTCGATCAGCTTGATACCGACGAATGGCACCACCATACCGCCCAATCCATAAATGAGGAGATGCCGCCGGAGCAGCAATGCTGCTCCGATCGGTCGATACGTGATGCCTCGTAATGCGAGTGGAATCAGCGCGATGATGATCAGTGCATTGAAAATAACGGCGGACAGGACCGCGCTCTGCGGCGTCGCCAGCTGCATGACATTCAATGTATTGAGTACCGGATACGTTGTGGCGAAAGCCGCGGGAATGATGGCAAAGTACTTGGCCACATCGTTGGCTATGCTAAACGTAGTCAACGCGCCGCGAGTCATCAGCAACTGTTTGCCGATCTCCACGATTTCAATGAGCTTGGTCGGATTGGAATCCAAATCGACCAAATTCCCGGCTTCCTTTGCTGCTTGCGTCCCCGTATTCATGGCGACCGCCACATCGGCCTGTGCCAGGGCCGGCGCGTCGTTTGTGCCGTCTCCCGTCATCGCCACGAGACGACCTTGGACTTGAAGGTCGCGGATCAGCTGCAGTTTGGCTTCCGGGGTTGCCTGCGCCAGAAAATCATCGACCCCGGCTTCTGCCGCCACGGCTGCAGCGGTTTGCGGGTTGTCACCGGTGATCATAACCGTCTTGATACCCATTCGGCGCAGCTCTCCGAACCGTTCTTTAATCCCGCCCTTCACGACATCCTGCAGCCGGATCACGCCGAGCACTTTGGCCTGTTCCGCTACGACGAGCGGTGTTCCACCTTGTTTGGCGATCGTCTCGACATTGAGCCGGACGACAGAAGAGACGTGTCCACCCTGTGACATCACATAGGCCTCGATTGCATCCGCTGATCCCTTCCGTATCTGCCTTCCGTCCAGGTTAACCCCGCTCATCCTCGTCTGGGCGGTGAAGGGAATGAAGGTGGCACCCATCTCCTGAATGTCGCGGGCACGCAATCCATATTTCTCCTTTGCGAGTACGACGATGCTGCGGCCTTCCGGCGTCTCATCAGCCAGCGAGGAGAGTTGGGCTGCATCCGCCAGCGTGTGGGCATCTATTCCTTCCGCCGGAAGAAAGACGGTCGCCTGACGGTTGCCCAACGTAATGGTACCGGTCTTATCAAGCAGCAGGACGTCCACGTCGCCAGCTGCTTCAACAGCTTTTCCCGACATCGCGATGACGTTGGCTTGCACCATGCGGTCCATACCGGCAATCCCGATGGCCGAGAGGAGAGCCCCGATAGTGGTTGGAATCAGGCAGATCAACAGTGCGACCAAGACGGTGACCGTAATAGGCGACCCTTGCCCCATTTCCTGCACGCTGTATAGGGAGAACGGCAAGAGCGTGACCGTCGCCAGCAGGAACATGATCGTCAGCGCAGCCAGCAGAATGGTCAGAGCGATTTCATTCGGCGTTTTCTGGCGCTTGGTTCCTTCGACCATCGCGATCATCCGATCCAGAAAGCTTTCTCCAGGTATGGCCGTGACACGAACGATGAGCCAATCGGATAAGACTTTCGTGCCTCCCGTGACGGCACTACGATCGCCCCCGCTTTCTCGAATGACCGGCGCGCTCTCGCCGGTGATGGCGCTCTCATTCACTGAGGCCACCCCCTCCACGACTTCGCCATCTGCCGAAATGAAGTCCCCGGCCTCCGCCAGGAACACATCCCCTTGCTTGAGCTGATTCGCTGACACCACACTGAAGGTATCGCATTGCTGGAATTGTCGGCTTCGCACGGCATGGTGCTCGTTCCCAGAATCGACCGTGCCAAGCTTTTTCGCCGTGAGTTCCCGGCGCGCACGCCGCAAAGAGTTAGCCTGGGCCTTTCCTCGACCTTCCGCCATCGCTTCCGCAAAGTTCGCGAACAGGACCGTGAACCACAACCAGAGGGCGATGGCAAGAATGAACCAGGCCGGAGCTTCACCCCCTCCGGCCGCCGCTTGCAGAAACAGTAGGGTCGTCACGATGCTTCCAACCCACACCACGAACATGACGGGGTTTTTAACCTGGTGGCGCGGATCAAGCTTGAGGACGGCGGCCTGCAACGCCTGACTGACGATCGAGGCATTGAACAATGCCGGGGACGCTTGATGTGATGCGGCCCTACTCATGTCGGTCCTTGTTACCATCCCCTCATCATCAGCTCCTCAACAAGCGGCCCCAAGGCCAGAGCGGGTAGAAACGTGAGGGCTCCGACCATCACGACGACGCTGATCACAAGAACAACAAACAATGGGGTGTGGGTCGGCAAGGTCCCGGGACCGATCGGAACCAGTTTCTTGCGGGCCAGGGAACTTGCAAGCGCCAGAGTCGGAAGAGCCAGCCAGAACCGGGATATCAGCATCGCGATGCCACCGGTGAGATTGTAAAAAGGAGTATCGGCGTGAAGCCCTGCGAACGCGCTTCCGTTATTGTTGCCCTGGGATGTATAGGCATACAGCACTTCGCTGAACCCGTGAGGACCGGCATTCAGGATCGACGATCGACCGGCTTCAGTGCTGACGGCGACTGCCGTAAGGCCCAAGACGACAATGGGCATGATCAGAATCAGCAATGCAGCCATTTTCATCTCATAGGGCTCGATCTTCTTTCCCAGGTACTCCGGCGTCCGGCCAACCATCAATCCCGCAATGAACACGGCGATAATGGCGAAGACAATCATGCCGTACAGTCCCGAGCCGACTCCGCCAAAGACCACCTCGCCGAATTGCATGAGGAACAACGGCACCAGTCCACCCAATGGAGTATACGAATCGTGCATTGAGTTCACCGCGCCATTGGACGCGGCGGTCGTCACAGCAGACCACAGGACCGAGTCGGTAATGCCGAATCGCGCTTCTTTCCCTTCCATGTTGCCGCCGGCGTGGCCGGTTTGAGGTTGCTGATCCACACCGAGATCGGCAAGCAACGGATTGCCGCGTTGCTCCGCCCACAACCCGAGGGGAACGAAACAGAGCAGAAGAATGGTCATGACGGCGAGCAGAACCCAGCCCTGACGGGTATCGTTCACCATCCGACCAAACGTGTAACAAAGCGCGGCAGGGATAAGAAGAATGGCCAAGACTTCAATGAAGTTGGACAGCGGTGTGGCATTTTCAAACGGATGGGCGGAATTCACGTTGAAGAACCCACCGCCGTTCGTGCCGAGTTGCTTGATCGCGATCTGGGAAGCCGTCGGACCGACCGCAATGACTTGCTCGAGCACAGTCGTGTGTTCGACCTTCGGCTTCCCCTGCTCATCGAGGATCGGTTGGCCGTTCCCATTTGTCACGGGTTTGTCGTACCCGGACGGCTGCAGAACGGTCACCGTCTGATACGAATCGAAAGTCTGGACGACACCCTGAGACACCAACAGGAGGGACAAGAGGAAAGCAAGCGGCAGAAGAATGTAGAGTGTGCCACGGACCAGATCGACCCAGAAATTTCCAAGCGTTGTGGATGTATGGCGGCTGAGGCCTCGGATCAATGCGACGAGCACAGCCATCCCGGTCGCTGCGGAGACAAAGTTTTGCACGGTGAGGCCGAGCATTTGGGTCAGGTAACTCAGGGTGGTTTCTCCGCCATACGCCTGCCAATTGGTGTTGGTCACGAAACTCACGGCCGTGTTGAAGGCCAGGTCAGGCGGGACAGCGCCAAGGTGAGCCGGGTTGAGGGGTAACACCCACTGAAGGCGCTGCAAGCCGTAGAGCAGTACGAGTCCCGCTGCATTGAAGAGCAGCATGGCTGTCCCATAGCTCTTCCAATCCATCTCCTCGGCCGGTCGAACGCCGGAAAGCCGGTACAAGGTTCGTTCAACGGGAGCGAGGAGATAGTCCAAGCCACAGGGCAGGCCTTCATAGACTCTCGCCATGTACCAGCCGAGCGGTTTCACGAGAGCCAGCAGCACGGTAAAAAACACGAGCACTTGGAGCATGGCGTTCATCATCAGAACCATTCCGCCTTCAGCAACGCGACCATCAAATAGATCAGAAGACCAACCGACACCATTCCACCCAGTGCGTACATCGCATTCATTTCTATTTTCCTTGTAGGCGATCCAACCCAATTATCAGCCAGGCGCAGAACAGAAAGAACCCGACCGACAGCGTGATGGTGACGATGTCCACGGCGGAATGACTTCCTTTCACGAACACCCTACAAAACTTTCTGTAAAAACGGTGTCAAAATAAAAGACCGAACCGTCAAAGAAAGGCTCAAGGCTCGTGCAAAACAGAAGGCATTGGCGGATGACTCGCATCTTGACCATCAAAAGGAAACGTGTCGGACCAGTGCACGTGAGGCGAGTTAGGCAGACAGCCGACGGTAATGGCGTAATAAGAGGGCACCTCCCCAGAGGAAGGAGCCGAACATGAGGAGAATCCCGATGTTGTACGTGAGGTGAGCCAACCGGTGATCCCATTCCAATAAATTTAGCATCGTCAGGATATTGTTCCAGTCATGCCCGTCGGTTTCTTTTCCCGTGACTCCGCCGATCAGCATGAGGTCAAGCGCACGTGCGTCGTTCATGTAGGGAGCGATATCCATCATGCTCTCGGCCGTCCACCACAGCGCAACAGAGCCGCCGAACGGATCGCGGGTCTTTACGATGAATGTACCAAGACAGATGATCGGCATGAGAATTTGGCCGAGACTTCCCCCCAGAATCGTCATAAACCGACCGAACGGGATAAAGATCACATGTCCGGCTTCATGAAAGGGCAAGTTGATCAGATGGAGAAATGATTCGCCGGTGTAGTTCGTGTCCAAGGGCGTCACGATGAACGTCCAACCCCACCAGATCATGACCACAAACACGGCTGCCCGACCGTAGAATGTCATCGAATCGGTAGTCGTGTCCGATTCGATCAGCCACTGCTTGGCCGTCAGGAACCAGTGAGAGCGCGTGCCCGATCGGGAGGATGTTGCGATACGGGCTCTTGCCGCATTTGGACGGTACTTGGCAAAGATGATGCCGCATCGCATGCACTCCTCTGCTTTGGGGCTCCGTTCGGCGTGACATTTCGGACACTGAGTCGTGGATGTGCCTTCTGCAATCATGGTCACACTCTAAGATCGTGAGGGAAATCGGACAAGGAAATCCGGAGAAAAGGACGAAGTGTTGTTATGCAATTTTCCAATGCGGCAGAGCGAAGGATTGTAAGGTCTGAGGCGATCTTATAGAAGCTGCAGGCTGTTCAAAAAGGCCTCCCAGCAAGGCCGCAGTGAGCGAAGAGGTGAGGCGTACGCTTCGGTACGTTGAGCCTCTGAGCGATGCGAGAACGAAGCTGGAGGGATTTTTCAACAGCCTATTAGTGGAAGGAAAATGGGACTGGCGCAAAGGTCGTGACAAACACCGCTAGCGCAATCCATCCGACGATCCTCCGGTTGCGACCCAACGGAATATGGGGATCCATGACAGGAGGATGGCCGATTCCCCACAGTCCCGCCATAAAGGCCCAAAGAAACCAACCCGACCAGCCGAAGAATCCCAGGATCAGCAAAATTGGTAGAAAGGCGAGCGCCATTATCCGCTGTCGCGAGCCCCACAATGCGTATGCGACATGGCCGCCGTCAAGCTGACCGATCGGAATGAGATTGAGGGAGGTGACAAAAAGCCCGAACCACGCGGCAAAGCCGATCGGGTGCAGTACCACGTCGGCCTCCGGCGGTAACGGCCCAATCACCACCCACGACATAAACTGCAGCAGCAAGGGCTCGCCCAAGTGCAAACCATACGTCGCCGTTCGATCGACGACCGTGGACAAATTGAGCCCGACGATCAGTGCGATGACGGCGACCACGAAGCCTGCCAAGGGGCCGGCGACACCGATGTCGAACAACGCACGACGACTTAGAATCGGTCCCCGCATGCGGATGATGGCGCCGAAGGTTCCAATAAAATGCGGTGGCCCCGGAATGAACAGCGGCAAGGAAGCGGGCACCCGGTGGACCCTAGACAACAAATAATGGCCCAACTCGTGTGTGGTGAGAATGAAGAGCAACGCACCGGCAAACGGAATTCCCCGCCAGAGCGTCTCAGGAGAGGTCAGAAGGAAATTCAGGGGTCCGCGTGCCGGTCCGTTGTAGACTTGATAGGCTCCGGCCCACAGCGTCGTAAAGACCGTCAGGAGAAAGAGGACAATCGGTAAGGTCCACTTCGAAAAAAACGACGGCTCGACGTCGTCACCGCCCTCCGCCTCGCCTGCAGACGGCGGTGCCGGCTCCTCGCTCGTCTTAAGGACGAGTCCCTCATCCACGTTTCGATGTTCACCCCGTCCGAATCCATCCATACAATCCCGCTTACTGAATCGTCGCAAACGGATTGTGATCGAGTTCTTCCTCAACAGTTGTGGGAGGCCCATGGCCGGGCAACAGACGATAATCCGGGGAAAGGGTCAGCAGTCGCCGGCGAACTGAATTGAGATGGGTTGAATGCAACTCCTTGGGATTGGACCGGCCGATTGATCCGGCAAAGAGCGTATCACCGACAAAACAGACCGGCAGCTGAGCATCATCCACCCGATAGCAGATCCCACCCGGTGTATGCCCCGGCGTGGTCACACATCGGACGACACGGCGCCCAACCTGGATCGACAATCCATCGCTCGGCGCAACCAACAAATCCGTTCGTGGCCGCCAACTCAATAGGTCTACATCCTCCGGCCCCAGATACACCGGGACCTCTTGTTGGCTGAGAATCTGCTCGATCCCATCCGCATGGTCCGCATGGCCGTGTGTCAGACAAATGCCGATGAGGCGCAATCGGTATCGGCGAAGCAGATCGAGCATGGCCGACGCGTTATAGGCCGTATCGACCAACAGCGCCTCACCTTCATCAGAGAGGATGTATCCCTGGACGCCATACCCGCTGATGGACCCATGAACCATTTCCACCCACGGCGGCATGTGCTGCGCAACCGGTTCCCACTTATCAATCGCGATCTGTTCGAGCGGGTCCGCTCGCAGGCCCAAGCCCTTCGATAAGGCGCGCACTTCCGCGCGATCCCGCGGCTGATCTCCTCGCTCTAACGCGGTAATATCGCCACTGGGCAATCCCGTCATCCTCGACACGTCGCCGACCGAAAGGCCTTGCCCTGTGCGCGCTTTTTTCAGGATGTCGCAGAACTCATCTTCGAGTGGCATACGCGAGTCTTTCCGATCGGCGCTATAGCTATAAATGGGCGAGCGCCTAGCCCTCCGGCAACGGCTTGATTTCTTTCACGTCTCCAAACGTTGACAGCGCTTTCGGCAACGCCTCCCCCGAGCCGACCGCGAGGATTTTCAAACGGTCCGGGCGTAAATGTTTCTTGGCAGCCGCTAAGACGTTCTCCTTGGTCAGCTTCACCACCTTGGCACGCAGCTGTTGGAGAAAATCCTTCGGCAACCCATCATATTCTAACTCGATTAAGCGGCTGACGATGGTCGATGGACTGGAAAAGGAGAAGACGAACGAGTTCACATACGCTTCCTTCGCCTCCGCAAGTTCCGCGTCGGTCACCGGTTCGGCGCGCATACGTTCGATGTTCGCGACAAACCGTTCGATCACTTCCTGGGTGGAAGTCATCTTGGTTTCCGCCCGCATGAGCCAGACACCTTGATCATGCATCCCAGTATTGAGTCGGCTCCCAACAGAGTAGGCGAGCCCCCGTTTTGTTCGCACGTCGTTGAACAGGCGACTACGAAACGAACTTCCGCCCAAGATATCGTTGGCTATGGCCAACGCGACATAGTCGGGATCGTTTTCCTTGATCGAAAGATGTCCCACTCGAAGATGCGTTTGCGACGTGTCTTTATCGACAAACCGGACGACCGGACGAGACACGTCGGATTCCTGCGCGTCTGGAATCTTCAATTCTGGTACAGTCCCTCGCTTCCAATCCCCGAACACGCTTCGGAGCGAAGTCAACATCTGGTCTCTTTTGAAGTCACCGGTCACACCGAGGATCATCCCGTTCGGCTGAACCGTGTTGTGATGGAACGCCACGAGATCATCCCTCGTGATGCGTCTGATCGAGTCCACCGAACTTTCTCGCGCCGTCGGATGGTCGGACCCATAGAGCATCTTGGCAAATTCCCGACCGACGACGGAGCCCGGATTATCTTGCCGTCGGCGAATCCCCTCGATGGCTTGTAACTTGGCCAATTCGACACGAGCAGGTTCGAACGACGGCGTTCGCAGGAGACTGGCAAAGATCTCCAACCCTCGATCCATATCCTTGCTCAGGACATCCAGGGATGCCGATCCGGATTGTCTGCCGATTCCGATGCTGACATCGACTGCCAGTTGTTCCAACTCCGCATCGACCTGCTCTGCTGAAAGACCCCCTCCGCCACCGGTACGCATCACCGAGCCTGTCATGGCTGCCAATCCAACCTTATCGGTTGGATCAAGCCAACTCCCTGTTCGCATGGTGGCCGTGACGGTGACCAGCGGTAATTCATGGTCTTCTAACAGGTAGACGACCATGCCATTGTCGAGGACCACGCGCTCCGGCTCGGGCGGGGAAAATTCCACCGGCTTAAACGTCATGGTTCTGGGATCGCCAAAGTGCAGGTCGGCCGCAAAAGTGAGTGCTCCATCCGCCAGCAAAACAGTCGCCATGCAGAGTAGCATCCTCACCCGGCTGACACTCCCCATCTCCACCCTCCGTCTCTCTGCCCCCGTCATGGCCTCACCTCGCCGGCCGGCACGGCCGCAACAGCCTTCGCGCTCCCTTTCTTCACCAAGACCGCGACGGTGCGATTCGACTTGATCAAGTATTGTATGGTCACTCGTTGCACATCGGCAGCCGTGACCTTGGCGATCTTGTCGCGTGAGGTCAGGAAGTAGCGCCAATCACCGGCGACCGCTTGATGCAACGCCAGTTGAGATGCCAACCCACTATTCGATCGCAGGCCTCGTACCAAATCGGCGTCCAAATTGTTGAGGACCTTTTCCAACTCTTTGGGCAAGACCGGCTCCCGTTTCAGGCGCTCGATCTCCTCATAGATGGCGGCTTCGACTTCCGCTGTCGTATGAGGGGCCAGCGGCGTCGCGGTGACAACGAACAGATTCGGCGCGCGCACTCCCGGATGGCTCGCGTCAGACCCGACGGAGGCGGCCAGATGTTTTTCCCGCACCAACTTCTGATGCAAGCGGGACGTGAGTCCGTCGCTCAACACCGCATCGATCACATCGAACACGTCGTCGTCCGGATGCCCTAACGTCGGCTTGTGGTACCCGATGACGATGGCCGGTTCGGCGTCAAACTCCACTTCGATTCGCCGCTCGCCTCGTTGTTCCGGCTCAACCGTCACCAACGCCGGAGGCGGCGGCGCGGCAGGAATCTTTCCGAACGTTTGTTCAATCAGCGCGATGACCTCCTTCGGATTGATATCGCCGACCAGCGCAATCGTGGCGCGATTCGGGCCATATTGGGTCTTGAAGAAGGACTCCGTGGCGGCGGGTGTCAATGCCAGGATATCGGATCCCCATCCGATGGTCGGAATCCCATAGCCGTGGGCGCGGAATGCCGTAGACGTAAAGGTCTCAAACAACAGACCGTTCGGGCTGTCGTCGTTACGCAGGCGCCGTTCCTCCATCACCACGCCGCGTTCTTTATAGAACTCCCGCAACACCGGATTGGCCATCCGATCCGATTCGATCGCCGCCCACAAGGGCAGCCGGTTGGACGGCAAACTGATCATGTAGCGCGTCAAGTCCTTTCCAGTCGACGCATTGAGTCCAACGCCGCCATGACGCTGGTACAGAAGCGCCATTTCATTGCCGACCACATATTGCGAAGCCTGCGTCTGCAGCTCCAGGAGGCGCTGCTGGAGAGATTCGATCGCCGTTCGCTCTTCAGCCGTCTCGCCACCGCCTTTGATGGCCGCATCACGCTGACGCACGTCAAGTTCCGTTCCGACCAATGCGATTTCGTCCAAAATCGGTTTTTCTTTTTCATAATTCCTCGTGCCGACCACACGCGTGCCTTTGAACGCCATGTGTTCATAGAGATGAGCGAGACCGGTTTGGCCGACCTGTTCGTTGATGCCGCCCACCGCGAAGGTGATGTTGATTGAAACGACGGGCGTCTGGTGTCGCTCCACCATGAGCACCGTCAGCCCATTGGCAAGCCGGTGTTCGATGACGCGCTCGGCAAGACTCGATGGAGCGGCATACGACGGGATGATGATCAACTGGAGGGTTGGCACAATGAGGGCGCACACCCTAAGGACAAGACAACCAAATGCACGAACCGAAGTCCTCCTGCCGCCATGTAATCTCATCCTCAACCTCTCATGACAGGTTATGTAAAGAGTTCCATGAGTTGTTCCGGTTTTTCGATGAACCAATCAGGCTGACAGGCTGCCATCTTCGCTCGGTTCCCCATGCCATACCCGACGGCGCAGACGCGAATACCTGCGTTATGCCCTCCGTTGATATCATTCGTACTGTCTCCAACGAGAACGGTTCGCTCCTTGGGCGCACCCACTTTTTGCATGATGTGCAGGAGCATGCCGGGTTCCGGCTTGAGCCCAAATCCATTGTCTCCACCGACCATGTACCGAAAATGTTGCGGACCTAACCCGTTCAAGATTACGCGCGTATATTCGATCGATTTGTTGGTCGCAATGGCTTTGTACGTATGGGTAAAGTGTTGCAGCATCGGCTCGATGCCCGGATAGAAGGTCGTCCGATCCAAACAATGTTCGAGGTAATGGCTCCGAAATACCTTCAAGGCTTCTTCGAATCTGGCCTGATTGCCCTCTCCGACCGCAAGGCGCAGCAGTCGCTTCACGCCGTCGCCGACGAACCCGAAAATTTCTTCGATGGGACGCTTCGGTAATCCCAATTCGGCAAGCGTGAAGTTGACGGACTGCGCGATGTCCCACTTGGACTCGATGAGCGTGCCATCCAGATCAAAAATCAAGAGATCCACGGGGGTCTTGGTCATTATTGGGCCTTTCTCAAGGAGTCGACGAGTGTCGCGAGCGCCGTCCGTTGCTCATCATCCTGCTCATGGGCTTCGGCGTCTCGCGCGAAATTCACCATCCGCTTTAGCCCGACGTGGGGAGGGATGATCGGTGAGATGATGCGCCAGTAGTTCCCCACCACTTTTACGTGAAAACGAACCTCCTCGGTGGCCTCTCCAGATACGAAGGTGGCCGTCTTCAAATAGACCGAGCCCCGCACTTGAAACGTGACCGGAATGACGACTTCCAAATTGCTGAGGATTTCCCATTTTCGATAATCGTCCGGGACGGTGGTGTCCTGAATGACCACCACACGACCCCAGGCCGGTTCTTCCTTCCAGTCGATATAGGGCATCAACGTGTCAAACGATGGAGCGTCCAAGCGCGCACCCTTCTGGTCTAGGTGAACATACCGTTTGACGACCTCCGCTGGAGATCGTTTGCTCGAGCCGCTGGGACTAAGCTGTGCGCTCGAAGTCGCTGCCGCAGCAAAGACAACCAGAACGAGAAAGGAATACACGAGGCACTTGCGCGAAGTAGGCACGCGTCCGACCAGGCCGATGTCATCCACAGCGCGTAGGCTCCGCACAATGATCCACGAATATGGCTCCGGATGGATTATTTTCACATGCACACATCAGCCGGGTCATTCTAGCAAACAGAGCTAGAGACATCCAGGTAACTAGGGGAAAGTCTGCTGCGTGGTTTGACCTTCTTGAAACGAGAATGCTACGGTCGCCCAGCGGTCTATGCTGAGCCAAAGAAGAGGAGCCTGTGCTCACCCATCAACGGCGGTGGATTCAGCTTGCTGGTCTTCTCATCATCCTCTTCTGCACGATTGGTATGGGTTCTATCCTTTCGGCCGCCGAGGACACCGGCGATGGTCCGTTTTCCGACAACACCACACCCCGTCTTCCTTATCGAATTGACACCCCATCCTCACTCACAACCCCTCCCCAGAAAGCGTATGATCTGCTCAAGCAGTTGGAAGAACGACGCGGCGCGCCTCTCCCCGGCTACATAGGGGGCCGCGATTTCCAGAATCGAGAACGGCTTCTTCCACGAGGTCGCTATCGAGAGTATGATGTCAATCCAAAGAGACCGGGTCGCGGACGCGACGCTGAACGGATCGTCGTCGAGCAGCGGACCCGAAAGGCATATTACACCGGCGATCACTACCGATCGTTTGTCCCCTTGAATTGAGGAATCTCCAACACAGCGGATTCTGTATGGCCGGGAAACTGACACTGTACACACATTTGAGCAACGCCACGCCACCCTGGTCAGGACTGCTCATCGTTCCTCGAGGAGCTGTGGCCACCACGTTGGTGAACGCTCCACGCGAATTTGTGTTGCGCACCATTCAAGGGAAGAAATGCCGGACCCCGTCCGGCCTCTTCGACGAGTTCGCGCGGGTGCTTGCCTTTCCGGAGTACTTCGGACACAACTGGGACGCACTGGAAGAATGTCTTGCAGATTTTGAGTGGCTTCCTGCCAAAGGCTACATTCTACTTATTACCGACGCGCACGCGGTGCTTCCTGATGATGAAGAGGAGTATGAAACACTGCTGGAAGTCCTGAGTGACGCCGGCGAAGCCTGGAGCAAAGGACAAACAGCCGATGGTCGGCGCGCGCCTTTCCATGCGTTCTTCTTGGTTACTGAACAGGACAAATTGAGTCGGAAGCGCTGGGAATTAGAAGAGTTCTCCCTCGAAGAGCAGAAAACGCCTAGGGGGAAGCTCGGAACCAAACCTTCCAAGAAATAGAGCATTGCTCAGGTTCTTCGGAACAGGTCGCAATGGATAGAGCAGCTAAAGGTGTGACTTCGAGGCGAAGCCCTTAAGACCAACATACCATTCGACGGCCGAAAGCACCACCCGGCGAACACGTGACGGGCTCTCTCTCATTGCATTGGCGGATGACATGGATCGACTTGCACCCCGATGCACTGCCCATCGCACTCGCACCGCCTTAGCATGCTCTAGACAAATACTGTGGGTTTCCCGCAGATCTTCCCAGGGCGCCTTTTCTCCGACCAGCCCGTCTCGACCTTCTCCACGACACCAGGAACAGATGACTTTCATGCCTCCACCTTTCGGTTGCACATGAGCACAGCAAGAATTGCGCCGTCATGCCCGAACACCGACAGAGAAGAAAAATCACAGGAAATTCCGATTCCAATCGAAGCTCCTCACCTATCGCTGTATCGAAATAGAGAGAAGTGTATCTCTTCCGACATTTTTTGACTTTGTTCGGTTGCCTCCCGCCGCATGGCGCGTCAGTGCGTTTCTTGACCGACTCTCGCACTGCGTGATAGGGTGCGCCCCCGTTATGAAAACATCCCGTTCTGCCAAGCTGTTCACCGAAGCTCAACAACTCATCCCGGGGGGCGTGAATAGCCCTGTTCGGGCGTTCCGTTCGGTCGGCGGGCAACCACGCTTCATCGCGCGCGCGAAAGGCTCACGGCTCTATGATGTGGACCAGAATGTCTACATTGACTATGTCCTATCTTGGGGACCGATGATTTTGGGCCATGCCCATTCGGCGGTGATCACCTCAATTAAAACTGCCGCGGGGCGAGGGACCAGTTACGGAGCCCCGACTGAGGCGGAAGTATCCCTGGCCAAAGAGATCCGTAGCGCCTTCCCTTCCATGGAAAAAATTCGGCTGGTCAGCTCCGGAACTGAGGCCGTGATGAGCGCCATCCGCGTAGCGCGTGGATTTACCAAACGAACGGCCGTGATGAAGTTTGAAGGGTGTTACCACGGACACGGCGATTATCTGCTGGCAAAGGCGGGGTCAGGATTGGCAACATTGGGGATTCCGGATTCACCTGGCGTTCCTGAAGACTTTGCCAAACATACCCTGACGGCGCCCTATAATGACATTCGGACGGTCCAGCAGCTTATTACCGCCAACCGAGACCGGCTTGCCTGCATCATCGTTGAGCCGATCGCCGGTAATATGGGAGTCGTCCCTCCCGCTCCCGACTTCTTATCCACACTCCGACAGCTGACCGCCGACCATAACATTCTCTTGATTTTCGACGAAGTCATCTCCGGTTTCCGCGTCGGCTACGGAGGTGCGCAGGCGCTCTTCGGCATCACGCCGGACCTCACGGTCCTTGGGAAAATTATCGGTGGTGGATTGCCGGTCGGTGCTTATGGCGGACGGAAAGAGATCATGGATCTCATCGCGCCGGTTGGCCCGGTCTATCAAGCCGGTACGCTCTCCGGTAATCCGCTGGCTGTCTCGGCGGGATTGGCTACGCTCAAACAGTTGCGGGCGCGAGGGGTTTACAAGAAACTCGAGGAGCGATCAGCCATCTTGGCCAAAGGGATCGGCGAGGCTGCGAAAAAGGCAGGCGTTCCTGTCACACAGACCCGGGTTGGGTCGATGCTGACCACCTTCTTTACACCTGGCCCGGTTGTGGATTGGAATACGGTCAAACAATCCGACACAAAACGGTACGGCCAGTTTTTTCACAGCATGCTGGAACAGGGGATCTATCTCGCGCCTTCTCAATTCGAAGCGGCTTTTCTTTCCACCGCCCATAGCACGCAGGACATCGAGAAGACGATCCGCGCCGCGCATTCCGCCTTTAAAAAACTCTAGCACTGCTGTCTTCCACGACTTCGGCGAGATCCGCCTCCCTTATTCCTCGTATCTCCCAAGATACGAGATTTATCGGTTTAGATACAGGGCACTTCCTCCTGGATCGTTTTCAGTTTTTAATCGATTGACGCTTGACCATCCTATTCGTCGTCCTCATCTTCTGCTTCCAGGGCCTCTTGCCGCTTCTGTTCCTCCATCGCGTTATGGAGCAACATACGGATAAACATCGAATAGAGCGACCCTTTTTCTAAGGTTCCGCCCGGCGGGATGGCAATTTTCCCTTCTTTAATCATGCGGTCCATCCAGGCCTTCTGGTCCGGGGCAATCAAAACAGGGATCTCAACCAACCCTACACGTCCCATCATATCCATGACCTACACCTCCGTGAATCGTGAAGCGTCGTTCGTATCTGGAATGCGTCTCAACGAGATACGTTTCACGAACGACCAGATACGAACCCATTCCAGCATGCTGTTTTGAGCATTGTCAATCGACCAAATTTGGCACGACACCTGCGTACACACATGCCATGAAGCCGCGCCCAATAATAATCGCAGTCTGCCTGCTTGCCTGCTGGATCTGCTCTGAGTCGGTAATCTCTGCGACCCATGCCGAACGCTTGGAGCGATCCGATCTCAGCTCATCCCTTCAACCTCAATGCGACCTCTGCTGGTATCCTACGCCAAACGAGCAAGATTCGGATCGTTCGAATCGTCTGCCCACCTATAAGCAACGGCGGCCCCCACGCCCACCGGACAGCAGACCACAGCGCCATCCCAAAGGCCGTTACAAACTAGGTTCGTCGCACAAACAGATCCGCCTTTCAACCCTTCGAACGCGATCAAGGCACGAGATGCAAGTGTTGAGTGCCCTACACGTGCGCGCAGTCGATGGCGATACAATTCGCGTCGGAGCCCAACGCATCAGGCTCCGTGGAATCGACACGCCGGAAATGAGTGAGTTCGCCGGCCCGGCAGCCAAGCAACGACTGAGCGAGTTGCTGCGCAGGGGACCAATCCGCATCGTGCCACAGGGCCGAGATGTCTACAATCGTCTCGTCGCCGATGTGTTCGTGAACGAACAGAATGTCGCGGAAACGCTGATCCAGGAAGGATACGAAAAGCCACGTTAAAGATTCTGCCCTATACAGCTCCCTCAAGCCGTCCTCGATAGCGGAACAACCAACGCTCCTCTCAGGATATTCCTCTCCTAGCTGATTTTGCTCCGCTCAATCGGCCAAAACGATTTCACCGGCTCTATCCTTCCTATCTTCTGTATCCAATCCGACCCATCTGGAATCCATTCAGATACAAATCACGCCGTCCAACTTTGAAATATCTCGTTCGGGTTTTTGGAATTCTTGGCTTTTTGTTTGAAACGTATGTGGCGCACAAAATGCTTTCGTGGTGTATGAAACGCCCGGGACCAGGGATTGAGGTCCAGTTGATGATTGGGTGCGCCGGTTTTCATCCGCAACTGGAACGGCTGCATGCCGTTGTTTACGTCAAGCAAACCAGTGGCTACGGCGGTGGCCTCTGCTCCGCCGGCACGTCCGAGTATGTACGGTTCTTCTTGTCATTCGACAACGGCGCGACATGGGAAGATCAAGGTCCGGCCAGCTTTACAGCCTACGACATCCCGGAGAACACACGTCGAATCGAATCTGCAGGAACGCGCCGAATCAGCCCACCACGGAAGTTTTGTTTTCAGAATAACCTAATTCTCTGCCGGGCCATACTTTCGTGGAATGTTGTCCCGCCGCCTAACCCGAATTTCACGCCGATCTGGGGAGAAGTTCACAATACACATAACACATATCGAAGTCGAAGAATTCAAGTTGTTCCCGTTGAAGGATCTCTTAGAGGCTGTGAAGATTAAGATGCCGCACGAATTGCACTTGGCCGTCGACCTCGATCAGCCGATCCAGGCACCGCCAAAAAAGCCATTGTCGGCGAAGGACTTGGCAAGGATCTACAAGGAGAAGTCGATCGAACCGCATCGCTTCGCCTTGATCGAACTTCATCAAGCCATTACTCAGGCAGGCAGCACCGAAATGCTGATGGCGAAGGGCTTCAAAAGCCCGCTGCTCGATGTTGGTATCGATTTCGGGAAGATCAATGAACTACTGTTTCCGACAGACGGCTCGATTGTCTATGAAGAATTGGAATGTGTCGGTTATGACACCAATCAAGACTCCCTCGTCGGCGTCATTCGTGTCAAAAAGCCGAATGGTTATTCCGGTGGGCCCTGCACTGCCGGCAGCACGGAGCATGTCACCTTCTGGGGCGATTTCAATGGCAATGGAACCTTCGAAACGTGCCTTGGCACTGCCAGCGTGAAGGTCAATGACTTCGCCGACATTCCTCCCGAAGGGCTTGAGTATTCGGTTTTTCTTAAGACGGATCTAGCGAAGTATCGCCAGCCCTGTACCAAGGGGGCACGGTTGGTCCGTATACGTGCCATTCTGTCATGGCAGGTACCGCCTCCCTGCTCGAATCCCAACTCTATTCCGGTGTGGGGCAATCGTGAGGAAACCGTCATCCATATCTTGCGGGGAGATGTTATCCCCGGCAAGTATCCGATTCTCTCATCGGTCGGCGACATGGCCGTGTCCGATATCAACAGCAGCGGCTTTGCAAACGGCGTCGGAATCGAAACCGGCTTCCTCGCACAAAACAGTCCATTCGGGGCTTTATCAATCTCAGCGGCAAGGTCGTCGGCGGCACTCCTTCACGTTCAATACTGCCGGGATGAAGCCCTGTGGCTACGCGTCGATCCTACATGTATGGGATCGAACCAATGTCAACAGCGGCACGGCGCGTAATTATGACAAGGACTCCGTGGGGTTCTGCTTAAAGGGTTGATCATTTGACCAACGGGGCAGAATCGCTGCCCCGTTGGTCTATCGGATTGGGAGTGGTGCTGCCGTATTTCTAAACCGGGCCGTCCGCATTGCGCATTGAAAATCGCAATGCTACACTCCGTTTTATGACTCACCGTCAACTGACAGCACTTCCACCCGACCCTGTCATCGAGCGTGACCAACGCGATGTCGATCGAACGCTGCTTCGGAAAATTTAAGGTTATCCGTCGAGCAACGATTCGTTCAGCTTCAAAAGCTTCATCAATGTGCCGCCGCGCTGAAACGCGCGCCTCGTCGATGGCCTGGCCATTGAACGAGCCGCGCGTAACGAATACAATTCCTCACATGTTCGCCATCTATTTCATCGTCATCGGCGCATGGCTCATGGCATCGCCCGCCCAGGCTGCAAGCCCTCTGGCAGCTCAAGTCTGTAGTCTGCTGACATCTCCCTCTCTTGTATCCGTCCAGGCTAGATTCGGCACCGGTGAGGGTTGCGCATGGCAATGGCCAAACGGTCAGACGCTGTCAATGTATGTGCACATCGATCAGCAAACCGAAACGATGGCGATGATGAAAGAGATGATGGAGACAACGGTGAAGAACCCGGCGTTCAAGAGAACGGCATTCCCGGTCTGCACGGAAGGTGACATGGTGATCGGTGATTTTCGGAACGGCACCGGTCCGGGTGGAACAGGATACACACAATGTTCCGGGTTTGTGCTGACGTTCAGCTTCCAGGGCGCCGTTGCCCACGGTCGTTTAGCTGAAATCGCGAAGCAGCTTGCCGGCACATCCTTGGCCCGCTAACGTGCTTGATCCTGCGACCGAGACATTCCTTCACAGCTGAGGTGATAGAAGATCGGCGAATTCAAGGTGCCAACGCCAAGAGGGCATAATCCTAGTATGGAAAGGATGCGATCATGAAGAATGTCGAGATGAACGTTGAGGGATCTGTCTTGACGATTAGGGTGGATCTCTCGAAGGAATTCGGTCCGTCCTCAACCGGCAAGACGATTATCATTGCTTCGACGGAAGGAAATGTGACCGTTCCGAATCGGCAAGAGAAAGTCGGACTCAATGTATATCGAAAAAAGTAGCTCTGTGCGCAGCCATTTGGCCCTACCCTTTTCACCTATCAGATGCTTTCTTTTTTCAACCAGCTCTTGACAGATGACAAACAACGCTCCAGTCGTATGGATTAGGCCGTGATCCCCAGACAACGCCCAAGGCTGTGGATAGCGATCCAAATAGTTGCATTGGTAGCCACTCTGTAGCACTGATTTTTCGATGTTACGTATAGATCGCTAGGAATGCGTGAAAACGTTTAGAAGGAACGCTTGGACTACTATTAGTAGTGGCTCCACCGATATGGTGCGGACGCCTAAAAAATAGGCAGTTTGATAAATAAACACGCCATTTGAGCACGCTTTGGCATTGAAAGTGAGTTATTCACACGGTTATCCACAGAAGGTGGGGACTAAGTTTTACGGCATTAATATACTACGCTCATCATGAAAAATAAAGGGGATAACTGAGGCGATGCTAGGGGTTGCTCTAGAGGCCGAAAACGCTACTTTTTACGGCGTTTTTTAGGAGAAGTTTTGGGAAGGGAGGATTTCGGAACGGAAGCCACAATGCCCAAGGCTTCCTTGAAGCGTTCGAACGGGGTTTTATTGTCCTGGGATGTTGGATAGGAGGGAGGTGCTGGACCCTTCATCCTTGTGTACCTCCTAGAAAATCGCCCTGCCTGTAATGATTCGGCAAATACAAACTCTCTCCTGGCCTTCTGATTGAAAGATCTAGTTTTTCAATCTTCACTTTATCTTCTGGGCTCTTAGTCTGGAATTCCCCGGTCAAATATTCGTGGCATTTTCTTTCCATGGCTGAGGCAATGTGAATTAGATCTGATCCCCTGAGCGATATTTTGTGCTTCCAACGAAGATCCCTAGCGTCTTCTGCTATAAAGACAGTTGGTTGCAACAACATGACATATTGACCAGACGTGAGAAGCTTGCTGAAATACTCTTTAACCTCATTATCTACCACACCATCGGCGTGTGTACATTCAGCAATAGAGAGCGTTGAAGTATAGAGCGCTACTTCTTCATTCCCAGCTGCTTCCAGCAGTTTTTGTAAGACCCAGACATCCTGCTCTCGACCCGTAACTGTCTTGCCTATCTTGATTTTCGCAAGATCAATAAAACAGCAAGAATCTAAATAGATTCTAGGCTTCTCCATGATGCCTTATTCTATCGACAAACTCCTCAGTAGTAAGCTCACCTGTAAGATTTGGAGCACAGCCAAAAAAACGATGAAGTTCTTCTTTCGTCATAATCTTAGCGGGAACGATTTTCTCGACCGTTATTTCAGCTACTTGACGATCAAGACGACTGGCTTTGACCTTTCCAGTGATATGTACAATCGACTGTTGTCTCTTTATCGATTCCACGATCTTGTCATAGTGTGTCTCTGGCTTATAAAAGCAAGTAATTAATTTATCAGTAGATATCTCCCTAGCTTTGAAATACGGCCTTTCCGCTTCTAAGAACAATGCATGGATAATGGCTTGAATGCTGCCATCATACTCCACAGGAGCTAAAGCATTAATAATTTCTTTCGCAGTTGCCTTAGATAAATATTTCCACAGCTTTGGTTTTTTGCCTCCGTTCTCATACAGGCCAATCCCCACTTCTTCGTCTGCCTCTATAGGGTCAGCAATTCTAGCGAATTGATGAATTGTCACTGGCCTAATACCCTTCATGGGTTTCGGATCATCAGGATTGAACTCTATGACCTTTTTTAAATTCGTATTGTAACGTTGAACCTTTTGGCCTCTAATAGCGCTTACTAGCTCTACGTCATAACAAACCGAACCATTACCGAAATTGACAGCTACAAAATCACCTTTCTTTGCTTTTATAGAGGTGTCGTGAGCAAGACTTCGAAGGAATGCTTCTATTTGCGAAGATATTTCACCAAGCTTATCTAGACGAGCACCATGCCCTCCAGGATTGATTTTGATACGGATATGGAATTTGGACATCACAGCCTCCCCGTGTTAGGGTGGAATCCAGCTGTGACGATCATCGGCCAGGATGATCGTTTCATGGTTGGCATCAGACCACGTCAGAACGACTTTTGACAGAAACGGGACAGCAATTTAGTATTGCTGTCCCGAAGTATATCCTAAGCTTACTGGCTACTCAATTCTTTACTTTTCTACGGCGCTTTCCTCTTCCCTGTCTTTTGTAATCATCTGGTTTCCACTTCTTAGAATACTGCTTGACCGATCAGAGCCTTGTATTCGATACGCTTCCCGCTGATCTGCGAGAGCGCAGTCATAAACCGGCCTTGATCGTTGTCCTTTCGAGTATTGAAGCGGAAGGATTGCTCATCCAAATAGCGGAACAGATGGAACGGCTCAACGCTCACATAAGTACCCTTGATCCCGCGCTTCAGCAAGCTCCAATAGTTCTCAATGTTATTGGTGTGGACATTGCCCTTCACATAAGTTTCAGCATGATTAATGACCTTGTGAGCGTATTCCTTGCCCACTTGCTGATAGCCACGCCACTCATCCGAGAATAAGGCCGATCCAGGCACCACATTCTCTTTAATCGAGGCTTCAAGAAGCCTGCTGGATGCTTTAGTCAGGACAGCAGTACGGACTTCACCCTTCCGCTCCAACATGCCCACTACAACGGCCTTTCTGAATCGGCCTTCAGTGCGTTTCATCTTGAGCTGCTTGTCATAGTGCATATTGCGGGCTTGGCCACCAATATAAGTCTCATCCACTTCCACTTCACCCATTAGCTTGCGGTCAATCGAACCCTTCTGCAAGGCAAGCCGTAGACGGTGCATCATGAACCAAGCAGTCTTCTGAGTGACATCCAGCGCCCTAGCAACCTCATACGAACTGACGCCATTCTTCGCACTAGTAATCATCCAGAGCGCACAAAACCATTTATCCAAGGGCAAGGGGCTATCCTCGAATATGGTGCCGAGCTTGGCAGTATATTGCTTTCGGCAATCCTTGCACTGATAGACGTTGCGCGATTTCAAATAGCCTTGGCGCAGTGAATTGCACTTGGGGCAAGCCGGACCTTGGGGCCAGCGCATGGCGCTGAGCAGGTCGTTACAACGCTGAGGGTCAGCGAAGTATCGAATGGCTTGCTGGAGAGTGGCTGGAAGTTTCGGCTCGTTCATGGCATCCTCCGTGATGGTCAGATGATGCCACAAGACCTAATGATGTGTCAAGTATATTAATGCCAGTTTTACGGAGATTTTCTTTCTCGTTTCTTGACACTTTCCTTGTGTTTCTCCGACAATCTGACAACTTCCATGAGCTCCGAACATGTCCCCTCACGGAAGTAGTTGGCAGAGGTGGGATGTGCCGCAGCTCGCACGAGGGAGGCTGCTTTTCTCAATGAGAAAGGTTGGCCGATTCCCAACCCTACGTATCTCACCACACCTCGCTCCTTGAGGTCCATCAGAATCATCGGCCGGTAGTCACATACACGATCGTTTGAGGTAACAGTGAAAAGCTTTTGTCTTATCGCGCTCGGCATTGCCTCATCGTTGTTCCTAGTCGCCTGCGCGTCACAGACGACGAAGGCGGTCGGAGATCCATCCGCAAGAATCAACGCAACCGGATACACAAAAGAGGGATGTTTGCTCAATCTAAAGCTAGAAGCTCGCGAGCGGAACATGCGGTTGAATCCCGAAGATGTGGAAGTGGGTACCACTTCGCTCTTCTTTTTTTCCCCATTTTTGAATCATGCAGGCTATACGTGTTCAGGGAGTGGAACCGAACGGGACAAGCGGAACCTTCGCACAGATCCTCTCTATCCGGTTAATTGATGTAGACCGGGAGCTGACCACGGTACATTTGTCACGGATCTCATTGATCCAGACGGCGTCAACACGACACGCTAGAGGTACGCTCGATAACATCGATTGCAAAGTAAATCTGGAAGGGGATAGGATACCGTTCATTCCGGCATGGGTGTCAGGCATGTTGACTTTCTGTTAGACGCTTCAACTGGTGTTGTCGTGTGTCTCGTGAATAGCATCCTAGAGCCTTGAGATTCGGCGGAAACTCTTTCAGTCTATCTTACGGTCACGGTACGTTATTTTCTGAGGAAGTGAGATAAAACCATGAAGGTACTTGCGTTGTCCCTGGTATCGACGTTCACGCTGATCAACGGACATGGTCCGACCATCGCGGCCGGCTTTCAAGTGACACAGAGCACCTCAACAGGGAATCTGATCGCAATGCCTCTCTACCAGGTCCACGACGACCATTTCCCCCAGGACAAGTATGCGTTCCCGCCCCAAACTTCGAAAGGTGAGGGGGAGAAGGAATCGTCGTTGGACAAACTTCAGCAGCAGCTCACGGCAAAAGAGAAGGAAGTGGTCCTGCTGCGAGAGAAGGCGGTGGTGACGAATGACCTCCTGAACGCTGAACGGCGGCGTGTTGGCGTTTTCGAAACACAGCTCGCTCACAAAGAGCAGGAGCTCAATGCCCTGCGTACCCGGGGCGGATCACAGGACCAGCTCTCTCAAGAGTTGAACACGACGAAAAACAGTCTGCAGCAAGCGAAACAACGAATCGATGATCTCGAGCGACAACTTGCCGTCAGCAGCCTCGAGAATGCAAAACGCCGAATCGGCGAACTCGAACGTCAGCTCGATGCCCAACACAAAGAGACCGTCGTCCCGCGATCTACCCCAGACGTTGATTCCAAACTTAACGGTGACGTGCCTCTACAAACAGGAGAGCTCACGCAGGCCAGGAACCGGGTCGTTGAGTTGGAACAACACATGGCAGGAAAAGAGCAAGAACTGGCGCAGATCAAAGACAACTTCAAGCAACTCACGCAAAAGCTTGCGGACCTCGATCCACAGCTCACGGCACGGAATGCAGAGCTCGCACAAGCGAAGCAATTGCTCGCGGACATGGAACGCAACGCTCCAAAGCCAGGCGAGGCAGCTCCATCTCAAGAACCCCCTCCGGCTCGTACAGACGATTTAGAAAGCGATCTCACCAAGGTGAGTGAAAATCTTACCAGCGCACTCCAGGATGAGCTCAAAAGAGGTGGTGTAGGCTTACGGCAGCGGGGCAACAAACTGACCCTCGCGTTGGCGACCGGTGAGGTATTCTCCTCAGGGGAAGCCGCTATGACACCGCGGGGCACCTCGTTGCTCGAGCGGATTGGGACCATCTTGCATGATTTCCGTTACCAAAGCATCGAAGTTGCTGGGCATACCGACAGCAAGCCCGTCCGAAACGACCTTCGCAGAACGTTTCGAGATAACATCGAACTCTCCCGTGCACGGGCTGAACACGCCAGCCAGGCGTTGATCGGCAGTGGGATCGAAGCCGACCGCGTCAAGGCCGTCGGATACGCAGCCACGAGACCCATCGCGAGCAATGATACCGACAAAGGTCGGAGTAAGAACAGACGGGTCGAGATCATCGTGACCCAGTGGTCCGAACCCATCGCTCTGGCGGGCGGAAAAGACAAGCATGCCGGTAAAAAGTCCCGGGTGGCGTCCCGACACCACAGAGGACTCACTCAACGAGTGGTGGATCGTTGACGCTGCAGATCTGATCTCGCGTGGTCGTAACGGCTTGACATGACCGCTGAGTTCTAGGCCCCCCGCAGAGTCGATCCGGACGGGACTCGCCTGCGTCTCGCAAGCGATCGTCGTCGCTGATTCGTTGCCCCCCCGTGATGAAACTCCGGAGAGATGCGCTAGACGCCGGGCATGGAATTGTCTCGAATCGATATGGCTGCGACCTGCGAGAGATGAGCGGGGGCATGATGAACCCTACCGAAGTTCGCCTCGGTGAGGATTCAGAACGCCCCCGGGCTCCGCCTGTAGTTGGTTAGAAATCTCCGGCCTTCACGTAGGGGTGACTCCAGAGTGTCACCTGAAGCAGGCAGGATTTCACCCATGCAGCATACATCTTCTCCACGTCCTCGGCGGAGTGACCTTTTTTAGCAAGAAACGGCTTCAGCGTAAAGGTCACCGGGAAGATGAGCGCGAAAAGGTCTCGAAACGGGACGACTTCGGCCGCTGCAGCCGCATTGTCCGTGCGGTTTTTCTTGGTACGATGATGACGCAAGCCAATCTCGTGCTGGTAGTCGAGCCATTTCTGGTCGTATTCCGCACGGGCCGTGTCGAGAATCCATTGGCCGAACCGCTTGCGCACGCCACCTAGATAATCACCAAGCGGCTTCCCGTCGCCCTTGCCCAGGAATGACTTGAGCAGATGGGGCTGGGATCCGACGAACCCATACCAGACGTCGAGGATCGCCTCGACTTGATCCTTCACCACATCCTGCGACAGACGCAAATACTTCACGTCCTCGTCGCCGAACAAGGCGCTCTTTTTCATCAACTCAAAATCGGCAACTGTCACAGGGGATGTTGCAACCGCTGGGGTGCCGTACGAGTAACCGGGGATCGTTGTCTGTTGACTCATGACACAACTCCTTTCTTTTTTTCGAATGTACGTAGCGGGTAGGGTTCAAGTCAAGGCACAAAACGACGATGCGTCGTTGCGGATACACAATCGGCAGCGGCACTTTCGGAATGCGGGAGCTCTACGCGTTGTTCTCGCTTTAAGGTCAGACCGTTCATGAGGGATGGATCGCCGACTGGAGCGCGGCGACCATGGTTGTGTCCAGACGTATGACTTTCCCATTCCCGTCTGTCGCCGCCAACCGAGCCGAGCCTTTCACAACTACGCGGCCGCTCGCCTTCTCATACACGACATGCGAAAATCTCAACGCAGCCCGGGTCACATCGCCTACTTCCGTTTCAACGACCAACGTGTCTCCATACCGACCGGGCGAACAATACTCCACTTCGGCGTGCACAACCACAAAGAGCATGCCCTGTTTCATCAATGCCGCAACTGAATACCCTCGTGCTTCAAGATACTCGGTACGGGCCCGCTCAAAATATTTTAGATAATTGGCGTAATAGACCACCCCGCCGCAGTCGGTATCTTCGTAGTAGATCTTAATCTCCATGGGAACCGCGAATAGATGGTTGACCGGAGTCCCACCCTCGGACCTGCTCACGAATTGCCATCACGGGTCGAGAGGAAGAGTACCAGAGCCACGGTCAGTGCTCGTGAATCCTCTTCGGCCCTCAGCTCCTAAAGATTGAGGATAGGGAACTTTGGAAGCGACGACTCCACAACCCCGGTGAGTCGGACAATCACATCATACAACTGCTGCACACGCTCTGACTTGACAGGTTCGAAACCATGGCCCAACACCGCATGGTCCGCAGCGTCCAGCAAAGGCTTCATCTTCTGCCATTCCCTGAGGAAGGCTTGGCCCAGTTGATCGCCCAGCCCGGCCAGCGCACGAAACTGCGCCTGGAGCGGCAGCTTATACTTGCCGTCAATATCTTCGAGATAACAGGTACGGCAGACTTCCTGAAGCGCCTGCGGGAGCTGTTCCGGCAACACGTCCCAGCTCTTCACCTTGTGCGCCTTATAGAGTCGGACCTGCGCAAACGCCTCCAGAGCACGGACGAGCGAAACCATGGCCGCTTCGGGATCGCGTCCGGCAAGGAGCCTTCTGCCTGCATGCGCTAATAAGTCCAATGACACGAATTCTTTGACCTCAGCGGAATCGAGGACGAGCTTTTCGAGGAACCCGGCATTGACCTTGACGGGCGGCACGACCGACTTCAATCCAGGAGGCCCCCCCCAGAGCGAAGCCATCTCTAAGGCCTTCATCGAAGTTTTCAATTTGTCCCAAGCTTGACGATAGTGAAACCGTTCCCACAACTCATAACCCTCAGCCAAATCAGTCAAGGCTCGATACAGCGGCTTCTGCCCGCCACTGACCCGCAGTTCCACATCATGGAAGAGTTTGGCGGCGGCGTGAAAGAGCCCTCGGTTGAACACCTCACATCCTTCGCGGCGTGACACGGTCGCTTGCTCGTCCCACGGATTGCTCTGCATCCACACGAGAGTCTTCGTGCCCAACTCAACGTGATCGCCATCAAGTCCTTCGCGAGCCGGACTCAGTTCGACCAATCGGGAAGTCCACGGCAGCGCCACCAGGGTAAGCGCTCCTGCCATCCCCGGTGTCGCTCCACTCAAGTCCACAACGAGTTCACCAGGCTGTACCTCCCACGTCCGCAAGAGTTCAGGCAGCGATCGCGCAAGCGTCTGATAGGACGTGGGGAACTCCGTGGTTTCTGCCATCACAATCCAATCCCACCGTCTCGGCATCTGCTGGATGTTCGGTTGGACGGCAGACTCCACCAAAGACTTGCTTCCTTCCGGCAACACAAAGCACAGGGCCTCCGGCGTGAGCCGGTTGATCGAATAGACCGCTGACATCGCATCATCGACCAATGCGATCACGAGGGCCTTGATGGGTTGATCTTTTGCCATCGCGCGACGACTATATCATCGCCCTCACCTGTGTTCAATTTGACGCCGCAAAATCTTATGAAGATCCCTCCCAACCTTGACAGCATGGACTCCCTTCCCTAGAATCCGTCCATGCAAACACATGTTTTGACGGCCTTTGCCGACAGTGCGAACGTCAAGCAGCAGTTTGCGCGCGAACATGCCGACCGTATCGTGGAGGTCGCCACACTCATCGCAACGGCCTTCCGTAACGGCAATAAGGTCCTCCTCTTCGGCAACGGCGGGAGCTCAACCGATGCCGCCCATATTGCGGCGGAGTTTGTCGGACGGTACCAGCGCGACCGGGTGCCACTGCCCGCGATCGCGCTGGCGACGGACATCGCCGCCATCACCTGCATCGCAAACGACTACGGCTATGAAGAACTGTTTGCCCGCCAGGTGCGGGCGCACGGCCGAAGGGGCGACATTGCCATCGGCATCAGCACCAGCGGGAATTCTCCCAACGTGCTGAAGGGGATCGCCGCCGCCCGTGAATGTGGCTTGACCACGGTTGCCTGGACCGGAGCAACGGGCAACCAACTGGCCGGTCTCGTCGACTACGCCTTTGTCGTGCCATCCACCGTCACCTCTCGCATTCAAGAGAGCCACATCACACTCGGCCATGTCTTGTGTGAACTGGTAGAGGATCATCTCCTTGGGAAAGCGTCCTAATCGGACTGCCCCGACTCGTCCTCCCGCCTTGATCCCTCCGATCAATGCGTCGGATCTCAAGACCTATCCGTTGAAAAAACGGCACAGCAAGGTGCGCCTCGCGGACTTCGCCACGCCGTGGACACGCGGAGGTTCGTTCGCGACGTTCTATTCCCGCCTTCCGGACATCTTAGCGGTCAAGACGTTGCGGGCCGTCACACACGCCATCGTGAGAGCGCATCGGAATCACCGTCCCGTGATCGTCGGGATCGGCGCCCATGTGATCAAGGTTGGGCTTGCTCCGATCATCACGGACTTGATGGAGCGAGGCATCGTCACCGCAGTCGCGATGAACGGGGCAGGGATTATTCACGACTTTGAATTGGCTCTGATGGGTCACACATCTGAAGAAGTCGATGCCGAGATCGACAATGGTCGGTTTGGTATGGCGGAAGAAACGGGACAGATCCTGAATGAGGCGATCACGCGCGGAGCGAAGGACGGCCACGGGCTGGGTGAAGCCATCGGGCATTATCTGAATCGATCGGGTGATCAATTCCCCAATCGAGCCGTCAGCATTTTAGCCACCGGCGCTCGACTCGGTATTCCGGTCACTGTGCATGTGGCGGTCGGAACCGATATTATCCACATGCACCCCTCTGCGGACGGAGCAGCCATCGGGGCCACGTCTCTCCTCGACTTCAGGCGCCTCACCGCGGTGGTCGCCCAGATGGAGGGCGGGGTGTATTTGAATATCGGATCGGCCGTAATACTTCCCGAGGTATTTTTGAAAACACTGTCGTTAGGACGAAACCTCGGCCATCCGATCGCGAACATCACCACGGTCAATATGGATTTTCTCTCCCACTACCGGCCGCAGACCAACGTCGTTCGACGTCCCACGCAAAAGGGCGGCCAGGGCTATTCCTTGACTGGTCACCACGAAATTATGCTGCCGTTGCTGGCTGCAGCGGTGCTGGACAAATTGGAATGAGACCAGCCTCAATCCTCCTTCCGTTCGAAGAGCTGCAGACCCATTGGCAGTGCCTGAACGCACGGTACTTTGCCGGTTCACTGCCACCGATTTCGATTCGCTGGAGTCGGCGCCTCACCTCCTCAGTCGGCATGTTCGCCAGCCGAGGAGGGCCGAAAGCATGGGATCCCGCCGGCAGCCGCAACCGTCGAGAGATTCGCCTGTCGCATCCGTTGTTTGAGCGGCTCGCCGAACGGACATCGTATGCGAAACAGGAACTCCTGAACACCCTCGCACATGAGATGATCCATCAATGGCAGTTCGACGTGCTCAAGAGGCGGCCGGATCATGGACTGGAATTCTTGCGGAAAATGACAGAGGTCAACCGGTCGGGGGACGTGGCGGTCACGACCCATCACACTCTTGAGAAGGAAGTCCTAGCGCTATCGAGGTTTGCCTGGCGCTGCAAAGACTGCGGGCGTGTCTATCGACGGCAACGAAATTCCATCCAGCCCACGCAGCACCACTGCGGTGCCTGTCGAGGCTCTTTGGAGGAGCTCATGTCACCAGCCCGATCGATCGAGCATCGGCTTCTCCCCTCCCTTGCCCGCATATCAGACACCATGCACCCATCGGCCAGACCGGGTGGCCTCGTCAAGGCGCCTGAACAATTGACGCTTGAATTGGCGTGATTGCCCAAAGCTGGGCTGAGACACACGAATTACGCGGCTTCTTGGCTCCTGCTGTCCCGGGAATGTCCACGCTCTCGATTCACGCGGTCCAGTGCGCCGGCTAGGGCGTCAACAGAAATGGGCTTTGAGAGATAGTCATCCATCCCTGCCGCCAGACACCGTTCGCGATCCCCCTGCATCGCATTCGCCGTCATGGCAATGATCGGCATGTGACCCGAGTGCGCCATTCGTGACCCGTCATCCGGCAATCGGTTTTCGCTCAGCGGTGGGCCTTTGACGGATAGCTGTTCCCTCTCTCGAATGAGACGTGTGGTTTCGAAACCATCCATTTCCGGCATTTGGCAATCCATGAACACCGCGTCATAGCGAATATGAGACAGCGCCTCAATGACTTCGCGTCCGTTGGCCACGACGTCGATTCGATAGCCCAACCGTTGGAAGAGGCGAACGGCAACTTTCTGATTAATAATGTTATCCTCGGCCAAGAGAATGCGAAGATCCATGTTGGCCGTAGCTTCTGCAAGTGTATGCCGCGTGATAAGGGGCAGCGGGTCATTCGTTGTCGGCACGCATGCCGGGAGTTGTGTCATGAGTGCGACAAGGCAATCGTGCAATTGTCGCTCGCGAATCGGCTTTGTCAGGTAGGCTGCCAACCCAGCTTCCCTGGCTATCTTTGCATCCCCCCGCCGACCGAATGAGGTGAGCAACACAAGCCGAATATCCGCCCCTTCAGCTCGCGCCTTTATGGCGCGTACTAATTCGATTCCCTCCATCGATCCCATATCCATATCCAACAGCGCAAGGTCGAACCGTGACTGCCCGTATTGACGGCTCAAGACATTCAACGCCTCGGGGCCGCTGTGGACCAGTGTCGGCTGCATTCCCCATGCGTTTGTCATCAGCTCCAAAACCTTTCGATTGATGGCCTTGTCATCCACAATCAAGACGCGGAGCCCCCCCAACACGACGGCGGAAGGCTCGGCGCGGCGGGAGCTCTCAGCCTGTTGGCGCAAGTTCACCGTAAACCAGAAACAGCTTCCTTCTCCAACCCGACTCGTCGCCCCAATTGTTCCGCCCATCATCTCAACGAGTCGTTTGCAAATCGCCAGACCGAGACCGGTCCCGCCGTATTTTCTCGTTGTGGATCCATCGGCCTGGCTGAACGACCGAAAGAGCCTTTCGCGGGCTTCGTCGGAGATCCCGATGCCGGTATCCGTGACCGCAACGCGAATCGTCGCATCCTCCTTCGATTGAGCCTCAACCGTCACTTCCACGATAACATCGCCGCTGTCGGTGAATTTGATCGCATTCGCCATCAAATTCATCACGATTTGCCGTAAGCGTCCCGGGTCACCAAGGAGGTTCCGCGGCACATCGGCATGGAAGAGACATGCCAGATTGAGCCCCTTGGATGACGCTCGTTCTGCGACGAGATCCAACGATTCGTCGATGGCGAGGCGCAGATCAAACTCAATCATTTCAAGGTCCAGTTTTCCCGCTTCAATCTTGGAGAAATCCAGGATGTCGTTGATGATCGTCAGCAGGTGGTCCCCACAGGTCCGAGCTGTTTCGGCGAATTCTCTCTGTTCATCCGTCAACTCCGTATCGAGCAGGAGGCCCGTCATTCCGATGACCCCGTTCATCGGGGTACGGATCTCATGACTCATCGTCGCCAAAAAAGACGATTTCGCTTCGGTGGCAGCTTTGGCTTCCCGCAAGGCGGCATCTAACTGCTGATTGATGAGCTCCAACTGCTGGGCGTAGTCTTTCAGTGCTTGCTCGGCTTCCTTCCGGCTCGTGATGTCTCGAATAAATGCGCTGAAAATGACGGAGCCCTCGACAGGCAACGGCGTCATGGCAATTTCAGCGGGGAATTCACGGCCGTCACGCCGGAGGGTGGTCATTTCGATCAACATGTTCGCGATGGATATATCCCTCGGCTCAAGGAGACGCTGAACATACTCGTGATACCTAAGACGATGGGACGGCGCAACGATGGTGTCGCCGAAATCACGTCCGATAACCTCCGACATAGACCACCCAAAGATCTGTTCCGCCTGGGCATTCCATTCCGTGATCCGACCGGCATGATCCATCGTGATCACGGCATCGAGAGCTGTGTCGATGATCAACCGCGTGCGGGTTTCGTTCTCATGGAGTGCCGCTTCCACTTCAGCCCGCTCAATGAAAAGACCGATCTGGCTTCCGATCGTCCCCAATGTTTTCAGGAGATCCCAATCCTGCGACTGCGCTTCTTGACCGAAGAACTCCATGACGCCGTAGACGTTGGCCCTCAGCCAAACCGGAAACACACAAGCCGCGTGCAACGTACGAGTGGTTTCAAACGATCCAGGAACGACTCCGGGATGCTTTTCAATGTCCTCTACCCACAAGGGCTCACCGCGGGCCCAACTACGCCCAGGCAGACCGGACCCCGAGATGTATGTGTCCTGCATCCGCAGCCGGAGAAACTCCTGCAAGGCGGTTTCGTTGCCGGACCAAGCCTGCACACAGTGAAGAGAACGCCGATCTTCTTGAACTCTCCAAAATAACCCGACGTGCCAGTCCGAGCTGACTGCAATCGCCCGTAGGAGTTCAGGTATTGCTTGCTCGACCGTCGAGGCTTCTGCGAGGACTTTCGCCACGGCATGCTGGAGGGTTTGACGGCGATCGCCACGCTTTTCCTCCGTCACATCCCGGAGCACACTCAGCACCGATTGCACGGTGCCGTCATCGGCCGGAAGCGGAGCACATGTGATTTCGATCCAGCGGGATTGCCCCGACAGTCCGATGAGTCTGCCCTTCCCGCAGGTTTCCCGGCCTTCTCGAGCCGCCTTCAGCATTTCTTCGATCCGCAGACAATCATTCGCATGGATAGAGTCTCGGAGGTCTTTGCCGACGATCTCTTCTGTAAAGCCCGCATCGAACAATACCCGGCCAGCCGGGTTCACCTGAAGCACCCGGCAATCAAGCCCCAGCACCAAAATCCCTTGGGGTTCGGCTTCCAAGACGCTCCGAAGCCGATGCTCGTTCTCCTGAGAGCGAATTCTTTCGGCTTCCGCGCGGAGCCAACCTGCCCGCGCCTTGCGGGAAGCCTGTATGAGCAAGAGAATCAAGGGAACAACGACCAACACATTGGCCGCCGCGATGATCCACAAAACACTCACCCCCTCCTCCATCATTATCCACGCTCCGGGCGCACCTATAGGTCCAGACCCATGCCCACGCCAGCCCTTAGAGTCCGTTACGTACTGTATCGGTCCATTACGTGACGACTTGAGGATGACATCTCTTGGACTTGCAACGCATCTGGGGGAAAAACCAGAGAGACCGGATGGGGAGCGGGCTCGTTCCTTACTCTTTCCCTGTGACGAAGGGCACGGTATGATGGAGGGCTATGACCGCGAAGGTGTTGCCGCGAGCTCAACTCCTGTCCAAACTTTCCGCTGAACGAGCACAGGGGAAACGAGTCGTCTTCACGAACGGCTGCTTCGACCTCATGCATATCGGTCATACGCGCTATCTGCAAGCGGCCAAGGCGTTGGGCGATCTCCTGGTCGTCGCGGTGAACAGTGATGCGTCTGTCCGCAGGTTGGACAAAGCGCCCGATCGACCGATCGTGCCGCAGGCACAACGCGCCGAAGTGGTGGCAGCCTTGGGCTGCGTGGATTTTGTCGTGATCTTCGATGAATCGGACCCGCTCCAGCTCATCACAGCCCTCCAACCGGACATCCTGGTCAAAGGCGGGGATTGGGCGATCGATCAGATCGTCGGCCGAGAGATCGTCGAGGCGCGCGGAGGGGTGGTCAAGACCATTCCGTTGGTTCCCGGCCTTTCCACGACCCGTCTCCTTCAACACATCCGGTCAACCGTGAAGTGATGCGTGCCTGAGCTCACCCTCCACTCCCCATCCTGGCTGGCTCCACTTCATTCGGCACTCGGCGAAGAAGGCACTCGTCCATGCCTCCTTGGAGCACACGGATCGACGGCGGCCTGTGCCCTCACGCTGCTGGAGCCTCCTCACGATGATACATCCCCCCATCCCCGCCCATGGGTCGTTCTCACGGCAACCGACGAATCCGCCGAACGGCTCTTCAATGACTTGTGCTTCTTCCATGAATTCCTCGGCCGTCCAATCGACCGTCTCGCGTGGTTTCCGGAATGGGAAACGCTTCCGTATGAGGCAACGGCACCGCATGTCGGGTTGATCGCGCGCCGGATGACGACACTGCATCGGTTACTGGTCGATCCACCCACCCTGCTTGTCACCTCCGTCGCCGCCGCGATGCATCGTGTGATCCCCCGCTCGATATTCGAGCAGGCGATTTTTCGGTTCGAAACAGCGGCGAGTGTTGAGCGGGAATTGCTCACAACCAACCTGCTTCGCCTGGGATATCGGCGTGTATCCGTCGTGGAAATTCCAGGAGAGTTCAGCGTCCGAGGCGGCATCATTGATCTCTTTTCGACCGCGTATGCCAATCCCATCCGTATTGAATTTCTCGGCGATCAAGTCGAATCGATTCGTTTGTTCGACCCGTCCACCCAGACCTCCATCACGAAATTGAACGACGGCTGGGTCTTGCCTGCGAGGGAATTTATTCGTCCCGCAGATGCCCCGGATGCGATCGCGCCGATTCAGGCGGACGCGGAGTGGCGGAGCCCAGACGTGTACGATTCCATGGATACATTATTCGACTATCTCACCGGGCTCCCTTCTCTAGCCCTCGATCAGCCGGCTCTGTTGAAACAGACGTGTGAGACGGCGTGGGACAAGATCGACGACGGCTATCTTCGGCATGTCGATCGAGACGTGTCGTCCCCATACCCTTCGCCTGAACGGCTGTTTCTGACCTGGCACGATATCCAACAGCGGATCGCGGGATGGCCATTGGTGGCGCTTGAGCCTTTGACGGCACCGGACCCGACATGGAATCCGACGTTTTCATTTTCCTCTCAAGGTCCCGGCAGCATCGGACTCGGAGTCAGGGGAGCGGCCTTCAGCCAAACCCTTCGCCTATTAGAAGGCCTGCGACATGAACATCGAGTCATGGTGGTGGCGCGGAGCCGCGGCCAGGTCGACCGCTTACTTGCGCTGTTCCGAGAACACGATCTGCCGGCTGACCCGTGGAAACCGTCGATCTGGTCAAGCCGAGATACCGGCAAATCCCCATTTTATGTGTTGCACGGGGATCTCTCGACCGGGTTCATCTCCGGAGAACTTCGACTTGCGCTGTTGACCGAAGAAGAACTGTTCGCGAAGGGAGCCCGTCACAAACCCCAACCGAAAAGCCGAACGGCGACCTTCCTCTCCTCCTTAGAAGATCTCAGCGTGGGCGATTACGTCGTGCATGTGCAACACGGGATTGCCAAGTATCGAGGACTGAAACGCTTGTTGGTCCAAGACTTCGAAAGTGACTACCTGATTTTGGAGTTTTCCGGGGGAGATACGCTCTATGTCCCGCTCGATCGATTGAATCAGATCCAACGGTATAGCGGGGCCGAAAGCCATGTCCCCCGCCTTGATCGCCTTGGCGGAACCAGCTGGGCCAAAACCACGGCGCGGGTGAAGAAGGACATCGAGGAGATGGCCCACGAATTGATCGATCTTTACGCTAACCGCGAGCTGGTGAAGCGGAATGCGTACGGCGAGACAACGACCCTCTATCACGAATTCGAAGCGGCCTTCGAGTACGAGGAAACATCAGATCAGCTGAAAGCCATCGAGGACATCGGCCGGGACATGGAATCAACGAAGCCGATGGACCGCCTTGTCTGCGGAGACGTCGGATATGGGAAAACGGAAGTGGCCATGCGCGCCGCCTTCAAAGCCGTGGAGCATGATCGGCAAGTGGCCGTGCTAGTGCCCACCACCCTCCTGGCTCACCAACATTACGAGAACTTTGCCGAACGGTTCGCGCCGTTTCCCATGCGGGTGGCGCTGCTGTCTCGGTTTCAGTCACCCAAGGAAACCAAAGCCATTCTCAAGGAGGTCGCGGCCGGCACCATCGACGTCGTGATCGGCACGCACCGGCTTCTGCAGAAGGACGTGACATTCCGGCAGCTCGGCCTGGTCATCATTGACGAAGAACAGTGGTTCGGCGTCAAGCATAAGGAACGACTGAAGCAACTTCGCACCCAGGTTGATGTGCTGACGTTGACCGCGACGCCCATTCCGCGCACCCTTCAAATGGCCATGTCGAGTGTTCGGGACCTCTCCATCATCGATACCCCGCCCGCCGGCCGGTTGGCGATCAAAACGGAGGTGATCCGATTCAGCGACAAGGCCGTGCGAGATGCGATCCTGCGTGAGCTCGGACGAGGGGGGCAAGTGTATTTTGTCCACAATCGGGTCGAAACCATGGAACGGACCGGAGCGTGGCTACACCAACTGGTTCCCGAAGCCCGTCTGGTCATGGCGCACGGCCAAATGGATGCCAGGCCGTTGGAAGCCGTGATGCTGAAATTCGTCAAACGTGAGGCCGACGTCCTGATTGCCTCGGCCATCATCCAGTCCGGACTGGACGTCCCGAGTGCGAATACCATCATCGTCCATCGGGCCGACCTTTTCGGCCTCGCGCAGCTCTACCAGTTGCGTGGACGAGTCGGGCGTGGCGGAGAGCAGGCCTATGCGTATTTCCTCATTCCCGACGAAGGCACGCTCACCGGCGACGCTCAGAAACGATTGATCGCGATCCAACAGTTCACGGAACTCGGATCGGGATTCCGTATTGCTGCGGCAGACCTGGAGATCCGAGGAGCCGGTAATCTCCTGGGGAAACAGCAATCCGGGCATATCGCCGCCATCGGCTTGGATCTCTACATGCAGATGGTGGAGCAAGCAGTCCAGCGGTTGAAGGGCCAGGCTGTCGAAGAAGAGCCGGACCCGACCCTTCAACTGCCGGTTTCGGCCTTTATTCCTGAACAGTATGTGGCCGACCCGCATCACCGTCTGTCCCTCTATAAACGGCTGACCGCGTGCGGCAAAGTCGGCGAGCTGGCCTTATTGCAGGGGGAGATCCAGGACCGTTACGGCCCTCTTCCTGAATCGGTCGAACGACTGCTCGAAGTCATGCAACTCCGGACTCATGCCAAACGCCTTCGCATGGCCACCATTGAAGTGCATGGCCGGTCGGCGAGGATCGTGTTCCAACCGAAAGCCGCGATTTCCGAGAGTGCAGTCCACCGGCTGATGGACCAGCTCAAAAAGCGTCTGCGATTCCTGAGCCCTCTCTCATTCGACATCCAGATGCCCCATGATGACTGGCCGTCACTCTTCTCGGAACTCAATGCAATCTTGCAAAGCCTCGATCTCTGTGATACCAAGTCCCTCCAAAAGGATGCGACCACCTCATGATCGAGACCCGCATGCACCATACTATATGATGCCTTTCCGGTTCCTCATTTTCGGCGGCACATATCGCCTGTCACTGCTTCTTATCGGCATCTTGGCCGGTTGGGGTCCGGTGTTGTCGGGCTGTGCGGAGCGGCAGGAAGAGCCGATCGTCGCCCTGGTGAATGGGCGGGCCATCACCCAAACCGAATTTGACCTTCGCTGGGGTGAGCTCTCCCAGGCCACACGCTCCCGCTATGAAAGGGAGGGCGGCAAGCGAAGGTTTCTGGACGAACTCATTACCCGAGAGCTGCTCATGCAGGAAGCTCGCCGCCGTGGGCTTGATCAGAACGACGCCATACGGGACAAAACCCAGAGATATAAGGAGCAGTTGATCCTCGACGAACTATTGAAGGACAAACTCCAATCCAAGGTCGAGCTCACACAGGCGGAACTCACCTCCTACTACGAGAGCCATGCCAGCGAGCTGTTGGATCCTTTAAAAGCCAACGTCTCGCTGATGCTGTTGCCCAATGTGTATGCCGCCAGGGATCTTGAGGCGCAGGTCAATCGCGGTGGAAGCTTTGCAAAGTTCGCACAGCGGTACTCGATCGACGACAAGACAAAAGCCAAGGGGGGCGACCTCGGGCCCTACCGAAAAGGGCTGGTGCCTCCAGAAGTTGATTCCGTTATCCATATTCTCAAACTTGGGATGGTCAGTGCGCCCATTAAGGCCGAGAACGGCTATTATTTGGTCATGCTGAGCCCGCTTGACGAGACGATTATCCAGGCCGACCTGGCGACGCAGGAACGGCTTCGGCAAGAGTTACTGGCCGATAAGCGCCGCAAACGGTTCGATGAAGTCATCGCCGATATCCGGACCAATGCCGCTGTTCGCTTCGCCGAGGCTTCCCGCTATATCACCGAGGACACCGGCAAACGCTAGTCCGACCCGATTCCACAAACCTATCTCTTTCATGTAGAATTGTTCCCTCACGCGCGACTGGGTAAAAGGATCATGACACGCGTTTCGCTCCGATCAGATTGGCTGACCCGATTCAAATGGCCGTTGGCCTTGCTGGTGATTTCGACTTGGCCCGCAGCCTTTTCAACCGCTCATTTGCAGGATCGCATCGTAGCCATCGTGAATTCCGAATTGATCATGTTGTCGGACGTCAAGCGCGAGTTCAAGACGGAGCAGGAACGTCTCTCCCGTGAACACCGCGGGAACGATCTCGCCCATCGGTTGAAGACGGCTGAATATATGGCCTTGACGAAGCTGATCGAACGGAGATTACAACTGCAAGAAGCCCACGCCAAAAAAGTCGAGGTGTCCGATCTCGAAGTCAAGCAGGCGCTTGAGCAGATGAAACGCGAAAACCGCTCTCTCGACACCGCGAATTCGATGAATGTGCGGGACGTTCGCGACCAACTGATCCTCTTGAAGGTGATAGACCAGCACATTCGCGGCAACATTATGGTCGGAGACTCTGAGGTCAAGCGGTACTACCAAGAACATCGCGAGCGCTTCGCTCATCCCCAGGAGTATCAACTAAGCCAGATTATTATCAAGCCACGTTCCGCGGACGGACTTGCGGACGCCCTGACGAAAGCCCGACGCGCCATGGATGACCTGAAGCGTGGCGAGAAATTCGAAGATGTCGCCATGCAATATTCCGACGGTGCCAATGCCATGCAGGGTGGACGCCTCGGATTGGTCCGGCACGGGGAACTCTTACCCGAGATTGAACAGGCAATCGTGCACTTGGTACCGGGAGGTATCTCCGACATTATTGAGAGCCCGGAGGGAATCCAAATCATCCGTATGGATGACAAGAAGCCAAAACAGGTTCGTCAGTACGAGGACGTGTGGCGCGAAATTCAGACATTGGTCTATCAGAAGAAGAGCGATGACATGTACCAATCCTGGTTGGTGGATCTAAAGAATAAAGCCTACATCGAGATCAAGTTCGACCCAGCGGCCGACAAGCCTCAGCTGCAGCCTGTCCACTCCGTGCCTTAGAAAAGAGTATCAGCGCGACGTCCTTCGGCGGCGTCACGTAGGGCTCCCCACAGCCGATCCCGTCCATCCCCGGTCACCGACGAATACGGAATCACCGTTTCTCCTTCTGCCAACCCTAGATCCCGATCCACCTGTCTCAGGGCGCGCACTCGTTCGCTGGGCTTCAGCTTGTCGACTTTGGTCGCAACGACGAGCGGGCTTCGCTGGATGGACCGGAGCCATGCGATGGTCTGACGATCTTGGTCGGTCACGACCCTACTGTCCACCAACAAGACGACCTGATACAGTGAGGCTCGACCGATGAGATAGTCTTCAATCAGCGGTCCCCATTGGGTTCGGACAGACTTCGACACTTTGGCAAATCCATACCCGGGTAAGTCGACAAGGTAGAATCGCGACAGGTCGGGATCAGACGTCGAAATCAGAAACACGTTGACGGCCCTCGTTTTTCCCGGTGTCCGGCTGACTTTCGCCATGTCTCGGCGAGTGAGCAACGAATTGATTAACGAGGATTTCCCCACATTGGAACGCCCCACAAAGGCAATTTCATGGAGATCCCCGGAAGGAAATTGTTCTGGGGATACGCAACTTTTGATAAACTCAGCCGCGAAGATTTTCATGCCGCCAGGCTAGGTAATGGACTCAAGACGGAAACCAGGTCGCAGTCCGGTCTTTCTGCGTCACTACACATACGATCCTCCCCCACCCAAGTCAACCGGCCGGCGAACCGTTGCCCGCGTTCTCCTATGGAGCACGTTGTTCGTTGGGCTTCCGCTGGGCCTCCTGGCATTGACATGGCTCATGACTCTTCCTGATGTCGAACGCCTTGTGCGAACCGATCCAACATCGACGGCGCTCATGGAACATCGCCTGGCAACCGCAACTCACCAGGGGCGCACCGACAGGCGGGAATGGACCTGGGTACCGCTGAGCCGGATTTCGCCTGAGCTGCAACGTGCCGTGATCGCAGCAGAAGACGCCTCATTTTTCATCCATGAAGGGTTTGATTGGGATGGCATCCGCGACGCCGCGCTCTATAACCTCGAAGCGGGAAAGATGAAACGGGGTGGAAGCACCATTACTCAGCAACTTGCTAAGAATCTCTACCTGTCGTCTGAGCGTTCGCTGTTCCGCAAAGCTCGCGAGGCGTTGATCACTCGATCACTTGAACACCGGTTGACGAAGGCACGTATTCTTGAACTGTACTTGAATGTGGCGGAGTGGGGACGCGGCGTATACGGTGCCGAGGCTGCCGCTCGCCATCATTTCGCAAAATCGTCCTCGGACCTCACCGCCGATGAAGCGGCCTGGTTGGCGGCTATTTTACCCAGTCCACAACGATATGACCCCATTAAAAAAACGAAGGCGCTTACACGCCGGCATCAACGCATCCTTCGCTGGATGGATCTCGTCGCTGTTTCCGCTCACAAACGTACGCAGTAAAGACCCTGCTAGATTTCGTCCTCGTCACCAACTCGACGGTGATCTTGCTCGCCGAAGATGGCCGATTCGTACGCGTAATATTTGAATTCCAACAGGTTGTGGGAGGGATCTTCCAGAAAGAACGTGCGGTGCTCGATGCGCGTTCCAGGGAATCGTACGCGTGGTTGCTGGTAAAACGTAAGGCCTTTCGCCTTAGCCCGATCGGCCAGCGCCTGCCATTCCTCCAATGAGAGCAACACCAATCCGAAATGATGGGGGTAGATTCCTCTCTGCACCGGCCGTTCATCTTGTACCAGGTGTCCGACGAGCTGATGGCCGGCCAACCCCAGTGTCAGGGCTTGTTTCGATCGACGCCCCACTGTGCAGCCGAGGCCGTCCTCATAGAACCGGCGCGTGGCTTCTACGTCGTGAATCGGAAAGGCGAGATGAAACACGCTATGGCTCATCGAAATCGATCCCTCACGGTCGGTACGCGTTGACCATCCCACCATCCTGCCGCCATGTACGGCGTCACATGCGCAATGGCAAATTGTCCGTTCGGCTTCAAGACCAAGGTCCCCGCAGATCCATTGATCCGAGCGACCAATCTGTTTAATACCGAGCGCGCCGCCATCGCCGGCGTCTTCCCTTGACCTAAACGGGTGCAGATTTCTTTGGCTACGGCCAGGCGAATGATGCCCTCGCCCAATCCCGTCATCGACACCGCACCGGTTTCATTATCAGCATACACCCCACAGCCGATCATGGGTGTATCCCCTACCCGTCCGGGCAACATGAGATCAATTCCGCCGGTGGACGCACCGGCAGCAACCGTTCCGGTCCGATCGAGTGCGACCGCGCCGACCGTTCCATGCCGATCCCGCATGGATCGCTTCAACTTCAGCATCGCGCCATAGGAGAGACGGCGGGGCGATGTCCGAAGCCGGTGACGCTCTACCTTGCAATGGTCGGCAAACATCGTCGCCGATGGACCCACAAGCAGCACATGATCCGTCTCTTCCATCACGAGGCGGGCGGCCGTGATCGGATGGACGACTTCTTCAACGGACGCCACCGCTCCCGCGCGCAGATGATCCCCTTCCATGATAGAGGCGTCCATCCGCCGCACGTTGTCCAGCTGTAGGCGCGATCCCTTTCCCGCATTGAAGAGCCCACTACGCTCGAGTACGCGGATGGTGTGCTCGACGGCCACGAGTGCCGAACTCCCCCGATCCAACAGATGATAGCCAACGTGCAATGCGGCACGCAGGCAAGTGGTTTGTAATGAGGTCATCGCGCGGGGGCCGGCGCCCCCGTGCACGAGGATGATGGGATGGGCAGATTTCAATTCAAGAGCAGATCCCGGGTCTTCCGATAGGCGGGATTCTGCATGCGATCCAGATCGGACCGCACAAATCCCAAACCCGTGACGCAGAGTTCAAAGTTCTCGGATAATTTTTGAAACAACGGTAAACTGGTTTCAGCCTCATCACGGCCGATCTGAGCCACGATCCCGTAGGACCGTTTGCCCGTCTTCACATAATCCACCAGGAAGTCCTTGTGATAAATGCGGCCGGCCGATTTAAGCCGTCGAAGATATTCGGGAAATAAGCCAGCCATGAACAGGGTGAAATCCCCGATATGGCGGTGGACGGCTCCCTCACGATCCAGGGACTGTGCTTCCAACATGACTTCCGATTCAAAGAGCAGATCAACGACCGTATCGATCGGCTGATTCTGCCGATTTCTGATCCTATACAGCTGATCCGTATGGGTGAAATCGACCAGTAGATTCGAAACGTACGAGGTGACCTTTGGGTCGGGCCAGCCGAGGTGTTCCGTAAAGCTCTTTTCGGTGAGCGCGCCGAAGAGTTGCCGGAGCGGATGTCGTGGAGGAACTTGCGTGCCCATCTTTACCTCCTGCGAAGGCCGATGAGGCTTGAACTCAGTATACCAGATCCCGACCGAAAACCGTTTTCACTCTTATCGATTCTATCGGAACCCGGACGTCAGACTTGAGTCGGGACCTAGTTCCGCTCTCTACTGTCCACCACGAACGTCACGGGTCCGTCGTTGACCAGCGCCACCTGCATATGCGCGGCAAAGACGCCCGTTTCAACCGGTGTTCCGGATGCTCGCAGGCCGGCTGCGACCTGTTCATACAGCCGCTTGGCCAGGTCCGGAGGGGCGGCCTCATCGAAACTGGGGCGACGGCCGTTCGAGGTCCGGCCCAGTAGGGTAAATTGGGAGACTAACAATACTGCGCCGCCCACGTCGGCCAGCGATCGATTCATTTTCCCCTGCTCGTCGGCGAACATGCGCAGGCTCCTGAGCTTGTCGACCACATACCGCGAGTCCGACTCGTCATCGCCTTTCGCGACTCCCAACAACACCATCAGGCCGGTTTGGATCCGACCGACGATTGTTCCATCGACCTCCACCGAAGCATTGGTGACGCGTTGAAGGACGGCTCGCATGGCGTGAGATCAGCCTCGCTGGAGTTGAGTCAGCGTCCCTTCAAGGGATAGCAATTTTCGTTTCATGGAAAGGCCTCCCGAGAAACCACCCAGCGAGGCATCGTGGGCGACAATCCGGTGACAGGGAATGACGATCGGCAACGGATTCGCCCCGACCGCATTGCCGACCGCGCGGGCATAGTGCCGTCCCCCCACGCGCGCAGCGATCCATTGATAGGAACGGAGCTTCCCGTACGGCACCCGCTGCAAGGTCCGCCAGACGTGCCGCTGGAACGATGTTCCCTGTGAAAGATCGAGGAGTATATCGAAGGTGTTTCGTTTCCCTGCAAGATAGTCGAGCAGTTGATGACGAACGGCTTCCAGTCTCTTGGATTCTCCGTGCTGCAACAGGCCTCTCGATTGCCCTCTGAGGTCGGACTCGACCGCCCGCCTTGACCGTTTTGGCAACACAATCGCTTGAATCCCTTTCGGGGATTCCGCAATGCCCATCCAACCCCATGCTGAACGAAAGATCATCGCACGTGGCATGAATCGCTCCTTGTTATCCCATCACTCGACCGAGCTTCCTGCGAACCATCCCCCACACCACTCCGAGTTCCTCCGACCGGAACAGCGCATGGACAGCGAGATATCCACCGACGCTCAACCCGATCGCAGCAAACAGCATCGCGGATTTCGTGACCCATTCAGCGGGGTGCGTCCATACCTGTGCGCCGGCCACCCACCAACAGGCGATGACCAGGGGAATACATGCCGCCAATACCCGCAGAGAAGATCGTCCCACCGCTACCCAGTCAACTCCGCCGAGCCTCCGGTTCAACACCGCCACCAGAATGACTCCGTTGACCATAGCCGCCAATGCCGTCGCGAGCGCCAACCCCGCCGCGCCCAGAAAAGACATCAATGCCAGCGAGAAGACGACATTCGCTGCCAGCGCGACCGCCGCCGAGATGGCCGGCGTCCTGGTATCTTGCAGCGAATAGAATGCCGCGACGATGATGCGCACTCCTCCGAATGCCCACAAGCCGACCGCGTAGCAGAGGACAGCCATCGCGGTCTCCGCCGTATCGTGGGCGGTGAACGTGCCGTGCTCAAAGAAAAGATGCACGATTGGAACGCGCAGCAGAATCAAGCCCACCATCGCCGGCACGATGATGAAGAGAATCATGCGCAGGCCGAACCCGAGTGTGGTGCGTAGTTCATCCAACGCGCCTCGCGCGGCTTGTGAGGATAACGTCGGCAGGATCGCCGTTGCCAAGGCGACACCGAAAATTCCCAGTGGAAATTGAATCAGCCGCATACCGTAAAACAGGTAGGTCGGTCCTCCGGCGAAAAATGACGCCAATACCGTACTGACCGTCAGGTTGATCTGCGTCACGGAAAGGCCGAGCAGCGTCGGCACCATCAGCGTGCCGATCCGACGCAGGCCCGGATGGCCAGGCTCGAATCGGAAGCCGAACAGCAACCCCCGCAGTTTCAGGCTGGGAAGCTGCATGGCGAACTGAGCCGCCCCTCCCGCCACTACACCGATCGCGACCCCGATGATCGGTTCTTCCAGATGTGGAGCCAGCCAGACGGCACCGACAATGATAAAGACGTTGAGGAAAAGCGGCGAAAAAGCAGGCGCCGCAAAAGCTCGCACTGAGTTCAGAATGCCCATGGCCAGTGCCGCCAAACTGATGAAGAGAAGATACGGAAACATGACACGGGCGAGCAGCGTCGTGAGCGCGAGTTTGTCGGGATTGTCTTGAAACCCCGGCGCAAGCAGCTGGACGAGCCAGGGAGCGGCCATAATCCCGACCATCGTCACCAGCGTAACGATAGTCAACAGCGTCGTGAATACCGCGCTGGCCAGATCCCACGCCTCCTGTTTACTCCGCGTCGTCCGGTATTCCGTATACACGGGAATGAAGGCCGATGACATTGATCCTTCGGCAAACAGTTCACGGAGGAGGCTGGGAATGCGGAACGCGATGAAAAAGGCGTCGGCTGCCGGCGTCGCGCCGAACAACCGCGCCAATACCATGTCGCGGATGAAGCCGAGGATGCGGCTGGAAAACGTGGCGACACCGATCACCCCAGCCGCTTTGACGACCGAACGATTCTCATCCTGAGGCAGGGCTGGAGCGCCAGACGACACGGTGGGCTCTGACATGGACCGGATTCTAGCGGAACGATCGCAGGCCGTCTATCGATGCCGCGATTTCATGGCCATTCAACCAAAGCTGTTTTAGCCGGCTCAGGGTCCAGGTCATCGCGTTGCCGGTCAGGTTCCCGATGATGGGGACCCTTCTTTCTTGAGCATAAGGACGGTTTCAAGTTTAGAGGTTGATTCCGTGATCTTCACCTTAGTGGCATCGATCGACACCACTACAAATTGTCCGTCCAGTGTATCGCCCTGGCGGAGAATATGAATCTCGCGGCCTTTCCCAAGAATGGCTTTTTGCATTCCGCTCTGATTGACATATCCGAGATAGCGATATTGTGCCATCTCTTCATGGAATTGCTGGCGGCGTAGTTGCTCTTGTTGCCGTGCCGTTTGTTTAGCGAGTTCTTCTTGTTGTCGCATGAACAGAGACGCGTCAATGTCGATTTCCCCAGCTGGATCATCGAGTCATTGGACGTACAAGCCCGACGGCTCGGCGTAACGAGGCAATCCGTCATCAAAATATGGATCGCCGAGAGATTGAAAGAAGAAGTCAAGACGGCGAGTTGAGTCTTGAGAAGCCGGAACCCTGGCGCGAGCCGGAGCTTCGCGCCAGGAGACCCGTTGTCCTGTCGATCACGCAGCGAGTCGTTGAACCGGTGGCCGGCTTGTGATGCTGACGACGTTTGTTCCCATATCCTTTGACAGGTCTGCTTTGGCTTGAGGCTTCATCTCCAGCGTGCCATTGAAGACCACACCCTCCTCCATCGAAAGGACCGGAGTCGTCAGGCTGCCCTGAACAACGGCCGGGGCACGAAGAACGATCTGATCCTTCGCTTGAATATCGCCGGTGATGCTTCCGTGACACACCACAGTTCCAGCCGTCACCTTGGCCTTGATCACCGCTTCCGGCCCTACCAGCAATCCGCCGTCGGTATGAATCTCGCCGTCGAGAGCGCCATCAATGCGTACCGTGCCGGAATAGGTAATGATCCCCTTGAACTCAACGTCCTTTCCGACGAAGGCAACCTCATCGGGAAGTGCTGGGCCGCTTTTTGACTGGCTGCGCCTGTCCTCGACCCACCGTTCCCGTTCCCGTTCCCCTTCTCCCCCTTCCCCCTCATCCTGCTTCCACATAGTATGGCTCCCTCCTTATCCATCCATCGTTAGTCATGGGTCCACCCCAGCCGAGCGGTCACGCCAAGTCTCTTCTCTATCGGTTGACGGCGGTTATTTATTGAGTGCCGGAGGTAGGGCGGTAGGAGATTCTTTATGGCTCCTGGACCAATTCGTTCGGTAATTCATTGGGATTGTCGTCTGGACGGCCAGGGCTGACCTCGGCAAGAAGAAGTCCGCACGTCTCGATGCTCTGGCATAACCCGCCGACCATATCGCCCGTCTTTAATCGTTCGACTCCGGCTTGCGCGATCTGCGACCAGCGTTCCATTGGAACTCGTTGAAATAATGGTTGATCCGGCAGCACGTAGATCTGATGCTCTAAGAGAGACACCATGATCAGCACGCCGGTGCGCTCGCGAGTTTGAGACACGGCATGTTGCGCGAACGCACGCTCAGCCCGAAGCCTTACTTTATGTCGCATCCTTTCGCTCGACGTCAGCACGCGAATGAGCGGCACAAGAGTGCCCAACCATACTCCTGCACCATAGGCGATGATGGCCACCAGCACCAGCCACGCTGCATTGGAGGCATGCCACCCCCAGGGTAGCCACAAGAGTTCAGTGGTCAACAGGATCGTCAGTGCCAACAGCGCGAGGACCAGCCCAGCGCGATGTTGCGCATCGCGATAGAGCCCGGATCGGCCGACGATCATCGGAACGATCTCGGCATTCGTGTGTCGCTCCGCTGTATGCACGGCCAGCCTGACCCGCTCCCGTTCTTCGGTTGTCAGTCGCAGCCCATTACCAGTTTCCACTGGCACCACCTCCTCCGAAATCGCCGCCGCCGCCGCTGAAACCACCTCCGCCACCGAACGACCCTCCGCCGCCCCACCCACCGCCACGGCTACTGTACCAGACCCAATCATCGACCCCTCGGTGTCGCGTTCCTCTTCCCGCAACGCCGGAGGCACCAATGGCGGACAACAGAAGCAGGGTCACCCCGCTTGCAATGAGCGCCGGGACCAGCCAGGGCGCCAGGAGTGTGGAGATCCCCGCACCTGCGATCGGCCCGATGAATCGATGGGCGCTCATGAGTACGAGCCCTACGAATAGTCCGACCATGACGGCAATCGCGACCTGCGTGAGGACATCGCCATCCTGTCGAGGGACGGCGTTTTCGGATGCCTGATAGGTCCCCTCGATTGTCTTCAGAATGGCGTTGATTCCCCCGGTGACTCCACCCGGGAGATCACCGGCTCGAAACCGGGGAACGATCTCCTGTCTGATGATGTGCGCCGATTGAATGTCGGTCAATACGCCCTCTAAGCCGTACCCGACTTCAATTCGAACTTTTCGTTCTCCTATCGCCACCACTAAGAGGGCGCCGTTGTCGGTGCCTTTCTGACCGAGTTTCCACGTGGTCGCCACACGATGGGAGAATTCTTCGAGGGGTTCCCCTTCGAGAGAGGGAATGATGAGGATGGCGACCTGGTTGCTCGATTGTGCTTCATGCGTCGCAAGTCGAGCGGTGAGCGACTCAACCGTAGCGTCGGGTAAGACGTGAGCGAGATCGACAATCCGCCCAGTCAGTGGAGGAACATCAAGCGCGGAGGCAGGCGTTGTGAAAAAGAAGGAGGCAGCGGCCAGATAACAGCAGAACGCGAGACGGCTCATTCCGGGTACGTTCAACCCTCTCCTCGGTTTCTCCCTCGATTCAAAACTTCACGTCAGGCGGCTTGGCCACGGCGTTCTCATTGGCGACCGTAAAGTTGGGCTTCTCCTCCAGATGCAGCAGAAGCTTGGCGGTCAGGTTGGTCGGGAAATATCGGATCATCTTGTTGTACTCCGCAACGCGATCGATGTACCGCTTGCGTGCCACGGTGATCCGATTTTCTGTCCCTTCCAGCTGGCTCTGGAGATCCCTGAAATTTTGATCGGCCTTTAGGTTCGGATAATTTTCGGCGATCGCGATGAGCCGGCCGAGCGCTGAGGTGAGACCGGCCTGGGCTTTTTGAAAGGCGTCGAACGCCGCCGGGTCTTTCAGCACCTCGGGCGTCACTTGCACCCCTGTCGCCTTGGCCCGGGCATTGACGACACCTTCAAGCGTTTCCTTTTCATGGGCAGCGTATCCTTTGACCGTCGCAACAAGGTTGGGAATGAGATCGGCGCGGCGCTGATACTGATTGATCACTTCACTCCACGCGGCTTTGGTGTCCTCATCCAAGCCCTGGAGGTCGTTGTAGCCACAGCCGGATACCGAGAATGCACCGATCATCACCATGATGATCGCCATCTGTTTCCACACAATGCGCCCCATCATCCCCTCCTTGGACAATACGGATGCCGTATTGTCCGCTTTCACGATCATGCTACCATGGGGATACTCATTTGGATATGTCGGTCAAGAGGTCTTATGCCAAGCAGACAGTCGTTCGATGAAGCCGGGGGGGTTCAAGTGCGGCACCGGACCTTGGGCATCTATCAAGGGAGTGCGATCGACCTGGCCTTTTGGCATCCGTCGTCAGGTATGCCCGAACATGGCCTCTGTCGGTTTTCAACAATAGACAAGGCACGCGCATTGATCGACGTGCTCTGCTCATCAGCCTGTCTAGAGCCCATGAATCGAGACGATCTGACGATCGAGCCGTTCGATGTCGCCGAGCATGACCGTTTGATCACGGACTATCCCTTGCCGTCTGCCTGGGAAACGCCGACTTAAGCTCAAAAGAAAGGGATTACATCGAGACCGTTGATTCAACGGCCTTGGAGAGCACAGCGGAGGTGGAACCCGAACGTGACTGGATAAAATTGAGAAGCCGTTTGTTCTCTTGAGCCTTGCGAAGGAATTTGAACGCAATGCCACGTGCACTGACGGAGCGAACCATGGCCGCCACCTCGACCGGGCGTTCATCTTCGGCAAGGACGATTTCCAGGTAAAAAATGTCGTCGATATGCACCTCTGTCTCACTCCTGATGATGCACCCTCCAAGCGAAAGGTCCATCACGGTGCCGTCGCCTCGTATTTTTCCACCGGAAAATGACAGACACAGACGGACAGGAATGCGGAGATGTTCCCGGCGGTCTAGAAGCTGTGAAGAACCCTCTCTGCCCATGCGACGGGCGAGAAATCGATGATCGCAATGCCGGCAGTGAAATGGAGCCAACCAAATCAGCGCCGCCACCAATTCACGCAGTGATTGCGGCCGTGCGCGAGAGACATCGCCGTTTCGGCATTGGGGGCAGATCCCTTGACGACTCATGTGGTACTTTCCGTCGGGTCCACGCACATCCTCGTCTCTGATTGCACTATAAAGGCCTTTCCTTCATAGTCAAGTTGATTACTATCTGGAGCAAATCGGCCTCCACCAGTCCTTTCCGCCATTGAGCGATCAGAAACCGGCGGTCTGCCGCATAGGAGAAAAGTCGTTCATGTTTCCCCTAGGCGGACTCCGCGTGGGGAGCTTCCGGCTCACCGAGAAGACCGGATTCGACGACGCCGGCACGGAGATATTCACGATTGAGGTTGGCGATGAATCGGACACCGATGCTTTTGGGACAGACAGCTTCACACTCATACTGATTGCCGCAAGAACCAAATCCTTCTCGATCCATGGCTTCGAGCATGGCTTTCACACGGCCTGTTCGTTCGGGCTTGCCTTGCGGCAAGCTCGCCAAGTGCGACACCTTCGCCGCCACGAACAGCATGGCCGAGGCATTCTTGCAAGCCGCCACACAAGCCCCACAACCGATACACGACGCGGCATCCATCGCGGTTTCGGCTTGATCCTTCCCGATCAACAGGACGTTCCCATCCACCGCTCCACCGGTGTTGACGGAGATATAGCCGCCCGCCTGCATGATCCGATCCAGCGCGCGACGATCGACCACCAGGTCTTTGATGATGGGGAACGCCCGAGCCCGCCAGGGTTCGACCGTGATGACGGCTCCATCGGGAAACCGCCGCATGTATAATTGACAGGTTGTCATGCCGCGGTCCGGTCCATGCGGGATGCCGTTGATCACCAACGAACAACTTCCGCAAATACCTTCGCGGCAATCTTGTTCGAATGCAATCGGCTCTTCACCATTGGCGATCAATCTCTGATTAACACCATCGAGTATTTCCAGGAACGACATGCCGGGGCTCACGTCGTGCGCCTCATAGGTTACAAACCGGCCGCTGTCCTCCGGACCCTTTTGACGCCAGATTTTCAGCGTGAAGGTCATATTGCCGATTACTGATAGCTTCTCGTGGTCGGTTGAACGAACTCGAACGCGAGGGGCTCTTTGTGCAACATGGGCGATGCCCCCTCGCGGTACTCCCATGCAGCCACGTGCGCAAAGCGGGTGTCATCGCGCTCCGGTTCACCGTCGTCCGTTTGGTACTCTTCACGGAAATGTGCCCCGCACGACTCATCCCGATGCAACGCGTCGTGACAGAGCAGCTCGGCGAACTCGAGATAGTCGGCCACCCGCCCCGCGTACTCCAACTCTTGGTTGAAGTCTTCTCCCGATCCCGGAACCATCACACTCCGCCAAAATTCTTCCCGCAGCGACGGGGCCGATGTCAGGGCCAGTTTGAGCCCTGCCTCATTCCGAGACATGCCACAGTGATTCCACAAGAGTGTGCCGACCTCTCGATGGAAGGAGGCGGCCGTTCGACAGCCCTTCGCATTCAGCAGGCGACCGATTCTGTTCGTCACGCGCTGAAGCGCCGCACGAGATTCCTTGTGATCTTCTCGGATCAACGAAAGTTTGGCCGTCGCCAAGTAATGCCCGATTGTATACGGCAGGATGAAATACCCATCGGCGAGCCCTTGCATTAACGAACTGGCTCCGAGCCGGTTGGCGCCGTGATCGGCAAAGTTGGCTTCGCCGATCACGAAGAGCCCCGGGATGGTACTCATGAGATTGTAATCGACCCAGAGACCTCCCATCGTATAGTGCGGCGCCGGATAAATTCGCATGGGCGCGTGATAGGCGTCTTCTCCCGTGATCCGATGATACATGTCAAATAAGTTGCCATAGCGCTCGCGGACCACCTCCAGCCCTTCCTGTTCGATCACATCGACGAAGTCCAAGTACACGCCGTGACCGCTGGGCCCGACACCACGCCCCTCATCGCACACATCCTTCACGGCACGGGATGCGACGTCTCGTGGCGCGAGATTGCCAAAGCGTGGATACCGGCGTTCCAGAAAGTAGTCACGTTCTGCAGCGGGAATGTCGCCCGGGCACCGGTGATCCGCCGACATCTTCGGTACCCACAGTCGCCCATCGTTCCGCAGCGATTCGGACATCAGTGTCAACTTGGCCTGGTGGGCATCCCCCGGTGGGATCGCCGTGGGGTGGATCTGCGTAAAGCAAGGATTCGCGAATGCCGCCCCCTGCTTCCATGCCCGGTACGTGGCCGTCACGTTGCTGCCGCTGGCATTGGTCGAAAGATAGTACACATTGCTGTAGCCGCCCGTGGCAAGCACCACGGCATGGGCTGTATGGACGCTCAACCGTCCAGTGACCAAATCACGCACCACAATACCTCGCGCCTGCCCGTCGACCACAATCAGATCAAGCATCTCGGTCCGCGGGCGCATGGTGACTTGTCCACGTTCAATCTGCCAGCAGAGTGCCGAATAGGCGCCTAAGAGAAGCTGCTGTCCGGTCTGCCCTCGACAATAGAACGTACGAGAGACTTGAACGCCGCCGAATGACCGGTTCGCCAACTGCCCCCCGTATTCCCTGGCGAACGGAATGCCGAGCGCCACACATTGATCGATGATTTGGGTGCTGACCTGAGCAAGCCGATAGACGTTCGCCTCCCGAGAGCGAAAATCTCCGCCTTTGATGGTGTCATAAAACAACCGGCCCACACTGTCCCCGTCGTCCTGGTAATTCTTCGCCGCGTTGATTCCCCCCTGTGCCGCAATGCTGTGCGCGCGGCGCGGGCTATCCTGGAAACAAAAGCACTCCACCTGATAGCCAAGTTGGCCCAACGTTGAAGCCGCACTGGCTCCGGCGAGGCCGGTGCCAACGACAATGACCGTGAGTTTCCGTTTGTTGTTGGGACTGATCAGTTTTTCGCTGAAGCGGCGCCGGTCCCATTTCGTTTCCAGCGGCCCGGAGGGAATTTTTGGATCGAGCATCATCATGCGCGCACGATCCCCAGGAAGATTGCCAGGATGATGGCGACATTGCCCAGAACCACCAATAGCGCAACTGCAGGACCAGCGGACTTGAATAGACGATTGACCGCCGCATGTTCCAACCCGAGGGACTGTAAGCTGCTGGAGATGGCATGGCTTACATGCAGGCCCAACCCCAACTGACCAGCAATGTAGAGTCCGACGATGAATGGATTCCGAAAGGCATACATCAGCCTGCCGTAGACGTCGCGATAGCCTTCCGCATCGACGCGCTCGGAAGATGATGGATCGATGACGCCCGCCGTCAGATGCAGCAGATGGAACACGATGAAGAGCACCAGCACGACCCCGGAGACCGCCATTGTTCTTGAGGCGAATGATGCTTGGCGATACTCGCGGATCGCGTACGCGGTCGGGCGAGCACGACGGTTTCGCAGGCTGAGCTGGATGGCGAGCACGATATGGACGACCGCAATACTCAGCAATCCTATTCGGGCTGCCCACAGGAGGATCGGCATCTCGCGCAGAAATGCCGCGTAACTGTTGAGCGCATGGGGCCCTTCGAAGACTTGAAGATTCCCCAACAGGTGGAAGATCACATAACCGGCGAGGCCCAGTCCGGTCAGAGCCATCACGACTTTGCTGCCGACCGAGGACTGAAAATGACTAAACAGACGTGTCATCCACCAGCATTATACACGTCTTGAATTCAAGAAAACGCACAAGAGCCGATGGGTGTCATGCACGAGAGAGAATGCAGCGGGGTCCCATTATACTCGCGCGCCCAATCATCATGTAGACCAGAAATGCCTATCGAGCAGTCGGTGAACTTGAGCGTGGAGTGATCCGCCTGACTTGGAGTTCGAGTTGCTCGGAAGGTTTCAGCCACGGGACCAACAGATCAAGCACCATCACACAGTTCCGCGCGCCTTCCTTCGCCGCATAGAGAGCCTTGTCTGCTTGATCGATCAGCTCCAACGGAGTCCGCGCTCCAAGGGCGGTCGTCGACACTCCGATACTCACCGTCAGCACCATCCCGGCCACCATGCGCACTCGATCGCCGGCCTCTGTTTCAATCCGAATCCGCAGACGCTCCGCCAGGTCCGAAGTTTCGGCGAGCGTCGTGCGTGGGAACATCAGACAAAACTCTTCGCCTCCATAGCGCCCCACGATATCCGTCAAACGCAACCCTGCGGACAGACAATGAGCGACCGCTTGAATGGCTTGATCCCCAACTGCGTGTCCGAGTTGATCATTCACCCGTTTGAAATGGTCGATGTCGACCATCAAACAGCAGAGTTCACTCCCGTGTTTGCGACTTTCCGCAAACACCGTTTCGAACAACGCGTAGAACGCACGGCGGTTCAAACATCCGGTGAGCGGATCACGGGATGCGAGGCGCTCCAACTCACCGTTCTGTCGTAAAATTTCCGCCTGTGCGGCTTCAAGATCCGCCACGGCTCTCGTCAGCACACCATTGGTCTGTGTGAGCTGATGGTTGGCGCGTTGGAGCTCCACCGTGCGCTCATCGACGAGATGGCTCAATTCATTCAGTCGCCATGCCGCTTTACTTCCCAAATCCCACTTCCGGCAGAGTGCAGCGGCGAGTTGCAAGACTTCAATGCCGTTAAACGGCTTCTGAAGGATCAATAACTTGTCAGTTTTGCCTATTCTCTCGCTGATTTCATCCCAAGGTTGGTCTGAATAGGCCGTGCAGATGACGACCTGCAGCCGTGCATCGGTTTCCCAAAGATGCTCGATGGTTTCCAACCCATCCCACCCCGGAGGCATCCGCATGTCCACAAACGCCACCGCATACGGCCGTCCCTCCCGGCACGCCGTGTGGACGAGAGCCACCGCGGCTTGGCCCTGGTCGGCATGATCTAATTCGAACCGCACACGAGTCTTTGGGAGAGGATCGCCGCCGAACAACAAGGCGCGCGCTTGATCCAAGGCCTGCGTCTCAGTTCCCGATTGAAGGATCTTTCGGAAATCATCGTGGATCGAGACATTGTCGTCGATTACCAAAATCCGAAGGTTTTGATTACTCCTGTCGATCTCCTGAGTCATTCACGCCTCGTTCTGGCCGCGCCGGTTGACCACGTTCGCTAGGCTGCGCGGACATCATGTGCGGAAAGCCATTGACGGACGGCCTTCTGAATCTCTTTCAGCCCTACCGGCTTCGACAAGAAATCGTCCATACCGCCCGCCAGACACGCAACTTGATAGCTACTCACCGCGTAACCTGACAGCGCGACAATGGGGACCAGCCTACCATCCTTTCTGGAAAACCCCCGTCGGCGAATTTCCGTGGTTGCCGCTAATCCATTCATTTCCGGCATTTCACAATCCATGAAGACCAGATCGTATTGGGACCGTTCTAACGCCTGAATCGCCTCTTGACCCGTACGTGCAATGTCGACCGATTCTCCGCAGAGCTCCAACATACGGAGAAAGACCTCGCGGTTGGTTGGATCGTCTTCGGCTAAGAGGACACGCGCGCGCGATGGAAGGCCGGAAGAATTGACGCCGGAATTTCCACTGAACGACGCTTCGTACTCGAGCGGATGATCAGCTCGCTGGTTCTCCACCCCGGTGGTCTCCGGCGTGGCAGGCTTGCCAAGAAGGACGGTGAACCAGAACGTGGAGCCCTTTCCTGGAATGCTGGCGAGGCCGATCTCTCCTTCCATCATTTCGACCAGTCGTTGAACGATCGCAAGTCCCAATCCCGTTCCTCCGAACCGTCGCGACATTGATCCATCGGCCTGTGCAAAGGGGTCGAAAATGTTCTGCTGCGCGTCCGGAGAGATGCCGATTCCGGTGTCCTGAACCGTCACCTTTAACAACGCATCAGCATGGCGATCTTCATGGCTTTGAAGGTGAATCGAGATGCTGCCTCGTTCCGTAAACTTCACGGCATTGCCGACCAAGTTAAGAAGAATCTGTCGCACACGCCCGCTATCTCCCCGCCACACGTGAGGGAGCCCGGGGTCGATACGGCACGCTAGGTGGAGCCCCTTCCGCCGCGACGTCTCGAGAAACAGATTGACCGCCTCCTGCATGGTCGCAGCCAGGTCGAACTCCGACACGTCGAGGTCCATTTTATTGGCCTCGATCTTGGAGAAGTCGAGCACGTCATTGATGATCCGCAGCAGCGATTCGCCCGAATGGCAGATGGTTTGCACAAAATGCCGCTGGAGGTCGGTCAACGGTGTGGCGAGAAGCAACTCGTTCATCCCCAGCACCCCGTTCATGGGCGTACGGATCTCATGGCTCATGTGCGCCAGGAACTGCGACTTGGCACGATTGGCGTTGTCCGCCGCCGCCTTGGCCTTGTTGAGTGCCTCAACCAGTTGCTGCAATTCCTCGTTCCGATGTTGAAGCTCGGCTGTTCGCCCGGCAACCTGCTGTTCGAGCCATTGGTTCGCGGCCTGCAGTTCTCGATTGCGGGCGTTGACTTGCATAACAAGGTCTTCAATTTGCAGGCGGATATCGCGCCCCAACTCCCATTTCCTCGTCAATGACGCAGTGATCTGCTGAACCTCGATCGAATCGAACGGTTTTCGAAGGATGAGCAACCGGTCACTCATTTCCAGCCGTGCGGCGATTTCCGCCCACGAATGATCCGAATAGGCCGTACAGATAACCACTTGGAGCCTTCCGTCGGCTTCCCAGAGCCGTTCGATGGTTTCCAAGCCATCCCACCCCGGCGGCATCCTCATATCGACAAATGCCACCGCATAGGGCCTCCCTTCCCGGCGCGCCATCTGTACCAGAGTCAACGCAGCTTGCCCCTGATAGGCGTAATCCAGCTCAAACCGTTCCAGGGCCTGTATAAGCGACGTCTCTCCGAACACCGCCTCCCGCGCTTGAAGAAGGCCTGCCTCCTCAGTTGGTACTTGCAGGATTTTTCGAAAGTCCTCGTGGATCGCCTGATTGTCGTCGACCACCAAGACTCGGAGATTCTTATTTCCGGCACCCATGATCACTCCGGCCCACCGATCCGGCAGGTGGACCATCTTCGTCATTGACGATGTTCCACCCGAGCTTCTGGTCGCCGGCCAGCCATGAACTCGTGCATGTCTCCGAGAAGTGTCCTGACATCTTGTGCGCATCTCTGTATCGTCGCCATCTGCTCCCGCTGCTCGGGATTGAGAGTGCTGTTGAGCAGCAGGGCGACTTTACCGATGAGCTCGTTCATAGGCATCGCGATTTCGTGACTCATAATCGCCAAGAAGTCTTCTTTCTGTCGAAACGCTTCCGTGACGCTGTCTGGAGGCTGGTGGCTCGTGAGACTCTCCACCACCCGGCCATCGGCACGTTCTTGCAGACGCTCATTCGCTTTCTGCAGTTCCGCCGTTCGCTGGGTTACGCTGAGGGCAAGAATCTCAATCTGCCGTTTGACCGCGCGAGCCAGGGTCCACTTCTTCGTCAGTGCCTTGGCCAGTTGAATGACTTCCATACTGCTGAACGGTTTCATCAAGATGAGCAGCTTGTCGGTGTCTCCGATCCCGCGACTCACGTCTTCCCATGGATGATCGGAGTACGCCGTGCACATCACGATGTGAACGTCAGGATCGGCCGACCAAAGATGTCCAACGGTTTCGAAACCATCCCATCCCGGCGGCATACGCATATCGACGAATGCCACGGCATAGGGATTCCCCTTCCGGTGAGCGGCCTGGACAAGGTCAAAACCCGCTTGCCCCTGGCTCGCGCAATCCAGTTCATACTGGACCGGCGGTGGAAGCATCGGCCCGTCCCCGAACAAGGTGGTCCGAGCCTGACTGAATGAGTCCAAATCATTCGGCGACGCCAACATTCTTCGGAAGTCCTCGTGGATGTTGACGTTATCGTCTATGACTAGAATTCGCCGATTGTCGGTCGTCTGATCAGATGTCATGCGGCAGCCTCCGCGAGGACTAACGGAAGATCGAGCGTGAAGGTAGCCCCGCACCCTTCGCCTGCGCTTTCCACATGCAGTGTTCCGCCCATATTTTTGGCCACAATGGCGGCGCTATGCAGCCCAAGCCCATGGCCGCCCTTTCGCGTCGTAAACCCTTGGGCGAAGAGTTTTGAGATATGCTCCGCTTTGATCCCGCCTCCGGTATCAATGACCATGAAGCGAGCAAATGGCTTGCGATCGGAAAATACGCCGATGCGTAGCGTCAGACGGCGGGTAGTCCCCGAGTGTTCAACCATCGCGTTCCTGGCATTGGTGATTAAATTCACCAGAATCTGCAAGACCTGATGGCGATCCGTCATGATCGCGGAGACAGAACTATACTCGCGCACAATCTGGATCTGATACTTTTCCGGTTCGGGGATCGCCAGCAACAAGGCCTGTTCCATCAAGTCTTCGCCTGACGCAGGCTCGCGGATATTCCCCGCGCGTGCGATATCCTGCTGCGACAAAATCACTTGTTTGATGTGGTCGACCTTTTTGACGAGAGCGTCCAGCTCGCTTTGGATAGTCTGATGGCTTCCACTCAGAGATTCGGCCACCAAACCCAGATAGGCGGGGATCTGCTTCCCCTTTGGATCAGCCATCAAGAATTCTTGTAAGTTGTTCTGATGCTCATGGAATAGTGACGCAATTCGGCAGACGTCGCCCACCATCGGTTTCTTGAGAGTTTTTAGTAAGGTTTCCGTCGATACGTTGATGCTGTTGAGCACATTTCCGACATTATGCAAGACACTCGACGCCACATCCGCCATACCGGCTTGTCGCGACGCCTGCATGAGTTGCTGATACAGCTTCTCCTTTTCCGCCTCTACTTTTTTCCGTTCACTGATTTCAACATGGAGATTGGTGTTCGTCATTTCGAGTTCCTGGTTCTTGTTGAGGATCTCGAGCCGTGACGATTCCAATTCACTGTTTGCTTCTTTGAGTTGCGCATTCGCCCGATCAAGCTCCGTCACATCGTGAAAGGAAACCAACGCGCCTCTGACCGCCGATCCGTCGTCCATAATAGGCACGGTGTTGACGATAAATTTGCGCGGCTCACCCTCAGGGAGATTTAAGAGCAATGGGATTCTATCCACGGACTGCCTATCCATAATGGCCTGAGTCCACGGATGGACGGTCAACGAATCCGATGCCGCGGCCGATGTCCAAGCGAGAGTCCCGAGATCGTGACCGATCAACGACGTCACCGATCTGTTCACGGCGCGACCGAAGGAGTCATTCGCCAAAACGATCAGCTCCTGAGTATCGATCATGACCACTCCCTGCGTGAGTGCATCGAGCGCGGCTTTCACACGAGTCGGAACGATACCGGAGGGGTCCAGTTGCCGGAGTGTGCGTTTCATGAACAGGAGGTAGCCGATAAATCCCATTACGCTCACGAACGCCAGAAAACGTATCCATGGATCTGTAAGCAAGCGATCGATTCCGGAGTCGTCAGACTCGCGAAACGCAATCTGGAGCACACCCCATGGCCGGTCTGCGGAAAAGATCGGGACTTGGAGAAATTGGAGCGTCGACTGGTCCCCGGGTGGCTGAACCCAGACGTGTGCATGATCGCCAACCTGCGCAACAACCGCACCGGCCTTTTGAAGGAGAGACAACGACAGAATATGTTGATTCCGCGTGGCGAGCGTCTCCATCGAGAATTGAATTGTGTCGATCTGATCGCGTTCAGCCAAGGCCGAGTATTGAACGGCCAGCGTCTCGGCCAGATCCCGCCGATATTCGAATATTCGACGATCGTGGTCCGGCACCAAATCGACAAGCGAATAGCCGGCTAGCATGACGCTGATGGTCAAACTGACCAGACCGACACTGACCCACACTAAGGGCGTCACCCGTTTCATCCCGTGGTTCCATTCACCTCAGCCGCGTCGGCGTTTGCGGCGTGGGCCGTGACGCGAAGATTTCAACACGCGATCCAGACCGCGGAATTGCCGCTTCTCTTGCTCATCCGCCTCACGCACTGTGCGATCGCGCTTCCGGCGATCGCTTTCCCCCAGTCCCAACACAGGCAGGGGATCAAAGTTCCTCCAGGCTGGCATCGACACAAGGAAACTCGCGACCAGCGACCCACCACGGAGAAGCCAGGCGACGAACCCCGCAGATAGTGCCACTCCTGAGAGCGACGCCACACGCCCGACGAGGTGCGTCTGCGATTCCCGCTCGTGCGCTCCACGCTCGAGGTCCTCGGCTAACCTGGTTAAATGCTCGACAAGCTTGTGTCCGACGGCAAAGACCCTTTTGATCGGTAGCAACGGCTGTACTACCGGCAACCTCGGGAGCTCCTGGACTGCGACACCCGGCTGTTCGATCCTCGCAGTCGTTCGCGTCGCCAGTATTACCCCTGGCGGCAAATCGTGCGTTGTCCCCACGACAGAGACCCCTTTGCCCGGTCCCGCCGTACCAATCGCCACTGGCACCGGCTCCAATGGAAGGGGAACGATTCCATTGCTACGACCAGACGCGGAGGCTGGACCAGATCCTAAGCGTGAACCAGACCCTGAACCTTCGCTCCCAGAGCCACCTATACCGCCAGAACTACCACCACCACCCGGCGAGGGGATAAACGGTGCCACTGTAAATGTAAACGTCGTGGCTCCGATCGTCCCTCCAGATCCATCACTGACGGTGAACGTGAAACCGTCACTCGTAGCGGCGGCGCCACTATGGACAAAGACCACACGGCCACCATCAATATCAGCTTGAGTAAAGGTCATGATCGCTATGCCTGGTGCGGTCGTCAGTTCGAGTTGACCATTGATGGGAGCCATCGTGACCGTATAGATCAACTGGGCCGGTGCGTTGTCGAGGTCCACCACGTGCAGTTCATCCGCTGTAATCACATCGGTCAATCCTTGAACGACAGTCGATCCCATGTTCACGGGAAGGGTTGGACCGTTATTGCCGGGTGTCACGGTGATGCCGAACGTGGTGGCACCGATATTCCCGCCGGCTCCATCACTAACGGTGAAGGTGAAGCTGTCGCTAGCCACCAATGACCCATTGTGGACATAGACAATCTGGCCAGCGTCGATCAGTGCCTGTGTGAAGGTCATGATGGACACACCAGGAGCCGTCGCAAGCTCTAGTTGACCGTTCACCGGTCCACCAGTCACTGTATAGGTAAGCTCCGTAGAGAGATTATCCACATCCGTGACCTGGAGCTTTGCAGTCGTTATGGGATCAGTTGCCCCCCGAACCACAGAAGAGCCAGTATTGGCCGCCAACACCGGCGCGTCGTTCACGTTCGTGACGGTAATTGCGAGGGCCTGGGTATCGATACCGCCATTGCCATCGCTCACTTGGACGGTCACGTCGTAGACGTTGTTGCCCCCACTGTCCGTCGGCGCCTCGAAGTTGGGCGCGGTGTTGAAACTCAGCACGCCGGTATTGGCATCAATCGTAAAGAGGCCCTGATCCGACCCGCCACTGAGGCTGTAGGTCAACGTCTGCCCGGCATCCACATCGGTCGCCGTCACCGTGGTCACCGCCGTGCTGTTCTCGGCCACGCTGATGGACGCCGCCGCTCCCCCGCCGTTGCTGGTGACCACCGGCGCTTCGTTCAG
>JACXTT010000285.1_pt1 | contig 83551 bp, 87 predicted proteins | sample 9270951 | NCBI WGS metagenome assembly JACXTT01 (sample SAMN15532306, study PRJNA645909) | rock metagenome | isolation source: weathered quartz diorite | place: Puerto Rico | collected 2017-06-21 | reverse complement strand
GAAAAAATCTCAGCCTCGGTGCTCACCGAAAAAATGACCGACGTGGAAGCCGCCAATGTGCTCTCACGCATCGCCCACGAGGAAGATCTGAACGGCCGTATACGCCGCAATGTGATGGATACGCGCCGCGCGGTATCGTTCCTGATGCGCCAGCGCCTGCTGGAGGCCGATCAGGCCGAGGATGCACGCCAAATACTCCGCGACATCGAATCCCTGGACGGCCATACCGCCTTCGCCTTCGACAAAATCAACTTCCTGATGGACGCCACGGTCGGCTTCATCAACATCAACCAGAACAAGATCATCAAGATTTTCTCGGTGGCCTCGGTGGCCCTGCTGCCACCCACACTGATCGCCTCGATCTACGGCATGAACTTCAAGGGCTGGTTTCCGGAGTTGGAATGGGCCTGGGGGTATCCGTATGCGCTGGGGCTGATGGTTGTTTCTGTCGCAGTGCCCTTTTGGTATTTCAAGCGCAAGGGCTGGCTGGATTGATATAGGGGCTGTTGTACCGGCGTAGGCCGGTACCCAGCGGCGTTGCGACGCCACAAAAGGCGAAGACACTGGATTCCGGCCTTCGCCGGAATGACAACCTAACTACCTCTTATTCGGCCCCGGATGAATGTTATCCACCCAATGCACTTCCTCCGGCTTTTCCACCACCGGAATATCCAGGTTCACCACCACCGGCTCCTGGCCGCTGCGCACCAGCACGCAGGATAGGGGCTCCTCGTCGCTGGCGTTGATTTCCTGGTGGGGCGCGTAGGGCGGCACATAGATGAAATCGCCGGGGCCGGCTTCGGCCACGTATTCCAGGCGGTCGCCCCAGCGCATGCGCGCCCTGCCGCTGACCACGTAAATCACGCTTTCCACCGGGCCGTGGTGATGCGCGCCGGTCTTGGCCTTGGGGTGGATGACGACGGTGCCGGCCCAGAGTTTTTCGGCGCCGGCGCGCGCGTAAGTGATGGCCGCAGCCCGGTTCATGCCTGGGGTCTGGGCGGTATTGGGATCGAGTTCATTGGCGTGGACGACGCGCACGCCGTGTAAACGCCACTTGGGCTCTTCTGCTGATGACACGGCCACCTCCTGCTAGCAGGACAGAAAATGCTCCCGGTAATACTTGAGTTCTTCGATGGATTCGTAAATATCCGCCAGCGCCTCGTGTTTGCCGTGCTTTTTGATGCCCGGCATGATGGCGGGCTTCCAGCGCTTGGCGAGTTCCTTCAGCGTGGAGACATCCAGATTGCGGTAATGGAAATAAGCCTCCAGCGCCGGCATGCCGCGCGCCAGGAAACGCCGGTCCTGGCAGATGGAATTGCCGCACATGGGCGAGGCACCGGACGCCACGTGTTCCTTGAGGAACTCGATCATCTTCTGCTCGGCCTGGGCCTCGTTCAGGGTCGAGGCCTTGACCTTGTCGATGAGGCCGGATTTGCCGTGAGTGGATTTGTTCCAGGCGTCCATGCCGTCCAGCACGCTATCGGCCTGATGCACCACCAGCACCGGCGCTTCCGCGACGGTGTTGAGCTGCGAATCGGTGACGACGATGGCGACTTCGATGATGCAGTCGGACTCCGGCAGCAAGCCGGTCATTTCCATGTCGATCCAGATGAGATTGTTTTGGTCTTGCGGCATGATGAACCGTAGAATAGCAGTCGAATATTCATTTTCTCACGAACCGGATGAGTCCTGACACCTTTACCGGCCTGTTTCTGGCCTTTCTCGCCGCCATGCTGGGCTTCCAGCTTTGGCTGTCGTTTCGTCATTTGCGCCACGTGCAGGCGCACCGCGCCCAGGTGCCGGCGGAATTCAGCGACCGCGTGGAACTGGCAGCCCATCAAAAAGCCGCTGATTACACCACCGCCAAGGTGCGTCTATCCATGCTCGAAGGGGTGATCGATGTGCTGGTGTTGCTGGCCTTCACCCTGGGGGGCGGCCTGTACGCCATCGACGCCTTTATGGGCCGCGAACTGGGCACGGGTTACTGGCACGGCCTCGGCACGGTGTTCGGGCTGATGCTGCTCTCTTCGCTGATCGGCATGCCGTTTAATCTTTACCGCACTTTTGGTATCGAGGCCCGCTACGGTTTCAACAAGATGACTTTGAAGTTGTACCTGCTGGACACCGCCAAGGGCATCCTGCTGGCGGCCGCCATCGGTGTGCCGCTGTTGCTGGTCACCTTCTGGCTGATGAATAAAATGGGCGCCAACTGGTGGCTGTACGTCTGGCTGGTATGGCTGGCGTTCAGCCTGGCCATGGTGGTGGTGTTCCCCAACTACATTGCGCCACTGTTCAATAAGTTTTCGCCGCTGACCGATGAGACCCTGAAAGAGCGCATCGAAGCCCTGCTCACGCGCTGCGGCTTCACCTCCAGCGGTCTGTTCGTGATGGATGGCTCCAAGCGCTCCAGCCACGGCAACGCCTATTTCACGGGGTTGGGCAAGACCAAGCGCATCGTCTTTTTCGATACCCTCATCGAGCGCCTCACGCCCATCGAAATCGAGGCGGTGCTGGCGCACGAGCTGGGACACTTCAAGCGCGGGCACATTTACAAAATGATGGCGGTGCAGTTTGCGATGACCTTCGTGGTGCTGGCGGCGATGGGCTGGGTAATGGACAAGCCCTGGTTCTACCAGGGCCTGGGTGTGCCCCTGGACGGCGCCCCGCACATCGCACTGTCGCTCACCCTGTTTTTCCTGGTGCTGTCGGTGTTCACCTTCTGGCTGACGCCGGTGATGAGCCTGATGTCACGCAAGCACGAGTTCGAGGCCGACGCCTATGCGGCCAAGCAGGCGCAGGCCGCCGATCTCATCTCGGCGCTGGTGAAGCTTTATCGCGACAACGCCTCCACCCTGACGCCCGATCCCCTGCACTCGGCGGTGTACGATTCGCATCCACCGGCGGCTATCCGCATCGCCCACCTGAGAAGCCTGCCGGCCGCCACGAAAGGAACGCCCGCATGAACCCACTCGCGCAAATGAAATGCGCCCCCGGCGGCCAGGCCAAGGCCCTGAGCGAGGCCGATGTCGATCAATACCTCGCCACGCTAGAAGGTTGGCAACGCGTCGGTAAGGAAATCCGCAAAACCTATAGCTTCGCCAACTACCACGAGACCATGGCCTTCGTGAACGCCAGCGCCTGGATCTCGCACCGCGAAGACCATCATCCCGATATGAGCGTGCACTACAACCGCTGCGTGGTGAACTACTCCACGCACGATGCGGGCGGCATCACTCTGAACGACCTCGTCTGCGCGGCCAAGCTCGACGCTTTGTTTACGCTCTGATGCAGCGCCGCGAAACCAGCACGCCTATCACCGCCCAAGTCACCGGTGACTTCGGGCGCGAGTATCTGGTCGAACTCGACGACCGCACCCAGCTCACCTGCTCGCGCAAAGGCAAGAAGCAGGATGTGGCCTGCGGAGACCGGGTGGAAATCAAGCTGGTGTCGCCCGGTGCCGCCCGCATTGACGCCATTCTGCCGCGCACCAATGTGCTTTTTCGCAAGGACGCCTGGCGCGAAAAAACGCTGGCCGCCAATATCGACCTGGCCGTCATCATCATCGCGCCCAAGCCCTCGTTCAGCGACACCTTTCTGAATCTGTGTCTGGTGGCCTGCAGTGCCGCCAATATCCCAACCATCATCATGCTGAACAAAAAGGACCTGCCAGAGTTTGAGGCGGCGCGCGCGCGCGTGGCCTCTCTGGAAACGGCGGGCTACCGGGTGCTGCCCATGTCGGCCAAATTCGACATCGAGCCGCTGCGCGCCTACCTGGACAACAAGGTAACCCTGCTGGTGGGTGAAAGCGGCATGGGCAAGTCGCGCACAGTGAACAATCTGGTGATGCGCGACGTAGCCAAGGTGGGGGATATTTCCGAGGCCCTGCAGGCAGGCAAGCACACCACCACGTTTACCCGGCTTTACCGGCTGGACGACAAGACCGCCATCATCGACTCACCGGGCATGCAGTCCTTCGGCCTGTTTCACCTTTCGGACGAGGCCATCGCCGCGGCCATGCCCGAGTTCGAGCCTTATTTTGGCCATTGCAAGTTCAGCAACTGCGCGCACCTCACCGAGCCCGGCTGCGCGGTTACGGCAGCGGCGCAGGCCGGGAAAATCCACTCGGGGCGCTTGTCGTTCTACCAAGCCCTGATAGAACAACAGCGGGAATTACGCGAAGCGCATCCCGACTGGGAGCGCTAGGTCTTACTTCTTGACCGGCTTGGCCGCCTTGCCAGTCATGCCAAGACCCAGAGCCTCAACCATCACACGGAACACTTCCGTGTTGTCCATGAAGCCATGCACACGTTCGGAACCGGGGCCGATGGCGGTCAGCACCCCATCGTCGGCGGTATGCGTGCCCTCGGCTGAGGCACGGGCACCCGTCTTGGGTAGATTACCCACGCGCAGTATAGCCCCCGGAATGTCTTTGTACTTGGGGTTAGGAAGGATGTTCTTGTTCTCATCCTTGATGCTGGGATCGAAGGGGCCGTCCAGATGGGGCCGGAAGGTCTCGTAGTAATCCGGGGTGTTGGTATAGAACAGGGCCAGGCGGCGGCTCACGTCCACCGTCGGCGGATAGCCGTTTGCGTCAGGCGCCGGGTAATTCGGAAAGCCCGCTTCCTCGTACACGCCGACCTTTTCGCGCATATCGGTGCCGGGCTTGTCGTCGTCGACCACGCCCACCAGGGACATGCCGTGGGTGTGGTCCGGGGTAACGAGGATCAGGGTGTCGTTATGCTTGGCGGCAAAGTCCTTGGCCACCTGCACGGCATTGGACAGCATGATGGTGTCGTAGACGCTACGCTCCCAGTCCAGCGGATGGTTGAACTTGTCGATCAGCCCCGCTTCCACCATCAGCACGAAGCCATCCTTGTTGCGCGACAGCACGTCCAGCGCGGCACGTGTCATCTCGGCCACGTCGGGCTGGTCGGGATACTTGTCGACCGTGCCTTTTTTCAGGTAGTGGCGGTCCAGCGAGCCGTCCATATTGTCGGGGTGGAACAGTCCCAGGAGTTTTTTGGTTTTTGGATCGGAGGCAGCCGCTTTCATCTCGGTGCCGTTAGCCGCGTAGGCATAGCCGTCGATCTTGAACAGGGGGATGAGGTTGTTGGTGTCCTTGCGCTTGGAGCCGGGTGCGTTGCTGGGAATGAAGTAGGCCGAGCCGCCACCCATGATCACATCGGCGCGGCTGAACAATAGTTGCTCCGCAATAGCGGCTTTTTCATTGCGGCGGCGGGTGTGGGCGATCATGCCGGCGGGAGTGGCGTCTTCGATCTCGGCGTCGGTGACGATGCCCACGGCGAGCTTGGTCTTGCGCTTCACCAGTTCCGTGATCGTTTCCACCTTGGGATGCGCGAAGTTGTCTTTGGCGCGCGAGGGATAGACGCCGAGTGCATTCACCGCCGATTTGTGGCCGGTGCAATAAGCCGACATGGAGTTAGCCGAGTCGGTGATGATGGAATCCATGCCCGAGGTGCCGATCAAGGCCATATGTGGCATATCGTCGAAGGAGAGCTTGTTCAGATATTTGCCTTCCTTGATGCCTTTACCCAGGATGCGGGCGGCGGTGCGGTTGGCGATGGTCATGCCGTCACCGATGAACAGGATCACGTTCTTGGCCTTGCGCGGACCGGTGGCGAACACTTCCCAGCTTATCCTCAGGGTCTGCACGCCATCGCTGGCTTCAATATCGTATTTGCCCGGCTTGGTGAGCATAACGTCGCGCAGCAGCAGCGTGGAAGCCTTCAGGCCTTCCTCGTTTTCGACGTAAGCCGCCTTGCGGCCCAGCACCGTCGCGTAGTCCACGCCGTTCACCGTGACCTTGATGCGCTCGGCGGGAGCGATGGCGTCGAATTCCACCTTGAAATCAAACTTGCTGCCCGCCAGAATGGTGGCGCGGTCGATCGGAAAAATCGCTCCCGCCTGTGCAGGGAGGGAAAGCAGCAACAGGATGGACGCAACGAACGAGGAAAGCAGAGGGCGTGACATGCGATTGCTCCAGCAAGGGACAATCACGCCAGAATAGGTAAAACAAATTACAAGCCGTTTTAAGAATCGTGTTGATCCTGTGACAAACGGGATTCACCCCGACTAGGAGATGAAAATGCTGCTGGGATTACGCACCGTGCTTTATCCGACCAAAGATCTGGCGGCGGCCACCGCCTGGTTTACCGAAGTAACGGGCAAGCCGCCCTACTTCAACGAGCCGTTTTACGTGGGCTTTTCTGTGGGCGGCTACGAGCTGGGATTGTTACCGCCCGGCGATGAGGACGCGCAATCGGGCTCGGTGACCTACTGGGGTACGGCCGATATCGCTGCCGAATTCGCGCGCATGCTGGCCCTAGGCGCCAAGCCGCAAAGCGAACCCAAGGACGTGGGCGGCGGCATCAAGGTCGCCACGGTTCTGGACCCGGCCGGCAATGTCATCGGCCTGATCGAAAACCCGCACTTCCGGTTGGAAGCGGCCGGCGGAATCGATTCCGGGGGCTAGACCTTCTCGCCCGCCACGATTTTGGTGAGCATTTCCTTGCTCACCGTGCCGGTTTTCTGGAAGGCGAGTTTGCCGGTGGGGTCGTAGACGAAGGTGGTGGGCATGCCCTTCAGGTGGCCGAAGGTTTTTTCACTGGCGTCGGTACCCAGCACCAGGGGATAGGTAATGCCGACCTTCTTGGCGAAGGCCTTGACCTTGGCCTGGTCGGCGGCCGATTGATTGCCCGACTCGTCCCAGTCCAGGGCCACGCCGATCACGCGCACCTTGTCGCCCTGCTCCTTGGCGAAGGCGGCGATATCCGGGATTTCCTTGACGCAGGGGGCGCACCAGGTCGCCCAGAAATTGACCACCACCCATTTTCCCTTCAGGTCGGCCAGGCGCTGCGGCTGCCCTGCCGTATCCTTGAGATCGAAGCCGGCGGCGGCGGCGGATAGCGCCAAGGCCGCCAGAGCCAAAATGGCCCTAGAATAGATAAGGGAAAGGCAGGGACGGATCATAAGGGTCTCTGTTAAAATCGCGCCAGACGCGGATAGGCCACATCGTATCATCTACGGTGATTGCAACGAATTAACGCGCGGCACCTTTGGGGGGTTGAATGCCACTTAGCTTATCGGTTCCGGTTCCGGGCAAAAGTCTGCCCAAGGAGATCGAGACCAATCCGAAAAAAGCCCGCGCCTGGGTGGAGTCCCTGCCGCTGACCAAGGCAGTCGACGCGGCGAAGCTGCTTGCCCAGAACCTGGCCGCCTTCAATATGGCCAAGATGTCCGCCGACGACCGGGTGGAACTGGTAGAAATCTATCGACCGGTGGTGCTGGTGCTGCTGGACGAGTTGGAAGCGATCTACGCTTACAACACCCTGCCGCTGCCGCTCAAACAGCGCGAAGCCTTCGAGCTGGCGCGCGAGCTGCGTACCGAATGCTGCATGGCCTACAAGATCTTGCTGATGGAAAAGACCGGCAAGATGATCATGTTCAACGCCAAGAAGAATCTGCCGGCACCGCTATGCCGGGCTATGCGCTTTTTGCGCGGGCTGATGCTGCAGTGTTACAAAACCTACCACCCGGCCCCGGAAGGCGTGTGGCAGGAGGCGTACAAGCTTTTTCAATACGCCGAGGAACAGGGCCTGCTGAACGAGCCCGGCGACGAGACCGACAAGCTCAACGTCGCCGATTTCTTCGCCGAAATGGTGATGATTTCCCTGGCCGATCCTTACCGGCTGATGAACCGCGAAATCGAGAAGGTCAGCGAATTCCTGCTCGCCAACCGCGGCCTGATGGAACTGCGCGCCAATGCGGACGGGCTGGACCCGCAGCGCCTGTTCGTGGTTGCCCTCGATTCGGACCAGGCGCCCAAGCTGCTGGTGCAAGGCAACAAGCCGCCGGCGGGTCAGGTGATCCGCGTGATTTACGCCGGCAAGCTGGTTGAACGTTTGCAGCAAAAGCTGCGCGCAGCTAGCTCTGGGGCGGCCGGCGCAGCCAACGCCGCCAAGGGCCGCGCCACCCACGATTTAAGCGATCTCTATATGCGCCTTTCGCGCCTGTGGGGAGACCCGCCCAAGCGCCAGTTCCGCCGCAACCCGGCCGAGTCGCCGGTGGCCCTTTGCGCCGGTATCAAGGCGGTGGCGTACTTCGCCGAAATGGCCAGCAACGAGGACCCCGAGGCCGACGCCCAGGCGATCCGCGACGGCGATACCATTCCCCTCTTAAAAATCCCCAACGACCCGATTTCCAAATCCATGGGCGTGGAACAGTGGGTGGTGCTGAATCAAAGCGCCAACGGCCTGCGTTTGCACCGCGAGGAAGGCGGCACGGTGGGCGTGACGGTAGGTGAAGCCATTGGCATTCGTTTTGTCGGCGGGCGCACCTGGAATATAGGTGTGGTGCGCTGGCTGACCCTGCTCGAGGGCGATGCCCTGGAGTTCGGCATGGAACTGATGTCGCCGGCCGCCTATAGCGTGACCATCGCGCCCACCATCGGCACCAACCGGGCGATTCCCGCCCTGCTATTGCAGCCGGTGACCCCGGAAGCCGAGGCCGACACGCTGATGACCGTGACTGAAACCTTCGCCGATTTGCGCGAATTCGAGATGAACGACTGCGACCAGTTATCGAACGTGCGCGCGACTACGCTGATCGAGCGTACCGGGCGCTTCGATATGTTCCAGTTCCAGCCGTCCTAGGCCCTAAACACCACGCTCATCAGAACAGCCGCCGCGCGGCGTGCAGGGCGGCGAGCACGGACGCCGTGTCGATCTCCGCTCTGGGTTTGGCCAGATAAAACGTCCGGCTGGTGCGGCTGGTCTTGCTCAACACCAACCCGGCGGCGATCAGATGATCCAGCAGGTCTTCGGTGTGGTCGATGGGCATGGGCGCGCGCACCCGTACACCCTCGAAGGGAATCGGCACGCCGGCCACGGCCAGCGCATCCAGAATCGCCGTGGCGTCGGCCAGGTCGGCGCCGTTTTTCTGCGCGGTGATATGGCGGGCGTAGGAGAAGGTGGCGGCGATTTCGGCGCCGATCAGCACCACCACCCAGCAGCAATACAGCCACACCAGGAAAATCGGCACGCTGGCAAAGGTGCCGTAGACCATGCTGTACGTGGGCACCTTGCCCACATACATCACGAACAGGTATTTCATGGCCTCGAACAGGATAGCCGCCACCATGCCCCCCCCCAACGCGTGCCGCAGCGGCACGTAGCGCACTGGCATGATCTTGTAGGCCAGCACCAGCGCCAGTGTCGATAGCAGGAAAGGGATCACCCGCAGCAGGACATCGTCCAGGAAGGGCAGGATGGGGTCGAGCTGGCGCGACAGGCGCACCAGATAGGAGGTGGCGGTGAGGCTGGCGCCGATCAGAAGCGGCCCGAAAATCAGCAGCGCGATGTAGGCCGCCAGGCGCTTCCACAGATTGCGAGTGCGGCGCGCGCGCCAGATATCGTTGAAGGCGCTGTCGATGGTGAACAACAAAGCTACCGCCGTGGCCACGATGATCAGCACACCGATCTGGGTGAGCCGCGAGGCGTTCTGGGCGAATTGCTCCATGTAGATCGCGACGGTCTTGCCGGCCACGTCCGGCACCAGCGCCTTGAGGATGAAGGCCTTCACCGCCATCACCGTCTCGCGCGTTGCCGGGATGGCCGCCGATAGCGTGACGAACACCGTGAACACCGGCACCAGGGCCAGGAGGCTGGTATAGGTCAGGCTGCCGGCGATAGTCAGGCAGCGGTCGTCAAAAAAGCGCCGGACGACAAAGGACAGGTAGGAAAAAATTTGTCTTAGCATGGGCTCCGTATAATAGCTGCGAACGCGGCGGTTCCACATTCCGTAGCCCCGAATAGCCACAAATCGCAGCTTTCTCCCGTTCGCTTTTCTCCTCAGTTCCCCACATCCGCCATGGCCGACATCCTCGTTTTGTACTACTCCCACGCGGGCTCGGTGCGCGAGCTTTCCCGCCATATCGCGCGCGGCATCGACAGCGTTGCCGGCATGAGCGCGCGGGTGCGCACCGTCCCCAAGGTATCTACGGTTATCGAGGCCACTGAGCCGGCGGTACCGGGCGATGGCCCTCCCTATGTAACGGCCGCCGACCTGCAAGAATGCGTGGGTCTGGCCATGGGCTCGCCCACCCGCTTCGGCAATATGGCGGCACCCCTGAAGTATTTTCTGGATGGGCTGGGCGGCGAATGGATGCGGGGCACCCTGTCCGGCAAGCCGGCTTGTGTGTTCACCGCCACCGCCACCATGCACGGCGGGCAGGAGTCCACCCTGCTGTCGATGATGCTGCCGCTTTTGCACCACGGCATGCTGCTGGTCGGCATTCCCTTTACCGAGCCGGAACTCAATTCCACCACCAGCGGCGGCACGCCCTACGGCGCCAGCCATGTATCAGGAGCGGCTGGCAGCGCACCGGTCAGCGAAGCGGAAAAGAAATTGGCCTTCGCGCTGGGTAAGCGCCTCGCCACGGTGGCCGCCAAACTGGCGGCCTAAGGGCCGGAACGCGTGAGCCAAAACTCACCGCAACCCCAAGGCTGGGCCCAGACCACCGCCAGCCTCAGCCTGGTGCTGCTGATCGTCCTATGCCTGTCCTGGGAAACGCTGCTCGCACCGCTGCGTCCGGGCGGTTCGTGGCTGATGCTGAAGGCGCTGCCGCTGCTGTTGCCGCTATTCGGCATTCTGCGCGGACGGCGCTATACCTACCAATGGTCGTCGATGCTGATCCTGGCCTACTTTGCCGAGGGCGCGGTGCGCGCGTGGAGCGATAACGGACTGTCGCAGCGGCTGGCGCTGGTGGAGCTGGCGCTGACGGTGATTTTCTTTGTGGCGGTGATCGCCTTCGTCAGGCGCCCTACTTCGCCGCCGATTTTGCCCCCAGGCGCGCCTTGAGAAAGGCGATGGCCACCGGCAACAGGCTGAGCAGAATGATGGCGATCACCAGCAGGCCCTGGTTGGCCTTGATCCAGGGGATATTGCCGAAGAAATACCCCAGGTACACCAGCGAACCCACCCAGCAGATGGCGCCGGTCAGCGTGTAAAAATAGTAGGCGGGACGCGACATGGCGCCCATGCCGGCCACGAACGGCACGTAAGTGCGCAGAAACGGCACGAAGCGCGCCAGGATTACGGCGATGCTGCCCCAGCGCTCGAAAAACTCATGCGTGCGCGCCAGATATTGCGGGTTGAGGTAACGCGATTGCCGGTCGACAAAAAAGCGCGCACCGCAATAGCGGCCGATTTCGTAGTTCACTGCGTTGCCAGCAAACGCCGCCACGCAAAGCGAAAAAGCCATCGTATGCACGTCAATGCTGCCCAGCGCGGCCAACGAGCCCGCGATGAACAGCAGCGAGTCGCCCGGCAGGAAGGGCGTCACCACCAGGCCGGTTTCGGCGAAGACGATAGCGAACAGGATCACGTACACCCAGGCGCCGTACTGAGCCGTCAGGGCGGCCAGGTGGCGATCCAGGTGCAGGATCAGGTCCAGCCCTGCCGGCAGCCAATCCATAGCGGCTGCTTAGCGGGCGGCCGGGATGTGTTCGCCCTCGGCGGCTTTTTTCTTTTCGCCCTTGACGAAATCTTCACGCGAAGCGCCCAGGTACTTGGCGATCGGGCAGGCCACCAGCACCGAGGAGTAAATACCGAAGCAGATGCCGATAGTCAGCGCCAGGGCGAAATAATGCAGGCTCTCGCCGCCGAAAATCAGCATGGACAGCACCATCATCTGCGTCAGACCGTGGGTAATGATGGTACGCGAGATGGTGCCGGTGATGGCCGCATCGAAAATCTCTTCGGTGGTGGCCTTACGCATTTTGCGGAAATTTTCGCGGGCCCGGTCGAACACGACCACCGATTCGTTCACCGAGTAACCGAGGATGGCCAGAATCGCCGCCAGCACCGGCAGCGAAAACTCCCATTGGAAAAAGGCGAAAAAGCCGAGAATGATGATGACGTCGTGCAGGTTGGCGACGATGGTGGCCACCGCAAAGCGCCACTCGAAGCGTATCCACAGGTAGAGCATGATGCCGCCGCAAACGCACAGCAAGGCCAGGGCGCCGTCGGTGGCTAATTCCTTGCCGACCTGACCGCCGACAAAATCGGCGCGCAGCTTGTTGGCGGTCGGGTCGTTCTTGATCTTCTCGCGGTCGTAGTCCAGACCCAGTGGAAGCAGGGTGTCGATGATGGTGTTCTTCTGCTTTTCCATCATCTCGTTCTGGCTCATGCCTTCGGCGATTTTCAGCGGCAGGCGGATCAGTACGTTTCGGGCCGTGCCGAAGTTCTGCACCGTCACATCCGGAAAGGTTTTCAACAGTTCTTCGCGAATTTTTGGAATGTCCGCGTCCTGTTTGAAGGCTGCCTCGATCTTGGTGCCGCCGAGGAACTCGATGGAAAGATTGAGGTGCTTGGTGGACAGGAACACTACCGCCAGCAGGAAGGTGATGAGCGAGATCACGTTGAACACCAGCGCGTGGCGCATGAACGGGATCGATTTCTTGATTCGGAAAAATTCCATTTTTATTACCTTTCGGGCAACCGCAGCATCGGCAGCGGCATGAAGAGTTATACCGTTCGCGCTTATCGTGTTTAGGCTGCAGCCTTATGCCAGTTGACGTTACCGATCGCCAAGCCGGCCACTTTCTTCTGGCCGCCGTAGATCAGGTTGACCAGGCCGCGCGAAACCATCACCGCCGAGAATATCGAGGTGAGGATGCCAAGGCAGTGCACCACTGCAAAACCGCGCACCGGACCGGAGCCGAACACCAGCAGGAAGAAACCGACGATGAAGGTGGTGATATTGGAGTCGATGATGGTGTCCAGCGCGCGCTCGTAGCCGGTCTGTATGGCCGTTTGCGGCGACATGCCGTTGCGCAGTTCCTCGCGGATGCGCTCGTTGATCAGCACGTTGGAGTCGATGGCCATACCCAAAGTCAGTGCGATAGCGGCGATGCCGGGCAGGGTCAGGGTCGCCTGCAACATCGACAGCAGGGCGATCAGGAACAGAAGGTTGGAGGCCAGCGCCACCACCGAGACCACGCCGAACAGCATGTAATACGCCACCATGAACACGGCGATGAGAGCGAAACCGAACAGGAGCGAGTTCTTGCCCTTCTCGATGTTTTCCGCGCCCAAGCTGGGGCCGATGGTGCTTTCCTCGATGATTTCCATGGGGGCAGCCAGGGCGCCTGCGCGCAACAGCAGGGCCAGGTTATTGGCTTCCTTGGTGCTGGGCATGCCGGTGATGATGAATTGCGCACCCAGTTCGGAGTTGATGACCGGCCAGGTCAGCACTTCGGGCTTACCCTTTTCGGTCATGATGATGGCCATGCGCTTATGCACGTTTTCGCGCGTGATCTGCGTGAAAATGCGTCCACCGGTGGAGTCCAGACGCACATTGACCGAGGGCTTGCCGGACTGCGGATCGAAGCCGGGACCTGCGTCGGTAATTTTGTCGCCGGTCATAACCACGGCTTTTTTCACCAGCACCGGCACGCCGTAGTTGGCGTCGATAATCTTGTCGGTACCGAACGGCGCCGGCTCGTTGGCGTAGCGTGCAAAAGCGTCCAGGCCCTGACCGGCGGCGAGGTCCTCGGCCACCATGCGAATTTCCAACGAGGCGGTGCGGCCGATCACGTCCTTGCAGCGAGCCGGGTCCAGACAACCCGCCAGTTGCACCAGGATGCGGTCATCGCCCTGCTTTTGCACCACCGGCTCCGATACGCCCAGTTCATTGACGCGTCGGCGCAAGGCGGTAATGTTCTGGTCCAGCGCGGTCTGCTTGATCTTGGTGATGGTTTCCGGCTTCAGGACTGCGGTGTACTGTGTCTCACCGTTGACCGATGCCTCGCGGAAAGCGAGTTCCGGGTACTGACTTTCAAACTCTTTCTTGGCCTTGGTGAATTCGGCGGCTTCCTTGAAGCTCATCACTACGCGGTCGGCTTCGCGCGAAACGCTGGAATAGTAGATTTTCTTGTCGCGCATGGCGGCGCGCATTTCGCCGGTGTAACGCTCAACCGCCTTTTTCTGGGCGGCGTCCATGTCCACCTTCATCAGGAAATGCACGCCTCCGCGCAGGTCCAGTCCGAGGTACATGGGCAGGGCGTTGATGCTTTTCAGCCAGGCCGGGGAATTGGACAGCAGGGTCAGGGCCACCACGTAGTTTTCACCGAGCTTGGCGGAGATCAACTCCTTGGCCTTGATCTGGGTATCGGCGTCCTTGACCTTGATTTTGAGGGCCTCGCCTTCGAGAACCACATCGCCGCTCAGGTTGGCGGTTTTCAGCACTTCCTGCACCGTGGTCTGGGTACCGGCATCGACCTTGGCGGCGCGCAGGCCGGAAATCTGCAGGGCCAGCGATTCGCCGAAGAAGTTCGGCGCGGTGTACAGGGCAGCCACCAGCAGGGCGACGGCGATGATGACGTATTTCCAGGCGGGATATCTGTTCATGGGTTTCTCTTCTAGCGGTGAACCGGGTGCCGGCTTGTTTTTATGTTGCGGCGCCCCGGGGCTTACTTGCCGACGACGTCCTGGTAGGTGCCCTTGGGCAGCAGGGTCGTGATGGTTTGTTTTTGCAGCGTGAGCACCACGCCGCTGGCCACTTCCAGGGAGACGTAGCCTTCGTTGATCTTGACGATTTTGCCGATCATGCCCAGGGCGATGACTTCATCGCCTTTTTGCAGGGCGTCGATCAGCTGCCGTTGTTCCTTGGCCTTCTTGGACTGCGGCTGGATCACCATGAAATACAGCAATACGAACATGACCACCAGCATGGCCAGGGTACCGAAACCACCGTCGGTGCCGGCCGGACCTGCGGACTGTGCAAAAGCGGAACCAATCATTGCCAACCTCTCCCAAAAATTCTCAAAAGGCGCACCTTATAAGCCGTACACCCTGCGCGCCGCATAAAATCCGATCCCCAAGCTGACTTGGTGTCGGCGACTGGGCTTTCAAGCCCCGGCGCCACCCCGGTCAGGGGACTTGCAAAGGCCTTCCTGCAACCCGATCTGCCGCCCCGGAAAAGCCCCGCAAGGACAACTCGAAATTATACCAGTTCAGGCGTCCCCGTCCGGGGCGCCGCTCTGCCGGTCGGCCTTGAATTGACGGCGAAATTCCTCGAATCGGCCTTGTTCGATGGCCTGGCGGATTTCGCGCATCAGCTGCTGGTAATAAAACAGGTTGTGGATGGTGTTGAGGCGGGCGCCCAGAATCTCGTTGGCGCGCTGCAAATGGTGCAAATAGGCCCGCGAAAAATTGCGGCAGGCGTAGCAGGCGCAGGTGGGGTCCAGGGGGCCATCGTCGTCGCGGTGGCGGGCATTGCGGATTTTGACGTCGCCGAAGCGGGTAAACAACCACCCGTTACGCGCATTGCGGGTGGGCATGACGCAGTCGAACATATCCACGCCCTGGCTCACCCCTTCCACCAGGTCTTCCGGTGTGCCCACGCCCATCAGGTAACGCGGCTTGTCCGCCGGAAGCTTGGGGGCGGTATGGGCCAGCACCCGCTCCATGTCCTCCTTGGGTTCGCCCACCGATAGTCCGCCGATGGCATAGCCGTGAAAGCCTACGCCGGTGAGCCCGGCCAGTGATTCGTCGCGCAGGCTCTCGTGCATGCCGCCCTGGACGATGCCGAACAGGGCATTGGGATTTTCCAGGCGCTGGAACTCGGTTTTGCAGCGCTGCGCCCAGCGCAGCGACAGGCGCATGGACGCGGCCGCCTCGTCGTGGGTAGCCGGGTAGGCGGTGCATTCGTCGAACACCATGACGATGTCGCTATTGAGGCTTTTCTGGATGCGCATCGATTCTTCCGGCGAGAGGAAGCATTTGTCGCCGTTGACCGGGGAGCGGAACGCGGCGCCCTCCTCGCTGATTTTGCGCAAATCGCCCAGGCTCCAGACCTGGAAGCCGCCGGAGTCGGTGAGTATGGGCCGGTCCCAGGCCATGAATTTATGCAGGCCTTGGTGCTTGTCGATCACCTCCAACCCCGGGCGCAGCCATAGATGGAAGGTGTTGCCCAGCACGATTTGCGCGCCGATTTCGCGCAATTCGAGCGGGCTCATCGCCTTTACAGTGCCATACGTGCCCACCGGCATGAATACCGGGGTTTCCACTAGACCGTGTAAGAGTTCGAGTTGGCCGCGCCGGGCGCGGCCGCTGGTGTGAGATACCTGAAATTTCACGGGAAATCCTTGCTGAGAGTGCGGCATTATCGCATCGCATGCCTGTAGTACCTTACCGCCGCGCACTTTCGTTGCTGCACCGGGTGCCGTTCACACCCGAAAAATGCCTGCTTTCACTCTCACGTCGTCAATTGACGACAGACAGGGGTTTTGTTGCAAATGTTCACGCATGAGAGCTAGTGCTCTCTCTGGCAGCCAGTAAAATCCAAGCACTCACTAATAATAATTGTGTAGGGCGCGTTGGAAAAAATAGTTTGCAACAAGCTGAAGATCGGAATGTTCGTTGCGGAGCTGGACCGACCCTGGATCGACACGCCGTTTCTGCTGCAAGGCTTCCTTTTGGAGGACGCCGACCAGCTGAAGCAGCTGCGTGAACATTGCGAATGGGTATGGATCGATCCGCGGCGTTCGGTCGGCCCCGATTTCGACAATAAGCCCATTCCGAAAAAGGTCATCGAGCGCCGTGACCTCGGCAGCGACCCGCGCGTGGTTATGCAAAAAGTGCAAAAACCCGTCGCCAGCAGCAATGCGCCGGCGCAGCCGGTGCGCAAACAATTGTTACCCGCGCGCGGCTCCACCAGCGAGCAAGCCAGGGAAAGCAAGGATAAAAAGTCGTCCGGTCGCAGCCGCGAATTCGCCGTTGAAATCAAGCGCAGTTCCGACGAAGCACGCGCGGCCGATGGCGCCGCCGAATCCAGCGGCAATAACAGCGACCGCGGCAGCAGCAGACAAAATGGCGCACGCACGGAAAGTTCCGGTGGCGGTCTGCGCGGCCTGTTCGGGCAGTTGAAGGAAAGTGTGAGCCAGCTGTTCGCGCGCGAGCAGGAAGACAATCTCGATTACGACTCGGTAGAGCCCATCACCCGGCCACGCGATGAAGCGATGCGGCCCGGCTTTATCCCGGAAACGGTGGTGCTGACCGTTTACGAGGACCAGAAGACCGTTGAAAACGAAATGGAAGCGGCAGAGGCCGCTTTCGAGCGCACCAGCGAACTGCTGGACAAGATGGTGGCCGACATCCGCTCCGGCGACAATCTGCAGCTGGAAGGCGCCGATGAGGTGATCGACGAAATGGTCGACAGCATGGTGCGCAACCCCGACGCGATGATGTGGGTAGGGAAGCTGCGCGAACTCGATCTTTCCTCCTACAGCCACGGTCTCACTGTGGCCGTCAACCTTGTCGCCTTCGGCCGGCATCTCGGCTATCCTAAGGAATCGCTATCTCAGCTGGGGCTGATCGGGCTATTGCTCGACATCGGCAAGATCAAGCTGCCGCAGGAACTGCTGGACCGGAAGTCGCGCTTCACCCCGGCCGAGTACGAGCTGGTGAAGACCCATGTGCAACTGGGCCTCAAGATTCTGGAAAACACGCCCGGCATTCACCCGGACGTCACCGACGGCATCGCCCACCACCACGAGCGCGTGGACGGCAGCGGCTACCCGCTGGCGCTGGCCGGCGAGAAAATCAGCATTTTCGGACGCATGGCGGCCATCGCCGACACTTTTTCGGCGGTCACCAAGGCGCGGCCCTACGCCGATACCATCGCGCCCCATGAAGCCCTGCGCATGCTGACCGAATGGAGCGGCAAGCAGTTTCAATCGGAAATGGTCGAGCAGTTCATTCAGTCCGTAGGCGCCTTTCCGGTGGGTAGCCTGGTGGAGCTTTCCACCGGCGAAGTCGCGGTGGTGGTGACGCACAACAAGACCAAGCGGCTACGCCCCAAGGTGCTGATCGTCACCGATCCCGACAAGACGCCGCGCCGCCACCCGAGCACGCTGGATCTGCTGTACGATATTTCCGACAATCCGGTGCATATCCGCCGCGGGCTGGCCAGCAACGCCTTCGGCATCGACGCGCGAGAGTACTACCTCGCCTAGGCCAGAAGCCCGGCGAGTACACGATAGAGGCGCGACATGAGCGAAATTCCTACACGTCCCGTCCTCCCTCCCAATCCGCTCAATCCGCCCCGACCGGCAACTGCCGGCAATCCCTCTGCGCCGGCGTTCAATCCCCACGTCAGCGGTAGCCACGCGGCCATCGACAGCCAGCAACTCGACCGCGACAAGCTACGCACCGCCCTCGACAACGCCGTGCAGCACGCGCGCATGTCGCAGCGTTTCGTTGCCATGCTGATGGTGAAGCTGGACCGGCACGACCGGTTAGACGCCATCATCGGCACGCCCACCGCCGACATCATGCGCGTGGCGCTATCGCGCCTGCCCGATATCCTGCGCCCGGCCGACCGCTATGTCTGCGTGTCGGACGACAAGATTTGCGTGCTGCTGCCCAATCTCAAATCCAGCGCGCAGGCGATCCTGGCGGCAGACCGTATCCACCAGACCCTGGCCGAGCCTTATCCGGGCGAAAAGCGCGCCTCGGTGGTGCGCCCGGTGATCGGCATCGCCTGTTTTCCCGAGCACTCCAACAGCGGCAATGAATTGATCGTGCACGCCGACATCGCCCGCCGCGTGGCGCGCTCGCGCGACCTGGCCCAACATCTCTACCAGGGCGGCGAATACACCGAGCAGGAAACCTATACCGGCCTCGACGGGGCGCTACGCAATGCCCTGCGGGCAAACCAGCTGGAGATGTACTACCAGCCCAAGGTGCAACTCGCCACCGGCCGCTGCAATTCCGCCGAGGCATTGCTGCGCTGGGACCTGCCGGGCCGCGGCATGGTCTCGCCCGACGCCATCGTGCGCATCGCCGAGATCAACGGCATGATGGGCGCGCTCACCACCTGGGTGATGGGCAGCGCGCTGCGCCACCAGTCCGAGTGGAAGCGCGACGGTATCGATATCGGCGTGGCCATCAACCTCTCGCCGCTCAACCTGGTCGACCCCGGCTTTACCGACATCGTCGAACAATCCCTGGGTACCTGGGGCAGCGACCCCGCCACCGTCACCCTGGAAATCACCGAGAGCTCCACCATCGAGCAGGCCGAGCAATCGCTATCGGTGCTGATGCGCCTGAAGGAAATGGGGCTGAAGCTGTCGGTGGACGATTTCGGCACCGGCTACTCTTCGCTATCCTACGTCAAGCGCTTCCCGCTGGACGAGCTGAAAATCGACAAGCTGTTCGTGCAGCATATGCACGATTCGCGGCGCGACGAGCAGATCGTGCGCTCGGTGATCGACCTCGCCCACAACTTCGACCTGACCGTGGTCGCCGAAGGCGTGGAAGACCAGTCCACCTACCGCGATCTGAAAAAAATGGGCTGCGACAGCGTGCAGGGTCACATTATTTCCAAGCCCATGGCGCTGGCCGATCTCAAGACTTGGGTTAAGGCCAAATCCAGATAGTGTCTACGCCCGGCAGAAAGCGCAGAGTTCGTGCGGCCCCGGCCGGCGTGGCAAAATTGGGCATTGCACACCGTCTCACCCGCCTCCTCTGAAATGACCCCCTACCTTTCTCTGATGCGCCACGTGCTGGAACACGGCGTCGAAAAAACCGACCGTACCGGCACCGGCACGCGCTCGGTGTTCGGCCACCAGATGCGCTTCGACCTCTCGGCAGGTTTTCCGCTGGTGACCACCAAAAAGCTGCATCTGAAATCCATCATCCACGAGTTGCTGTGGTTCCTGAAGGGCGACACCAATATCCAGTACCTGAAAGACCACGGCGTCAGCATCTGGGATGAATGGGCGGACGCCAAGGGCGATCTGGGCCCGGTATACGGCTATCAATGGCGCTCCTGGCCCGCGCCGGACGGCAGGCATATCGACCAGATTTCGGAAATCGTCCAGCAGATCAAGACCAACCCGGATTCGCGCCGCATCATCGTCTCCGCCTGGAACGTGGCCGAGATTCCCAAGATGGCGCTGGCGCCCTGCCATGCGTTTTTCCAGTTCTACGTGGCCGAGGGGAAGCTCTCCTGTCAGATGTATCAACGCAGCGCCGATATTTTCCTGGGTGTGCCCTTCAATATCGCGTCCTACGCGCTGCTGACCATGATGGTGGCGCAGGTGTGCGGCCTCAAGCCGGGCGACTTCGTGCATACCCTGGGTGACGCGCACCTGTACCGCAATCACCTCGACCAGGCGCGCGAACAACTGGCGCGCGAGCCGCGCCCGCTGCCGACCATGACCCTCAATCCCGATGTGAAGGATTTGTTCGCGTTTCGCTTCGAGGATTTCACCCTGAGCGGCTACGACCCGCACCCCGCCATCAAGGCACCTATCGCGGTATGAAAGCGGCGGTCTGAGGCAAGCCAGCGTGAAACTGTCGCTCATCGTCGCCATGGCGAAAAACCGCGCCATCGGGCTCAACAATAAGATGCCCTGGCATCTGCCGGCCGACTTCGCCTGGTTCAAGCAACAGACCCTGGGCCACCCGGTCATCATGGGCCGCAAAACCTTTGAATCCATAGGCCGTCCCCTGCCGGGGCGGCGCAATATCGTCGTCTCGCGTAACGCCGGTTTTACCGCCGAGGGGGTGGAGGTGAGCCATTCGCTGGAGGCTGCCTTGCAGGCGGTGGCGGAGGCCGAGCCGTTCGTGATCGGCGGCGCCACCCTGTACACCGAGGCCCTGCCCCAGGCGTCCCGCCTGATCGTTACCGAGGTGGACGCGAACCCGGCAGCGGATACTTTTTTCCCGGCCTGGAAGGCGGATGAATGGCGCGAGGTATCGCGGCAGCATCGCGAGGCCGACGAGAAGAATGTGTACGCGATGAATTTCGTGGTCTGGGAGCGAAGCGCAAACCCCTGGACCCCGACACCCTAGGGTAGCGCCACGCCCAGCTGTTTCAGATAAGTAGCGATGGACGGTGGAATCGGCCCGCGCTCGGCGGCGCGGTCGGCCCAAGAACGCGCCTCGTCGAGCTTGCCGATAGCTGCCAGTGACACCGCCGCACCCAGCATCCAGCGCGGCTCGCCAGCCTTGAGGCGCAGGGCCGCCCGGTAGGAATCGGCTGCCTCGGCGTGCTGCCCCAGTCTTTGCTGCGCATTGCCGCGCAGCGCCCAGGCCTCGGCGTCGTCGATAAAACGGCTCTCGTACTGCTGCAGCACAACCAGGGCCGCCTGCGGATTATTGTCCGCCACCTGAAAGCGGGCCAATTCGCGGGCCAGCGGCTGCACCGGCGCGCTATCGTGCTGGCTTTCCGCCGCAGCCAATGCCTGCCGCAGGGTTTCGGCGGCGGCGGCGTGGGCGCCATCGTTCCAGAGGCCGCGCGCGGCCCGCACCGTCTCTTCCCCGGCGATATGCCGGATGGCGATGGACGGGGGGTTGGTATCGGCACCGGCCGGCGCAGAGGAGGAAGCGGGTGGCGACGGCGAGGATGTCCCCCGCGCAACAGGAAGCGGCGATGCGGCAGCTGCCGGGGCAGACGCCGCTGCAGAGGGCAACGCCGGCGGCGGCGCCAGCATCAGCGCCGACAAGCGCTTCGACATCCGCAGTGTGTCGGCGCTGGCGGCTCGGTAAGCCTTGTCTTTGATCGGTGCAACCGCTTCCTGGGGCGGCGGGACGGTTGACGGCAGGCCCTGTTCCGGCGCTGCCATGGGGTTGGGCGGCAGCGGCAAGGCGGCCACCGGTGCTGCCGCCACCACCGGCGGCGGGGACGGTTTGATCATCGCTTCCCAGTGGTACAGGATCACCACAACCAGCAACACCGCGATGCCCGCCAGCCACAGCCAGCGGGAGCGGTTACCGCGCCTGCGCCGCGGCGGGATGCGCGCGGGCGGCGGCCCGCCCGCGACCGAGTCCGCACCGGCGCCGACACGGCGGCGGTCTATGTCCTGCAGCATTTTGTTGACCACACTCATGAGGTGCCCACCACCGCCAGCAGTTTTTTGAGCCAGGCGCGCGGCCACCATTCGGGCGAGGCGGCGGCGGTGTCATCGGCCGCCAGTTCGATGTGGCGGCGGCTGATCTCGGCCACACCCTCGCCGTAGGCCAGCATCAGCGCCTTGTTGGCCACCACGTTGATGACCCTGGGAATGCCGCCGCTGCGCGCGGCCAGTTCAGCCAGCGAGGCCGCCGTGAACACCGGCCGGCCGGCGCCCGCCACCTGCATGCGGTAATTCACGTACAGGCCTACGTCTTCTTCGCACAGCGGCTCGATGTAATCGGTAAAGCCGATTCTTTGCATGAGCTGGCGCAGATGCGGCTGGTCGAGCTTGGTGTCCAGTTCGGGTTGCCCGAACAGCACGATTTGCAGGAGCTTGTGCTTCTCGGTTTCCAGATTGGAAAGCAGGCGCAGGCTTTCCACGGTTTCATCGGGGATGCACTGCGCCTCGTCGATAATCAGCACCACCCGGCGTCCGCGGTGGGCGTGATCGGCCAGACAGTTTTTCAATTCCTTGACGATGTGGTGGGCGGTGGCGTTGGCGGGGACTTCGATTTCCAGTTCCTCGCAAACGGCCAACAACATGGCGTGGGCGTCCAGCGAGGGGTTGGGGATGTAGGCGGTGGTGGTGTCTTCTGCCAGCGCCGCCAGCAGGCGCCGGCACAGCAGGGTCTTACCGCAACCGACCTCGGCGACGATCTTGACGAAGCCCTCGCCCGATCGCACCGCCACCAAAAGCGTATTGAGCGCGTTCTGCGCGCCGCGGTGGGCAAAAAAGAACGCCGTGTCCGGGGTTAGCGAAAACGGCGCCTCATTGAGTCCGAAATATTGCAAATACATATTAAAAAGCCGGCGCTAATGCGACCCTTACCTTTGCCCCCCGACGGTAATCACGCGACGGCCGGCGTCGATTTCGTCTACGCGGTCGCGCGAATCGCGCGCGCGCTCGGCCCAGTCCTCGTTGGTGCGGATGATGGTCGGCTTGATCAGCACCACGACTTCGCGCTTGCTGGAAGTCTTTTGCTGGTTGCCGAGCAGGTTCGACACCAGCGGTACATTGGTAGACCCGGGCAGTCCCGACTTGGTCCCTTGCGACACCAGTTGCATAAGGCCGCCGATGGCAACGATATTACCGTCGTTGACGCGCACGATGGTGTCGGTTTCGTTGGTGGCGCTGGACGGCAGCGGCAGGCGGTAGGTGCCGATGGTGCCCAGGTCGACCTGCTTGGTCACCTCGGTGACGGTGGTGATGCTGGGGTGCACGTGCAGCGTGATGGTGTCGCCCTGGTCGATTTGCGGCGTGACGTCGAGGGCGATGCCGGAGAAGAACGAAGTCAGGTTCACCGTCGGCAGGGTGGTGGAGGTGCCGGTTGAAATGGTGCCGGTGGTGATGGTGCCGCCGGTGATACTGGTGACGAAGTAATCGTCGGTGCCCACCTTTAGCACCGCCTGCTGGTTATTGAGTGTAGCCACGCGCGGGCTGGAAAGAATCTGCGTATCGCCCTGCGATTCCAGGAAGCTCAGCACGCCCTGGAAACCCTGGGTGGCGAACACCAGGCCGAACAGGCCGTTGCCGCGCGCGGGGAAGCCGGTGGAGTCCTGCAGAATCGGTGTGCTCGAAGCCGGCAGACCCGGCACCAGGCCGTTCTTGGCCGGGTTGATCAGTGCATTCGGGGTCAGCACCGGCTGGTTGGTCAGCGGGTCCAGGGTGTTGGCGCTGCTATTGGTGCCGACGCCGCCGCGGCCGCGCAGGATCGACCAGTCGATGCCGCTTTGGAAACCGTCGCGTAGCTGCACCTCTACGATTTTCGCCTCCAGCATGACCTGGCGCTCCACCGAGATGCGCATCGCCTTCAGGAAGGCCTCGACCTGGCGCTGCTCGTCGGGCATGGCACGCACCGCGATCACGCCGGACTGCGGGCTCACTACCACGTTGCGGCCGGGGGCGCTGCCCACTACGCCGCGCAGGGACTCGGTAAGTTCAGCCCAGAAATCGGTCTTGGTGGTGGAAGAAACCTTGGCGTTTTCCTGCGGCTGGAATTGCTGGTTGGGCTGCCCGGAATTATTGCCGGTGTTTTGTTGCTGGCCGCTGCTGCTGGTGCCGTTCTGGGTGGGCGCCTGGGTGCCGGAGCTTACCCTCACCTCGCTCTTGCCGTTGCGCTGCACGTTCAGATAATTGACCACGTAAATACGCGTCTGCAGGGTCGGCGGATAGACGGTGATGCGCCGTCCGTCGATCTTGAAATCGTAGCCGTACACGTCGCGAATCGCTTCCAGCGCCTCGCGCACCGTCACGCCGCGCAGGGACACCGACAGGGTGCCGGTGACGTCCGGGTGCATCAGCATGCTGTAGCGGGTGTCGCTGACCATGGCCATGAACACCTCGCGCGCCAAGGCGTTATTGACGATCAAATCGAAACGCGCCTCGGCGGGCGATGCTGGCGAGGCTTCAGGAGCCTGCAGCGCATCGCTGATTTGCGGCGGCACCGCCACCGCCGGCTTGGGCGTGGTCGCTTGCGCAAGCTCGGCGCGTATCGCCTGGGCCGGATCGGTCTTGGTGGCCTGTGTGGTGCAACCCAGCAGGACGGCCGCGCAGACGGCTGCGGCCAGTACGGCGCGGCGGGCAGGTAACGATGGGAGGGTTGGCTTCATTTCTTATGTCCTTTTTTGCCTTTGGCTGCTTCAGCCGCTTCATCAACGGGGTTTGCCGCTGCGTCGCGGGGCGGACGCTTTTCGATACCGGAGTACAACGACAACTTGCGCTTGCCTTCCGCGCCTTGCAACCAGATTTCGGATTCGCCGATGCGCTCGATGCGGGCGCCTTCGATGGTGTCGCCCACGCGGTAGCGACGACCGTTCCAGACCAGGTAGCGCACGCCATCCACGGTCAGCACGTACTGCGGCTGGAAAGCGGGCGCCACCGACACGGGTGCGGCTACCGGGTGTTGCGCAGATGCGTACGCAGCCGGCGGGCGGGTCGGATCGCGCAAGGGCGCCAAGGGGGCGGACGGCGCGGTGGAGGACGACTGCGCGACAGCGCCCATCGCCGTCATGGCCGCCAGAATCAAAAACAGGGCGCGCATCATTGCGCACCTGCCGGCAGCAACATGCGCACCGTCACCTGCGGCGGTACGGTATCGGTGGTGAGGCGCATGGCGCTCCAGCGCACCGAGGGCAGGGATTTTTCCAGATTCTGCAAATACTCCATCACATCGAGATAGTTGCCCGCCAGCGTCACGTCCAGTGCGGGGCGGGCCGGGGGGCTAGGCGCCGCCGCGACCCCCGTCTGCGATGCGGCCGCCGGCGCCAGCAAGGTGGACGGAGCCGGAGTCCTTGCCTCGGCGGTTTCAGGTTTCAGCGAGGTAATCTTGACCAGCGCGACCCGCTCGGTCCTTTTCAATACCCGGTCCAGCAGCACCGGCAAGGCGGACGCATCGACCGGGGAGCTTCCCATATTCGAGATTTCCAGATCCAACTCGTTGATCTGTGCCTGCAGATTGCTCAGGTCGGAACTGATCGCCACGACCCGTTCGCGGTCACGCTTTTTCAGATCGGTCAGCAACTGATCGCGGCGCGACTCGCTGTCCTCGGACTGCTGGTCGATGTTTTGCGAAAGTATTTTCTGCTGCTGGGTCAGCGGCGTGACGAACAGATAATCGGTGAGCACCGCAAAAATGGCGATCACGCCGGCGAACAGCAGCACCCGCTCGCGCAGGGACAGCGCATCGACGCGGGCCATCAGCCGGTTCCAGAGCGGCTTCATGGCGCGCGGGCTCCATCGTCGGCAAACGGCAGCGCGAGCTGCGCGGTGATGCTGAAGGAATACACGCTCAGGCGGCCACGGGGTGCCGCCGGCGCCGAGCCGTCTGCGGATGCCCCGGTGGAAAACTCTGCGTTTTCCAGCTTGACGGCGGAAATCGGCTTGGCGGCAAAGTACTTGTTGTCACCCAGGCGGTTCATCCAATCCGCCAGCGCCACCGGGTTGATGGTGCGGCCGGAAATCTCCAGGTGGTCGCCGCGCGCGGTTAACGCCGTGATCCATACGTCGCCGGGGATGGATGCGGCCAACAGGCGCAGCGTCTGGCTGGGACCGCCGCCCTCCGCGGCCATGCCGCGTTTGAGGGCGTCGCGCTGGGCGCGGCGCTGCTCCAGCGTGCTTTGTTTGGCGTGCACCGCCATTTCCAGGGCGGAAATCTGTTGCAGGGTCGGCACGTCGGCGCTGGAGCCGGCCTCGGCGGCGCGGCGCGCCTTTTGGTCTTCCAGTTGCTTGCTGACGCTTTCTTTTTCGAAGTACGCCCACCACGCCACCGCAATCATGGCGACCACGGCGATGCTGATCCAGACGGTAACCGAGCGGGCACTGAAGCTCTTCTTGGCCGGCATCAGGCCGGGGTTGAAGAGATTGATGTGCCCTACCGGCGCACGCATGGTGGCACTCATGGCGCCGACGGGCGCAGCAAGGCGCCAAGCAGGGGCAGGTAAGCCACGTCCAGCCAGGGAGCCGTGGACTCCTGGCTGTTCAGGCGGAAAACATTGGCCAGCGACAGGGGTGTAACGTCGATATCGAGTTCGCCCTTCAGGCGTTCCGCCAGGGCATCGCTACGGCCCCCTGCCAGCACCGACAGGCCGCCGACCGTCTGCCGGGGATGATTGTCCTCCCACAGGTCCAGACTGCGATGCAGCTGCATCAGCGATCGGGACACGGTCTCCGCTTCGGGACTTTCCGACATCAGCGCCGAATGCACCTCGCCGCGCGCCAGCAGCATATCGAGATCGAATTCAAAGCGGCGGAAAAACTGCAGCTCGCCATCGATGGCGATGGTCATCAGGGCGCGTCCCGCCGACACCGATAGCGCGCCCTCCACCTTGCGTTCAGCGGGGCCGGCGGCGGTCGCGTTCAGCAGGTTGCGCTGGGCGGTCTCGGGGATGTCGATGATGGACAGCGGCAGGCCCAGCGCCTCGCAGGTCTTCATATGTTCACGCACCACATCGTTTTGCGAGGCGACAACGATAACGTTCTGGGCGCCGCCGAAGCTGTCCTCGTCCTGGCGCATGGTCAGCACGTCGAGCGTGAAATTGTGCGGCGAACCGTCGAAAAACTCCATGGCGCGCCAGCGTACGGCGCTGCGCAGTTCCTCTGCCGGCACCTTGGGCGCTTCGATTTGCATGATCTGGTAATCGCGCGCGTCGAGCACGACGATGACGCGCTTGGCAGGTGGCAACTGTGCCTTGATGCGTTTCATGAATGCCTCGCGGCCGCTGGCGCCGCGCAACTCGGTACCCCAGGCGCTGACGGTGGCATTGCGTTCGCCGGTATCAGTGGCGTACACATAGCGCATCGCCTGGTCGGTCAGGGTAAGCGCGAGCGTGCCGTCTTGCGCCCGTGCGCGCCAGGGCCAACGAAAACCGGACGGTAGTCCCGCCATTACCCATGCCCCCCGATCAGAACGATATAGCCGGAATCGCTTCCGGTCATGGCTGCTGGGAAGGTATTGTACCCACTATCGAGACGGTTTCCGCACTTTGTAGAGTGGACGAAGGGGGAAGCAAAGGGGGCAGCCAGGGGAGCAGCAAAGGGGGGAATAAGAGGGAAAGCGCGCGGCATGATGCAAGCGTTTGCAAAGGACGTCAGCATGAGGCCGCACTCGTGCAGCGGCTCACCGTCATCACCAGTTGGCGCTCAACGTATAGCGCGCTGGTGGCGCCTGCGTTGGGGCAGGCCGAGCCGTTGGGAATATTGCAGGCGTTGGCGGTAATGCGATAAACATTAAAGGTATTGGCGCCATCGACGGCTGCGGTGCTGGTGCAGCTCACGGTGGATGTAAAGCCGCTCAGTTGCCCTGGCAGGGCGATATTGGTATTGGCGAAGCAGGTGCTAGACACGCGCAGCACCTGGAAGGCGCCCCACTCCAACCCGGCGCGGGCCGACTGGTAGGCGCGCGCCGCCTGCAGATCCAGGGTGGAACTGCGCTGCTGCAGGCTGACCACCACCGTGATCGCCGTCGCCAGCAGGGCCAGCACGACGACGATGAACACGGCCGACACCAGCGAGAAGCCGCCGCTGCGGGAGCGCATGAAAATCATCGCAGGAATGGTTCGCAGCGCCGGCATCAGAAATTTTCCCGCTGATAGACAAAATTGCTGGCGCCCCGGTAGACGCCGAAGGTGATGCGCGCGCTGGGGTCCTTGGTATAGGCGGCTCCGCACCAGTTGCTTTGCAGGTACGGGAGGTTGGCCGTGGTCGCCGTGGTAACCGGAACGGTGGTCGGCGGCACCGGCGCCCAGGGCTGCAAACAGGAGGTGTCGCTCACCGTATTAAGGGCGATGGCGAGATCGTAGGTGCCGGTGTGCGGGCTGACGGGTTTTTGCAGGATCATGGTGGCGGCCCCCTGGCTGAACTTCAGCGGCGTGGCGGCGGTCGGCGCCAGCGAGACGGCGTCGGTGGAAATCATGGATTTGCGGAAATTGCCGAAATTAAGCGCGCCTATGGGAATCTGCGAACAACCGTCGTCGGTATTGGTGGTATAGCCGGACCCATTGTAGTACTGCACGGTCAGCGGCAGATTCAGATTGCGGTACTGCGAACCGGCGCTATTGGGGATGCGCAGGCGCCCCAGGTAGAGCGGCGAAACCGCGCCGCCCACCGCCACCGCCGTCGCCGGCGACAGGGTGACGCCGTCGCTGTCCACGGGTAGCGCGGTGATGGTCACCGAGGTGGGCCCGGTCAGCGCCGTGGGCCGGCTGACCTGATGCATGGCCGCCACGGTCGCGCCGCCCGGCGAGGACGAACCGCCCACCGTACCCCAGGAGCCGGCCGGTGCGGTCGCGCTTGCGCTGAGCGCAGAACCCGCCGGCAGCGCGGCCAGGGTGCCGAAGGCGTAGTTGCTCCAGGTATTGAGGCCGAACTTTGCGAAGCTGCCGGCGTAGTTTTGCGTGGTCACGGTGCCGGCCACATTTTTTGCCATCAGCACAAAAGTGGTTTTAAAACCGTCTTGGGAAAAGTAGGTAAACGGGTTCACGCCCGCCGGCGCCGCCGGTACGCAGGCGTGGGTGACGGAGGTGGGTGTGATGGTGAACTGCCCCGGCGTAAATCGGCCCACGTTGCCGCTGGTGGTGCCGGTTACATTGCCCTGCGTGCCGCCCAGGTAGGTGTTGAGGTTCAGGTAATTGCTGGTGCTGGGCGTCAGGGTGATGATGCCGACCTCGTCCCAACTGAAAGTCGTTCCGGTTCCACTGCCGCCGGAGAAAGTGCCGAAGGCACTGGCATTGTTCAGGGCGGGGATATTGCTGAGCCCCAGGCCGCCGACCAGAGCAGCGGTCAGGGTCACCGTGGTCGGGCTCGCCTCCAGGCCGAAATTGGGGGTGGCCCCCCCGGAGGCGTTATTGGCCGTGACGGTGGCCGTAAAGGCGGCGCCCGCCTTGATGAAGGCGGTTCCGGATGCATTGGCGGCCGCAGGATTGGCGAAGGACGTCGCGGTGGTTTTGATATTGGACAGGGTGAAACCGAAGGGCCGGGTGATGATGCCCTGCAGCGGCGTGTTGCCGATGCCGGAGGTACCGGTCAGCGTGGTGGGTGCAATGGTCTTGCTGGCGTACAGGGTGGTGCGGCCCACGTCGGCGAAATTCATGGTGAAGGGCGCGTTGCCGCTGGCATCGAACACCAGCGGCACCGAGGTATAGGACAGCGAGGCGCCGTTGTTATTGCGCTGGATAACGGTGGCAGCACTGCCGGTGATGGTCATCAGATTGGCGCCGCTGCAAACGCTGGGGTCGTTGCATTCGTAAGCGAGATTCACGGTACTGGCGCCGGTCAGCGCCGTGGTGCAGGCCGAAGAGGACGTGCTGGCGGCCTGCACCGCGCGCAGATAGTAGGTGACGGAGGTGGTGCCGGCGATCTGCGGTGAGGGAATCGGTGTCGTGCCGTTGGCGGCGGTGGCGAAGATGAAGCCGGACTGGGTAAAGGTGAGATTGGCGTCGCAGGTGGTGCCGACGGTGTAATCCTGGGAGACGCAGCTCGCCGCCGCGCCCGAGCGCTCGGTCACCGCGCCCACGGCGAGATTGATATTGAGGGTCTCGAAGTTGGGGTCCAGCAAGCCGAGGATGATGGTGTTTTCGTTGGCGAAGGTGTAGTTGCCGGTACCGCCGCCGGTGCTATTGACGGGATTGATGGTGGATACGCTGGACCAGGTGCCGTTGCCGGTGCTGGTGGCCATTTGCATGGTGGTGCCGGCCAGGGTGAACAGGGCGTGATTGATGTCGTGCGCTTCCACCGTGACGTTGGCGCCGGTGCCGCCGCAATTGACCACGGTGCCGGCGTGGACGATGTGGAAATGATCCAGCGACGTGCAGGTAGAGCGCGTCAGGGCGGCGTCGGCGCCTTCCTGGGTGGCGTTGATTTCGCTGGCGTAGATATAGACTTCGTCGATGGTGCCGTTGGCGCCGTTGGGCGTGCCGCCGGTGGGGGTGACGCCGCTGGTGCGGTTGTCGCCGATGTAAATGGTGCTGAATGAGGCGACCGATCCGCTGGTGGTCGAGCGAAACGGCGTGCTGGTATTGGTAGTCTGCAGGGCGCCGTTGATCATGATCTGCTGCACCGTCTGGTTGGTGCCGATCTTGACGTTCCAGCTGATACCGACGTGCACCCAGGTATTGGCTGCGGTGGTATAGGCGGTAGAGGTCTGCGCGACGTAGGTGACGCCGGCGCTGTCGGTCAGCACGAATTTAAGCGCGCCCGAGGCCAGCTTCATCAGGTAAAAGGCCTTGGCCGCCGCCGGGCTGGCATCGATCAGCATGGCGTCCGACCCGGCCGCGTTCCAGGCCACGTTGGACTTGTACCAGAAGTCCACCGAGCCGATATTGGCCGGGGTGATCGGTGTGGCCACCGCATCGATGATGGCGTTGGACGTATTGTTGGTAAAGGTGGCGCCCCGGCAAAGTTTGCCCGCCGCTACATTGGCTACGTTGGCGCTGGTTCGCGAGGCGTTTTGCCCGCTGCCGGAAGTGTCCTTGATCTCGCCCGCCGTGCCGGTCCAGGAGCTTTCGTCGAAACGGTACTCGGCGCCCTTGGCGGCCAGCTGGTTGGCGGGATACCAGAGAACGGCAGTGCCGTTGACGGTATCGATAAACTGCTGATTGAAAGCGTACTGGGTGTAATCGCTGGTGCTGAGTTGCACGCCCACCGTGGCGTTGAGGCCGTTGGAGGCCGAGCCGGGGGTATAGCGGTACTCGAAATTGCCGTTGGCGCCCGAAAGGCTTTCCTTCAGCACGATCTGGAAGCTGTAGCGGGTGGCGGAGTTTCCGTACAGCGCCACGTTGACCCAGGAAATCACAAAGCGGCGGCTGGGTGCCGTGCCCAGCAGCTCGTATTGCACCGAGGCGCCGGTAATGCCGCTGGCGGTGCCGGCGACGATGTCGATCCAGTAGGCCTGCATCAGATTCACCGGTACTGTGCTGGCACAGCCGGCGGGAGCAGCCTTGGATGACGCGGCGGTGATCGGCAGGGCCTGCGGCGTGTACTCCTTCCAGAACCCGGAGGTATCGGTGCCGAAAGCGAGGATGCCGTTGGAATAGACGCGTACCCCGGAATAGGCGGTGCCGCCGTAGGTGAACTGGAAACCGCTGGGGAACACGATGTCGGCAAAATCGTCGTCGCCCAGCGGGAAGTTGGTACAGGCCGGGGAGTTGCCGCTGGCATGCCAGCCTACCGTGGTGGCGGTTCCCGAGGGGGTGTCGTAGGTATAGGCGGTGCTGGTATAGGCGTAGGTCACCGCTTCTGCAACGGGCGAGAAGCAGAGCAGTGGCAGCAAGGCCACGAGAAGGCGCACGGAGAAGCGTACAAGCCAATATCGGCGATCAGGGCAGATTGTCGACATGGATGGCGTGATAGAGGGAGACGGTCTCGGCCCCGCCGTCGGGCGGGGTGCGCGAAATCGACAGGGCGACAGTAGCGAGGCCCGCGCGGGCGGCCACCACCGAGGAATCGTAGGTGAAGCGGCAGGAGGTCACATTGGTGGCCAGCACCGAGGCGCTGCCGCCGGGCGTCAGCGACTGCGAGGCCAGAAAGCCGTAATTGGTATAGCGGATCAGGCTGCCGCCGGAGCAGACGTAGCTCACCGGCTGGCTGACCACGTGAAAACGGTAAGGCGGCGCCATGTCCGAAGCGGGCAAGGCCGATGAGGAAACGATGCTGAGATTATTGTAGCTGCCGGCGCCGCTGGCGATGGCACGGCGGTTGTTGCCCACGTACGCGTCCGAATCGACAATGCCTGCGCCCAGGTTATAGACGACGATGCTCTGGCCGGCGGCCACGGTCACCGCCGGTCCCAGCACATCGAACGAGTTATCGACCGCAGTAAAGTCCAGGCGGTCGCTGCCCTCGCTGCGATAGCGCCCGCCGTCAGTGGTAGGAATGAATTCCAGCGCGGAATTGGTGGCGTCGACGCGCACGCTATTGGGCAGGGCCTGATGTACTTCGCGGCCGATCAGCGTGACGGCGTTGGCGGCCACATCGGTCAGTTCGGCGCGCACGGTGCTGCTGTAATAGCCCTGCACGGGCTTGACGATAAAAATGCCGACGATGCCGAACAGGATGCCGGTGATGACGATCACCACGATCGCCTCGACCAGCGAAAAACCGCGCTGGCGCCCGCACCGATTTCCGGAAAAATCAGGGTGCAGCATTGGGCGCATACCTCGTGCGATAACCGTCCAGCACCTGCGTCACCCCGCCCGGGCCGTTGACGGTGACGCGGATCAGCAGGGCGTCGCCGCTGGCGCCTATCGAACCCAGGGCAGCCGCCGTAACCGAGACGCTGGCCGAATACCCGCTCAGGCCGGCGATGGGGGAATTGGTGATGTCGACGATGGGCGACATCGAATAACCGTTGTAATCCATCACATTGTCGAACTGCGGCGAGGCGAAGCGGCCTTCGCCGCCGGTCGGCACGGTCTCGAGGTTCTGCCAGCAGGCAGCCGGATTGGTCGCGGTAAGATCGAGCGTCGCGCTGGTGGCGTTATCCACATTGGGGTCGTCGGGATCGCAGTAGGTGAAGGCCTGCAGGGACACTTCCTCCATCAGGGCCTGCGCGATCGACAGGGCTTGCTTACGCACCTGCGGGTCGGCGCTGGCGGCGACCGCCTGGTTGACGCCCAGCAGCACGCCGGCCAAGCCCACGCCGACGATGACGATGAACATTACCAGTTCAATCAGCGTAAACCCGCGCTGCCGTGGCAGGATGCGCGTGCCGTTCATGTACGACGCACGAAGCCGGTAGTCGCTTCGATGGTGAAATTCTGGGTAAAGCCGCTGCCGAAGACGGTGACCTGAAAGGCCGCCCCGCTGGAAGTCGAACTGGTGCCGGAATTGGCAGCGTTAAAGGTCACGGTGGAACCGGCGCCGTTGGAAATGCAGGGCGAATATCCACTGGGACAGCCCAGCGCATAAGGCGCGCCGGTGGAAGGGTCGTTGACCGGCAGACTGATCGAGCCGCCGGACGCGTAAGCAATGCTGACCCCGGTGTTGCCAAAAGTCACCGTCACGGGACGGCGCTGCGCCAGCGCCAGACGGTTGGCGAAGGCGGTTGCACTTTGAATCTTGTCGCAATAGCTGCTGAGCTGGAAAGTCGCGACATCCACGGTTTTCGGCAGGGCGAATACCGCCAGCGCCGATACGATAATCAGCACCATGACCAACTCGACCAAAGTGAAGCCGCGAAGCCGGTCTCTGGTCAGGAGCAAACGGGCTTCGCGGAAGGTCATGCCGGCCTTGACTACATTAACTCAGGGAATACCGACAGCCGTAAAGTTGGCCGTCACCGCAGTGCCGCCGGTCGGCGTGAAGGTCAACACGCAGGTGGCGTTGGCCTGGGCGGCGATGGCCTGCGCGGTGATCGCATAGGTACCGGCCGTGGTCGGCAGGCCGCCTTGCAGGGCATTGGCGACGTTGGCGCAGTCGGCAACCGCCACACCCTTGGTGGAATTGGCGGTACGCGCGGCGTAGTTGACGGCGGCAGCGGATGCCAGGGAGCCCGCCACGCCGTTGACCGCAGCCTGCGACGCTTCTGTTTTCAGATCGATGTACTTGGGGATGGCGATTACGGCGAGGATGCCGAGGATCACGATCACCATGACCAGTTCGATCAGGGTAAAGCCGGATTGAGAATTTTTCATTGCAGCTCCTGAGTAAGTGTTCGAATCCCCCGCCCGCAACCCGCGCACCGGAAGCCGGTACGGAAGTTGCGGGGGGCCCTGCCAAAAAAGATCAGGTTATGCCGATCGCCGTAAACGTGGCCGTCACCGCGGTACCGCCGGTGGGCGTAAACGTGAGCGTGCACGTTACCGAGGTATTGACGGCGACGGCAGCGGCGGTGATGGCGTAAGCGCCGCCGGTGGTCGGCAGTGCGCCGCCCTGCAGCGACGTGGCGACGTCGGTGCAGTTGGCCACCGCGTTGCCCTTGGCGGAATTGGCGGTACGCGCCGCGTAGTTCACAGCCGCGGCTGAGCTGAGCGCTCCGGCCACACCGTTCACTGCGGCCTGCGAGGCCTCCGTTTTCAGATCGATGTACTTGGGAATCGCCACCACGGCCAAGATGCCGAGGATCACGATCACCATGACCAACTCGATCAGGGTAAAGCCAGATTGGGATTTATTCATTGCGCCTCCTGTTGGGTTACAAATTCCCTTGCCGGGAAAAACTTGTGCTGCGCGTTAGCATCCTACTCCAACGCCGGGCAACTGTTGCAATTTTGCCTAGCGTAGCCCACGTGGTCACGGTAATAAAACACAATTACTCGGAACTTACAAAAGTTGACCACATCGTGTCTCTTTGTGAATTGCGGGCCGTATCTGCTCCCGCCTTTAACCGCTCTTGCCCTTTAACCGCCCTTGCCTTTAGCCGCCCTTGCTCTTAACCGCCCTTACCCAAAGCCGCCTGACCCAGCGACCACATGGGCATGAACACGCCCAGGGCTAGCACCAGCACCAGCAAGGCCATGATAGACAGCAGCAGGGGCTCGATCTTGGCTGACAGGCCGCGAATGGCGTAGGCGGTCTCGCGCTCGTACATGCCGGCGATTTCCGCCAGCAGGGAGTCGATTTCACCGGTCTCCTCACCGACTGCGATCATTTGCAGCACCACCGGGGTAAATACACCGGACTGCGCCGCGCAGCGGTAGAGGCTATCGCCGCGCTCGATGCCTTCGCGCATATTTTCGATATGGCGGGCGATATAAGCGTTGTCCACGGTCTTGGAAACGATGGTCAGCGCCTGCAAAACGGGAATACCGGACTTGGAGGCCAGCGAGAAACTGCGCGCGAAACGCGCCAGCGTAGCCTTGAGGACGATGTCGCCGATGATGGGCAGCTGCAGCTTGACCCGGTCCCAGGCGTAGCGGCCGGCAGACGTGGCAACGTAAGCGCGTATCGCCCAGACCCCACCCACTGTGCCGGCCAGCAGGAACGGCCACCACTTCACCGTCCAGGCGGAAAAGGCAATCAAAAACCGCGTCATGAACGGAAGCTTGGCGTTGAAACCCGCGAACACGCCGGCGAATACCGGAATGACGAAGATGTTGAGGATGATCAGCGCCACCGACACGGCCACCATCACTGTCAGCGGATAGCGTAGCGCGGCGCGGATCTGGGCCTGCACATCTTTTTCGAATTCCAGATGCTCGAACAGGCGGCTGAACACCTCGCCCAGGCGGCCGCTGACCTCGCCCACCCGCACCATCGCCAGATAAAAAGCAGAAAACACCTTGGGATGGCGCGCCAGCGCCACCGATAATTCACGGCCCTGGTCCAGGCTCGCCCGCACATCGGCCAGCATATGGGCGAAACTCGCATTGCCGGTCGATTCCTGCAGGCCGGCGAAGGCGCGCAGAATCGGCACATTGGAGCGCTGCAGGGTATACATTTGCCGCGAAAACAGGATCACGTCGTCGCCGGTGATGGCCGGCGCCTGCATGCGGTCCAGCCAGCTTTCGCCGCTCCTGCGGTCATCCCGGACGGCGCGTTCGGTGACATCGGTGGCGGCGATGCCCAACGCAGCCAACTGCTGCACCGCCTGCGCGGTGGTGTCGGCGTCGACCACCCCGCTCACCTCTTCCTGCTGGTTGTTGCGCCCCACGTACTGGAAAGACGCCACGATCAGTCCTCGGTGGTGTTGGAGACGCGCATCGCCTCGGCCACCGAGGCGCGCCCGGAGCGCACCAGCACCAGGGCGTGGTCGGAGATGGTCCTGCCGCGCATGCGCTCGCCGGCCGTGGCCATGAACAGCGCCGGTTCGCTATGCACGGTGGCTTCGACCAGCTCGTTGTCCATGACGAACATTTCATAAATGCCGGTGCGGTCGCGGTAGCCGGTATGGTTGCAGTGCGCGCAGCCCCTGCCCTGGTAAACATCCAGGCCGGCCTTGAGTTCGCCGCCGATCTGGGTCAGCCAGGCGCGCTCCTGCGGGCTCATCTGGTGAGGCTCGTTGCAGCTTTCGCAATTCAGGCGCAGCAGGCGCTGCGCCACTACGGCACGCAACGAGGTCGCCACCATATAACTGGGCGCACCCATGTCGAGCAGCCGGAACAGAGCGCTGGGCGCGTCGCGGGTATGCAGGGTGGACAGCACCATATGGCCGGTCAGGGCGGCGCGCAGGCCGATTTCCACGGTCTCGAGATCGCGCATTTCGCCGACCAGTACGATGTCCGGGTCCTGCCGCAGGGTGGCCCGCAGCACGCGCGCAAAGGTCAATTCGATTTTCTCGTTGGTCTGCACCTGGACGATGCCGGGCAGGCGATATTCGACCGGGTCTTCCACCGTAATGACTTTTTGCGCGGCGATATCGATCTCGGCCAGTGCGGCATAGAGCGTCGTGGTTTTGCCGGCGCCGGTAGGCCCGGTCACCAGCAGCATGCCGGAGCCGGAGGCCAGCAGGGCGCGCAGCTGGGCCACCATTTCCACCGGCATGCCAATGGTATCCAGGCCGCGCACCGTACCCGAGATATCCAGGAGCCGCAGCACCACCGATTCGCCGTGCTGTCCCGGCAGGGTGGAGATGCGCACATCGATATCGCGGCCCTTGACCTTGATGGAAAAGCGTCCGTCCTGCGGTAGCCGGCGCTCGGAAATATCCAGGCCCGCCATCAGTTTCAGGCGCTGGGTCAGCGCGCCGGCGATGCGCGAGTCGGCCTCGGCCTGCGACATCAGCTGGCCGTCGATGCGAAAACGGATTTGCAGCGCCCGTTCCTGCGGCTCTACGTGTATGTCCGAGGCGCGCACCTGCACGGCGTCTTCGAATATCGATTGCAAGAGCCGCACCACCGGCGCGTCTTCAAGACTTTCACCATCGAGGACCCGGCCAAAATCGCCGGTCTCGGCCAGGTCGCGCTCCAGGGCACGGGCGTGGTCGCTGATTTCCTCGGTGCGGCGATACAGCCGGTCCAGTGCCGAGCTGACCTGGCTATCGACGCATACCGCCAGCGTCAACGGCCGCTTGAGAATGCGCTCCAGATCGTCCTGGGCCTTGAGGTCGCTGGGGTCGGCCATGCCCACCAGCATGCCCTGCGGCTGTTCCTCCAGCACCAGTGCGCGGCAGCGACGCGCCGCCGTTTCCGGCAAGAGCTTCACCAGGTCGGCGCTAAACAGGTATTGATTCAGATTGACCACCGGCAGATTCATCTGCGCGGCCAGGACCTGCGCCAACTGGCCCTCTTCCACGGCACCGTTTTGCACCAGGATCTGGCCCAGGCGCTTGCCGCTGGCCTGGCTTTCGGCGGTGGCCTCGGTCAGCGTCTCGCGGCTGATGAGCGCTTCTTCGACCAGCAATTCGCCGAGGCGCAGTTTTGTCGAGCTGGCCTTGCGGCTGGAGGTGTTGCTGGTGGGGAGCGTCGCCATTATTGGAGGATGCTGGTCGCCTGTGGTGTCTCAACGAGCGTTATCTTGCCCGACCCACGCCCCGCTGTCACTATTTGGTCACGCTTTGTTACCGGTGGCAGTGGCCAGCTGTTCCTGCAGTTCCAGCATTTTCTCTTCCGCGCGGCGGCGCTCGGTTTCGTCTTCGATGATCCAGATGGTGCCGCCGCTGGTGGGATTGCTGGCGTCGACCGGGCGCGCCTGGATGCGGCACCAGAACAGCGCGCCGTCGCGGCGCTTCATTTGCCGCTCGATGGTGATGGGCTTGCCGGCCGCCAATTGCGGGCCAACTTCGCGGCCGAAGGCCTCGTACTCTTCCTGCGAGCCCCATACCACGCTGCCCGGCTGACCGACCATGCCGCCCGGCGGCCAGTCGTACATTTGCTCGAACACGCGGTTGGCGTGCTGGATGACGCGATCGCGCGTGAAAGCGATGCCCACCGAGGCGTTACTCATGATCGCCTCGTATTTCAACAAGGCCTGATGCTCCACCGACGCCACCCAGGTCGAGGCCGGCGCCGGTAGCGGAGCTGCGCTTTTTACGCCGCTAACCACATCCTGGCCGATTTCGTAGCGATCGCGCCCGCCCTGCTTGGCTCGGTACAGGGCTTCGTCCGCGCGCTTGATAAGCACTTCTAGGGTATCGGCGGGCGATTCGGCCGCCGCCGCGCCCAGGCTGAAGGTGATGCGGCGGCTCAGCGGCAGGCCTTCCACGTGGATATGGCTGGCAGCGTGGCGCAAGCGCTCGAACAGGCCCGCCACCTGCTCGATGGTGGCGCCCGGCATCACCAGCAAAAACTCCTCGCCGCCGAAACGGCCGATGCGGTCGTTGCTGCGCAATTGCTGCTGGCAGGCGCGGGCGAAGGCGATCAGCACGGCGTCGCCGCGGTCATGGCCGAAGTCGTCGTTGATGGCCTTGAAGTGATCGATGTCGATCAGCGCGATGCAAATCCCCACGTCCGAATCGCGGCGGCCGCGAAACTGCAAATGGCCGTATTCCAGGATGGCGCGGCGATTGGGCAGCTCCGTCAAATCATCTTTCATGGCTAGGTTGGCCAGGCGCCGGCTACGGCGCGAGCTGCGCAACAGGATGTAGGCCAGGCCCGCCACCAGCAGGAAACAAAGGATCAGCGCCAGCACCAGCGCCAGGCGGCGCGCCTCCGATTCGCGCGCCCGGGCGCGCAATAGATTGTTCTCGCCTTCCTTTTGCCTGAGGTCGAAGCGGGTTTCCAGTTCGGCGGTGCGCTCGGCGTTGGCGGCCTCTACGCGCGCGCGCTCGGCCTCGCGCAGGGCGGAGGCCTGGCGATAGGCTTTTTCGTAGTCGCCCAGTAGGGAATAGACCTCGGCCGAGGCGTCCAGGTAGGACACGGTGGCATTGGGTGTTTTCAGCTTCTCGTTAAGTGCGCCGGCCAGCTTCAGCGTATCCAGGCTTTCCCGGCGGTTGCCCTGCGCGGCAAAGGTTCGCGCCCGCGACATTTGCGCGTTGAGTTGCATATTGAGATTGGCGATTTTCTCGAACTCGGGCAGGGCCAGGCCGAAGTACTTCAGCGCATCGTCGTAACGTTTTTCCTCGCGCGCCAGTTGCCCCAGCCGGTAGCGCAGGTAGGCCACCGACACCGGCTCGCCCAGATCGGTGGCGATGACCAGGCTTTTCTCGATGTATTCGCGCGCCCGTGCGTACTCCTTGAGCGTGTAATAGGCCACGCCCAGGTTGTGATACAGCGTACTGGTGTCGAAGCGGCTTTTTTCCGGGCTGATCAACGCCAGCGCCTGCAGGTACAACTCGACCGCCTTGCGATTGATCTGCGGGTCCTTGGGGTCGCCCCGGTCCACGCCGGCCATTTGCGATAGCACTGCCACCTTCCACAGGGTGTCGCCGTTGGCTTCAAAGTGGGTATAAGCCTCCTGCAACAGCGTCAGCGCCTCGGAACCACGGCCCAGGCCGACGTAGAGACCCGCCTTGCCCGCCATCAGGCGCGCGCGGCTGCCCTGCAGGTTTTTCTGTTCGGCGTAGGCGAGCGCGTCGTCGTAACGGGTGATGGCGTCGGTGTAGCGGCCCTCGCTATTGGCCACGTAAGCCAGCGCACCCAGGAATTCACATTCCGCCACCGGGTTTTCCAGGTCGCGCGCCAGCGGCAGGCCGCGCTGCGCGGCATCACGCATGGCCGCCACTTCCTCGACCTGCTCGTTGGCCATGGCCAGCTGCCGCAGCGCCTTCAGTTGCAGATTCTTGTCGCCGTTGGTGCGCCCGGTCTTTTCCCATTCCTGGGCTTCCAGGATGGCGGCGCGCGGGTGGTCGGAGACGGCGGCCTCCATGGTGCGCAGTTCCGGGTCCACCATCGCTGCGGTAGCGACAGCCGACAGGCCGGCCAAGGCCAGCCCCAGGGCGGCTGCGATCGCGCCCCGCCAAGTTCGCCGGCAGGAGACCCCAATCATTTGCAAAATGGACTACCCGTGCACATCAGCCTGCCTCCCTTGCTGCTTATTTCGTGCAGGTCTATGCCCGCATCGCCCCCAGCGCCGCCCCCGCCGTTCCCTTGCACAGCGGCAACGCATTGATCACTCCGCTTCATGCTACCCGAATATGCTTGGTTTTCCGTACGGGATTCCCCTAGCGGGCCGGGAATCTTTATTTCTGAGTGACGGATCGCACAGCTATCGGCATATTGCAGAGTTCTATATGCCCCGCCGGCACCTTGAAAAAGTCGCCGCCGCGGTTGCGCAGGGACTCGATCATTTTCGTGAACAGCGGCGTGTCGGTGCGGATCACTTCCAGCGCAGTACGTTCTGCGCGCGGCACATCGGCGGCGACGCGAATGGCGCGGATCGGCACGTTCTGTTCGGGTTTTTCGTAAAACCCGAGTCGGCCGGTGCCGCGCGGCAGCGAAGACAGCAAAGACATGCCGTCCACGACCCTACCGACCACGGTGAGATTACGGTCCAGGTGGCGCGGTGCGTGTCCGTTGACCACGTACAAGCTGGTGCCGCCGCCGCTGTCGGCATCGTTGCCGCGCGCCACCGCCATCGCGCCGTAGCAGTGCGTTAGCCACGTGCGGCCGTCGTCGCCATCGCGTGCAGCGTGAAAACCATTGGCAAATCCCACTTGCCTGGCGTAGCCGTCCGCATCGGGCAGGCGGGTAAAGTTCATGCCCTTGGTGACCGGCACGGTGAATTCCGCCGGCAGGGTCTTCTTGGCGGTCTTGATGACTTTTTGGTCTTCTTTCTTCTCGGCGGGGTCTCCCCACTGTGCCACGTAATTGTCCTGCGAACGGATGATGGCCAGGCCATCGAAATAGCCCTCGCGCACCAGCGCCTTGATGTTGGCCACGTGGTTGGGCGCGAAAGCGGGAGACATTTCGATGATCACGCGGCCCGAGGCCAGTTCCAGGTATAGCGTGTTGTCCTCGTCCAGAGGCCGCCAATCGGCCGCGGTGCTTGCTTTCAACAAATCACTGTACGCAGGACGCGCCGGCTCGGCGGCGGACACTGCAAAGGCAACAGCAAGTACACAGGTTGCAAGACCGGCAGCTATTCGTGTTTTCATGGCAGCGCTTTCCGTCGCAATATCAAATAAATGGATGATGCGCTTCGATTATAAAGTTTGCTGATGCCCATTACGCCAGTCTTCGCTTGCCTGTTGACGCCGGGAGTACGAAAATATGCGCATGGACGTACGCTGTTTCGGAAAGGCAAGGGCTCCTCGTGTTTGATCTGGACCCGGTAATGCTGGCGCGCATGCAGTTCGGCGCGAACATCACCTTTCACATCCTGTTTCCCACCATTTCGATTTCCATGGGCTGGGTGCTGCTGTTTTTCAAGCTGCGCTTCGGTGCCACAGGCGACGCTAAATGGATGGACGCCTACAAGTTCTGGGTAAAGGTGTTCGCGCTGACCTTCGCCTTGGGTGTGGTTTCCGGCGTCACCATGAGCTTTCAGTTCGGCACCAACTGGCCGGGTTATATGGAAACGGTGGGCAATATCGCCGGCCCGTTGCTGGCTTACGAGGTGCTGACCGCATTTTTCCTGGAAGCCACCTTCCTCGCCATCATGCTGTTCGGCATGAACCGCGTTTCCAATCGCATGCACACCATCGCCACGCTATTGGTTGCGGGCGGCACCACGCTCTCGGCGTTCTGGATTCTCGCCCTGAATTCCTGGATGCAAACGCCCGCCGGTTTCGAGATGATCAACGGCAAGGCGCACGTGGTGAGTTGGTTCGCGGTCATTTTCAACCCTTCATTTCCCTACCGCCTCACGCATATGCTGCTGGCCTCGGGCCTGACCGCGTCCTTCCTGGTGGCGGGCGTTTCCGCCTACCGCTGGTGGCGCGGCGACCGCGTGCCGGCGGTGATGGCAGCGCTGAAAACCGGCGTGTACCTTGCAGCAGCGCTGATCCCGCTGCAAATCGTCGCCGGTGATTTTCACGGGCTCAACACCCTGCACCACCAACCCGCCAAGATCGCCGCCATGGAAGGCATCTGGCAGACCGAGCGCGGCGCGCCGGTGCTGCTGTTCGCGCTGCCCGACGCCACCACCCAGAGCAACCGCCTGGCCATCGGCATTCCCAAAGGCGCCAGCCTCATCCTCACCCACGAGGCCGACGGCGAAATCAAGGGCATCAATGAGTTTCCGAATGCCCATCCTCCCGTGTTCCCCTTGTTCTGGGCGTTTCGCATCATGGTCGGCATGGGCATGCTGATGCTGGCGGTATCGTGGCTCACGGCCTGGCAATTGAAGAAAAAGGGCGAGCCGCATCCCTTGGCCGCCAAGGTCCTGATTGCCATGACCTTCGCCGGCTGGGTCGCCACCGTCGCCGGCTGGTACGTGACCGAAATCGGCCGCCAGCCTTATCTGGTCTACGGCGTGCTCAAAACCGCCGATGCCGCTTCCAAGGTACCTACGCAGATGATCGCGGCGACGTTGGTCATGTATCTCGCGCTTTATCTATTGCTGGTGGTGGCTTATATCGCTGTGGTGTTTCACCTCGCCCGCCGCGCCGCTGCGCCGGCACCGACGCCGAGCGTCGCGTAACCGATACCGGGAGATCCATATGGAACATCTCGCAAACAACGGCTGGCTTCCGGTGGTGTTCATGGGCCTGATGGGGCTGGCCATGCTGCTCTACGTGGTGCTGGACGGCTACGACCTGGGCGTGGGTATCCTGCTGCGCCGTGCGGAAGACGCGCAAAAAGACGTAATGATTTCTTCCATCGGCCCCTTCTGGGACGCCAATGAAACCTGGCTGGTGTTGGGGGTCGGCATCCTGCTGGTGGCCTTTCCGATGGCGCACGGCATCATCCTCACCTCGCTCTATATGCCGGTGGCGCTGATGCTGGCGGGCCTGATCCTGCGCGGCGTGGCCTTCGATTTTCGCGTCAAGGTGCAGGACGATCTGAAGCCCGCCTGGAACACAGCCTTTCACATCGGTTCGCTGCTGGCCTCGTTTTCGCAGGGCCTGATGCTGGGCTTTTACATCGTCGGCTTCCAGAACGGCGCGCAACACTGGCTGTTCGCCCTGTTTTGCGGCTTCGCCCTGATCGCCGGCTACGCCCTGCTGGGCGCCACCTGGCTCATCATGAAAACCGAGGGCGCCTTGCAACTGCGCGCGGTAGCCTGGGCACGGGCAAGTTTATGGTTTACCGGCGCCGGCATCGCCGCGGTTTCCATCGTCACGCCCATGGTCAGTCAGCGCATTTTCGACAAATGGTTTTCGCTGCCCAATTTCGTGATGCTGCTGCCGATCCCTGCGGCCACCGCGGTGCTGTTTTTTGTGCTCGACCGTTCGCTGCGCCGCCTGCCGGTGCGTTTAAAGGACGGCAACGAGTACGGTGCCTGGGTGCCGTTCGCCGGCACGGTGGGCATGTTCGTGCTGGCCTTCTACGGGCTTGCCTACAGCCTGTTCCCGTATCTGGTGGTGGACCGCCTCGACATCTGGCAAGCGGCCAGCGCACCCGAATCGCTGATGGTCATCCTGATCGGGGCGCTGATCGTGCTGCCGGCCATCCTCGGTTACACCATTTACGCTTACCGGGTGTTCTGGGGTAAGGCCAAGGAACTGACGTATTACTAAATTCTGCCGCCCCGCTGCACCCAAATATGGCGGGCCTGCCCTCGCGAAGGCGGCGGGGCGGCCACCGCTTAGGGCCGGGGCCCAAGTTTCATTGTGAGAAATTGGGCCCCCGCCTACGCGGGGGCAGGTCTCTTACGCTGTGACGACAAAGCGGCCGTTCATTTCCTCGTGCCCATCGCCGCAAAAGTTATCGCATAAGAAATCGTACTTGCCCGGCTTATCGAACTTGACCGTGACCTTGGTCACCATGCCCGGTACCAGGTCGGCGCGCTTTTTCAGGTCCGGCAGGTTGAAGCCGTGGGTGAAGTCCAGCGCGGTAAACTCCAGCACGTACTCCTGCCCTGCCTTGAGGGCAATTTCGTTGGGCGTGTAGTGAAAGCGCTGCGCGACAATCTTGACGACCTTGGGTTTGGCCGCCGCTGCCGCGCCCACCAGGGGGGCGGCAGCGATGGCGATTGCCGTTGCGCCGGCCGCCTGCATCCAGCGGCGGCGCTCAAGCTGTGTGGTCATGCCTTTACCACCGGAAACTCCTGCACCTTGTAGCTGGCGGTCTTGACATCTGCATCGACCTCGCGGAAGCCCAAGCCCTTGTAAGGTTGCGCGGGGTCCCAGGGCAGCGGCGTGCGCTTGTCCTGGCTGCCGGGCGCGGGCAGCGGGAAGATCAGCGACTTGGCCGAATGATGAGCGATGTGGCCGGTCATCTGGTGATGCTCCTGGTGGATGTGACCGTAAAACACCGTCACGTTCTTGTACGGCATCAAGATTTCCATGGCCTTGTCGCCGTCGCGCGTGGCCCAGTCCCACTTGGGCATGAGATCGAACAGGGGGCGATGCGTGAGCACCACGATGGGCTGATCCTTGGATTGCTTGGCGAGATCGGCCTTGACCCAGGCGAGCTGCGTCTCGCCGATGGCCGCTCCCGGATCGGAGACGTTATCAATCACCACAAAATGCACGCCCTTGTGGTCGAAGGAATAGAAGGTTTCGCCGAAGAATTCCTTGAACGCGGCGCCACGATCCAGCGAGGCGTCGTGCTCGCCGGGCATGAAACGCACCGTTTTCACATTCAGCTTGGAAACGATTTCCTTGAACTGCGCCATGCGCCGGCGGCGCTCCACCGGGTCGTCGGTGGTATGGGTGAGGTCGCCGGTGAACACGACAAAATCGGGTTGCACCTCCAGCGCGTTGACGCTGGCGATGGCTTTCGGCAGGGTCACGGCGGCATCCGGGTTGGGCGCGCCGCTGAAACCCCAGTGGCAGTCGGAAAGCTGCACAAAGTAAAAGTCATCGTTGCCGCCCGCGAAAGCTGGCAGGCCCAAGCCGGAAGCAAACACGGCGCCGCCGCCCATGGCGGACAGTTGCATGAATTTTCTGCGATCCATAATGCGCTCTCCTGAAGAAAGTACCGGGAACCGGAATGGCGCCCGCTAAAAGCCAGTACCAGGGCACCCGGAAAAATATTCCCGGTTACGCCGTTTTTATTTGGTGTCGGCTTTCACGGTGGCAAGTTTCAAATAGGCGATGACATCGCCGCGATCCCTGGCGTCGGGAACGGTGATGCCCATTTTCTGGCCCGGCACCAATTTGGCGGGGTTGGTCAGCCAGCGATTCAGGGTGGCCTCATTCCAGACGAGGCCGGATGCCTGCAACGCCGGGGAATAGGTGTAGCCCTCGGCAAGCCCCGCCTTGCGGCCGAATACCCCCTTATGGGCCGGGCCGACGCCGTTGTAGTCCAGGGAATGGCAGGCTGCGCATATCCTGCTGTAAAGGGCTTTGCCGCGCTCAACATCGCCCGCCGCCGTTTTTGCGTCGGGTTGAGCCCAGGCGCCAGAGGTGATAAATACGAGACCGCAAAGGAACATCTTTTTTTGCACGGGAACTCCGTATACGGTTAGGGTCTTGCAGGCCATACTCCGGCAAGGCCCCGTGTATTCCCGCGCCAGCCCTGTTCCGCAAGGAATGCTCCTAAAATGCAAATCTTGGGAATAAAACCCCACCCGGCCCGGTATAACCGGCAAGAGCCTCCCCTTATACAACTTGAAGACCGACCTGAAGCAGGAATTTGAAACCGCGGTGATGATCCACCTGGACGCGGCCTACAACCTGGCGCACTGGCTGGTGCGGGACGCCAGTGCGGCCGAGGACGTGGTGCAGGAATCGTTTTTGCGCGCGTTTCGTTATTTCCAGGGGTTCCGTGGCAGCGACGCCCGGCCCTGGCTGATGGGCATCGTCCGCAATGCGGCGTTTACGTGGCTGCGCGAGCGCGGCGTGATCGCCCACGCCGAGACTAGCGACCCGGACGGCGAGATGGAGTCAAAGTGGGAAGCGCCGGCACAGGACGAACCGGAGAGCATGCTGATCCGCAAAAGCGAGTCCGCGCAAATCAACGCCGCCATCGCTGCACTGGCGGCGCCGTATCGAGAGGTAATCGTGTTGAGAGTGATAGAAGAATTCAGTTACGAGGAAATTGCCGCCGTGGCCGGCGTGCCGGTGGGCACGGTGATGTCGCGCCTGTCGCGCGCACGCGCCATGCTGCGCCAGACCTTGCTGGCCGACGTCGCGGGGGAGCGCTATGAGCGATGACAACAACCCTTTTGACGCGGCCCTTCGCAGCCAGGCCAAGCGCATGAGCGCCCCAGCCCATTTGCGCGAGCGCATCCACGCCGGCATCGAGGCGCAACTACGCGCCGATGCGGCTCCCGCGCCACGTGCGCGCGCCCTGTCCATACCGCTGCCCTGGTTCAACTTCCGCGCTTTCGGTGGCATAGCAACGGGCTTTGCCATGGGCGCGCTATGCGCGGTGTTCAGCTTTACCGTGTACCTGAACGCCGGCAGCGATGAGCGCCTGGACGAAGAAATGGTCGGCGGCCACGTGCGCTCGCTGTTGACCGGACACGTATCCGACGTGATTTCCACCGACCGCCATACCGTCAAGCCCTGGTTTGCCGGCAAGCTGGATTTCTCTCCGCCGGTCTGGAACGCGCGTCCCGACGAATTCCCCCTGCAGGGCGGGCGCGTGGACTATATTGACCACCACACCGTGGCGGCGCTGGTCTACAAGCGCAAGGACCATTTCATCACGGTGTTTGTCTGGCCGGCGGGCGGGCGCAATGTGTCTGGCGCCGGCGCCGCGCGCAACGGCTTCACCACCCTGCGCTGGGCTGAGGGCGGCATGCAGTTCTGGGCCGTGTCCGATGTGAGCGCTGAAGAGTTGCAGCATTTTCGCAAGCTGAGCGCCGTTCCCGTGGACGACAAAAGCGGTAGCTGAGACGCACATCTAAGCTTCGCTCCGGCCCCCACATCCTGAGGCCGGCGGCAAACCTTTGACGGCGGCGGCCTCGCGCGCGCATCATCGCGCATTGCCTTCCTACACCAGGCCGCCATGACACGCCGCACGGGCAACGCCCTCGCCGTCTTCTGCTTATGCGTCTTCGTTCCCCTGACCTTGCCGGCCGCCGAGCCGGCGCTGGTCGAAGGTTTTTCAATGCCCAAATTGGAAGCCTTGGGTGCGCAACTGAAGCGCGACGCGGACGCGGGCAAGCTGCCCGGCAGCGTGCTGCTGGTCATGCGTAACGGCAAGCTCGTGTACGCCCAGGTCTCGGGCGAACAGAACCCCAAGACCCACGCAGCGATGCAGCGCGACGCCATTTTTCGCCTTTTTTCCATCACCAAGCCGGTGGTTTCAGTGGCAGTGATGAAAATGGTGGAAGAAGGCCGGTTGATGATGAACGATCCGGTGGCGCGGTATTTGCCGGAGTTGCGCGAACTCAAGGTTGGCGTGGAAAAGACCGATGCCGTCGGCACCCCCACTCTGGAGCGCGTTGCGGCGGTACGCCCGGTCACCGTTCAGGATTTGTTGCGCCATACCTCAGGCTTCACTTATTCCTACCCCGGCAGATCGCCCTATCGTGAGGAATACCGCAAGGCCGGCATCGAAAGCCGCGACCAGGACTGCGGCGAGTTCCTGAAAAGACTGGCCGGCGTTCCCCTGGTGGCGCAACCCGCCACCACATGGGAGTACGGCGTCTCCACCGACGTGCTGGGCTGCCTGCTGGAAAAATTATCCGGACAAAACCTGGCGGAGCATTTGCAGCAGCATGTGCTGGCGCCCTTGGGTATGAACGATACCGGCTTCGTTGTTCCCAAGGAAAAACACGAGCGCATCGCCGAAGCGTTTGAAACCGATCCCGATAGTAAGGCGCCCACCAACCTGCCCGACCCGCGCGTGCCGCCGAAGTTTTTGTCCGGCGGCGCGGGCCTCCTTTCAACGGCCGATGACTATATGAAGTTCGCCGAAATGATGCTCAACGGCGGGCAGGGCAAAGAGGCTCGTATTCTCTCGCCCAAAACGGTGGAGTACATGCTGGCCGATCATCTGGTGAGTCTGCGCGCCGCCGCACCGGCGAGCCCGGTGCTGGGGCCGCGCCCCGGCTACAGCTTCGGCCTGGGCTTTGCCGTACGCACCGATCTGGGCGGCGCCGGCAATCCGGGCAGCGTGGGCATGGCCGACTGGACGGGGGCCGGCGGCACCGGTTTCTGGATCGACCCCAAAGAAAAACTCGCGGTAGTCTGGATGACGCAGGCCCCCGCGCGTTTTGCTTACACCCGGCAACTCATACTCAATCGCGTGTATGCAGCGCTGGAAAAACCGGCGGAAAAATAAGATCGCAGGGTATCCGTACCGCCCTTACCAGACCGTCTCGGGCGCAGGGCCGCTGATAGTAGCGGAGAACAGGAACGCGGCGCCCTGAAACACAAAGCCGGGTACGCGAATATCGCACCAGACGGCTCCGTCGTAAGCCCCTGAAGTCGGGGCCATTTGCATTTCGATGTTTACGTCCTGCTGCCCAGCCGTTCGGGTCGATAAGGACCACGGCAGGTAGTTGTCACCCTGCGCATCGACCCGGGTGCTGCTCATGCGGCAACGTATTGCGACCAGGTAACCGCCCTGGTCGTATACAAGCGTAAAGTCGAATCGAAAGTCGGGCGAGGCCTGCCAGGACAGTTCGACGGTTTGGCTCTGTGCCTTAAGCACGGCCGGGGCCTCGCCCGGCACTGACGGCAGGGCAACAGCCCCGTCAGCCGGCGCTTTCATGGCGACGTGCGTCAGCGTAAATACATAGGGCGTGGCGCCGGGCCCCGACCCGCCCCCGGTCAGAACGATGTCGGCAGCCGAGATACCCAGTAGCGACAATTCCGTGTTCACGGTCGAGATGATGGCCGAATTCATCACCTGGCCTTCCTCGACTTGCGCGACCACACCTATCCAGATGGCAGACTTGAATGCGAATGCCGCCATCTGCCTCGGCGATACGGAAGTTTTGGTCGCCAGCAGCTTGCCGCCACGGTATAGATGCGCATTGACGGCGCCCGCCTGCAAATCATTGCGCAGCTGTATTTGTGCGCCAGCCGATGCGGCGCCCGCTTCACCCAGCACCTGTCCGGAACTGGACAGCATGACGCGAAATAACTGGCCGTTCCGCGCACCGGCCGCCGGCAGGAAGTTGCCGAAGCTGTCGCTGGCGGAGATCTGCGTCTCCAACGCATAGTTAAAGGGATGAAAATCCCCTTTGCCCATATTCTGAATCACCTTCCAGGCAACGACCAGCTCTTCGGAATTCGCGGCCTGGTTCTTTTGAAAAATCACCACCTGCGAATTATTGGTGTCGTTGGACTCGTTGATCAGATTCAGCTTGATGTCCATGCCAGGCTCTCCGGGACGATGATCAGGTGAAAAAACCGATGGGGCGATTCTGCAACAGATGATAGCCGCTGTGTAATGATATGAACCATCCGCGGTTTCCGTGCCGCGCAGGCACCCCACTCAAGAATGTCAAACACCCGCCACGCCGCAGCCCTCTTCATCGCACTGCTATTGCCGGCTGCCTGCCAGACAATCTCTACACCGCCACAGGTCGGGCCACGATTGACCCTGCCGACACGCCCTCCCCTGACCTTGCAAATCGATGCCGTCTTTGCGCCATTGCCGACCATGCACTTTCCCATCGAGGCCCTGACCGATGTAGACCGGCATGTGTTTGTGGAAGCCGATGCCTCGCGAACCATTCGCCGCATGGTCATCGTGCAATACGAGACCGTACAGGCCAACTCGCAGTTCAAGTTCCGCTACCCGCCCAAGCCGCCGGCCCTGTTCGGCACGCACACCTACCGCTACGGCGCCTATGTTTATGACGATGCGCGCGCGGCCGCCGGCGCGCCGCTGAAAGAAGCCGCGCTGACGCGCGCCATGCTGTCCGCACGGGGATACCACCTGCCGCGCTTACTGCGTGTCGCGCGCCTGGCACGCGTAGCGGATAGTGAAGGGCAAAGCGAGGTGATCATTTTTTACATGGAAAACGCCGACGCCGATTATCCCGCCGGTCCGCTGCAGGGTGCGGATGAGGATGGCGACCTGGTACTGGCTCCCGCCGATAAGGATGCGATATTCGGCCGGCTTGAAAATGCGCTACAGCCTCTGACCGGATGTTGTCATTGACCGGGTGCGGAGACGTCGTTTTAGCGAGGCGGAAAATCGGGGATACCACTACTCTTTTTGCGTGCTGCTTTGTGAGAAATCGCACACTGATTTTTTCCTACCCACGTGGGTAGGTTCCAGACTCTGCCGACACTGCTAAAATCAGATTATGCGCATCGGTATCAATGTCAAAAATACGATCAGGGTCTGTCAGAACCTGAACGCCCAAGGTCGGCATGAAGAAGCGCTCGAGCTTGCGGAGCAGTGCCTGATCGAAGCGGGAGATGAAGCCGATGGACGCTGGCGTGCGTTTACGGCAATCGGCAATATCAGCCGATCATACGAGAACTTTCCCGCCGCGATAGATGCGCACGCCGAAGCCCTGCACATCGCCGACCGCTGCGAAGATCATGCGCAAGTAGCCATCTCCTGGAATAACCTGGGCGTGGACTTTCTCATGGCATCGGCCTGGGACCTGGCGATCGAATGTTTTTCGCGCGTGACGCTTAGCCCGGTGCTGGTGCGCGCCTGGCCGCCCTACAGCGCCCATGGCAATCTGGCGCTGTGCCATTTGTATCTGGACAATATTCGCGAAGGTGTACTGGAAATTCGCGAGGCCCTGCGCAACGAGACCCCCGAATTGGTCGAGGCCAACCCCCACACACCGGTCACCATGCGCCATACTTTTGTACAACTAGGCCTGCTCAGCAACCGCGTGGCCCGTACCGAGGTCGAGCGGCGCGCCTGGGAAGCCAATGTGTTTGCCACCGCACGTCCGGAACCGCGTTCGGAAATACTGGTCGGCCTGATCGAGGCCAGCCTTGAGGTCGGTTTCAGTGACCGGGATAGCGGCATTAAAAAGATGGAAGCATTACTCGAACGTGCGCGCCATACACCCGAAGTGCGGGCCGACGTATTGTTCTCGCTGGTCCAGGCCGAGCGTCTGGCGGGCCGACCGCAGCGCGCCTTGCATCATTTGCAGGAATGGGGCCGGCATTTGTATCCGGACGGTCCGCGCCGGGCGAAGATGCTGGGCCTGACCTCGTGGATGGAAACCGGCGCCACCCTCAAAGAACAAATGGCCGAATTGTCCTGCGCCATGCGCCCCTCGCTGCCCGAATCGATCCGGCGATTGCTGGAGGCGCAAGCATGACCGTGTTTGACCTCAACGACCACGACCGCCTGCTGCTCACGCTGCTGGCGGAAGGCAAGTCGATCAAACAAATTCATTCCGAATTCCATCAACGATTCGGCAGTGAATTGTCCATCAGCAGCATCAAGTTTGCGCTAAGCCGTTTGTACCGGCGCATCGGCGTGGTCAACAGCAATGCCGCAGTGGCCTGGTACATACAACATACCCGCAAGATCGTCAGTTACGCTGACGATCCGGTATAAGCGGCATCTGACAAAAGACAGTTTGACGAGGACCCGTCCCCACGATTCAATGCAGAGACGGGCCGGTTGCGCACACTAGTTGTTACGGTCCTACGGGTGGCGAGGAGGGATTGGGTGTTTGATTACCCCACTCGTCAGCACCGCCGCCGCCGCCGACTTGGTCAAGCAGGTCGGAAGACAATTCTGTTACGCCTGGTTCACTGCGTTTCTGGTCCGTCATGTTTTTCTCCTGGAAATGAAGGGCGTGCTTAGCCCGGCACCCCGATATGGGGCGCCAGCCACATTATCTGCCTGAGAATTTCGGACGGTGTGGACTTCTGCGGGTTCCCGCGCATTTACCTAGGCCGACCCCGGTAAAAACCCTTTTGTTTTCTCGGTATTGCGCCTAGTCGTTATTCCAGGCGCTGAGGGCGCACGCATCCCATCGGCGAAGCCGATAACGGCTGCCCTTTACAAGCAACCTGAGCAAGCAACTTGAGAATTGCGCCCTGGGGTATCAGGGCTTTTCGGGCGGCGGCGGGGAATCTTTCCAGGTGAACGGAAAAAGCAGCTGCTTGAAAAAACCGTCCGGCACATAGTCGCCCAGCACGCCGTAGCGATCCGGCCATTTGCGGTCGGCCTGCACGGCGGTGCCGAACAGATGGTCCAGGAAAGCAAAGTGGGCCGAGTAATTGCGGTCCAGCGCTTCCTTGTCCTGCGAGTGGTGCCAGTGGTGGAAGTTGGGCGTCACGATCAGATAGGACAGCGGCCCCAGGCGCACACTCACGTTGGCGTGGTTGAACACCGCCTGAAAGCCGACGATGATGATGTAGGTATCGACCACGTGCTTGGAAAAGCCCAGCACGAAAATCGGCGCCAGTACCAGCGTGCGGGTGATGATAAGTTCCAGCGTGTGCTGGCGCGAGCCCGCCAGCCAGTCCATGCTCTTGGCGCTGTGATGCACCGCGTGCAAGCGCCACAGCATCGGCACCTCGTGATAGGCGCGGTGGGTCCAATACTGCATCAGGTCCGCCACCAGCAGGATAAGCAGCAACTCCACGATGAATGGCAGACCGCGAATCCAGGCCTGCAGGCCGTCGTTCACCGCCCAACCCAGGCCGCCGTTGACCAGCTTGTTTACGATCAGCAGGATAAAACCGACGATCAGATGGTTGACCAGGAAGTGATGAAAGTCGGTCTGCCACTCAGCGCGAAACACCGGCTGCGTTTTGTTATGCGGGTACAGCTTTTCGATAAAAATAAAAATCAGCGAGGAGCCGAGCAGATCCAGAATGAACCAGTCCAGCCCGATATAGGTATTGGTATCGGCAAAGTCGGCCACTTGCACACGGTGCCCACCCAGCGCCACCGCCGCGACCACCATGACGAAAGCCGCCACCGCCAGCCAGCGGGCGCGATTGAGCACGATATTGGTCAGCGACAGCCCGCCGGAAATCACCAGCGCGAAAAACAGCACATTGCGCAACACATCCACGTTATAGGCCTTGCGCAATTCGGGCGTGGTGAGCTGCGCCGGGAAATGAAACGCCAGCACGCCGAGCAGGCAGAGTATGCCCAGCGTCAGCGCGATGATGCCGGTGACCATGCCGGCGCCGGTTTTCAGTTCACCGTGGGATTGGGTGAGTTCGTTGAGCTTCTTGACGGCCTCGGGCCGGTGCGGCTTTTGCATGGGCGTCCATCGCGAAATAGTGCGGGAACCCGCAGTTTACCGCGCCGGCTCCCGAGTGCGTGGCCCGGCGCATCACCTGATCACGGTAGGCGCGGGCCGGCTATCGCGGCTATCGCGCCCACCCGGCTACCAGATGGCGCAGCGTCTCTCCGCCGGCACGACCATCTGCGCCCCCGGCTTGCAGGCGAACGCCTCGGCGAATTCCGGCGTATGCGTGAAGGGACCGATCACGCGAAACTTCGGCACCGGATGCGTGTCGCTCTTGACCAGCGCCCGCTGCGCTTCGATGCCCATGGCGGCGCCGGCATTCTGACCCCAGGCGATGAAAAACTGCTGCTCGGGCGTGAAGCCATCGACGGTCGGCACCGGATGCGTCTGCATCGACTTTTTCAGGGCATTGAGTGCAACGCGAGCGCCGCCCAGATCGCCGATAGCCTCGTTCAGGACCAGCTTGCCCTTGTGGTGCACGCCCGGTTCGATGAAGTAACCCTCGTACTGGTCGATCACGCACTGCGCGCGCGTGGCGAATTCCCTGCGGTCGGCATCGGTCCACCACACCACAGGCCGCCCCCTGATGTCGGTCTCGGCGCCGGTGGCGTCGATGGCGTGCGTCAAATCATGCGCAAAGTTGATGCCGAGTGCGCCGTAATTAACCGCGTCGTTCGCCTCCATATTGAAAAAAGGCGGCTGCAGGAAGCCGGCCGGCAGCACGATTTTGTTCAACTGAAGATCGAGATAGGCGCCGGCGCTGGAAGGGTCCAGGGCCCAGAGATCGCGATTGGTGGGCTTGCCGATTTGGCTGCGGTCGTCGGCCACGTTGAATTTCCGGCCGGCGGCCACATTCGCCCAGAAGGTGTCGCGACGAACTTTTACGCCTGAGTAGTCCTTCCATTTGTCGGGATAACCCACTTGTATATTCGTGTCCGCAAGCTTGGCCATCGCCGCTTTGCGGGTCTCCGCCGTCATCCACGGCACCACCGCCACCTGCTCCAACAACGCCGCGCGCAGATTGACGGCGATCTCCGCTACCCTGGCTTTCATCGCGGGGGAGAAGTGGCGCTCAACATATTTTTTGCCCAAGGCCTCGCCGAACAGGGCGTCGGTGGACTCCAGGCAGATTTGCGCGCGCGGTTTCATCGCCGTGGCGCTGCTCAGATACTTGTCGCGAAACTGGTAGGACTCCTCGGCGAACGGCGTGGACAACCAGGGTGAGGCGGATTCCAGCAGCTGCCACTTGAGATAATTTTTCCAGACCTCCACCGGCGTATCGGCCAGCTCCTGGTCCAGTTGCCGTAGGAATTTCGGCTCGGCAACGTTCAGCGCGATTTTCGGCAGTTTCGCCTCGTCGAAATAACGGTCCCAGTCGAAATGCGGCGCAAGTTGTTTGACCTCGGCGAAGGTCATCTTGTGATCGGTCCCCGGCAGATCGGCCGCCGCAGCCGCGTCCAGAGAGGCCTCGGCCAGACGCGTTTCCAGGGCGATGATGCCTTCAGCCGCCTGTGCCGCTTTTGCATCCGGCACACCACCCAGGATCAGCACCTTGATCATGTGCGCGCGATACCTGGCGCGCGTTTCCACAAAGCGCGACTCGTCCTTTAGATAGGCATCGCGGTCAGGCAGCCCCAGGCCGCCGGCGGTGACATTGGCGATACCGTTAAACGGGTCGTGGTAATCGGGATTGCTGCTGATACCCAGCGGCACCGCCACGGAAATTTCCTGCAAGCGCCGGATCAGGCGCTGTATATCGGCCTTGTTTTTTGCGGCATCGATGGCGGCCAGCAGCGGCTGCAGGGGTTTGCGCCCGGCGGCATCGATGGCCGTCACGTTCATGCAGGATGCGTAATGGTCCCCCAGCAGCTGTTCGATGCTGCCCTTGGGCCAATCGGTTTTTTGCGAGACGCTTTCGAGGATGCCGGTGATTCTTTGCGGGTTGGCGTCCTGCACGGCAACGCGCCGGCTCCAGCGCGACTTGCCCGCCGGGATGGGATTGGCCGCCCGCCAGGCGCCGTTGGCGTAGTCGTAGAAATCGGTGCAGGCCTCGGCGTTGCGATTCAGATCGCCGGTTTCGATACCCTTGCTGCCGGCGCTGGTCACCAGCTTGATGACGGGCGTGCTTTGCGCCCACGCGCAAGGCGCGCTTGCCATGCCAGTAAATGTCGCAAGTGCCGTGATCGCCGCTGCCAGAACTCGATTCATGATGGTCTCCCCGGATTTTCTGCAATCGACCGAGTTTGCAGCAACGGGGCGGCGGAAATTCCGGCACTTCGACGCTTTGACCCGTGAAAATGACGGCGGCGGCCTTCCACAGCGGTTTAGCCTTAGCGACGGCCACAAGCTGATGTAAAGTAACCGGAACGCAACACAGGGCAACCCTACCCCACCGGCGATTTGCCGGTCTGCCTGGGAGAACACCGAAATGAACCTGAACCGGGAACTGGATACCAAGGATAGGCAGCTGATCCACCTGCTCGCACAAAACGCGCGCAGGCCGCTGACTTCGCTGGCCAAGGCCATAGGCCTTTCGCGCAGCGCCACGCAGGAGCGCCTGCAACGCCTGGAAGACTCACGCGCCATCCTGGGCTACACGGTGCGCACCGGGCTGGCGGACCGCAAGCACATTGAATTCTGGCTGGTGGTGAAACTGCAGCCCGGTGTGACCTGCCTGCAAACCGTGCCGGTCATCAAATCGTTTGCCGGCGCGGATGAAGTCTATGCCCTGGCGGGCGACCTCGATCTATTGGTGCACGGCAGCGCCGATAGCACCGAATCCATTTCCAATACGCGCGACGAAATTGCGGCGCTACCCACCGTTGCCGACGTAAGAACCTATTCGGTGCTGGCAGCCTACTGAGGCCGGTCTTCGTGCCATCGACGCTGGTGGAACTGGAACCAGCGCCGGCGCTGGTGGAATTAACTCCCTCTAAGCCTACGGCTCCTGACGGGTTGCAACCGCAGTGGAACCCAGCTGTGTCCACGCCAACTCGCTGGCGGGGCCATCGCCGTTACGGGTGAAACGCACGCGGGCCCCCAGCGCGCGCATCACGAACTCGGTAGGCGATTCCGCAACCAGCTTGAAGGGACGATTGCCGCCGATGGTGAGCATCAAATTGTCGCCCTCCACCGAGATCACAAACTGCTGGCTGGCCAGACGGTAAGTGCCCAACAAAGGCTGCAGCTGCGCGGCAGTCAGGGTGATGGTGGGCTTCTCCGCAATGCGCCGGAAGGTAGCGGCCTCGCCGTTCGGCCCTTGCGTAACTTTCACCACTGAAGCGGCACCTTTCGCCACCGGCTCGAACTCCAGCGTAAGCCGGCCGCTGGTGCTGGTAAAGCGGGTCTCGGATTCCGCTTCCATGAGCTGCGGCCCGCCGGCACCGACCCGCGCCATGATGCGGGCTCCCGGTCCGGGACCACGCATGACGTACAGCCCCGGCTGGCTGCTGCCTTCCGCCGCGTACTCGCCGATCAGGCTTTGCAGGGTGGCCGCGTCCACCTCCGCCAGCTTTTTTACTTCCGGCAGCGGCGATTCGGGATCTAACAAATGCATACCCAGCGCCGTAACATCGTCGGCGCTATTGGAAAGCACGACCACCGCCGTCTTGCCGGCGGGATCAAAACCGATGAAAGCGCGCGAGCCGCCGGTGCCGCCGTTGTGCCAAAACAGGAGGTTGCCGGATTTGGTCTTGCGCGTGTGCCAGGCTAAGCCCATGCGGCGACCATCTTTTTCCCATTGCGGCAGGTGGGTAAGCGCGTAAGCCGAGCCCTCTGCCGCGCGCAAATTTGCGGCGGCGAAACGCAGGAGATCGCGCGCCGAACAGCGCAGGGCGCCGACGCCGCCCATGGTCGGTGCGAAATCCCAGGCCGGCACCGGCTTCAAGGCGGTGTCGTGGGGATGGGCGGCGTTGGCGCTGCCCGTGCTGACGCCGCAGGAGCGCATGCCCAGCGGGGCCAGGATGCGCTCCCTCACCAGGTCCTCATAGCTCGCCTTTCCTGAGGCCTGCACCAGCAGTTGTGAAAGCAGCATGAAGCCCAGATTGGAATATTCGTAGCTGGCGCCCGGCACGGCGCCCGAGGGGGCGGCGCTGAGGCCCTTCCAAAGATCGTCGGCCGTATACGCAGCATAAGGATTGGCGGGATTGCCGATCTTGAACAAGGGGTCTTGCCGCGGCAGGCCCGAGGTCTGGGTGGCGAGGTCGCGCAGGGTCAGGGGCCGCTGCGGATTATCGAGAGAAGCAGGCAGTTTTACGCCGAGTGGTAGCAGCTCGCTTACCCTGGTATCAAGCTTGAGCGTACCGTCCTGCACCATCTGCGCCAGCAACACACCGGTAAAGGTTTTGCTGATCGAACCAATCTCGAATACGGTGTCGGCATCCACCGTGACGGCCTGCCCCTTTTCGCGCACCCCCGCGACGACAAAGCGTTCGCCCGAATCATCGATAACCCCTGCCGCCATGCCGGCGCTGCGCTCGGCGGTGATGCGCTGCGACAGCAGGCTTTTGATACGCGCGTCGTCGGCCAGGGTTGCCGCTTGCGCGGCGGCAACAAAAAAACCGGCGACTACCAACCAGCCGCCACAGCGAAACATATGTGACTTCAATTCATCCTCCCCATGGAAAACCGTGCCCGCAGGAAACGCCTCGGGCATCGGCTAGCGTATTGGAGATGGGGGAGAAAAAAGTTCCAGGCTCGCCGACGTTTTGCCGGCTAGCCACCGCCTAGGCCCGGCACGGCCGCATTGGGCGACCATGCCGGGAGATGTGCGGGAGGTGCGTTAGAAGTTGACGCGCAGGCCTACGTTGACGGCCGAGACGTCCGTGCTATTCAATTTGTTCCACTCCAGGGTGCCGGTCAGCGTCTTGTTGAAGGCGTAGCCGGCGCCGATGCCGTAAATGGCCTCGGTCTTGCGGTCCCCTCGCGAGAAGACACTGGTCACATCCCGGCGGGTCGATGCCGCGCCGATACGGCCGTAGATAGAGAACGCGTCCGCCAGCGGCGCGCTGACCACGGCGGAAATGGAACCGGCATTGGCTTTGGCGGTGCCGGTATTCAGCTTGGCCTTGCCGTAGTCGCTATAGCCGAGTTCGAGAGCCAGTACCTTGTTGAATTGATAACCGAAGGACAGCATGCTGCTCGTATCCTTGTTATCACCGCTTTGGCCGTCGATTTTGAAGCGACTCTGGCCGACCGCGCCGGCGATGTAAGGGCCCGAGTCCTCCGCATACGCGGAAACCGCGCCCAAGGCCAGGGTGGACGCTACGAGAACGATTATTCTCTTCATGGGTGTACTCCTTGCTCGTTGAAAACTGTGGCAATAGGATTTGAGGCCGGCAATAAAAGTTCCCGCAAGGTTTTGTAGGAAACGTCCTGCAACGCGCGGCGCACGGGAAACGGCGCAACAAAAAAATAATGAGCCCGCTACGAGTCCGATTCGACCGGGAACCCTTTTGCGCGAAGAAGGATCAAACGCATCCGGCCGCGTGCGCTACGCCGTGAACAGAGGGACGCCGGGGCCTGGCCCGGTTGCGCGAGGTAATTTGCGGCAGTGAAGTTGAGCTACAACGGACCAAGGTTGGAACATTAGCCCGTAGCCGCGGCTATTCCGGCAATTTGTCCGGCTGCGCTGCGGCCTCTTGCTTCCGACCCAAGGTGTCGCCGCTGATCAGGAAATAGAAGTTCAACACCAATGTTATCGCCAGAAGCGATGTGCCTAGTTTGGTCTCCATCGTGGAGCCGGTGCCGAACGATGCAACCAAGGCGAACATCACAAGCACTATCGCCAGCGCGCTTGTGCCTATCGCCAGGGGCTTTGCGACCCTGTACCCACGCATGTACATCAGCATGAATATGAACGGGGCCGTGGCAATCACTGACAAAAGCCCCAAGGCGATCCACATATCGGCGCTGCGATGCGGAGCCACCTGCCAAAGAACCGCAAAAAAACCAGTCACAGACAGGCAGAGGATATTGAGCAGGAGCATCAGGGCATTCGCATGTCGCGCTCACTGGCTATGCAATCGTTCTTCGATGTTACCGGACGGCTTTCCTGCCGGAATCCTAGCCTGAATGTTCTAGTTCACCAGCCGGAACTGAAAGGTGAAGCAAACGTTGACGTTTTTGCCGGCCATTTCCGGTTTCGCATCAAAACGGGCAATCTTCAAGGCATTGATAACGCTTTGCGAGAATACCTTCCTGACCGCGGGTTTATCCGGAATGGTATGAGAGATGTCGACATCATCCACCGTGCCCGAAGCGGCATTGACGTGCATTACGGCATACACCGCCGCTTGCATTCCCTCTTTCCGGGCCAGCCTGGGATAGATGGTCTCCTTGGTGACTTCGGCACGGTTCAGTATCTGGGACCACCTGGGGTCGCCAGCTTTTCTTTCGCCGCGCATGGTGCCCGTAGTTGAGGAAACGCTGACCTTTCCTTTTCCGTTTTCAATATCAAACCAGATGCGAACACTGCCCTCTGCTTCTTCAGGCGTGCATTTCTGCGTCAGAGAGCTACGAAAAACCCAGTATTGCAAGCTTTCCCGCGCGGCTTTTTCAAATTCCGCGTTTTGCGGCTTTGAAGTCACGGCGCCGATACTCTTTACACCACCAAAAAAATCGATGGTCACGACCGCATCGACATAACCGGTGGTTCCGGCCGCCAGCATTTCCGCGGGGTAGACTGGTTGAACGACCTTTGCCACGGTGAGCCAGGTCTTTGGGTCATCGGCAAAAAGCATCTGCTCGGTGTACTCCGTCGGCACGGTTTCGCCGGCGTATGCCAGGTGGGCGGAAAAAATGACGGATAGGGCAAGGAGCCTGGATAGAGTCATGACAGAGGTTTTAAACATAAATAGGCCCGGGCCGAGTCGGTTTCATTTCGCGCTTTCCGATACATAGACGGGATAGCCGCGCTGCGCCTTTTGCGTCGCCCGCAAATCAATCTTACAAAACGCGACCGGCGCCTCAGGCGTCGTGGTCGCAATAATTTCACCCTGCGGATTCACGATGCAGCCGTGTCCGCCGAATTTCTGCCCCTTGCCGGTCGCGCCGTTGCGATTGGAGCTAAGCACGTAGCAGCCGGAAACGATCGCCGCCATGCGTAGGGCCGCCATCCATTGCGGGATCATGCCCGGCCCGGTGGCGCGCGGGACGGCGATGATGTTTGCGCCGCGCCGGCCATAGCTGCGCGCGTGCTCGTTGAACATGAGCTCGGTGCAGATCAGGAACCCGGCGCGCGCCGCACCGGCCGGGACGATATTGAAATTGCGCTCGCCGGACTTAAACCAGCGGGCTTCGTAGAACCCGGCCTCGTCGGGAAAATATTGCTTGGTATGCGCGGGCGCAAAGCCCTCTTTTGCCGTCCAAACAAAGGCTTCGTTCATCCAGCCGGCACTGCGCGGCACCGGTCGCGTGCCCATCACCACGGGGCAGCCCAGGTCCGCAAGGTGCGCCAGGCCTTCCTGGTGCAGGGCGGCTGATTTTTCCATGGCGGCGGCGCGAAAGCGGTTGCCCGCCGCAACCCAGGGGCCGAAGGGCATTTCGTTCAGCAGCAGCAAATCCGGCTTGCCGGCGCGCACGCTCGTGGCCAGCGTATCCCACTCTGGGGAACCGGGGGCCAGTTCGGCGGCTAATTCACAAACGGCGACTTTCATGGCGAGAATGAACGGCTATCCACCTGCGCGCACCGATTCGACATCGAAGGCGGCATCGCCGCTCACCCAGGTATCCCGGTCGCGGATAATGGCCTGCGGCGGCAGCGCCGGTGTCGCCACGGCAATGCCGGGCAGCTTTTTGACGGCGGTACCGATAGCCAGAATTTCGATCAGCCCCCCGCCCAGATCGACGATATAGGTCTTGATGCCAACCACCTCCTCCGCACCGAGGGCCTCGGCCTCACGGCGGATGCGGTCAAACACGTTTTCGCGCGCCTCGTACACCAGCGTGCTCAGCTCGTTAATTTCGCCGCGCGTGAAGCTCTTGAGCGCGGACATAATGCCGCCGGCCAGGCCCAGCGAGTAGATGGACGTCGAAATCAGCAGCTTGACCGGCGCGTAGCCCATGCTGGACAGGGACCATAACTCTTCGCCCGTGAGGTCGCTGGTTACCGGCTCGGCATTGACACCAAGGGCCAGTGCATCGTGCCTGGCCGCCGTTCCCGTCATATACATTTCGTGCGCGCCGGCAAACCACATGATATGCGTGCGTATCCCCACCACGGCGTTAGCGCTGGCCGCCTTGGCCTGGCGAATCAGGCGCGTCAGGGCGTGGTGGCGGGTTTCATTGAAAACATCGCTGAATTCCTTTATCTCACCGCGCGCCAGCGTTTTCAACGCGCCGAACAGCCCCTGGGCGACGCCGACCGAGTAGGCAATATTGCCGAAAGCGAAACGCAGCGGCTGATACCCCGCGTCCATATGGCAATAAAGCTCTTGCGCATCCCCGGCACTGGAAAACGGCGTTTGGTGGCCGGCACAGGTCACGCCCGAGCCCACAAAAAGAAATTCCGTATTGCCTCCAAGGTTCCGTAGCTCAGAACTGACGCCGACAATCCCCTGCACGCCCTCCTGCTTGGCCTCCTGAAACATCCGGTTAAAGGCGGTTTCGCGGCCTTCGTGGATGACCGCGGTGATGTCGGTTATTTCTCCGCCGACCACCCCGCTGAAAGCCGAGCGCAGCCCGCCGATAAAGCCCATCGAATGAACGCTGTTCCCCACCAGAATGCCCTTGGGGGACATGCCCTTCAGGTTCATGCAGTAAATTTCATTGCCGGAAAGACCAGTCATGCGAATCGTTGCCATTGAATTCTCCCGACTGAAAAAATTATGACGATGGGTGAAAGCGGCGAAAAACTTTTGGAATCATACAGGCACGGCCCGCTCTGCGACTGATGACAAGTCGCAGAACAACACCCCAACGTGGCGCCCAGCCTTGCTCGTCCCTTATGTTACCCACCATGGCAGGAGCAGGAAGCTCTTGTCGCCAACGTAAAACATAACCGCGCCATCCCGTTCCCCGCTCACGAATCGAACCGATACCATTTCTGCCGGCATAAGCGTCTTCTTGTCGATAACGGTCGCTGAGCCCGATTCCAGTAAGGTGGCGACAAGGAATAGCGATTCGATCGGCGCCGGCTTCTGCAAGGAAGCACAGCCCTGAAAATCCTTCGCTGTCTCGATTGCATCCAGAAGTTCGCGCGCGCGATCGGCGAGGTAAAGCGCGGTGCGCTCTTTTTCGTTTTGCCATCCCGCAGGCCTCGCTGCCACCAGGCGCTCCAGCAGTTCACGCGGCATCAATACGACAGCTGAATCCAGGTCCAGTGCCACACATTTGCCTGCGATGGCCGGCGGCAAGCGCAGAGGGAAGACGTGGGTGACATCCCGCTCGATTCTCGGCAGCACAAACTGGGGCTTCAGATCGGTGTCGCTGATGGTTTCTGACGATCCACCGGAAGCCGCACCTATTTGGCGCTCGACTGAGGTGACGCCGCAGCCGGCCAGCAGTGCGGCGAGCCAGATGGCGATGGGGACCATAAGTCCTCTCGACACGATGGTAATCCGCCGCGACTGACTCCTAAGTTCTGGGAGCATTTCCTTGCCTGGACTACTTTGCCGTCGCCTCACCAAACAAACGCATTGAAAAATCTCCAAGAGCCGCGGGCGGGATGGAGTAGCGACTTCCATTTTCAGTGGCGAACACCGGCGATCCCCCACTGCCGGTGCCGGCTACGGCAATCATGTATCTGGCTTTCGCCGGCACGGCTGCGCGACCCGTCATCTCTGCTCGCCAGAATCCGCCTGACGACTTGGCCTCTTTCAAGGCAGTCTTGCCGATCACGTTTTTGTTCTCATCCAAAAAAACAAAATCCGGCAGCACCACCGTCGCCTTGGGAATCATCTCCGTCGTCAAATATGACCTGACCTGGACCGATGTAACGTTGAATCCTTCCGGGAATTTCACCGCCACAAAATGTTGCCGGGTTTCCGAAAATGCGAACGCTGGGCTTCGCGGCGTGAGGCTGAAATCGACTTCGCGACCCGGCTCCATCGAAACAAACTGAATCTCCGATATTCGGGTGCAACAACCGGTAACCGGTGCCACGTAGGAAAAGACCGAGGGTTTGGCGAGGCAGCCGGCAAGAGCGGCTATGCACAATAACGGCACCGCCAGCTTTAACCGCGAAAATTGTTTTTGCATATTGGTTTCCGTTTGGGTTCCTGATAATCACTGATCGACGCGCTTGCCGGTTTCGGCGTCTTCCAGCCAGACGTCTTTACGCTCGGCGGTAAGCACCCCCTTGACGACGTAAGTCTTGTTGCTCTCGGGCGTAAATGACACTTTTTTCTCGACGGTGTACACCGTACCCATATTGAATATTTCCTGGATCGGCGCGCCGTAGCTGATGCGGCCTTCCAGCGTCACCGTGACCGGCTTCGCCGGCAAATCTCTGCCATAGCTGGCGGTGTTTAGCGAGAATCCACGGCCGTTGTTGGCGACTTTTGTCGCAATCAGCACATTGTCCACCCGGCGCCCGTTGATCTCACTCAGAAAATAGAATTGCGCACGATTGGAGGTCTCGGACTGGGTGGAATCGCGAATGGTCGCAAGCGGTCCGGTGTAATTATCGGGAACCGGATTGGTCGCACAGGCTGTGAGACACAGGGCAATAAATAGGCAGATCTGGAGATTTTTCATTTTTTCCGTCCGTGAAAATGGAGTGATCTTAGCAGCCAAGTGGGTCGTTTGTCGTTTGGGCGGATGGTTGGTCAACCCCGGAGTTTTTTGATCGGGTATGGTGTTTTTTTGTCCAAAAAAGCCGTCCATTTGCATGGGCCGTCACCCAAAGAGGTGAAGGATTGTCAGTCGCGCTCGCGAGGACTCGCGCGCCTGATCCCCAATCGCACGCGATTGGGGACCGTTTCTCGCTTGGGGCGAGAAACGTCCAAGCCAGTCCACTGGACTGGCTTAGTCGAACAGAAGGTCGAACCGGAACGGCCCACCAGAACGTAAAAAAGCCACCCTTTGGGTGGCTTTTTTACGTTCTGGTGGGCCGTGAAGGATTCGAACCTTCGACCTACGGATTAAGAGTCCGCTGCTCTACCAACTGAGCTAACGACCCAAAACGGGAGATCAATGACAAACGCATTGACAGGAAATGATTGGTAGGGCGTGCGGGATTCGAACCTGCGACCAACGGATTAAAAGTCCGCTGCTCTACCGACTGAGCTAACGCCCCCCTTACTACTTTGAGTGCCTTGCGAAACGCTGCTCAATTCTGGCTGAACTAACGCTCCAACGAAGCCGCGTATTTTAGCCGATTTGGGGGTAGCCGGTCAAACCTGAAAACCTGCCCCTCTGCGTCCCTACGCTACACCTCCTGCATCATCTTCCAATACTGGTATTTGAGCGTGGCGTAGCAGCCGCCGACCATGCCGGCCAGGGCCAGGAAGGAGCCCAGCGCCAGGGTGGAAACGCCGGTTACGCCCTGGCCTATGGTGCAGCCCAGCGCCGTCACACCGCCGAAGCCCATCAGGGTGGCGCCGAGGATGTGGTTGCGGGTATCGGCGATATTGGCAAAGCCTTCCCAGCGAAAGCGCTTGGTGGCGAGGGAATAGGCGAGGGAGCCGGCGATCATGCCGGCCGCAGCGGCAATGCCGAAGGTGACGATAAGCGATTTATCGCTCCAGAGCATGAATAGCTCCAGACCGTAGGCCACCGGCGCCACGAAGCTGAGCGATTCGGCGGCGTGGCTATTGGTGCCGAAGAAGGTCATTTCCAGGGTATCGGGGTTTTCGCCGTAACCCAGGTGCGCGGTGATGTACCAGCCGGCCAGCACGGCCACTCCGTAGCCCAGACCGCCCAACCAGCCATCCACGCTATTGCGGAATTCGGCGCTTTTGAAAACGAACCCAAGCATGCCCAGCGCAACCACCGCAGCCATCAGCATGCGCGCGCTGGCGGCGGCCATTCCGGTAGCGGCTGCCACCAAGCTGCCCAAGTCCTGCCCGCCTGCCTTGCTGGCATCGATAGCAACCACATCCAGAAAACTCACCCGCCAGACGCCGAACAGGCCCTTGAGGGTCATATATGCGGCGATGCCCAGGAACACCAGCACCACGAACGATTTCACATTGCCGCCGCCGATGCGCACCAGGGTGCGGCTACCGCAACCTGAGGCCAGCGTCATGCCGACGCCGAACAGGGTGCCGCCCAGGATGGCGGACAACCAGAGGATATTGGGGCGCACGTAAAACGATTTGGTCAGATCGATCCAACCCAGCAAATGCATGGCCTGCGCGCCCAGGATGGCCACTGCCATCGCCAGCACCCACATGCGCATGCGGTTCCAGTCGTTCATATTGACGATGTCGGACACCGCACCCAGGGTGCAAAACTGCGTGCGCGCGGAAATGGCGCCGAGGATGAAGGCCACTGCGAAGGATAGCCAGGCGACGGTGGCGGCGATATTGGGGGTGCTGGACATGGCTGATTTGTTTGTTTTTTGTTCGTCGTTCCCACGAAAGTGGGAACCCAGCGACTTTTTATAAACGACACTGGGTTCCCGCCTTCGCGGGAACGACGTTCTTGGTATTTTACCCGTAGCGGCTAATTCACGTACCGCGTTGGATCCGCGACCCCTGCTGCGACAAACCCTTCCTTACGCAAACGGCAGGAATCACAAGCCCCGCAAGCCCTGCCCTGCTCATCAGCGTTGTAGCAGGACACCGTGTTCGAGTAATCCACACCCAGCCGCATGCCGGTCTGGATGATTTCGGCCTTGCCCATGCGGATGATAGGCGTGTGTATGGTGATGGCCCCGCCTTCCACGCCCGATTTGGTGGCGAGTCTTGCCATGGTTTGGTAGGCCTCTATGTACTCGGGGCGGCAGTCGGGATAGCCTGAGTAATCGACGGCATTCATGCCGGCAAAGATATCGACAGCGCCTATCGCCTCGGCCCAGGCCAACGCCAGAGAAAGGAAAATGGTGTTGCGCGCCGGCACATAGGTGACCGGGATGGCGCCCGCCGGCGTGGCGGCGGCGCTCATGGGTACATCGATATGCGAATCGGTAAGCGCGGAACCGCCCCAGCCGGTGAGGTCCAGTTTGATAACGCGATGTTCGGCTGCGCCCAGCGCCTTGGCAACGCGCGCCGCCGCTTCCAGCTCGGAGCGGTGACGCTGCCCGTAGTCCAGCGAGAGCGCGTAGGTTTCGTAGCCCTGGTCGCTCGCCATGGCGAGCACGGTGGCGGAATCCAGCCCGCCGGAGACGAGGATGACGGCCTTGGGCTTCATACTCCCCTTTTCTCGCCCCATATAACTTTATGCAACTGCACCTGCATACGCACCGGCAAGCGGTCGCGCAAAATCCAGGCAGCCAGGTCTTCGTAGGAAACCTCGCCGAAGGACGGTGAGAACAGCACCGGCGCAATGCTGGCCAGCTTTCGCTCATGCAGCATCGTTACCGCCCACAGGTAGTCGGCCTTGCTGGTCAACACAAACTTGATTTCGTCCGCGCGGCTTAAATGGTCCAGGTTTTCCCAAAGGTTCTTGTCCACCTCGCCTGAGCCCGGCGTCTTGATATCGACGATGCAGGACACGCGTTCATCCACCTCGGCCACGGCAATGGCGCCGCTGGTCTCCAGCGATACGGAATAGCCGGCGTCGCAGAGTTTGCGGAGCAGCAAGAAACAGCCGCGCTGCGCCAGCGGCTCGCCGCCGGTTACGCAGACGCGCTTGATGCCATAGCTTGCCACTTCGGCAAGGATATCCTCCAACGGGCGCGTGGCGCCTTCGTGAAAAGCGTAGGCGGTGTCGCAATAGCCGCAGCGCAGCGGGCAGCCGGTCAGGCGCACGAATACGGTGGGGAATCCAACGCGGCTCGATTCGCCTTGCAGGGAATAGAAGATTTCATTGATGCGCAGCGCCGTGCCGGCGGCTTGCGGGTTGGCGGAGTCCTCCCTGCCATCGCTTGGATCATGGGCAGGTGCGTGATGGGGCACGCGCGCCCCTTTCCCTTCGGCCGTATCGTGGCTAGATGCTTGGCTTAGCGCTACGCGCGCCTCGCCGCCTTCGGCGGCGATTTTGATGTCGGCAGGAATCTTGGTAACGGTGGTCATGGGAGCCTATCGTTTTGGCGGAGTCAGGCGCGTTCGCGCCTTGGTGGCGGCATCAGACGTGGGATAGCGCGCGATAATGTCTTCCAGAGTATTGCGCGCCGAGCCGCTGTCGCCAATTTCAAATTGCACGCTTGCGATGGCCAGCATGGCATCGGGCGCTTTGCTAGAGTCGGGGTAATTTTTCAGCAGGGCTTCCTGCGCGGCTCTGGCCGCTGGGTAGTCCTTCAGATTGAACTGGCAGATGCCGATCCAGTATTGCGCGTTGGACACCAGCTGGCTGCCTGGGTAGTCCTTCATGAAGGTTTCAAAGGCGCGGATGGCCGCCTGGTAATCGCCCTTCTTGAAAAGATTGGAGCCCACATCGTAGGACTTGCCTTCCGCCTCGCGATTGGCTGGGGGCACCGGTTTAGCGGCGGCGGCCGGCGCTGCTGCAGGCGGCGGCGTTACCGGCGCCGGGGCGGACAGGGTAACCGGCGCTACCGGAGCGGCCCCGCCGTCGGGCGGCAGACCTTCCACCTTGCGCAGACGTGTATCGATGTCGAGATAAAAATCCTTTTGCCGCTTTTGCAGCTGATCGATTTGATTGGCCAGCACTTCATTCTGGCCGCGCAGCTTGGCGATTTCGTTATTGAGCTGCTCGATCTGGTTCAGTAACTGGATGATGCCGATGTTCTTGATCGCATCGTCCAGCTTTTGAAAGCGCGCGTCGTTATCGGCGTTCTGCTGGTCGATCTTTTTTTGCAGGGCGGCCGTTTCCTTGCGCGCGTCTTCGTCAAAAATACCTGCGGCGGCGTGCCAAGAGCACGCCGCCGCGATTACCGCAATTAAAAGCTTTCGCAGCATCACGATTCGCCGTCGTAGACCACGTCCACGCGACGGTTCTGCGCCCAGGCGGCTTCATCGTGGCCGGTGGCCTTGGGCTTGTCTTCACCAAAGCTCACAGTCTCGATGCGGTCGGCGGCAACGCCCAACGCGGTCAGAGCCTGCTTGACGGCGTTGGCGCGGCGCTGGCCCAGGGCCATGTTGTACTCGCGTGAGCCGCGCTCGTCGGCATTGCCTTCGAGGCGCATTTTGCGGCTCTTGTTTTCGTTCATGAACTTGGCGTGCGCCTGCAGCATGGCCGTGAATTCCGGCTTGACGCTATCCTTGTCGTAGTCGAAATAGACGCTGCGCGTGGCCAGCATGCCGGCCTTGGCGTCGGTGTTGACTTTCACGCCAACGACACCAGTGTTTTGCGTGCTGGAAGTATTGGGGTTAGTCGTTGGCTGCACGGTGGTGCCGGTATTCGACTTCTCTTCGACCTTTGCGGGCGGTTCAGCCGGCTTGGTGGCGCAACCGGCGATAAAAGCAACCATTCCCAATGCCATCAAAATCTTTTTCATTTTTGCTCTCCTTGAACGTTACGTTCGCTTGCCCACGGCAGCATTATCCGCCGATTTCAAAAATCCTTGCAATTCGCGCACTAGCGGGAAGACCCGTAGGGCCCCCACGCCGGCTCGCGCACATCGCCCGCCTGCGAGGACAGGCGCTGCTTGACGCGGCCATCTACCGAAACCGAGCCCAGGGTACCGCGCCCGCCGCCCTTGGCCTCGTACAGGATGGTGCGGCCGTTGGGGGCGAAGCTGGGGCTGTCATCCAGGGGGCCGTCGGTCAGGACATTGACCTGCCCGCTAGCCAGCTCCAGCGTGGCGATGCGCAATCGTAGCTGGGAATCGCGGGTAACAAACGCCACCAACTTGCCGTCCGGGCTCATTCTTGGTGACAAATTGTAATTACCTTCGAAGGTGAGGCGCTGCGGTGTGCCGCCGGTGGCCGCAACCTTGTAGATCTGCGGCCCGCCGGAACGGTCCGAAACAAAAACGATGGTGCCACCGTCCGGCGTAAAGGCAGGGCTTACGTCGATGGCCTTGCTCTCGGTGATACGGGTGGCTTCACCGCCGGTGGAGGGGATGGTGTAAATCTGCGCCACCGAATCTTTGGAAAGCGCTACAGCCAGTTGCTTGCCGTCGGGCGACCAGCTGGGTGCGTAATTGTCGCCGGTGAAATTCGAAACGACTTTGCGGGTGCCGGTGGCAAGGTCCTGAACGATGACAGTGGATTTGCGGCTTTCGTAGGAAACGTACACCAGCTTCGTGCCGTCGGGCGACCACTTCGGCCCACCCAGCGGCTCCAGCGAGGACAGCACCGTTTGCGGATTAAACCCGTCGGCATCGGCTACCTGCAGCTCGTAACGCGGGCCGCGCTTCAATACATAAGCCACTTTGGTTGAAAAGATGCCGCGTTCGTTGAGGAGCTTTTCGTAAATCTCATCGGCGATCTTGTGGGCGGTGGCGCGCAATTGCGTGGCACCCACTGTGTAGACGAAGCTGCTGATCTGGCTTTGCTTGCCCACATCGAACAAGCGAAAGCGCACTTCAAACTTGCCATCCGCCGCCGGCGTGATGGAGCCGATGACCAGCGCTTCCACATTGCGCCCGGACCAGTCGGCGAAATTGACGGCGGAAGGCTCGGTGGGCAGGTTGGCGATGCCGGTCAGCGGGGCCAGCTTGAAGAGGCCGGTGCCGGTCAAGTCGGCGCCGATCACCGGCGTCAGATTTTGCGGGGCATCAACCTCGCCCGCGAACGGCACCACCGCGATCGGCAGCGCACGGGCATTGTTGATGGTGACGTCGACCACCAACTGCGCCCAGCCGGGCGCGCTGGCCAGGCATGCCGACACCAGCACCAACAACGACAGGCAAAATCGTTTGCAGCGATATGTATTCATTTTTCGTAAATGATGTTGATGGTCATTTCCCGGCGCCCGCCCAGAATGTCCGGGGGGTCGGGCAGCGGCCAAGTCTGGATACCGCTGATGGCACGTTGGACCGCCTCATCATACACGCGGTTCCCGGACGGCTTGGTGACGCGGGCATCGAAAACAGCGCCGTTGACCAAGAGCCGCAGGGTCAGGCTGAACTCGACCCTGCCGGCCACCGATTCGGGAATATTGGCGCGCTCGTTGATAAGCCGCGAAAGCTTCTGTACATAGGCGTTGATGGCCGCCTGCCGGCTGGCCTGCTGCGTGGCTTCGCGCGCGTCCTGGTCGGCCTTCATCTGCGCCTCCTGGGTGCGGCGGCGGGCCTCCTCGAGCTTGCGCTGCTTTTCCGCCTCGGCGGCCTTGCGGCGGGCCTCGGCCAGGTCTTCCTCGCGCTTGATGCGTTCCTTTTCGGCGCGCTCCTTCTTGTTTTTTAATTCTATGTCGGCCTTGGTGGGCTGCTCCACCGGTTTGGCCTCCACTTTTTTTACTTCCGGCGGCGGGGGAGGCGGAGGCGGCTCGGTTTCGACCGGCGTAGGCACGTTGCGCGCATCGGGCAGGCTGGTCCATAGCTCTGCGGTGGTGGGAATCGGCTGCTTGATCTGCCAGGACACCCCCAGCACCAGCACCACAAAAAATCCGCCGTGCACCAATAGCGCCAGCAGGGCCGCCGGCAACTTGCCCGGCTGGCGGCGCTTGACGAAAGGAGCGGAACGGCGGTGCCTTGGACCACTGGGGCCACCGGGGCCGACGGGAGGGGGAAAGGTCGCCGCCATATACGAAAGGAAATTTAGGTAACGGGCCGGACCAGCAAACCGACGCGCTTGATCTTGCCCTGCTGCAGGACATCGAGCACCTTGACAACGTCGTCGTACTTGAGGTTCTTGTCGGCGTTAACCACCACCGCCTGCTCGGGGTGAAACGCCTGGATGGAGCGCACCTGCTGCAGCAGGTTTTCGCGCGACACCGGTACCGCCCGGCCGCCCTGCTGGCGGTCGATAAGCGTGTAGGCGCCGTCGCGAGAAATCTGGATTTCCAGCGGCGCCACGGTGGGATTAATGGCGCCGCCCACGCTGGGCAGGTCGATCTGGCCGGGCTGGATCAGCGGTGCCACCACCATGAAAATGATCAGCAGCACCAGCATCACGTCGATGTACGGGACGACGTTGATGTCGGCCATGGCGCGACGCTGGCGACGCAGGGCCAAGTTACGCTCCCGCCTGGCGTTGCATGATATTAGTGAACTCTTCCATGAAACTCTCGTAGCGATTGGCGAGACGATCGATGGCGGCCGTGAAGCGGTTATAGAAAATCACCGCAGGGATGGCGGCGAACAGGCCGATGGCGGTGGCGATCAGGGCTTCGGCGATGCCGGGCGCTACCTGGGCCAGCGTGGCCTGCGCCACGTTCGACAAGCCGCGGAAGGAATTCATGATGCCCCAGACCGTGCCGAGCAGGCCTACATAAGGACTGACCGAGCCAACGGTGGCCAGGAAGGAAAGATGCGACTCCAGGAAATCCAGCTCGCGCTGAAAAGTGGCCTTCATGGCGCGACGGGTGCCGTCCATCAGCGCGCCGATATCGGAACCGCTGCGGCCTTTCAGCTTCAAAAATTCCTTGAAGCCGCTTTCGAAAATGCGTTCCATGCCGGTGGGTTCGTACTGGCCGGAGCTGGCGCGTTGGTAAAGGCCCACCAGGTCGGTGCCGCCCCAGAATTCGCGCTCGAAAGCATCGGCCAAGTTGCGCGCGCGACGGATGGCGAACATTTTCACAAAAATGTACCACCACGACATCATCGAAGCCGACAGCAGGGCCAGCAGCACCAGCTTGACGATGATGGAGGCCTGCATGACCATCTCTACGATGGCCAGATCGTGCGAAAAATTCAACAAGTCGTCGCCTCCATTTTTTTCCTGATTTCCGCCGGCAGTTCCAGCGGCTTGAAACTATCTTCGGTCACGCAGGCCACCCCCACGCGCGCTTTCACCAGGAGGTCGTCGCCGCGGCGGATTTCCTGGTGGAAAATGACCCGCACGCGGCCCAGATCTTCGATGGCCACCGAGACGTTAAGGCTGTCGTCGATGCGCGCCGGCTTCAGATAGTTGATGGTCACCTCGCTCACCACCCACAGCATGCGGTACTTGCGTTGCAATTCACCGTTGTTGAAACCCAGATGGCGCAGCCATTCGGTGCGCGCCCGCTCCAAAAAGTGGATGTAACGCGCGTGATAGACCACGCCGCCGGCGTCGGTGTCCTCGAAATAGACGCGCATCGGGTATGAAAACGCGAACATCTCGGTTTGGCGGGCATTCTTGAGAGACAACTTCGCCATCAGAATAGTTCCGGTGAGTTCAGATTGGCAGGGACGGTGAGGCCGAAGTGCTGGTAGGCCAGCAAGGTGGCCATGCGACCGCGCGGGGTGCGCTGCAAGTAGCCTTGCTGGATCAGGTAAGGCTCCAGCACGTCTTCAATCGTGTCACGCTCCTCGGAGAGCGCGGCAGCAAGATTTTCCACGCCGACCGGGCCGCCACCGAACTTCTCGATGATGGCGAGCAGCATCTTGCGATCCATCATATCGAGGCCGATCTTGTCTACATCGAGCATTTTCAGGGCCAGATCCGCCACCGCCTGGTTGACGTGCCCTTCGGCGCGCACCTCGGCGTAGTCGCGCACCCGGCGCAGCAGGCGGTTGGCTATACGCGGCGTGCCGCGTGAGCGTGCGGCGATTTCCTGCGAACCATCGTTATCGATTTTTACTTCCAGCAAATGTGCCGAACGGGTCACGATCTGGGTGAGCTCGGCTGGCGAATAGAATTCCAGCCGCGAGACGATGCCGAAGCGGTCGCGCAGGGGATTGGTCAGCATACCGGCGCGGGTAGTAGCGCCCACCAGCGTAAACGGCGGCAGATCGAGCTTCACCGATCTCGCCGCGGGCCCTTCGCCGATCATGATGTCGATCTGGTAATCCTCCAGCGCCGGGTAGAGGATTTCTTCCACCACCGGGTTCAGACGATGGATTTCGTCGATGAACAGCACATCGTTGGGTTCCAGATTGGTCAGCATGGCTGCCAGGTCGCCGGCGCGTTCCAGCACCGGGCCGGAAGTCTGCTTAAGATTGACCCCCATCTCGCGGGCGATGATATGCGCCAGCGTGGTCTTACCCAATCCCGGCGGGCCGAATAGCAGGGTATGGTCCAGCGGCTCTTTGCGCGCGCGCGCCGCTTCGATAAAAATCGACAACTGGCCGCGGATTTTTTCCTGGCCCACGTATTCCGTGAGCAGCTTGGGCCGCAGGGCGCGCTCCTGCGCCTCTTCCTGTACGGAAGCCTTAGCGGGGGCGATCAGTCGGTCGGGTTCTAGCATGGCTGAATTCTACGCGACCGGGGGTTTCTTGCGCCGGATATAGAGGGTCTTGTCCACCGAGGCGATCAGCTGGCCGGCGCCGTCGACGATATCGACGCTATATACCGGTTCGTATTTATCGCCGCCGGCGGTCCGTTCGGCAATATCGGCCAGCATGGCCTCGCTGATGCGGAACTTCGCATAAACGGTGCCGCGCCCGGGGGCGAGAAAGCGGATGGTGGCCGCCTTGTCCCATACCAAGTAACCCGGCCCCAACAGGTTTATCAGCATGACCATGTAAAACGAGTCGATCATGAGGAACAGGCCGCCGCCGAAATGGCTGCCGACGTAGTTCTTGTTGCCGAACCAGAGCTTCATGCGCACATCGACCTCGCGCCAGTCCGGGGAGATGCGCTGCACGTGAACACGGGAGAGCAGAAACGGCGGCCAGCAATTCATGAACCAGCGGAACCCGCGCGGGCCGATCTTGATGCGGCTGTAAAAGCCCTGTTTTGAAGAAGACATACAGGTTAAACGTTTAAAAAACGATTTTGGGTCAGGCCTAGCCCTTGGACAGGGATTTCAGCGCCAGCCGTATGCCATCCGACACCGAAACCTCGGCCGGCAGGCCCTTGACCGCCGCAATCGCCTCACGCTCGCTATAACCCAGCCCCATCAGCGCGTGCAGCACATCGGCCTGCGAACTGGCCTTGGGGGCTTCGCCGCCGCTGATATGCACGTCCACCTTCAATTTATCGCGCAACTCCAGCAGCAGCCGCTCGGCGGTTTTTTTGCCGATGCCGGGCACGCGCGTGAGGCGGCCGCTTTCCTGCAAGGCCACCGCCTCGGCCAGGTCGTTGACCGACATACCCGACAAGACTGCCAGAGCCACCTTGGGCCCCACCCCGCTCACCTTCAACAGAGTGCGAAAGGTAGCGCGCTCCGCATCGGTGCCGAAGCCGAACAGCAAATGCGCATCCTCGCGCACCACCTGATGCGTGAACAGGGAAACGGCGTCACCCAGCTTGGGCAGCAGGTAGAAAGTGGACATGGGCACGTCGATTTCATAACCCACGCCGTTCACGTCTACCAGCACCTGCGGGGGGTTCTTTTCGCGCAGGATTCCTGAGATGCGACCTATCATTTCACCAGTCTCCCACCCTTGACTCTATAGCCTCGCGTACTCACCCCGCCCAACTGCCCGCCATGCGCATGGCAAATCGCACAGGCCAGGGCATCGGCGGAATCAGGGCTGGGGTAGCCCGCCAGGGCCAGCAGACGCTTGACCATTTCCTGCACCTGTTCTTTTTTTGCGTGGCCGTTGCCGACTACCGCCTGCTTGACCTGCAAGGCGGTGTACTCGGCTACCGGCAGGTCCTTGGCCACGGCCGCGCAAATGGCGGCGCCGCGCGCCTGGCCCAAGAGCAGTGTGGATTGCGGATTGACGTTGACGAAGACCTTCTCCACCGCCACCTGCTCGGGTGCGAATTGGCGGATGACCTCTTCCACCGAGCGCAAGATGTTTTTCAGCCGGTCCGGCAATTCCCCGTCGGGCGATTTGATGCAGCCGCTGGCGATGTAGGCGAGCTTGCCGCCGCTTTGTTCGATGACGCCGTAGCCGGTCACGCGCAAGCCCGGATCGAGACCCAGTATGCGCAGCGGGGCCTTCCCATCCACTAAAGGTCCTCGACCACCACGGCCGTGCCGGTCACCGAGACCAGCACCATGCCGCGCCCACTGCCGTGGATGATGTAGTTGATGTGCGCGCCGATGATGGCGTTGCCGCCGGACTGTTCGGCGCCGCGCATGGCACCGCTCAAGGCGCTATCGCGGGCGCCGGGAATGACCTTGTGATACGCATCCGAAAAACTCGTCACCGGCTTGTCCGACACCAGTTGCACCTCGGCGCTGGCCTCGCCCGTAACGATGCCCAGGTAGCGCAGGATGCGCTTGCCTTCCAAGGTATCGGTGGTGCTGACGAGTATGGTCATTCCGGCTGGTCCAGTACGGCCGAGGTGTAAACCTCCTGCACATCGTCCAGCGCCTCGAAGGCGTCGAGCAGTTTTTGCATTTTTACCGAATCGTCGGCGCTGAGTTCAATTTCGTTGCCCGCCTTCATGCTCACTTCGCCGAACTCGGCCTTGAAGCCGGCCTTTTCCAGCGCCGCTTTCACCTTGGCAAAATCGTAGGGGCCGGTAATGACCTCGAAAGAGCCATCCTCGTTGCCGACGATGTCCTCGGCGCCCGCTTCCAGGGCCGCTTCCATCAGCTTTTCCTCGTTGGTGCCGGGGGCAAACAACAGCTGGCCGCAGTGCTTGAACAGGAAGGCTACCGACCCATCGGTGCCCAGGTTGCCGCCGTACTTGGAAAAAGCGTGGCGCACGTCAGCCGCCGTGCGGGTGCGGTTATCAGTCATGCAATCGACGATCACCGCCGCTCCGGCGATGCCGTAGCCCTCGTAGCGGATTTCCTCATAGTTCACGCCCTCCAGTTCACCGGAACCGCGCTTGATGGCGCGCTCCACCGTGTCCTTGGGCATATTGTTGTCGAAGGCCTTGTCCATCGCCAGGCGCAGGCGCGGATTACCCGAGGGGTCGCCGCCGCCCATGCGTGCCGAAACGGTGATTTCCTTGATGAGGCGGGTGAAAATCTTGCCCCGTTTGGCGTCCTGGCGACCTTTGCGGTGCTGGATATTCGCCCATTTGCTGTGACCAGCCATATTGCGTCTTCGGAAGAAATTTCAGAAGCCTAATGTTAACATTCACTTACGCAGTATTCACCGACCAAGTTACCGCCGCCTTCAGAACGAGACCGGAGAGCCACATGCCGAAAAGAGAACCCGGGGAACGCCGCCGGACCATTTTGCACGCGCTTGCCGAAATGCTGGAGCAGCCCAAGGGCGAAAAAGTCACCACCGCCCTGCTGGCGAAAAAGCTGGATGTGTCGGAAGCGGCCCTCTACCGGCATTTCGCCAGCAAGGCGCAGATGTACGAAGGCCTGATCGAATTCATCGAGGAAACGGTGTTTTCCCTGGTCAACAAGATCCACGCCGAAGAAGCCGACGGCATGAAGCAGGTCGAGGCCATCGTCGCCATGCTGCTCAATTTTGCGCAAAAGAACATCGGCATGACGCGCGTGCTGATCGGCGACGCCCTGGTCGGCGAAGACGAACGCCTGCAGGCGCGCATGAACCAGTTGCACGACCGGCTGGAGGCCTCGCTGCGGCAAAGCGCCCGCCTGGCCGCTACCTCCGGCGGGCTGCACGCCACCCTGGACCCAACGGCTTACGCCAACGCGGTCATGGCCTTTGTCATCGGCCGCTGGTATCAGTTCGCCAAATCCGGCTTCAAGCGCGCGCCCAATGAAATGTGGAAGGCGCAGTGGCCGGTATTCGCGGGTTGATGCAACATCGCCGTTGATGGACGACCCGGCAGCTGTGGACGACCCGGTATCGGCGCAACTCGAGGCCTACAACGCCCGCGACCTGGACGCTTTTCTCGCCTGCTATACGGAGGATTGCGTGGCCGAGGACGGCGCCGGCGCGCGGCTCATGACCGGCAAGGCCGAAATGCGCACCCGCTATAAGGCGCTGTTCGACGCCTCCCCCGCCTTGCACGCCAAGATCGTCCACCGCACCCGCATCGGCCGCTATGTGCTCGATGTAGAAGAAATCTCCGGCCGCGTGCCGGATCTGCGCCGCGCGGTGGCTATTTACCGGCTGGACGCCGGGCTGATCGCCCACGTGCGTTTTTTGCGCGAGGACTGATCTTGCCGGAACTGGTGCTGGAAACCGATCGCCTGCGGCTGGAGCTACCACAGGCCCATCACGACCAGGCCATGCTGGACTTCTGGCAGCGCAACGTGGAACACCTTACACCGTGGAGCCCGCCGGCCAAGCCGGAGATGGCGACACTCGCGTACTGGCAGGACAATATCGGCAAGACGCAGGTCGGTTTCCTGGCCGGCAATCAGGTTCGCTTGCTGATGATTCCGCGTGCTTTCCCCGAGCGCGTGATCGGTTCCATCGGCTTCTCGCAGATTTTTCGCGGCCCGTTTTGTTCCTGCATGCTGGGTTACCAGATCGATGCCGGCGAGCAGGGGCGCGGCCTGATGCACGAGGCCCTGCAGACCGCAATCCGCTATATGTTCACCGAGCAAAAATTGCACCGTATCGGCGCCAACTACATGCCGCATAACCTCAAGAGCGGCAGAGTCCTGACCAAGCTCGGCTTTCGTATCGAGGGCTTTGCGCGCAACTATCTGTACATCGACGGCGCCTGGCGAGACCACGTGCTGACTTCCCTGGTCAACGACGCCTTTGCCCCGGAGTGGCTGGCCTGAGCTAGCGCAGCGCCGGCTGGTGGGTATACCAGCCCAGCAGCAAGGTGATGGTCAGTCCATAGCCCACGGTGGAGATGACGATGGCGGCCGTGGTTTCGCGCTCGGCCAGCGCATAGCGCTGGGCAAACAGCAGCGCGTTCGAGCCGGCCGGCAGCGCCGCGCACAATACCGCCACCGCGGCAGCCATCGGTTCCAGCGGCAAAATCCAGTAGGCGAACAGGGCCACCAACGCCGGATGGATCAATAGTTTCAGCGCGCTGACTTTCAGTGCCGGGCGTATCACGCCGCTCACTCCGTAATGCGCCAGCGAAAGCCCAATCAATACCAGGCACAGGGGCACGCCTGCCTGCGCCATGATGGCCAGCGTGGCGTCCACCGGACCCGGCATGCGAATACCGGCCACATTGCACAGGAAACCCGCCACCACCGGCAGGATCACCGGGTGGATCAGCGTTTGCCGCAACATCTGCCCCAGCGTGGCCAATGCACTGCGGCTGCCGGTGCCGTTCTGCCCGGCGCGCGTCCATTCCATCAGCGCGGTGGCGATGGTCAGCAGGATCAGCGCGTGCACGGCGATGATGGAGGCGTGTATGGCCAACCCGCGCTCACCGAAGGCCGCCAGCACCACCGGGATACCGATTTGCACGGTGTTGCCGAAGGTCGCCGCCAGCGCCCTTACCAGAGCGAGATCGACCGCGCCGCCGCGCATGCGGGCGATGCCGGTCAGCAGCAACAGGAGGCCGACGGTGGGAATGAAAAACGCCGATAGCGCGCGCACGTCCAGTTCGGCCAGGTTCACCTGCGCGGTGGTGCGGAAAAGGAGCGCCGGGATGAACAGCGAAAACGCGATGGTGGTGAGCGAGCGCGTCAGCGCGCCGCTTTCATCGCTTTTGCTGCGACCGAAGCCGTAGCCTGCCAGGGCCAGCAGGATAATGGGCAGCAGCTTTTCAGTAAGCGACACGGCCCTGGGCCTGGTGCTTAAGCGGCGCCTTGCAACACAAACACCATGCCGGCCTGCGGACGGCTGGCCTCCAGGCGCAGCGTGCCTTCGCTGCGTTTGACAACGCTGAGGCCGGCAGCAGCGGCGGCGTCCGTGACATAAGCGGGCGCGTGCTGGTAGCGGCCCGAGGACATCAGCTTGAATGTGCCGGTCGGCGATGCCAGCGGCGCCAGCGCCACCACACCATCGGGCTGCGGCAATTCCACCGTGACCACTGCGGCGCCTCCGGGAGCCAGCACCCGCGCCATCTCGGTAAACAGCGCCTCCAGGGCGCCCACGTAAATGACCACGTCTATCACCGAGATCAGATCGGCGCCGGCATCGGCCTGCGCTTGCAGATGGGTGAGCAGATCGCCGGTATCGAGTTGATCGTAAATACCGCGCCGGGTCGCCTGTTGCAGCATGCCCACCGACAGATCGACACCCCTCAGCGTCGCCACTTTCGGACGCAGCAGGACGCCGAACAGGCCCGTGCCGCAACCCAGGTCCAGGGCGGCGACGGGTTGCTCGCGGGTGGCAAACCAATCGGCCAACGCGTCAAAAGCCATTTGCGGCGCCGCGAACTGCAGCGGGCCGGTCATATGCCGGTCGTAGGCGGCGCTGAATTGATTGAAAATACCGCTGACCATGGAGGCCGGCAGCGTAGCCGGGGTCTCGCCGTGGACGATGGCGTGTGCGGCCTGAGCAAAGCCTTCGTCGGGGGCGGAGGCCAGCGCACGTGTGGCTAGCGCGCGGGCCTCATCACTGCGGCCGGCGCGCAGCGCCAACATCGCCAGCCGCGTCAGCGCGGGCGCGTTGCCGGCATCGACTTCAAGGATGTTTTGGAAGGCGGCCTCGGCCGCCCGGTCGTCGCCGCGCAACTCCGCCACCTGGGCGCGCACCTGCAAGGCGGGCAGATACTTGGGCAGAGCTTTAAGCGCCGCGTCGGCGTGCTTGGCGGCGTCGTTCAACTCACCCTGCGCCAGCGAAATCTCGGCAATGCTGGTGTGGGCCGGCACCGAGTTGGGGCTCTGCGCCAGCGAACGATGAAATGAGCGCAAGGCGGCAGCCTGGTCACCGCGCAGGGCGTGGATGGCGCCGATATTGATGTGTGCCCCATCCATGCGCGGCTCCAGCCGCAGCACCTCCTGAAAGCGCTTGAGGGCCGCGTCGTACTGGCCCAGGCTCATCTCAACCCGCGCCAATTGAAAGTGATAGTCGGGGCGATGGCGCTCCAGCCGCACCGCCTCCTGGTAGGAGCGCAGGGCATTTTCCAGCTGCCCCAATTGCAGCTGTGCAAAGCCGCATAAAAAAGCGCCCATGCCGCTTTGCGGCCATTTAAAACCCACCTGGCGACCGTATTCCAGCGCGTCGTCGAAGCGCCCCTCGTTCAAGGCGGCGTTCGCCTCGTTGAGCAGGGCGGCGACTTCCGCCTCGCGGGCGGCCTTGGAATCGGGTTGCGGATTGTTTGATGCAGCGGAGGGGGGCAGCGAAGACATGAGATTTCCAAAAAAGGGCGACTGGCGCTGCGGCCGGACCGGCGCACGCGCTCAACCTCGCATTGTAACGAGATTCAAACCGCCCTAACCTTGCTACCGGCTACCCCAGCATATCGGCGCGAATATTGCGCCCCCAGGCATCGGCATACTGGACTTCCAGGCCGTTGGCCTCGGCCGACACGCCGCCGGTGCCCGGCACCGATTTCATGGTTTTTTCGGCGGGATCGTATTTGTGCACGCTGGCCACGTGCATGGCGCGTTCCTCTGAAACAAAGCTGTAGCAGGTGCTGACCAGGGTGGGGCTGTGATTCACGGGCTGACCGGTGAGCAGGGCCGCCACGGCTGCCGCGCAGGCCTTGCCGTGGGCATTGGCCATGTGCCCGGACTTTGGCATCAGGGGCGCGGTCTGCAGGGCATCGCCCAGCAGATGCACACCGGGCGCCACCTTTGATTCGTAAGTCAGCCAATCCACCTCGCACCAGCGCTGGTTGACGGTGATGAAGGGATTGGCGACGGCGCCCGCTTTCATCGGCGGCAGGACATTGAGCAGATCGACTTTCAACTCATCCACTTCCATGATGGCTTCCATCTTGGCTACGTCTACATCGACCACCTTGTTATTGGGCCGATATTCGACAACGCCGGGATACAGCTGCGCCCAAGCCCTTTTGAACAAAGCAGGTTCGGCGGCCACGTCCATATTGGCATCGAGCACGATGAGTTTCGACTTGGGTTTGGCCTTACGGAAATAGGCAGCCACCAGACAAGCGCGCTCATAGGGTGCCGGTGGGCAGCGAAACGGTAGCTCCGGAATCGAGATGGCGAATACCCCGCCGTCCGGCAACGCTTCCAGCTGCCGCCTAAGCGTCAGGGTTTGCGGCCCGGCTTTCCAGGCGTGCAATACGCGCGCCTGGGCGGCGGTGTTGTTGAGGCCGGGGATTTGCTCGTACATGAAATCCACGCCCGGCGAAAGAATAATGCGGTCGAAGGGCAGCGCTTCGCCGCCGGCCAGGCGTAGCTGTTTTTTGTCGGCATCAACCGCAGTCGCCTCCGCGCGCACCACGCGCACGCCCCAGTTTTTTTCCAGGCCGCCGTAGCCCACTGTCAGGTCGTCCAGGCTACGGTAGCCGCTTACGACCAGGTTCGAAAACGGGCAGGACACGAACGCAGCCTCGCGCTCTATCAGGGTCACCTGAATTTGCGGCGCCCACATACGCAGGTATTTGGCGACGGTCGCTCCACCAAAGCCGCCGCCGACGACGATCACCCGCTGACCACTTTCGCGAACGCTGGCGCAGCCGGCCAGCGAGGTAGCCAACGAGGCGGTCATTAGACCGGAGGACGAGCGCAGGAATTCTCTGCGGTTCATGCGGAACTCCGCTTATTTCTTTTGCGCGGCAAAGAAAGCGCCCAGCGCGGCGAACTCGGCCTCGCTGAAGCCCCTGGCGATTTGCCGCATGACCGTGGACTCGCGCCTACCGGCGCGGAACAGGCGCATCTGCTCGGCGAAGTATTCCCTGTCCATGCCGGCCAGACCCGAAATCGCGCCGCCGGCGCTTTTGCCGTTGGTGCCGTGGCAGCCGGCACAATTGGCCGCCATGGCACGCACGCCGGCGGGGCTCAGGTTGGGATCGGCTAGAACCAGGTTGGCCGGAGCGGAAGGAGCCGCAGGAGTTGGCGTTTGCGCGACCGCACTGCTAACAACAACGGCCATCGCAAGGATTGCGATGGCCGTAGTGGACCGGCGCCGCATGGCGGTTTTCAAACGCTGCCGGCCGCTCAGGTTTCCTGCGGCAGGGCCTCGCGCTCTTCGGAAATACCGAGTTTCACCTTGCCATCGGCATCGATGCCTATAGACACCTTGCCACCGTTGGCGAGGCGCCCGAACAGCAATTCGTCGGCCAGCGCGCGGCGGATGGTGTCCTGGATCAGGCGCGCCATAGGCCTTGCGCCCATCTGCGGGTCGAAGCCGTTCTTGGCCAGGTACTTCTTCAGTTCGTCGGTGAAGGTTACTTCCACCTTCTTTTCCGCCAACTGGGTTTCCAGCTGCATAAGGAACTTGTCCACCACCTGCAGGATGATGACTTCGTCCAGCGCCGCGAACGAAATGGTGGCGTCCAGGCGATTGCGGAATTCCGGCGAGAACAGGCGCTTGATTTCCGCCATTTCGTCGCCGGCCTTCTTGTCGGTGGTGAAGCCCATGGAGGTCTTGGACAATTCGGAGGCGCCGGCATTGGTGGTCATGACGATAACCACGTTGCGGAAATCAGCCTTGCGGCCGTTGTTATCGGTGAGCGTGCCATGGTCCATCACCTGCAGCAGCACGTTGTAGATATCGGGATGGGCCTTTTCGATTTCGTCCAGCAGCAACACGCTATACGGATGCTTGGTAATGGCCTCGGTCATGAGGCCGCCCTGGTCGAAACCCACGTAGCCGGGGGGCGCGCCAATGAGACGCGATACGGCGTGCCGCTCCATGTACTCGGACATATCGAAGCGCACCAGCTCAACGCCGAGAACGAACGCCAGTTGACGCGCCACTTCGGTCTTGCCCACGCCGGTGGGGCCCGAGAAAAGGAAGGAGCCGATCGGCTTGGCCGGATTACCCAGGCCCGAGCGCGCCATCTTGATGGCAGTGGCCAGTGCATCGATGGCCTTGTCCTGGCCGAACACCACGGCTTTGAGGTCGCGGTCCAGGGTCTTGAGGGCGTTGCGGTCATCGCTGGAAACATTGCGCGCCGGGATGCGCGCGATCTTGGCGATGATTTCTTCGATTTCGCCCTTGCCTATGGTTTTCTTTTGCTTGGATTTGGGCGCAATGCGCTGCGCAGCGCCGGCCTCGTCGATGACATCGATGGCCTTGTCGGGCAGATGACGATCGTTGATGTACTTGGCCGACAACTCCGCCGCCGTGCTGAGCGCCACCGAGGTGTACTTCACGCCATGGTGGGTCTCGAAGCGAGATTTCAGACCGCGCAGGATTTCGATGGTCTCAGCGATGGAAGGCTCGGTCACGTCGATTTTCTGGAAGCGGC
>JACXTT010000284.1_pt1 | contig 83750 bp, 71 predicted proteins | sample 9270951 | NCBI WGS metagenome assembly JACXTT01 (sample SAMN15532306, study PRJNA645909) | rock metagenome | isolation source: weathered quartz diorite | place: Puerto Rico | collected 2017-06-21 | reverse complement strand
GGGTACACTCTGTCGTCATAGGGCTGTTTCCCCCATCGGCTTAAAGTTCGCTTCGCAGCTGCTTTATGCCTGAAAGGGAACAGCCCTTTCAACGTCTATGGTGAGAAATCCGGGCTAGCCGTGCGAACGGGGCTCCGGCCCGGCGGGGTAGATGACGCGCTCGAGGAAGAGACCCGAGGGCGGGGCGGTCCATTGCGCGGGGTCGTCGGTCGTCGCCTCCAGGAACCGGGAGATCGCCTCCGGTGGCAGATGGCCGAGACCGATCTGCACCAGGACTCCGACGATGCGCCGCACCATGCGCGGCAGAAAGTGATCCGCCTCGATGGTGAACGAGGTGAGGAATTCGCCGCGTCGGAGCGACGCGGTCACGACGTGGACGCGCGGCTCGGTGATGTCGTCGCGCCGGTCGGCGAACGACGAGAAGTCGTGCCGGCCGGTGAGCGGCTTGGTCGCCCGGACCATCGCCTCGAAGTCGAGAGGCTGGCGGACCCACCAGATCAACCTCTTGAAGAACGCGGAGCGTCGCGTGGCGATCTGATATCGGTAGCGTCGCGCGAGAGCGTCGTGCCGGGAATGAAAGGACAGCGGAACGTCGCGGGCTTCCAGGATGTTGATGTCGGCCGGCAGGACGTCGTTCAGGGTCTCGGCGATCCCGGGCGCGGGCAGGGCGACGCGCGTGAGGAAATTGGCGACCTGGGCTTCGGCGTGCACGCCCAGGTCGGTGCGACCGGCGGCGAAGAGTTTCGGCGTCTCGTCAAACTGGGTGCGGACGGCCTTGAGGATCTCGCCCGCCACGGTGCGCTGGCGGGGCTGCACCTGCCAGCCGGCGTAGCGCGTGCCCTCGTACTCGACGACGAGCCGGATATTCCGGGTCGGCCCGGCCGGCCGCGCCACGGGTCGCCGACGCGCGTGACGCGGAAGCACCGTCAGCCCCGGCGCAGGGCGCCGCGCACGCGCTCCGGGATGACGCGGCCGGCCATCGTGCTCAGCGCGGAACGATGGCGAGCACGCGGGCGGGGGCCCCGGAGCCGCGGTTGATCTTCATCGGCGCCACGATGACGCTGAAGCCCCGCGCCGGCAGGAGATTCAGGTTGTCGAGGTTCTCGACCTGGTAGCGTCCCCCCTGAAGAACGGCCTTGTGGGCCTCGAAGGCGCTCGACTTGCCGGGGTCGACGCTGGCCGCGTCGGTCCCGATGCCGTTCACGTTGCGCTCCTTGAGCAGGTAGCGCACCGCGTCGGCCGCGAACCCGGGGAAGTGCAGCGCGCCGGTCTCGTCGCGATTCAGGAACCGGTCCGGGCTGTCCCAGCGCTGATGCCAGCCGGTGTTGAGAATGACCAGGGCATGCGGCGGGATCCGCCCGCTGGCTTTCTCCCACTCCTGCAGGTCGATGAGGGTCAGCACGTAGTCCGAGTTGGCGGACGATTTCGCCTGCACGTCGATCATAATCCCCTGGCTCACCAGGCTGGTGGGCGGGATCTCGTCAACCGTCGGCAGCCCCTTCCCGAAGTGCGCCGGGGCATCGACGTGGGTGCCCGTGTGCTCGCCGGACACGAAGGAGTTCATGTAGGACCCGTCGGAGATCTGCGTGACGGGCTCCAGCGTAAACGGGATCCCACCCGGGAAGATCGGCGTCCCCTCACGCAGGCCGTGCGTCAGGTCCACCACCTCGGCGCGCCCGTTCGCCACATCGTCGAGACTGAGAGAGAACATCTTGGCGGCGCGGACCTGTGGCGCCGCCACAAAAGCGAGACCGGCCGCGACCAGGAGAGCCGCCACCGCACGGCGCGCAGGAACGGCGCGCGTCATGGCTCCAGCCTCCCGGGAAGAAAGCGGTCGCCGGCGCGGATCGTCGGAGCTTCGGTGGCCTCTTCGAGCCGGGAATCCCGCGCCGCGCCGGCGAATCTCTGAATCGTGTCGGACAGGCTCGCGGCCCGCTCGCCGGCATCGGCGAAGGCATTCTGGGCGTTCTTCAGGTGGCGCTGCCCGAGCTGGAAGGTTTCGTGAAAGAACCCGAAGTCACCCTGGAGCTGCTGGAGCCCCTTCACGATGTCGCGCGCCCGCTGCTCGATCCTCAGCCCCATGAGACCGTAGGCGACGGCCTGCAGGTAGGCGTAGATGCTGTTCGGCGAGACCGGGATGACGTGGCGCTTCACCGCGTGGGCGTTGACGTCGTCCTCGCCCGCCGCGTCGTCGCGGGCGATCAGCTCGTAGAACACGTTCTCCGCCGGGATGTACATCAGGGCGAAGTCCAGCGTTCCCTCGGAGGGCCGCAGATACTTGTCGGCGATGTCGTCGATGTGTCGTCGGACGTCCCGGACGAAGACGCGTCGCGCCCGCTCGCGCTCCTCCGGCCCCTCGGCCTCGAGGATCTGCCGGAAGCCGGAGAGGGGAAACTTCGAATCGATCGGCACCAGCCCTCCGGGCAGCCGCAGGACGGCGTCGACGGTCAGGCCGTCCCGGAAGGAGTGCTGCAGCTCGAAATGCTCGGCGGGGAACACCTGCTGCAGAAGGGCGCCGAGCGCGATCTCACCGAGCCCGCCGCGGATCTTCGGGGCCTGGAAGATCTGCTGCAGACCACGGATGTCCTGGCCCAGCGACAGGATCTCCTGGCTGCTCTGGCGGAGCTCGCCCAGGCGATGGTTGACGTCGGCGATGAGCCTGCCGGTGTCGGCGCTCGCCTTCTGCAGCGCCTGGGCGTTCTCGGACAGGCGGGCCGCCACCTGCCCGGACAACTGCCCGAGGGACACCCCGACGTCTCTGGGAAGCTGGGCGCCCAGTTGGGCAATCTGCTCCGCCAGGCGCCCGATCTGGTTCTGCAGGAGGGCGATCGCGGCATCGGAGGCCTCACCGGGTCGGGACCCGCGGCGCAGAAGCGCCAGGCCGAGCACGACGACGGCCGCGACGAGGAGGACGAGGGCCCCAATCGCTGCGTTCTCGAGCGTCATGGACCCCGGAACCGGCCGGGAGGGAAGCGCGATCCATCGGGACGCCCGGTGGCGCCCCGAGGCGAGGGCTAGTCTATCGGCGCCCATCCGGAGTGTCAACCGATTGCATGCCTTCGAGTTCCTCGATTTTCCTCCTCAGTGGCGGACGAGCAAAACGGCGCACTTCAGGTATCGGGTCTCCGGCACGGTGAGATTGACCGGATGGTCGGGCGCCTGTCCGCGGAACTCGAGGAGGCTGACGTCCCGACCGGCGTCGGCCGCCGCCTCGCGGAGGACCTGCAAGAACTCCTCGGGACCGAGATGATACGAGCACGAGGAGGTCGCCACGATGCCTCCCGGCGACGCCAGGCGGAAGGCGCGCAGATTGATCTCCTTGTAGCCGCGCAGGGCGGCCTCGATCGCCTGGGCGCTCTTGGTGAAGGCCGGAGGATCGAGGACGATGAGACCGAAGCGCTCCGGTCCGCGGTCCAGCTCTTTCAGGTGGTCGAAGGCGTTCCCTTCGATCCAGTCGCAGCGCGCCTCGAGGCCGTTCAGCGCCGCGTTGCGCCGCGCCAGGCGCAGGCAGTCGGGGGACATCTCGATCCCGGTGCAGCGTTCGGCTCCCGCCTTCAAGGCGTAGAGACCGAACGAGCCGCTGTTGCAGAAGACGTCGAGCACGCGTCGGCCGCGCGCATGCGCCTGCAGGGCGCGACGGTTGAAGCGGTGGTCCAGATAAAGACCGGTCTTCTGGCCGGTCCTGAGAGACACCGCGAAACGGAGGTCGTCGAGGACGATCTCGATCTCCTCCGGGACCTCTCCCGCCAGAAGACCGGTGCGCGCCACCAGACCCTCGCGCAGGCGGACCGGCAGATCGCTGCGCTCGTAGATGCCGCGCGGGTGCAATGCATCCTGAAGCCCCGCGGTGATGTCGTCGCGAAGCCGGTCCATGCCCAGTGTGGCGATCTGAACCGCCAGAAAGGCACCGTAGCGATCGACCGTCAGGCCGGGAAGCCAGTCGCCCTCGCTGAACACCAGACGGCACGACTCTCCCGGCGGGTAGACCAGCCGGCGCGCGGCGATCGCCTGCGCGAGGCGCCGTCGGATGAGGGCGGCGTCGATCGCCTCGTCCTTCCGTCGGGTCAGGATCCGCACCGCGATGGTCGAGGAGGGATTGCAGTAGCCACGCGCCAGGAAGCGGCCGCGGTGGTCGACGACGTCCACCGGCTCGCCGGGGACGATGCCGTCGTCGGTCTTCTCGATCTCTCCCGCGTACACCCAGAGATGCCCGGCCTTCACGCGCTGGTCGCGACCCTTCCGCAGCGTGACGCGCCGTTCCTGGGATGTCGACATCGAGGCCTTGTGTCGCGCCGGGGCGACCGGCTTCAGATCATCGGGATCGTGATCCCGGCCTTCCGGGCGAAGGCGATCGCCTCGGGGTAGCCGGCGTCCGCGTGGCGCATGACGCCGGTGCCGGGATCGGTCGTCAGGACACGGCGCAGCCGAGAGGACGCGTCGGGCGTGCCGTCGGCGACCACGACCATTCCGGCATGCAGGGACTGGCCGATGCCGACGCCGCCGCCGTGATGGACCGACACCCAGGACGCCCCGGCGGAGGTGTTCAGGAGGGCGTTCAGGATCGGCCAGTCGGCGATCGCGTCGGAGCCGTCGCGCATGCCTTCCGTCTCGCGGTTGGGCGAGGCGACCGAGCCCGCGTCGAGATGATCGCGGCCGATGACGATCGGCGCCTTGAGTTCGCCGCGCGCGACGAGATCGTTGATCGCCTCGCCGAAGCGCGCCCGCTCCCCGTACCCCAGCCAGCAGATCCTCGCCGGCAGCCCCTGGAACGCGACCCGGTCGCGGGCCGTCCGGATCCAGCGGCAGAGCGCCTCGTCCTCGGGGAACATCTCGAGGACCGCCTCGTCGGTGCGGTGGATGTCCTGAGGGTCGCCGGAGAGCGCCGCCCAGCGGAACGGCCCCTTGCCGGTGCAGAACAGCGGCCGGATGAACTCGGGAACGAAGCCGGGTATCTCGAAGGCGTCGCTCACGCCCGCCTGGCGCGCCTCGTGGCGGATGTTGTTGCCGTAATCGAACACGACCGCGCCGCGTCGTCTCAGCTCGAGCATGGCCCGCACGTGCGACACCACCGAGCGGCGGGACAGCTTGAGATACCTCTTGGGATCGCCGGCGCGCAGGCGGAGCGCCTCGGGATAGGGGAGGTCGTGCGGAACGTACCCGTTCAGGAGGTCGTGAGCGCTCGTCTGGTCCGTGACCAGGTCGGGCACCGCCGCCCCTGCGGCAAGGGCCGGCAGGATCTCGGCGGCGTTGCCGAGGAGGGCGATCGACAGCGGCTCCTTGCGCTCGAGGGCGGGGCGCGCCAGCGCCAGGGCTTCATCCAGGCTCCGGGCCTGCCGGTCGACGTAGCGCGTCTCGAGCCGCCGGCGGATGCGCATCGGGTCGACCTCGACCGCGATGACGACCGCGCCGTTCATGACGCCGGCGAGCGGCTGCGCGCCGCCCATCCCGCCCAGACCGGAGGTGACCAGGAGGCGGCCGGCGAGGCTGCCGCCGAAGTGCCGCCGGCCCGCCGCGGCGAAGGTCTCGTAGGTTCCCTGCAGGATCCCCTGGCTTCCGATGTAGATCCACGAGCCGGCGGTCATCTGGCCGAACATGGTCAGCCCCTTGCGGTCCAGCTCACGATGAATCTCCCAGGTCGCCCAGGTGGGCACGAGCAGAGCGTTGGCGATCAGGACGCGCGGCGCCGCGGGGTGCGTCCTGAAGACGCCGACCGGCTTTCCCGATTGCACCAGGAGGGTCTCGTCGCTCTCCAGGGACCGCAGCGTGCGCACGAGGGCGTCGAAGCACGCCCAGTTGCGCGCGGCCTTGCCGGTCCCTCCGTACACGATGAGCTCGTCCGGCTTCTCGGCGACCTCCGGATCGAGATTGTTCATCAGCATGCGCAGCGCCGCCTCCTGCGTCCAGCCCTTGCACGAGAGGGTGGTGCCGCGCGCGGCCCGGACGACGCGGGACGCGCCGGGCTCCGGGCTCATCGAAGCCGCCCGCTGGCGCTCTCCGCCGCGGCCCGCAGCGAGCCGTCGCGGACGAGCGTCTCGACGGAACGCATGTCGTCGGCCAGAACCCGGTCGCGCTCCATGAACGGCACCACCCGGCGCACCCGCTCGTGCACCGCGCGGGGGCCGCGACCGGGTCTCAGGGGGAGCAGGAGGTCGAGCGCCTGGCTGGCCGCCAGCACCTCGATCGCCAGAACCTGACGCACGTGCTCCACGACGGAGCGCGCCTTGCGGGCCGCGATGGGGCCCATCGACACGTGATCCTCCTGGTTCGCCTCGGTCGGGATGGAGTCGACGCTCGCGGGATGACACAGCACCTTGTTTTCCGAGACCAGGGCGGCGGCGGTGACCTGCGCCATCATGAGTCCGGACTGCACCCCCGCGTCGCGCGCCAGAAACGGCGGCAGGCCGCTGAGCACCGGGTTCATCAGACGATCGATGCGTCTCTCGGAGATCGAGGCCAGCCCGGCCACGGCGATGGCCAGGCAGTCGAGGGCCAGCGCGGGCGACTCGCCGTGGAAGTTGCCTCCCGACAGGATCTCGCCCTCGGAGGGGAAGACGATCGGGTTGTCGGTGACGGCGTCGATCTCGACCTCGAGGAGGGCGCGCACGAAGCGCATGCCGTCGCGGGCGCTGCCGTGCACCTGCGGCATGCAGCGCAGCGAGTAAGCGTCCTGGACGCGGCCGCACTCGGCGTGCGACCGCGCAATCTCGCTGTCCTCGAGAAGCGACCTCAGGTTCGCGGCGGAGTCGATCTGGCCCCGGTGCGGGCGCAGCGCGTGCAACCGCGCGTCGAAGGCTCGATGGCTGCCCTTCAGGGCCTCGAGGGTGCAGGCGCCGGCGATATCGGCGGCGGCCGCCAGCTCCTCCGCCTCCAGGAGCGCCAGCGCGCCGATCGCCGAGATGAACTGCGTGCCGTTGATGAGCGCCAGACCCTCCTTGGCTCCGAGACGCAGCGGCGGGATGCCGGTCTTCGAGAGGGCGGCCGACGCGGGCATCCGCTCGCCGCGGAGGATCGCCTCCCCCTCGCCCAGGAGGCTCAAGGCCAGGTGGGCCAGCGGGGCGAGGTCGCCGCTGGCGCCGATCGAGCCCTGCTCCGGGACGATCGGCAGAAGGTCGACGTTGAGATGCCGCAGCACGGTCTCGACGACGACCGGGCGGACGCCGGAGTGGCCGCGCGCCAGCACGTGGGCGCGCAGCAGCATCAGGGCTCGCGTCGCCTCCGCAGGCAGCGCCGGCCCGACCCCCGCGCAATGGCTGCGGATGAGATTGAGCTGCAGCGTCTCGAGCTGGTCGCGGGGAATGCGGATGTCCTTGAGGAGGCCGAAGCCGGTATTGACGCCGTAGACCTGCTGATCGGAGACGAGGATCTTCTCGACGACGGACCGGCTGAGCTCGAGCCTTCCGCGGGCCGCGTCGGAGAGCGTGACCGTCACTCCACCCCTCGCGACCGCCGCGACATCCTCCAAGCGCAGGTGCTCGCCGTCCAGGGCGATGGTGGTGGGCATCTCGGCTCGCGGCCTCAAGCGGTGCTGCGGGAAGGCGTTACGACGGACACGCGCGAGTGTAGCATACGGGCCCCCGCCTCACAATTTGACCACGCGACGTGCAAACGCCGCGGCGTGAACCTACCTTTCACCTGCGGGCGGATCGGGCGGGCGGCTTCGGCTCCCGGCCGTGGACGGCCGCGGGAAGGTCTCCGTGGTGGTGCGCTGTCCGCATTGCAAGAATGTCATCCGCCTGCGAGAGGTGGACGGCCAGTCCCGCGTCATCAAGTACCTGTGCAGCAACTGTCAGGACATCGTGCGCATTGATCTCATGCAGGACGAGGTCAAGTCGTCGTCCAGCGCCGACACCTTCGTGCGGACGGAGCACCGGAAGAGAATCCTGGTGGCGGACGATACCGTGACGGTGCGCAAGGTCGCGGCACGTCTCCTGTCGTCCGCCGGGTACGAAGTGCTCGAGGCCGAGGACGGCCGGCAGGCGCTCGACCTGATCCAGAACGAGCATCCCGATCTCATCCTTCTCGATCTGCTGATGCCGAAGATGACCGGGTTCGACGTGCTGCGCGAAATCAAACGGATCGGCCTGATGAAGGAGACGCCGATCCTGATCATGAGCGGCGTGTTCAAGAAGGACGTGCTCGACTTCCTGCATGCCGCGGGTGTCTCCGGCTTCCTCGACAAAGAGCAGATCAAGGACTCCCTCCTGTTCCGCGTGCAGCAGCTCCTGGCGGCCTGATCCCCCGCTCCCCCTGTTTTCTGCTAGCATATCGCGGCAAAGGAACTGTTTCGTACCCACCTTTGCGCGCGCGCGTGACATCTCTGGCGGAGATTCCATGTCCGGGTTCGTGGTCGTCGGCTCGCAGTGGGGTGATGAGGGGAAAGGCAAGATCGTCGATCTTCTGACCGAGCGCGTCGACATCGTGGCGCGCTACGGCGGAGGACCCAACGCCGGCCACACGATCTGCGTCGGCGATCGCCGCTTCGCCCTGCATCACATCCCCTCCGGGATCCTGAGGGAGAGCGTGCTGTGCATCATCGGCAACGGCGTCGTCATCGATCCCGGGTCCCTCATCAAGGAGATCGCCGACCTGCGCGAGGCGGGCGTGCGTGTCGAGGAAAATCTGCGCATCAGCGATCGCGCCCACGTCATCCTGCCGTACCACCGTGGCCGCGACATCGCGCGCGAGGAGGGGGTGGGTGACGGGAAGATCGGCACGACGCGCCTGGGGGTCGGCCCGGCTTACGAGAGCAAGGCGGGTCGCTACGGGCTGCGAGTCGTCGACCTCCTGGACGCCGTGGGGCTTCAGGGCAAGATCGGTGCCCTGGCGCGGCAGACACGGGGCGTCGGTGGCGATCGTCTGCCGGCGGAATGGGATCCGTCGCCGGAGGCGATCACGGCGCGCTATCTCGAGTGCGGAGCGCTGCTGACGCCCTTCATCGCGGACACCTCCCGGCTGCTGAACGAGCGGCTCGACCAGGGAGCCGTGCTGTTGTGCGAAGGGGCGCAGGGCACGATGCTCGATCTGGACCACGGCACCTACCCGTACGTCACGTCTTCCAGCTCGACGGCCGGGGGCGCCTGCACCGGTCTGGGTCTCAGTCCGATCCGGGTGGACGGCGTCATCGGAGTCCTGAAGGCCTACTCGACGCGGGTCGGTGGCGGTCCTTTTCCCACCGAGCAGGACAACGAGACCGGCCGCCGCATCCGGGAGCGCGGCCGGGAGTTCGGGAGCACCACCGGCCGGCCGCGCCGCTGCGGCTGGTTCGACGCGCCGGTGGCGCGCTATTCGGTCATGATCAACCAGATCGAGTGCGTGGCCCTGACCCTGTTCGATGTGCTGGACGATTTCGACGAGATCCCGATCTGCGTGGCCTACGACTATCAGGGGCGGCGGCTCGATCTCCTGCCGGCCGATCCGGCGGTCCTGGACGCCTGTCGTCCCGTCTACGAGATCCTCCCCGGCTGGAAGACCGCGACCTCCGGCGCCCGCCGGCTGGAGGATCTGCCGGCGCGCGCCCGCGACTACGTCCGCCGTCTCGAGGCGCTGGTCGGGTGCGAAATCGGCATCATCTCGACCTCGCCGCAGCGTGACGCCACCATCGTCCGGCCCGAGGGGCGCATCGAGCGCTGGCTGCCGGTCCGCCAGTCGGCCGGGGCGCGCTCGCGGTAGGGTCCGGCCCGCGCCCTCAGTCGGTCTCCAGCGCCTGCCGGAAGTCCTCGATCAGATCCTCGGCGCTCTCGATGCCGCAGCTGACGCGCAGGAGATCGTCCGTGACGCCGAGCCGCTCGCGGTCTTCGGGCTTCATGCCGGCGTGCGACGACTTCGCCGGCTGGATGATCAGCGTCTCCACCCCTCCGAGGCTCGGCGCGACGAACGGGATCCGCAGCGCCGCCAACAGCCTCTGAGCCGCCTCGGCGCCGCCTTTGAGACGCAGGCTGAGCATGCCGCCGAAGCCGGAGAGGAGCGCGCGCGCGTGCGCGTGATCGGGGTGGGTCTCGAGTCCCGGATAGTTCACCTCCCTCACCCTGGAGTGGGTGGACAGGAAGCGGGCCAGGGCCAGGGCGTTCGCGTTCTGGGCCCGGACCCGCAGCGCCAGGGTCTTGGTGCCGCGTGCCAGGAGAAAGCCGGCGTGCGGATCGAGCGAGCCGCCGAACAGGTTGAGCGTCTTGCGCACGCGGTCGACGTGGGTCCGGCTCGAGAGGACGCACCCCGCCACGAGATCCGAATGTCCGTTGAGATACTTGGTGGCGCTGTGGAACGAGACGTCGAAACCGATCGACAGGGGCCGGAAGTTGACCGGGCTCGCGAAGGTGTTGTCGACGATCGTCATCAGCCGCTCCCGGCGCGCGAACTCGACGACGTCGCGCAGCCGAGGCACGCGCATCAGCGGATTGGTGATCGTCTCGACGAGGAACAGCCGCGTGTTGGGACGGAGCGCCTGCGTCCAGGACGACGGGTTCTGATCGTCGACGAAGGTGTAGGCCAGGCCGATATCCTCGGCATGCTGCGTCAGGAAATCGTGCGTCCCCCCGTACAGACAGCTTCCGGCCAGCAGGTGATCGCCCTTCTTCAGAAAGGCGAGGACCGTCGCGGTGATCGCCGCCATGCCCGACGACGTCGCCACGGCGGCCTCGGCGCCCTCGAGGGCGGCCAGGCGATCGTGCAGGTAACGCTGCGAGGGCGTGCTGTTGAGCCGGATGTACTTGATGTCGTGGTACTCGGTCCCCGGGTCAATCGAGTAGACGGTGCCCTGATAGATGGGAAAGATCACCGAGCCCTCCGGTCCCGGTCGGCGCTCCCCCGAATGCACGGCGATGGTTTCCATCCTGTGGGTCGGCTGCTTCATGAGGCCTCCTTGCGGCGTGCGCGTTCGGCCCTTCCTCCTCCGCCGCCGCCATGCTAGCCTTCCGTCCCCGATTGGTAAAGCGGGCCGCGGCCCGGCACGGGAGGAGCCACCGCATGCGGACCGGCCAGGTCGATCTGATCCAGGTGGACGATCTGCGGAAGTCGTTCGGGTCCGCCGAGGCGATCCGCGGCGTGACGCTGGTCGTTCCCGAGTCGGCGCTCGTGGTGATCATCGGCCCGTCCGGCTGCGGCAAGTCGACGCTCCTGCGCTGCCTGAACGGCCTCGAGCTGCTCGACGCGGGTCGCGTGCGGATCGGCGGGATCACTCTCGAGCGCCGGGAGGGCCACTTCCCGCCCGACCTGAAAGCGAGGCTGCGAGGCCTGCGCCAGGAAGTCGGCATGGTGTTCCAGAGCTTCAACCTGTTCCCGCACATGACCGTCCTGGAGAACGCCATCAAGGGACCGGTGGTCGTCAAAGGCATGAGGCGCGACGAGGCCGAGGCCAGCGCGCGCGCCCTGCTGTCCAAGGTCGGGTTGAGCGACCGGCTGGATTACTACCCGTCGCAGCTCTCCGGCGGGCAGCAGCAGCGCGCGGCGATCGCGCGGGCCCTGGCGATGTCGCCGGAGGTCATGCTGTACGACGAGCCGACGTCGTCGCTCGACCCGACGCTGGTGAACGAGGTCCTGCAGATCATGCGGCAGCTCCACGACGAGGGGATGACCCAGGTGGTGGTGACGCACGAAATGCGCTTCGCGCGCGATGTCGCCGACACCATCCTGTTCATGCACGAGGGGAGCGTGATCGAGGCCGGGCCGCCGGCCGCCCTGTTCAGCGCCCCACGCGACCCGCGCACGCGCGAGTTCCTCAAGGATTTCCTGTGAGCGGTCGGCGCGCCGCCCGGCGGCTCCAGACCGTCGTCGCGGTTCTCCTGGCCGGAGCGGCCACCTGCGCACCGGCCCGGTCGGCCGAGCCGCTGCGCTGGGGCGGAGATTCCGAGGGGGGCGCGCCGTACGTCTTCCCGGATCCGAAGGATCCGCGGCAGATCGTCGGCTTCGAGGTCGACCTGGCCGAGGCTCTGGCGCGCGAGCTGGGCCGCCCGGCCCTGTTCGTCCAGAACCAATGGGACGGTCTGATCCCGGGGCTCCTGCGGGGCAACTACGACATCGTCCTGAACGGTCTCGAGATCACGCCTGACCGCCGGCAGGTAATCGGCTTCACGATCCCTTACTACTCCACGTCCGAGCAGCTCAGCGTCCGGCGCGACGACACCTCCATGCAGGCCTTGGGGGACCTGAAGGGGAGGACGGTCGGCACGCTCAAGTTTTCGCTGGCCCAGCGCATCCTGGAGAAGGAGGGCGGGATCGACCTGCGCACCTACGAAGGACAGATCAACGCGTACGAGGATCTCGCCAACGGACGGCTCGATGCGGTCCTGATGGACTGGCCGATCGCTCTTTATTACAGCCGGCCGAACCCCGCGCTCAAGTTCGCTGGCGGCCCGATCGCCCGCCTCGAATACGGCATCGGGGTGCGACCGGAGGACGGCGTGCTGCAGCAGCAGCTCGACGCGGCGCTCCTGAAGCTGATCCGCGCGGGCGTCCTGCGCTCGCTCTACGAGAAATGGGGCATCTGGAACGACGAGACGGCCCGTCTGTTCGACGAGCAGCTGCGCACACCCGGGAAATACGAGGAGTACACCCGCGCGGTGACCGAGAGGCGCACCTGGGGCGACCGCATGCGGCAGTACGCCGGCTACCTCCCGCTGCTCCTCGGTCGCGGGGCGACCATGACGCTGATCATCTCGATCACGGGGATGGCCCTGGCGGTGGCCCTCGGGCTCCTCCTGGCGCTGGGCTACCTGTACGGGCCCCGACCGCTCGCCTGGGGGTCGCGTGCCTACATCGAGGTGGTGCGCGGCACGCCTCTTCTGATCCAGCTCTACCTCATCTTCTACGGGCTGCCGAACATCGGCATCCGGTTGTCGCCTCTCCTGGCGGCGGTCGTGGGACTGGGCCTGAACTACGCCGCCTACGAGGCCGAAAACTACCGCGCCGGCATCCAGTCGATTCCACGCGCCCAGACGGAGGCGGCCCTGTCGCTCGGCATGACTCAGGGACAGGCGCTGCGGTACGTCATCGTCCCGCAGGCGATGCGCCTCGTCATCCCACCGGTGACCAACGATTTCATCGCGCTGTTCAAGGACTCGTCGATCGTGTCGGTGATCACCATGGTCGAGCTGACCAAGGTGTACGGGCAGCTCGCGTCCACCTATTACGACTACATCGGGGTGGGTCTTCTGACCGCGGCGATCTACTTCCTGCTCGGGCTGCCGTTCGTCCGTCTGGCCCGGTGGGCCGAAGCCAAGATGGCGGTGGACAAACGCGTGGCGGTCCCCGCGCGGCGTCGCTGGTTCAGCATCGGCTCCAAGCCGGTCATGGATTGATGGGAGGGAGACGCCGCACGGACGGCCTCCTGCCGACGCGGAGACAAGCCGAGCGGTTCGGCGCCGACGTTCTGCGGGCCACCCTGCAGCACCTCGATCGCGGGGCGCGGCGCACCTTCAGCGGGGCCACCCTGAAAGAGCTCGACCGGCTGTTCGACGAGCCGCTGCCCGAGAACGGCGGCTCGCCGCAGCGCGTTCTGCGCGAGTGCCGCGCCAAGGTGTTCCGCCACTCGATGCAGATGTCCCATCCCAGGATCTTCGGTCTGTTCAATCCCGCGCCGCTGCCGGTGGCGGCCCTCGCGGAGATCCCGGTCGCGTTCCTCAATCAGTCGGTCGACGCCTGGAAGGCGGGTCCGGCGGCGACCCATCTCGAGATGCGGTTGATCCGCTGGATCAACGACCTCATCGGCTTCGGCCCGAGCGCCTTCGGGGTCTTCACCAGTGGCGGTGGTGTGGCCAACGCCATCGCTCTCAAGATGGCGCGCGACCGGGCCGCCGGCCCCCGCACGCGCCGCGAGGGCGTCACGACGGGTCGGGCGCGCCGCCTGCGCGTGTACGCTTCGGAGCAGGCGCATTTTTCCATCGGCCGATCGCTCGATCTGCTGGGTCTGGGTGAAGAGTCGCTGGTGCGGATCGAGGCGGACGAGGCGATGAAGATGCGCGTCGAGGCCCTCGAAGACAGCCTGCGAAGAGACCGGCGGCGCGGGCTGGTGCCGATGGCGGTGGTGGCGACTGCCGGCACGACCAACACGGGAAACATCGACCCCCTGCGCGATCTGGCGGACGTGGCCCGCGCCCACGACGCCTCGTTTCACGTGGACGCCGCCTACGGTGGCGCCCTGCTGTTCTCCACCCGGTACGCCGATCGTCTGGACGGCATCGCCCTAGCCGACAGCGTGACGGTCGACCCCCACAAATGGCTGTTCCAGCCGTTCAGCCTCGGAGGCCTGTTCGTCAGGAGCCGTCAGGCGCTGAGCGGCAGCTTCCGGATCGAGCCCGGTTATCTGAAGAAGGAGCTCGAGGCGGAGCCTGAACGTCTCGACTTCTACCATTATTCGCTCGAGGGCACCCGCCCGTTTCGAGGTCTGAAGCTCTGGTTCACGCTCAAGACGCTGGGAAGACGAGGCTTAGGACTGCTGGTCGATAGGACCATGGAAGTGGCGCATCACCTTGGAGAGGAGATCGGACGGTACGACTGCTTCGAGCGGCTGCCGACTCCAATCGAGTGTGCCAGCGTCTGCTTTCGCTACAGACCCCCATGGTCGCGTTCGCTGTCCGAGCGGACCGTGAAATCGGCCGCGCTTCGTTCCAGGCTGAACCAGGTGCAGACCCGCATCCAGCAGGAGGTCGAAAGGCGGGGGTTTGCCTGGTTTCCTAACATCGTTATTGGTCAGACGGTATTTTTTCGATTCGGAATCTTCAACTACAAGACTACTCCGGCAGACGTCGACGCGGTTCTGGCACACATCCGGACCACGGCCACCCGGCTCGGGCTCTAATCAGGACACGCACTGTCAGTCGCCCGCGCCGGGGCGGCGGGCGAGAACGGCGAGGAGTCCTGGGCTCTGACCCGATTGAAGTTGACATGCGGATCGTTTCACCGTACATGGAACTTCGAGACGGGCGGTCCCGGACGTGTGAACCCCCTTCACGAGCACTCCGGTGCCGAAACTGTCACGGTTAACGCTGCTTGAACAGCCACGAATACCAGGTTCGGCCATCCGATTTCTCATCGCTCTGGATCCGGCCTTTTCACGAGGGAGGGCTCCATGCGTTCTAGCCTGAAGCGACGATCCCTGGCCAGCGCAGTCGGGGCGACCGTGGCGGTGACCGCCACGCTCGCGCTCTTCAGCTTCGCGACCTGGGCCGAGCGCAACCAGAACCAGGGAGACAGACAGCGCCTTGTCGGACTCAAGGACTTCGAGGCCGAGATCGCCAGGAAGATGCAGAAGCCGACGGGGTTCGAGCGCCCCGCCAACCGCTCTCCTCTCGAGGGCGTGGCGACCTTCCGGGAGGTCTCGCCCGGACAGCGCAAGAAGATGATCGACACGCCGATCGGTCTGGTCGACCCGGCCGAGATCGGCGCGATGCGCTCCCGCATCCCGGCCCTGGCGGGACCGGTCGGGCGGCGCCTCAACGATCACGGCCGGAGAGGGGAGATCGCGCCTGGATTCGACGCCATCCAGATCAGCGAATCGGCGCTCGCGACGCGCAGCATGGATGACATCGCCGCGGAGCTGAAGACGATGGGCGTCAAGGTGCACGACGTCCTGGAGAGCCGGGCGCTCCTGGTCGAGGTGCCCGCGGGTGCCGTCGAGAATCTCGCGCGCGCCGGATACGTGGAGGCGAGCCTGCCCTGGGACGCCATGTTCCGGGTCGACCCCGCGCTGGGAAAGACGCCGATGATTCAGAGGTCCCGCGCCGCCAGCGAAAGCCTCAGGGTCATCGTGAGCTTCTTCCGTGACACCGAGGAGGCGGAGGCGCGTCGCGAGATCGAGCAGGTCGTCGGACCGGGCTCGGCCACCCCGTTCTCCATCGACGGGCTGTCCTTCGAGACGAACGTCCACTTCTCGAAGGTGGCGCAGCTGGCGAAGCAGAAGCGCGTCCGCTCCATCTACGAGCTCCCCGAATACCTGCTGATGAACGTCGAAACGCCGACCACCGCGATGGTGGGGAACGTCAAGGACAATCTGCCGTTCCAGAAGCCGTACCAGGATGCCGGCGTCGATGGCGGCGGGTTGAACGCCGCCGGGCAGGCGCTGTACGACGGCTCGCGCGTCAACAACGGCACGGTGCAGGTTCCGCCACAGATCGTCGTGGTGACCGACAACGGCATCTCGGGCGACTCCGTGCAGTTCTCCCAGACGGCGACGCAGGTGTTCGACCTCAGCCATGCCTTCCCGTCCCCCAATCACAGGAAGGTGCATGCCATCCAGAATGCGGGTGACGACGGCACCTCCTGCGACGGGATGCTCTCCGGCAGCGGCACGCACGGCAACGTCGTCGCAGGGGTGGTCGCTGGGGACGGCACGTCGGTGGGCGCGCGCGTGTCGAAGCACATCTACAACAGCCGCCCGCGCGTGGACAACCTGGAGATGGACGGTGTGGCGCGCGGCGCGCGCATCATCATGCAGGACGCCGCCGACCCGGGTCTGTGCAACAACAACGAGCTGGTCGAGCGCGGCGGCAACGTCAATCCTGGCTCCCTGCTCACGCGACTGCAGCTGGCCATCTGCCCCCGCAGCGGCGGCTCGGGCTCCTGCCTGAACGTCGTCGGCGGCGGGAGCGAGGCGCATCTGCACGTGATGCCGTTCGGCATCCCGAACTTCGACCTGCAGATTCAGAATCCGACCGACGGGACCTACTCGCAGGATGCGAAGGACATCGACACCTTCCTGGTCAACAATCGCGACTACATGGTGTTCGTTCCGGTCGGGAACCAGGGAACGGTCAAGGGTCAGAAGTTCTTCTCCTCCTTCAACGGGTCGCAGCGCAACCAGTACCCCGACCTGTTCGACGGGACGGCGGCCGACAACTGCCCTGTCCCGTGTCCTCCGGACCACGTTCCCGCGCCTCTTCAGGTGTCGCCGCCCGCGACCGCCAAGGATATCGTTTCGGTCGGTGGTCACTTCCAGGACGTGCAGACGGCCTGGACCTCCAATCTCGAAGAGGACGTCCTGAACTTCTCGTCGAAGGGGCCGGCGACCGCCCTGTCGCTGCGCACGGCTCCGATGGTGGTGGGCGTCGCCGCCGACATCAGCGGCTTCTTCTTCGGTCCCAACACGGTCTCGATCGCGGTCTGGAGAAGCCGCGACAACGACAACCTGGGCCCTGTCGACGCCATTCTCGACGACCACAACTTCGGCACGTCGTACGCCACCGGGGAGGTGGCGGGGGTCGCCGCCATCATCCGCGACTACTTCGCCCAGGGCTTCTACCCGACCGGCACGCGCGTGACCCTCGACCGCATCCCGAACGTGTCGGGCCCGCTGGTCAAGGCGGCCATCGCTGCTTCGGCGAATTTCATGGAGGAGCTGCAGTCGGAGTACCCGACCGCCACCGACCAGGCGGTCGCCTTCGGCCGCGCCATCAACATCGGCAACGTCTCCGGGTTCCAGGTCGGGATCATCGGCAACAACGAACAGGGGTACGGCCGGCCGGTGATTTCCTCGGTGCTGCCGCTGGCGAACTGGCCCGCCGGGAAGGGCATCGGCTCGCCGGACACGATCGAGTATCCGGCGGCCGGCCTGCTGATCTACGACGATATCGCCACCGGCGAGCCGCCGATCAACAACGCCAGCCCCGCGACCGGCAACGAGCACACCTTCAAGGTGGTGTCGGATGCGGTCGGGACGGTCGGTCCCACGCAGATCGTGACGCGGGGACAGCTGCGCATCGCCATGGCGTACAGCGACCCGCCGAGCACCGCGACCGGCGTGGGCGCCGCCGGCGCCATCGTGAACGATCTCGACCTGGAGGTCGAATCACCGGGGCCCGATAACTGCCTGTTCTCGGGCGACATCGCGCCGAACGGATCCGTCTGCCCGGCCAGCAGCGCCAACGACAACGTGATCTACGACGGCAACGACTACCAGATCGGCAGCGTCAAGGTGGGGCAGTGGAGCCAGCCGCGAACACTCGGCACCCCCGACGTGGGCGACAACAAGAACCCGGTCGAAGCGGTCCATCTGACGGCCGACGTCAACGGGGACGGCAATCCGTCCGACTCGCAGCTGGTCGTCGGCACCTGGAGGGTGCGCGTGAAGCGCGGCAGCGGCGGGGCGACCCCCGGGCAGATCACCGCGATTTCGGGCGCCAACGAGGACACCGGGAACACGCAGTGCACGGGCGCGGGGAGCCCCTTCAGCTGCTGCACGGCAGCCGGCGCAGGGACGTGCACCGGCGACGGCCGTCTCGAAAATCAGAACCTCGGCTGCACCGCCGCTGGGGTCCCGCTGGCCTGCTGCACGGGCTTGAACGTCGGGACCTGCCCGAACGAGGATACGAACGGCAACGGTCTTCTGGACGCCAACGGCCAGCCGTACGGTCTCATCCTGGCCGGTCCGATTCAGGGGATCGGAACGCAGACGATCGGCGGCTCGCCGCGCACATTCCCGGCGAGCACGGCGCGCCTCGACAAGAGCCTGTACGGCTGCGCCGACCAGCTGACCTCCACGATCTTCGACACGGCGACCAACGCCGCAGCCGTCGTCCTGGCCTCCACCTACGAGGTGATCAAGAAGGACGGCACGGTGGTCGACACGGAGCAGGGCTTCGCCGTGAATGCCAACGGGAACACCTATGTCTCGGTTCCGATCCCGGTCCGGGAAGGGAAGCCGGCCGCAAGCTTCAACGGCATCCTGGAGACCAACGGCAACACGGCGGACGAGCCGTATTTCGTCCGCGTGCGCTACAGCGACACCCCGCGCGAGGCGATGGCTTCGGCGCGCATCTCCTGCTCGCCCAACCTGGTGGCCTGGCGCTTCCAGATCGAGAACCAGGACTGGACGCAGCAGGACTTCATCGGCGGCGGTTGCGACCACGATCAGTACCTGGATTCCGGGGAGAACCTGACCTACTCGGTGACGTTCGGGAACTCCAACCGCGATCAGGATTTCACGGAGGTCAGCGCCAACCTTTCCGTCGGCGGTCCCGGCGCGGCGGCGGTGCGCGTGCTGAACTCGCCGCAGAACATCGGGCGCATACCCGGCGGGCAGATCACGGCGGCGACCTTCGCCCTGCGGATCGATCCCGCCCTCCTGGCGCCGATCGCCGTCGCCAACCGGATCGTCGACCTGACGGTGACGCTGCAGGCCTCCTCGGGGAACATCCAGCTGCCGCGGCAGACCTTCACCTTCCGGCACGCCCTGAACTCGGACGACGAGACCTTCCACTACTCGACCGATTACCCGCAGGGGAACGTGCGCGAGATCCGCGACTTCAACCGCAATCTGCAGATCGATCGCCCCGATCACACCGACCCGTTCCTCGGGATCGTGAATCCGGACGAGGACATCACCTTCAGCTCGATGTTCCTCGCGGCGGGACAGGGCGGGCTGGTCACGAACACGCTCGGCGAGGACCTGAATGGCAACGGCACGAGGGATCCCAACGAGTTCGACACCATTCCGAACAACCTGCTCGACAAGGGGATCCTGTTCTCCAGCACCGGGCCGACACCGGGCTCGGACAAGGTGCCGTTCCACTTCGATCTCAACGACGGTGGCTGGCTCGCCTTCCGCCAGTCCGCCAGCCGGGCCGGCCTGGCGCCGGCGCAGGCGTGGGAGTACGACACCACCGGCGTGTGCGGCTTCCAGACCAAGAGCGACGCGACCCATATGGGCATCTGGCACACGGGGGATGGCAACCCGGCCACGCCGGGGGCGGGCGGGACCTGCGACAACCATCTCGTGGCGACCGACCCAGGCACGCCGCCGGGGACGGAGTACGTCGAGGACTTCCTGCTGTCGCCGATCATCGCCAAGGTCCACCAGACGCCCGACAGCCGCAATCTGCCCTATACCGCCGAGTTCCAGCGTTTCGGCTTCAACGTGGAGATCCAGACCCGGAACGATCAGACCGGCCTGACGTTCAACGTCGACAACAACGTCGAGGACGACACCGGCAACTGCATCATGTGCCAGGAATTCGACCTCAGCTACGGCGGCAACGATTACGCGGTCGGGTTCCTGGAAGGCTCGGGCGGCGGCGGGTACTGGCCGGCCGGACCGTTCCCGCAGCGGACCTTCGGGCCGCTGAACGATCCGGACGGGTCGCTGAGCTCGGCAGGCAAGAATCTGAGCGGCGACGAGACCGGTTTCACCGGGTTCACGCAGAACTCGAACATCAACAGCTCGTCGCCGATTCCGACCGCCCCACCCGATCTCCTGCCGTACCCGATCGATACCGCGCCGGTGGTCATGGCCGGCGACGGGACGCCCTGGACCAACAACGTGTCGGGTCCGGTGCGTAATCTCGACTTCGACCTGGTGACCTATGCCGGTGGGTTCACCTCGCCCGTGACCGGGCCCGGCGGGCCGACCGCGGCGGTCACGCCGTTCGACGTGAATCCGGGGGTGCGCTGGCAGATCGGCATCGGCTTCTTCAACGTGGAGACCTCCACGAACGCGGCCGACTACGGCATCGGCATCGACGACGTGGTCTTCGAGTGGGACGAGCGCCACCCGCTCGACGAAGGGGCCTTCGTTCCGGCGCATACTCCGGCCTGCCAGCGGTTCGGGCAGCCCGGCCAGCCGGCGGGCCAGCAGTGCGCCACTCTGTCGGTCGACCGGACCAACCTGTACGAGTGCAGCGACTCGCTGACGGTCACGGTCAACGACCCGAAGCGCACCGGCGCCGGCACCGTGCAGGTGCTCGCCGCCTCCAGCAGCGACGCGCGTCCCTTCAGCACCGGGGTCATCACCGCGCTGCATCCGATCAAATCGTTCACCCTGACCGAGACGCCCGCCGGCTCGGGGCTGTTCGTCGGCTCGGTCCCGGTGAGCCAGGCGATCAACACGCCCACGACGCTGTTCGTCACGACGGGGGACCAGAACATCGAGTTCTACTACCAGGACCCGCAGTGCGACGGCAACGGCAACGGCGTGGTGGCGCAGAACGACTTCGACAACCTCGACGGCGACGGCATCGCCTTCGCGGTCGACAACTGCAAGTTCGACTACAACCCCACTCAGACCGACACCGACGGCGACCTGATCGGCGACGCCTGCGACAACTGTCCCGGTGTCGCCAACGCCAACCAGCAGGACTCGGACGGTGACGGAGTCGGGGACGCGTGCGATCTCGACGACGTCGACTTCGACGGCGTCGTGAACGCTCTCGACAACTGCAAGGACGTCTACAACCCGTTCCAGACCCCGGGCCAGGGCACGCGGGGCACCGCGTGCGACAGCACGAACAACGATCGCGACGGGGACGGGGTCAAGGACATCCAGGACAACTGCGTGCGCACGCCGAACCCCGCGCAAACCGACAGCGACGGGGATGGTCTCGGCGACGCCTGCGATGGCGACTGCAACGGGGCCCACGCCCAGCTCCTGGCGACCGGCTCGTGCAACCGTTCGGGCACCCAGTGCACCAGCGATGCGGACTGCTTGACGCCGACAGGTATCTGCCAGGAGACTCCGACGATCGTCTGCACAGCGAGCAGCCAGCACTGCACGTGCATCAACATCGGCCCGGAGACCTGTCAGCGGATGGGGACGGTCAACAGCGGCGGGTGCTCCACGAGGGACGACGACGAGGACGTGGACGGCGTGCCCGATGTGGTCGACGACTGCCCCACAGTCTACAATCCGGCGATCATACCGGGGACGTTCCGCCAGGCCGACTCCGACAACGACGGCGTGGGTGACGCCTGCGACTCGCCCTTCATGGTCGACGGCGACAACAACGGCATCCCCGACGACGTCGTGTCGTTCGGCGTGGCGGTCGGCTGCCGGCAGCTGCCGCTTCCGAACCTGATCGTCCAGGCGGCGGTGGTCAACGATCTGAACGGGGACCACGACGGCTTCTGCGACACCGGGGAAAAGTGCGAGATGACGGTGGTCGTCAAGAACGCCGGTCCGGTGAACCTGACCAACGTCACCTTCTATCTCGCGAGCGCCGACTCGGATATCCAGTGCATCAGCAAGCCGGCCGTAGCGATCGGCAACCTGCCCGTCGGTGCGGTGGTCAATACCGCCAACATCGGCGGACAGCGCAGGCCGTTCGAGTACACGGTTTCCCAGACGACGCAGACGACCGTCGCGGCCGACCCGGCCCGAGGCGACTTTACGCTGAACCTTACGTCACGCGAGGCGCTCGGAACCGCGAAGCAGGTGAACTTCCAGACGCTGCTCGACCTCGACACGCCGGTCGGCAGCGTGGTCACCCCGGTTCCCGGTCGTCCGACCCACAATCCACCGATTCCTGCCGGCACCTTGTTCGAGGATTTCGACACGGACACGGACGGTAACGGGGTCGTGGATCTGAGTGACGGCCGCAACGGCGTGTTGAACGACACGTTCGGCTATACGGTCGGGAGCGCCCTGGGCGGAATCAACTCGATCGCCGGTATCGGCTGCGGAGGGTACATCGTGCCGCCATCGGACCCGGGCTGTCGGATCGACCCCGACAACGACATGGACTGGCACATCCATTGCCCGGCGGGCACCTGCCCGGCGACGCACGTGGCGCCCGGAACCTCCTCGACCGCGTTCATGACCACGGCGACGGACGGGAACATGGCGTACTCCGGCAACAACTCGCTGCACTATGGCAGGCACACCGATCTCAACAGCCGTCTGGGCGACACCACGAGCTTCCGCGAGATCGCCGCTTTCACCACGCAGCCTATCAACCTGACACCGCTCCCACAGGCGGGGGATCTCGTTCTTTCCTTCTACCACATCGCCGACATGATGGATAACAGCCAGGCGGACATCCCGCGCGGGACGGCCGTCGACTACGGCGACGTGCAGATACGGGTCGACAAGAACCCCGACCCGACACCCGGCAGCGGCGATACCTGGGGCAACTGGGACAAGCTGGCGCCGTTCGAGAACGTCTACGACCACATTCCGGAGGTCTGGAGCCACTACGGCGCTCGCGTGACCTACTGCAACGTCACGCCGACCGACACCGGGACGGCGCCGCCGGCGCCGCGAGGCGTCCACGAGACGATGTGCTGGCCTCTTGGCATCTGGTCGCATTGCGGCAGCGCCTATGGTATCGGCACGACCTTTGGATGCCCCGGACCGGGGGTGCAGGGCAGCCTGGCTCCGGCCAGCGGCGCCCTGTGGGTGCAGAGCAAGTTCAACCTGGCGAACTACCTCGGGGCGCGCGTCCAGATCCGCTGGATCGCTTCGAACTGGGAGTTCGACCTCAACGGTCCGTCACAGGACTATCAGACCTACGGCTGCGGCCAGGGGACCTGCTGGAACAACAGCCTGAACGATGACGGCTGGTGGGTCGACGACATCTCCGTCACCGGCGCCATCACCGCGCAGGTCGTGCCGGTCGCTGACACCAAGGCGGCACCCGCCTCGACATGCGCTACGGCCCCGGCGGGGAAGTGCGACCCGACCCAGGGTGATAAGGGATTCGCGGTCAGCTTGGCGGTCAACGACGCCAACAACAACGGCATCTACGAGAAGGGGGAGACCGTCGAATTCTCCGCCGCCGGCACCACCAATCCCGGCGGGTGTGCCGACGGCGAGTCGGAGTTCCAATTCATCAGGAACGGCGTCGTGGCGCAGAACTTCTCGGCCCAGTCGATCTTCAAGGACTCGCCGACTGCCGACACGAGCTACCAGGTGATGGCACGCTGCAGCAGCAACCTCGCCTGCACCACGACGACCGGGGCCAGCGCCGCGCTGAAGATCTACACGGGCGACGCTCTGGATCTCGGGTTGACGGTGACGCACGACCGTACGACCTCGACCACCACCCTGACCTGGCTGGCGCGACCGCAGCCGGCCCCTCTGTCCGGGTACGACCTGTTCCGCGGCTCCCAGTCGGACGACGGCCAGGCGACCACGCCAGGCGCGCCGGACACGGGCCTCGCCTCGCTGGTCACCCTCCTCTGCGACACCGGGATCGGGGCGGCGGTCGGCAGCACCCAGACCTTCACGACCACCGCGGCGCCGCTGCCGAACGCGATGCACTACTATCTCGTCGGTCACAGCAGCACCGTCGCCGGGGCCCACACCGTGCTCGGCCGCGGCGCCAACAACAACATCGAGGTCGCACCGATCACCTGTCCGTAGAGGGACCGCTTCGCTTCGTGCTCCATCCAAGAGGCCCGCAAGGGCCTCTTTTTTTGTAGACTCGGCGCCATGTCGGACCCTTCGAGGAGAACGCTCCATCGCGGGCTGGGCATCGTCACGCTGGCGGGGACGATCTTCGTGTTCGTCTCCTCGGGGCCCTTCGGGCTGGAGGTGATGGTGCGCGACGCGGGTCCCGGGGCGGCCGCGCTGATGCTTCTCGTCGGTCTCCTGTTCTGGGGTCTGTCGCACACTCTGGTCGCCACCGAGCTGTCGAGCGCTGTGCCGGTCGAAGGCGGCTTCTTCCGCTGGGTCGAGATGGCGTTCGGAAAGTTCTGGGGGTTTCAGGCGGCCTGGTGGTACTGGATCAAGATGCTGGCCGACACCTCGATCTATCCCATCATGTTCGAGGAGTACCTGAGGTACTGGACACCCTGGCTGGGCGCCGGGCAGGGGCGGCTGATCCGGGTGATCTTCATCTGGCTGTTCGTCGGGATCAACCTGCGCGGCATCAGCGCCGGGGGACGGGTGGCGCTGGGGTTCACGCTGTTCATCCTGGCGCCCTTCGTCCTGTTCGTCACCCTCGGAACCCCCCATCTCGGCCCGGCAGCCGTGACGCCCCTGGTGGCGGAGGGTCGCGGGACCCTCGAGGCGCTCGGCCTGGCCCTGATGCTCGGGATGTGGTGCTACAACACCCTCGACTCGGTGTCGATCGTCGCCGGAGAGGTGATCGATCCGACCCGGACCTACGCGCGGGCCTACGCCCTGGCCCTTCCGTGCATCTTCCTGAGCTACATCCTGCCAGTGACGGTCGGCGCGGCGGTCGACCCCGACTACGCGAGATGGACCGATCATCACTTCACGACCCTCGCCGGCCGGGTCGGCGGGCCCTGGCTCGGCGGCTGGATCGCGCTGGGCGCCCTTCTGAGCAACGCGTCGCTGTTCCACGGCGCCCTGATGATCAACACCCGCGTTCCCCTGGTCCTGGCGGAGGAAAGGCGTTTCCCCTCCCTGTTCGCCGCCGTCGGACGGAGGACGGGGGCGCCGTGGATGTCGATCCTGTTCGCGGGGGTCGCCTACACGGGGGTGGCGCTCGCGGTCGATCGCTTCGTCGACATCGTGGTCTGGAACCAGTGGTTGAATCTCGGGATCTACACGCTGATCTACTCGGCGTTCTTGCGACTCAGATGGACGCGCCCCGATCTGCCGAGACGCTTCCGGGTTCCCGGGGGGTGGCCGGGGGCGATCGCCATCTGCGTCGGCCCGTTCCTGATCTGCTGGGCGGGCGTGCCGATCGGGGCGCGGCACCTGGTCTGGCCGGGGATTGCCGGTCTCCTCAGTGGCCCGTTGGTCTTTGCGGTCCTGAATCGGACCCGTTCCCGAACCGATCCAGATACCAGGACTTGAAGGCGGCGGAATGCTCCTCCTGGGGCGTGTAGATCCCCTGCCGGTGCGCCCGGGAGCCGACGCCCTTCTGCACCAGCTCGCACACGTCCCAGTCCTGCCGCGCGATCAGATTGATGAACTCGATCGCGTCCGACGGGTCGAAGTCGTCACGCGTCATCGTGGTCGGCTCGAACAGCCATTCGGTGACGATCCGGGTGCGTCCGGGGGACAACGGCCAGAGGACCCGGTACTGCACGTAATCCGGGAACAGGTTGAGCATCATCGTGGGGACGATCAGCTCTCCGTCGTACTTGCGTTTCTCCTCATCGTTCAGACCCGAGAGAAGTGGCCTGCGGGTGGTTCCCGTGCGCGTGAACGTTCCGGCCCCCTCGCGGAAATAGGCCACGACGTCGGAAGTGGAGGCGTCCACGATGCCCCGGCGGTAGAGCGGAACCAGGTCGCAGAGCTCGGGATGGACGCCGGGGCAGTGGTAGCACTCCTGATAGTTCTCGACCAGGATCTTCCAGTTGCAATCGACCTCGTGCGCCTGGCGCGAGGCTGATTTCAGGGTGTCCAGCGGGTAGCGCTTCAAGCGCTCCGGCGCCGTCCCCAGGTGCTGACTCAGCGGCGCGGCACGCTCGCCCTCGAGGTTGATGAAGATGAACCCGCCCCAGGTTTCCAGACCCACCGGAACGAGAGAGAAGTCCTCCCTGGGGAAGGCCTCGCCTGCGGCGAGATGCGGCGTGCCGATCAGTCGGCCGTCGAGGGCATAGGTCCAGGCGTGATAGGCGCAGCTCACCGCGCCCTTGAGACGCCCCTCCTCGGCCGGGCAGAGGCGCGCGCCTCGATGTCGACAGACGTTGTAGAAGGCGCGCAGCCGTCCTTCGCGATCGCGGACCACCAGGACGCTTTCCTGCCCGACCGTCAGGGTGAAGTACTCGCCCGGAGCCGCCGCCCGCTCCTCGCGTCCCGCGCACAGCCAGGAGCGCTGGAAGACACGCTCCCATTCGCGCTCCAGGACCCCGGGGTCGCAGTAGGAGGCGCCCGGCAGGGTCGCCTCAAGGTCCATGCCGCTCTTCGCGCTCATTTCCGTCGTTGCCCTCTGTGAAACACGCCGACTGAAGAGTTCCGGACATCTTACTACACAGGACCGGCGGCCCCCCTTGTGAAGGCGCCCCGGCCCCGACCTGTCGTATACTGCGCCCCTCCGCGGCGTGCCGGGAGTCCTTCTCACACACGTGATGGGCCGTTAGCTCAGGCGGTAGAGCATCTGACTTTTAATCAGAGGGTCGCTGGTTCGAGTCCAGCACGGCTCACCAACTCTCCCCACTCAGGAGCAGGTCGTCGGCGTGCAGTCCGATCCCCCTCTGAACAGCTGACAATTCTGACCGGCAGCGGAAACGCAGGTGAACTTGCGCAGCCGGAAGTCGCACGTTTTGTTGTTGCAGCTCGAAGCGGCGATCGCCATGCCGGCGGCCGAGCTCGCGAGAGCCGATTCGTACGGTCCGCGCTTCGGGCTGCTCGAGAGCAGGGCGCTCGACACAAGCGCGAACGACGCGATCACGAGCATGGAACCTGCGATCCGAACGATTCTCGTGGACATGGATCCTCCTCGGTGGAATGGTGGCGCCGCGGCAGGGGCCGCACGCATGATTATCACATCCCGAGGTCGCTCACAATGGTCCGAGGATGCTCGGACGCTTCAACGGGTGAGGCACATCGAGTACCATATCGCCCGTCTGCCGCCATCGCGTCCCCATCGTCTAGCCTGGCCCAGGACACCGCCCTTTCAAGGCGGTAACACGGGTTCAAATCCCGTTGGGGACGCCAGGCCCCGGCCTCGCAGTCAAACCCTCTCCGGCTCGAGTCGCAATCGATGACGACGCACGAGTCGCAGCACCGCATAGATGAGCGAGCCGCTCAATAGGGCGGCCGTTCCCGCCGGCCAATCCTGTCGGGCCGTGGCGTAAAGCGCAACGAGCCAGGTGGTGGCGGGCAGGATCAGCACGGCCCAGGCGCCCGGTTTCCCTCCCGGGATCCGGAAGCCGGCGCGCTGCGGATGCGACCTGGAGCGCAGACGCGCCAGGATCGCCAGGGTGGTGATCGAGTAGGCCCCGGTCACCCACATGTCCACGACCAGGAGTCTCTCGAAGGGAAACCATACGAGGAACGAGTAAACGATCGCGTAGCCCAGGAGCGTGAGATAGGGGGTGCCGTATCGCGGATGCAGCCGGGTCAGAACGGCCGGCAGGTAGCGATCCTCGGCCATCGCCCAGGTCAGCCGCGAATACCAGACGAGATAGGCGAGAAAGATGACCGTGTAGCTGGCGATGCCGCCCAGGAAGGCCCAGGTCTCCAGGACATGCCCTCCGAGGATACGTCCGATCTCCATGTAATAACCAGACGTCCAGCGATCCCACTGACCGACGGCGGCCAGGCCGGCGAGAGTCGGAGCCGCATAGCTCAGGATGATGATCGGGACGATGAGGGCAAGGCCGAGCGGGATCGTCCTCGCGGGCCGCTTGATTTCCTCCGCGGCGGTGCTGATCTCCGTCATGCCCGAGTAGAACCACATGGCCAGCGCCAGCCCCGAACCGAAACCGGCGAGCCCGTCGACACCGGGAGCCCGGAACGGGACCAGCGGATTGAGCCGCGCGTGCAGGCAGCCGGCGACGATGATCCAGAGCAGGGGGGCCATCAGGAAGAGGCTGAGACACACCGAGGCCGCGCCGACGATCTCGATGCCCCGATAGTTGAGGAAGGTCAGGACGAGAATGAACCCCACGGCGGCCAGGTTCTGCTGCCACCACGGAATGTCGGGAAACCAGTGCAGAAGGGACCTGCCGAACAGAGCCGGGTAAAGGGCGTTGTCCAGTAGCGAGGCGATCATCGCCCAGACGCCCGCCTGGAAACCCCAGTACTCTCCGAAGATCTCGCGCACCCAGCGGTAGAAGCCTCCCTCGACCGGCCGCAGACAGGAGAGTTCGGCCGTGGCCAGGGCCATCGGCACGCTCCAGACCCACGGGAGGACGAACAGCAGCAGGATCATGAGACCCGGGCCCGCCTGCCCGACGTAGTTCTCGGTCCCGTAGGGTCCGCCGCAACCGGAGGCGTACAGCAGCCCCAGGACGCCGAGGAGTCCGGCGCGCGCCTTGAATCGCGCCCCTGCCGGGGCGTCGCTCAACGGGGGACCCCTTCGCTCCGTTCCTGGCAGGGCACGCAGAGCGTGGCGAAGGGGAGGGCCTTCAGCCGGGCCAAGGGGATCGGCTCGGAGCACCCGGCGCACTGACCGTAGCGACCGGCGTGCAGCCGCGCGAGCGCGGCGTCGATCTGCCGCAGCGTGCGGTCGAGCGCCTGCAGGACCGCCAGATCGGCGCCGCCTTCGCGACTCGCCTTCCAGCCGTGCACGCCCTCGCTGTCGCCCGCGGCGGAGCCCGATGTCTGCTGCGACAGCGCCAAGCGGTAGCGCGCCTCCGTTTCGATGCGATGCGCCGTCAGGAGACGGAGCAACTCCGCGCTGCGCTGGTCGGCCGCTTGGTCCACGTCGTTGTCCCGCCCGATGCCCGCGCCTCCTGGAGCTCCCGCCGTCGTTGCGGCGGCGCGCGGCCGTCGTCTATGATGCGCCCCGCTCGCGCTCCCGCCCCGCGACGGAGACGGACCGCGCCATGGCGATCTGGCTGATACCGACCTTCGTGAGTCTGGTTCTCTACGGGCTCGGCCAGGGCCTGGTCAAGAAATATATCGCAGAAGTACCGCCAGCCCGCTTCTGTCTTTACTTCATCGCGGCCCGCGTCGTCCTCAATCTGTCGTATTACGCGCGGTTTCACCAGGCGGGATTGCCCCTCTCCCCGCTCTCGGCGTTCGGAGGCACCTGCGTTCTGGCCTATCTGTTCGACGGCATCGGATGGCTTCTCTATTTCCAGGCGATCGTCTACGGGCCGATCGGCATCGTCGGGACGCTGAGTGCCGCGTACCCGGCGCTGACCGTCGTGTTCGCCCGCCTGTTCCTGCGCGAGGAGCTCTCCGGCTGGCAATACGCCGGTGTCGCTCTGGTGATCGGTGGATGCATCGGTCTCTCCTACGCGCCGCCCGATCCAGGATCGCGCCCCACCGGCAGCCGCTGGATCCCGTTGTCGTTCATCGCCGTCGTCTGCTGGGGGTGCTCCTCCACGCTCCTGAAGGCGGCTTACCAGCATCCGGGGGCCGACGAGGCCGACGCTCTGGTCTTCAGCGTCATGAGCGGTCTCGCGACGCTCGGAGTCTACGGTCTGTTGCGCGGCCGGCCGCAGGATGCCGAGGCCCACGAATGGAGGCGCGCGCTTCTGCCGATGGGCATGCTCGCGGCGGGCGACGTCGGCTTCATCGTGGCCACGCGATACGGTCCGGTCTCGCTGACCACGCCCCTGAGCGGCGCCTACCCGGTCGTCACTCTCATCTATGCGCGGTTGGCCCTCGGCGAACGCATCAGTCCCTGGCAAGCCGTGTGGATCGCGACCATCTTTGGAGGAATGGCCCTGACACCGGGCTATCTGTGAGCCAATCTCCCGGAGGGAGCGCGGCCGGAGGAGGCGGCTCAATAGCGGTAGCCCATGGTCACGTACGGAAACCAGTCACCGCCGTTCACTCCGAGCCCCCGCCCGTAATCCGCGCGGATGACCAGGGGCCGATGGGGCACGATGAACCGGATCCCCAGACCCGCGCCGAAAAGCGACTCCGTAGTACCGGCGATCGTGCGTGACACGTAGCCGCCGTCGGCGAACAGGGCCACTTTGAACAGGCGCGCGGCACGTGGCTCCATGGGAACGCGGTCGTGCTCCTGCCCGGGCGCCGGCGGCGCGCTCGTGAACACCGGTCGGGCGAACGGCAGCCACAGCTCCGCCTGGAACGACGCCAGGTCGCGGCCGAGAAACGTGTCCTCCCGGAAGCCGCGGACGGTCGTCGGTCCCCCGAGACTCAGGAGCTCGTACGAGGGCACGCTGCGATCGATGGTGCCGCCATGAAGATGCAGATCGACCTCCATCCCGGAAGCGAAGCGCGCATGAAGCTGGCTGTCGAGCGTCGGACGCACGAAGGTGCGCTCGCCTCCGGTGGCTCCCACGATCCATTCGACGCCGGGCTCGAGGCGCGCCGACAGACTGGGCCAGCGGTAGGTGTGCCGCCACTCGTAGGTCGCCCCGACGAGGACGCGGTCGCTGTCGCCCCCTTCCTCGCCGGCGGGCGTCTCCGCCAGCGAGACCCGCTCGCGCCGGAACCCGATCTGAAGTCTCAGAGCATGCGGTGCCGGCATCCGCAGCGGCCGCGCGCCCAGGGTGACGGAGTATCCCGTCTGGCGTTCGTCCGTTTCGACACCTTCGAGCAGCCGGTCATGCTGGAACTCCGAGAACAGCCGCAGGTCGACATCGTAAAGCCGGTGCGGCTCCGCACGGGATGCGAGCACAGGAGCCACGTAGGCAAGATCGCCGCCGGCGCCGGCGTTGTAGGTCGGCGCGAAAGTGAGATGATCCAGGTCGCCGATCAGGTCGTCCTTCTGATACAGGAGCCCGACCTCCCCCTTCTGCCGGGGCGCGTACGACCCGGTCCCGCCCAGATAGTTGGTCTTGCGCCGGCGCTCCTCGGTTCCCGGCGCGTGCGGAGTCAGGCTCTGGATGAGATAGCCGCCCGTTGGATAGGCGGCGGACTCCTGCTGCTCACCGGGGATGAACACCACGATATAGCCCATCTTCTGCAGGGCCTCGCGGTCGGCGCGATAGCGCTCGGTGTTGTACAGATCCCCTTCGCGGGTCATCAGGAGGCTCCGCAGGAGGGCCCGAGGCGCGTCCGCGGGGACCGGGTAGAGGGTCTTTTTTTCCTCGTAGTCGGGATTGGGCTCCACGCCGATACGCGTCAGCTCGGAGGAGTCGAAGGTGATCAGATCGACCGTGTGGCTGCTCTCGCGCACGCGCACGTGCGGGCCGGACGCGGTGCACTCGATCTCGAACGAGGGGACGTACCCCAGGAAGCGATAACGGGGCGCGAGCTCCGATTCGATCGCCGCCGGATCGCAGGCAGCGCCGGTGAAGCGGGCGAGAGCGTCACGCAGGGATGCAGGGGAGAAGACCGGATGGTAGCCGGGATGCTGCGGAGGCGCCACGACCTCCACCAGGACGTCCTCGGCGCTCCCGGAGGCCGTCGGGAACGGAGCGATCGCCGCGGAAGCCACGAGCGCGAGAACGGCTCTCGAACATCTCACGATCCGTGTGTAGCCGTGAATCGGACGAGTGTCAATAGGAGCCACGCGGTGCGTCGATGGCGCGACCGGCCAGCCGCAAGCGACGGCATTTTCCAGTTGATTCGGAGCGCCGGGCGGAGGATACTCCTGCGTTCCCGGCCGTCCCCAGCCCGGAATGTCGAGAGGATGGCGTGGAATCGCCGCCCCGGCGCCGCCATCGGCCGGAAGCCATGGAGGATCGATATGTCGCCCGCCCGCTGTCGTTTCGCTCTGGTCCTGCCGATCCTGGTGCTCGCCGTCGCCCTCGGCATGGGGGCGGCGTTCGCGCGCGACACCGAGAAGCAATGGGAGTTCGGAGCGTACGGGGTGGACAGTCGCTTCAGCAACTCGTCTAATCTCAAGTCGTCCGTCGGCTACGGGTTGCGATTCGGTTACCACGTGAAGGCGAACTCGGAATTCGAGCTGGACTACGATTCGCTGTCCACCGACAGCACCAATCTCGCCAATGTCAGCTACGATGTCGACAAGTACGTGGCGACCTACCTGCGCATCTTCCAGCCCAAGGGACGCCAGAAAATGGCGCCGTTCGTGGTCTTTGGCCTGGGGCGGATGGGGCTCGACAGTCAGGGGACGAGCGAGAATTCCACCGTCTACAAGACCGGCGGCGGCCTGAAGTATTTCATCTCCCCGCGCATCGGCATTCGCTTCGACGTCCTGTTCTGGCGCTGGCACGGTCACGGCGATCTGGTGTCCCGCGATCCGTTCTACTCGGCCGACGCCGATCTCGGCGTCACCTTCCTGCTCGGCGGGGCGAAATAGGAACCCGAGGGGCTCCACGTGACCATCGGGAGCGCCTCCCTACCGGTCGAGACGCCGGCGCGAATCGCCATCGTCAACGTAACCGCGCCGATCAGAGACCTCCTGGCGCGTGCCGCCCTCGCCCGCGGTCTGGCCGTCATCACCGTCCCGCACACGACGTGTGGTCTCTGCGTGAACGAGGACGAGGCCGGGCTGAAGGAGGATCTGGTTCGCTTGGCGTCGCGTCTGCCCGACTCGATGAGACCGCCGGAGGGCTTCCACCACGACCGCATCGACGACAACGCCACCGCCCATCTCGGGGCGGTGCTGTTCGGCCATTCCCTCACGATCCCGGTGGCGGAGGGCCAGCTGGTGCTCGGGTCCTGGCAGAGTCTGTTCCTGATGGAGATGGACGGACCGCGCCGCAGGAGGATCGACGTGCTCTTCCTGGGGGAATGACTCACGGCACCACATGCGTGAGCTCCTGCGTGGCTACGCGGTCACGACCCTCTGTGGCTGGTCGGTCTTCCCGCTGCTGCACCGTCTGCTCCCGCGCCTGCCCGACCGCGGCTATTCCCTGAGCCGCTGCTTCGGCGTGATCATGGGGTCGTGGATCGCCTGGATGCTGGCCGGAGCCGCGGGCCAGCCCCTGACCACGGGTATCGCCATCCTCTCGATCGCCCTCACCCTGTGCTTGACGGCAGGGGCGGCCTTCGGTTTGCGGCCGGCGTCGCCGGCGATGGCGATCGATTCCAGCGACCGGTTCGGGGATTTTCTGAGGCGCGGCATCCGGTGGATCATCCGGGTCGAGGTGTTGTTCGTCTCGGGTCTTCTCGTGTTCTCCTGGCTCGAAAGGCACAATCCCGCCGTCGATCCCGACAGCGAGCGCTTCATGGACTACGCCCTTCTGCGAGCCTGTCTGCGCAGCGGGGGGCTGCCTGTGATGGATCCCTGGTTCGCGGGGAAGGAGCTGTCCTACTATCACTTCGGATACGCGATGGTGGCCTTTCTGGTGCGCGCGGCCGGAGCCGAGCCGGCGCGATTCTTCGTCACCGCGGTGTCCCTCCAGCATGCGCTGCTGTGGTCGGCGGTGTTCGGGGCGGGTCTGGCGCTCACCGGTCGCGCCGCGGGCGGTCTGGCGGCGGCGCTTCTCGTCCTGGGTGCCGGAAACGGAGAATGGATCCGACAGCGCACGTGGTGGTCCGGCAGCACGCCGTTCGACTGGTTCGCCACGTCGCGGGCCATCGACGGCGCCATCACGGAGGTCCCCTGGTTCAGCATGCTGTGGGGAGACCTGCACCCGTACGTCATCGCCCTCCCTGTCGCGGCGTGCGCGCTGGCTTTGGTGATGGCCGATACGCCACAGCCGGTGGCGGCCGAAGGGCATTCCGGCGGCACCGCCGAGGCGGCGTCGATTCGAGGCGCGCGCGCCGCCTGCTTTGCCATGCTGACCGGCGCGCTGCTCGCCACGCATCCGTGGGACTTTCCGGTGATTGCCGGCGTGTCGCTGGCTGTCGTGCTGGCGCTGCCGGGGCCGGAAAGGGGGCGGCGGCTCGTATGCACCGCTCTGGCGCTCGGTTTGTCCGGTGTACCGTTCATTCCATTCCTGCGAGGAATGGTGCGAGCCGGGGCCGGAGTCGGCGGTGTCGTGGTACGAACGCGACCGGGAGAATGGATCACGGCGTACCTTCCGTTCGTCCTGGTGGGGGCGGTATCGGCCGTCTTGCTGTCCGGTCCGGCGCTTCGCCACCTGCGGGACGGGGGAGCGGTGCCGGCGCGAGTTCGTCTGGTGGTCGTGCTTGCTGGGGTAGGCCTGGCGACGGCCATCGGCTGCGAGCTGGTCTACGTTCGCGATCTGTTCGAGTCCACGGATTTGTATCGAATGAACACCGTCTTCAAGCTCTATCGTCTGGCCTGGCTCCTCCTCGGGGTCGCGTCGGCTGCCCTTCTCGTCCGGGTGCGCGGGCGGCACAGCGGTCGGAGCCAGGGACCCGGGCTCCGGCTCGCCGTCCGGCTCTCGAGAGCGCTGGTCGTGGCCTCCGCGCTGGTCTATCCGATCTGGGGTACGGCCGCATGGATGCGAGCGCGAGACGCCGCTGCGGACCGAGACGAAAATGTCCTGGCAGGCGTGGCCCAGCGACCGGGTGCCGACGCCGAGGGTCTCTTCAGGGCGCTTTTCCCCGGGGACGCGGAGGCGGCCGGGTTCATCGCCTCCGCTGCGTCGCCCGGGGAAACGCTCCTCGAAGAGACCGGTGAGCCGTACACGTGGTCGTCACGCATCTCGACGTTCAGCGGCGTCCCGACGGTGCTGGGCTGGGGAAACCACGAGGCGGTGTGGCGGCAGGACTGGCGGGAGGTTGAGGAGCGCCGCTCGGATGTCCAGGCGATTTACGAGGAGGGCGACCGCCCGCGCGCCTGCGAACTCGCTCGCAAGTACGCCGTACGCTGGGTCGTGGTGGGGGAGAGGGAGAGAAAGCGATACGGTCAGGGCGCCGCGAGCGGGCTGGCCGTCCGCAGGGCGTTCGAGAGTCGAGGGACGTCGATTTACGACATCGCGGAGGTCTGCGGACCACGCGCCCCGACCGTGCCGCCGGTCCGACGACGGTGAGCAAGGACGCGGTCTCGAGAGGCGCGGCGGGCGCCCTGGAATGGGTGGCACCGATCGTGCTGCTCGTCGTGTCGGCGGGACTGCGGCTGCCGCATCTCGATGCCAGGCCGCTGCATCACGACGAGGGCAGCAACGTCATCTTCCTGCTGCGGCTGGTGCGGGAGGGGTCGTACCATTACGATCCGACGAACTACCACGGGCCCCTCCTTTATTTTCTGAGCGCGCTGCCGATCGCCCTGTTCGGCACGACCACGACGATGCTGCGGGTCGTGCCCGCCCTCCTGGGCACTCTGATGGCGCCGCTCTGCTGGATGCTCCGGCGTGAGACGGGTCGTCTCGGAGCGCTGGTGTCGGGGCTCCTGATCGCGACCTCCCCTTCGCTGGTGTATTACTCGCGCGACAACATCCACGAGATCTACCTCGTGTTCCTGACCCTGCTCCTGATCGTCACGCTGGCTCGGGGGCTGCGTTCGGGACGGGTCGCATGGCTCCTCCTCGCGGGAGCGACGGCAGGGGCATTGGTGGCGACGAAGGAGACCGCGGGTCTGACCTTTCTCGCGATTGGAGCGGGTCTCTTCCTGGCCCGGGGCCTCGGGCTGCCACGACCGCGAGGGCTGGCCGTGTGCGCCTTCGTGCTCGCGGCCGCAGCCGTGGCCATCGTTCTGTACAGCGATCTGTTCAGCGAGATGAGCGGTCTGCTGCGTCCGATCCAGGCACTGCGACTCTGGGGAGAGCGGGGCCTGCACGCCGACGGGCACGGCAAGCCCTGGTGGTATTTCCTGAGGCTCCTCGCGCGCGACGAGGCGGCCGTCGCGGTCGGGGCGCTGGCGGGCATTCTGCTGCTCGTGAAACGGCCCTCACCGTGGGGCCTGTTCGTCGCGGGCTGGGCGGGCGTCGTCCTGCTGCTCTACTCGAGCATTCCCTACAAGACGCCCTGGCTGGTTCTGAACATCGTGCTTCCGCTGACTCTCGTCTGTGGGGCGGGCTTCGACGGCGGGGCGGGCCGCGGGTCCGCTCCGGAACCTCCGACCCCATCGGGGCGCTATCGGTGGATCGCGCTGCTTCTCCTGGGGGCTGCGTCCATGGCCGCGGCCCGACGCGCGTACGTCCTTTCCTTCGTGCGCTACGACGACGAGCGGGCGAGCGCTCTCGTGTACGTGCAGACGCGGCGCGAGTCCCTGAACCTGGTGAGCCGCATCGAGGAGTACACCCGAGGCGACGTGCGAGGACGGGCCGTGCCGATCGAGATCCTGTCGCCCGATTACCTGCCGCTCAACTGGTATCTGCGCGATTTCAGCGACGTCAGTTATTTTGGGGCGCTCATCGAGCATCCGGGGGCGCCCGTCGTGATCGCCCGATCCGACGATGCGCTCCGGGTCGAGAGGCTGATCGGCCCGGGCTACGACCGCGAGACCTATCCCCTCAGGCCGGGAGTGGATCTGGTCCTGTTTCTGCAGCGCGCCGCGCCGCCCCGACCCGCTCCCTGAGCGGACTCCCGAGGGGCTTGCCCGGGCAATGAGCCGCGCCTAGAATCGGAAGCGGAGAAAGGAGTCGATGAGCGACACGGGAGGGTTCGCCCGCTTCTTCACGGTCGACGAAGCCAACGCGCTGATCCCGGGCCTGCGTCCGGCGGTCGAGGAGATGCTGGCGACGTTTCGAGCCATACACTCCGAGATCGAGCGGGTGGCGCGCGAGTCGAATCTGCCTTTGGGAAGCGTGCAGCTGGCGCGAACGATCGAGGAACGCACCGTGGTTCCACGCCTGTTCGAGACGGTCAAGCGTCTCGTCGGTCAGATACAGTCGAAGGGGTGCTTGGTCAATGGCCCCGAGGAGGGCCTGATCGATTTCCCCTGTCTGTTCAACGAGGAGATCGTCTTTCTGTGCTGGAAGTACTGCGAGCCGCGGATCGGCTACTGGCACCGCATCCCGGATGGGTTCGCGGGGCGCCGGCCGCTTCTGGACGAGACGGGTCCCGAGGAGGGGGCGCGTCTGCATTGAGCGCCCGCGTTCAGGAGCGCGGGCGGCCGCCGTTGGACTGGACGCGTCGTGCCCAACCCTCGCGCACGAGCCGGCAGACCTCCCGCGCGTCGTCGGTCAGGGTGAACAGGCGCTGGTCGTCCTTGCCGATCATCCCGCGGCCGAGCATCTCGCGCTCGATCCAGCGGATCATCCCTTTCCAGAAATCGCGCCCGATCATGATGACGGGAAAATTGTCCACCTTGTGCGTCTGGACGAGCGTCAGCGCCTCGAAGGCTTCATCCAGGGTCCCGTAACCGCCCGGAAACACCACGTAGGCGCAGGCGTACTTGATGAACATCACCTTGCGCGCGAAGAAGTAGTTGAAGTTGACGAGGGTGTCGATATGCCGGTTGGGCCGGTGCTCGAAGGGCAGGCGGATGTTGAGTCCGATCGACCGGCCGCCCCCGCGCCTGGCGCCCAGGTTGGCGGCCTCCATGATGCCGGGCCCGCCGCCGGTGATGATCGAGAATCCCTCCCGGGCGAGCGCCTGCGAGACCTGGACCGCCTTGCGGTAGTACTTCGAGTTGGCCCGAACACGCGAGCCGCCGAAGATCGAGACGGCCGGCTCGATCGGGCGCAGGGTCTCGAAACCCTCCACGAACTCACCCATGATCTTGAAGACCGTCCAGGTGTCCTTCGGGGCGACGTCCTGCATGGAGCGCGCGCGCGGAGCCTCGTCATGCGCCTCCGACGCGCCGTGTCCTTCCCGCGATGTCGCGACGAATGTCGTGCGGCCCACTCTCTCCTCGAGGCGATCGGCTGGAAATATAGGTCGTTCCCGACAGGGCGACAACCGGGGCCGATGGTGATCGCGTGATGAGCCGCGTCGGCTCCCCGCCCCGAGTCGGGGACGAGGCGACGCTCGAAATCGAGGACCTCGCCTTGGGCGGGCGGGGCGTCGCCCGCGTCTCGGGCTTCGTGGTCTTCGTGAAGGGCGCGCTGCCCGGCGAGCGCACGCGCGTGCGCGTCGATCGCGTGAAGGCCGGGTACGCCGAGGGCGACTGCATCGACATTCTGCGCGTCTCGCCCGATCGGATCGCTCCACCCTGCCGGCACTACGGCGAGTGCGGCGGCTGCGACCTTCAGCACCTGTCTTCGGTCGCCCAGGCCATGGCGAAACGCCGTCAGGTGATCGCCGCCCTCCAGCGCATCGCCGGGGTGGAGGAACCGTCCGTGCGGGACGCGATCCCGGCAGGCGAGCCGACGATGTACCGCTTCGGCATGGACTTCGACTGGGGAACCGGCTCGGGAGGGGGGGAGGTCCTCGGTCTTCACCGGGCCGGCCGTCCGGCGGAGGTCATGACGATCGAGCGATGTCTTCTCATGCCCGAGGCGGCGAACGCCATCCGATCCTGGATCGGGCGGCGGGCGGAGACGCTTGGCTTGAAAGCCTGGAATGCCAAGCGGCGCCGGGGCCTGCTGCGCCGGGCCGGCATCCGGATTTCCCGCTCCACGGGGGAGACCCTGGTCATCGTGGAGACCGGGCGCGGGAATCCTCCCGCTCTCTTCGATCTCGCGCGGGACCTCGTCCGCGCCTTCCCGCGCATCGTCGGCGTCGTGCGACGGGAGTTCGATCGTCGCGATCGTCCGTCGGGCCAGTCGATCCTGCAGGGCCGCGATCATCTGTTCGAGACGGTGGGTGAGGACCGTCTGAAGGTCCCGGCCTGGACCTTCTTTCAACCGAACGCCGCGGCCGTCGGAGCCCTTCGCGAGACGGTCATCCGGACGGTCGCTCCGGCCGGCGGGGACGCCATCCTCGAGCTCTACTGTGGTGTCGGTCTTTTCACTCTGCCGCTGGCGAGAGCCGCGCGTCACGTGGTGGGGATCGACGTATCCCGCGACGCCATCATCGCGGCCAGGGAGAACGCCGCGGGCGCGGGGCTGTCGAACGCGCGTTTCCTGTGTGCCGACGCGGCTCAGGCGCTTCCCGGTCTCCTCCAGGAGGGCCGATGGGACGCCCTCCTCCTCGACCCTCCCAGGACCGGGTTGGCGCCAGCGGTGGTCGAGGCGATCCGGGCCTCTGGCATCCCGAGGGTGGTCTACGTGTCGTGCGATCCGGCGACCCTGGCGCGTGACGTGCGACAATTGATCCGCGGTGACGGGCTGCGCCTGCGCTCCGTCAGCGTCCTCGATCTCTTCCCGCAGACGCACCATGTCGAATGCGTCGCGCTCCTGGAGCGCCCGGACTTCGAAGACATGGCGGACGGCGCCCTCAGCGTGCCGCGCGCCGGGCCGGCGCCTGGCGGCCGCGAACCCTCAGGACACCCGAGGAGACCAGGTTGAACAGGAGCGAGGAGCACTCGAACTCGCCCTGACGGGACAGGTTGGATATCTCGGCGATGGTGCGCGAGCCATTGACCAGCGCAACAATCTTCTTGTCGTCGGCCGCCAGATCGGGGCGGGCCGCGACCTCCGGCGGTCCCAGGACCGGCTCGAGCACCACCGAGTCGTCGGGAAACAGCGTGCGGATCTTGGCCCACTCGTCGAGCCGGTGGATGCCCTCCATGATGATCTTGGTGGTGGACATCGAGAGGGTGATCTTCTCCTTGGCGTCCGATTCGCCCTCCAGGAATTCGAAGAGCCCGCTGCGCCAGTGGAACAGAGAGTAGACAATTTCGAGAACCTGCTGCTTCACGGCCCACAGCAGCTGATCGGCCGTGATGAATCCCATGCGCACGAGCACCTTTCCGTGGCGGGTGTTCTCGTCGATCTTCGAGGCCGAGACCGCATTCTGCTCGGGGGTGATGATCCCCTTGCGAACCAGGAAGTTGCCCAGACTGTCGCGGACCGAGTTGGAGCGCGCGAACACGATCTCGCCCAGCTCCCAATGCAGGGATCGCGTTTCGGCCCCGCGCGCCAGCTTCAGGACGCCCCCCTTCTTGGACATGCCGAGCAGGCTGAAGATGTCCGCGAGATTGATCGCGCTCAGGTCGCCGCTCAGGATGGTCTTTCCGGACATCACGTGCTCCCCGACCCGGCCCGGCGGGACGCGCCCGGCGGACATCCCCCGCCCGGTCTGGATACAATGCTGTATTCGTGCCGCAAGGCGGCCGATTTGACCTTGACAGCCCCTGGGCGTCCCCGTACACTTAGCGCGCGTGGAAGGTGCGCGATCGCTCCAAGTGACTGATTCTCAGGGGGTCTGGGACGACGACGGGCCGGAAAGGCGGCGCGTCGCGCCGCGTCATTCACCAGACCCGGCAACGCTTGATCCATCCCATCCCGACACCGTCGGAAGTTGAGAGTGCGGGCCGTGGGGATATCGCGGCCGAGGCGATGAACGCTCCGGAGGTCCTGGATTGATGACGTCGAAGCAGGTCGTCTCAGCGCTCACATCCCTGGCTCTGCTCGCCACCCTCGCGTGCAGCAAAACGGAAGACACGGCGCCGGAGCGAAGAATCTTCGGCAACCCGCCCTCGATCCAAACCGTCGATCCCAACTACTCCTTTCCCCAGGCTCCTGTCGATTGCGATTTCACGGACATCATCCAGGCCTTCTTCTGCAACTTCGGGATTCTGGACGTGCAGCCCCAGACGGGCAGGGGATGGACTGTGAAGGACGTCGGGGGGCAGCGCGTCATCGTGTATAGCGACGTCCCGACGACCGTCCCCGGCGTGTTCATCGAGGGCATGTACACCGAGATTGTCTTCGCGGCCAAGGTCGTCGATCAGGATTCGACGCCGCAGCAATCCAACGTGCTCCTGGTCAGCGCCAGCTTCAGGCTGCCCGCGCCGAGCACGACCGAGATCTCGCTCGTCCTCTTCGACGATGGCTCGACCATCGACTTTCCTTTCGAGCAGAAGTCGCTCATTCCCGAGGATTGCACGGTCGACCTCGCCAATCAGGCCTGCGCGTGCGTCGGTGCGACCTACAAGATCAAGTCGGGAGATACCACGAAGGGCGACAATAGCTTCACCCGGAAGTTCGCGATCGCCGATCCGCAGACTTCGAACTTCCTCCTCGACTGCATCATGAGGTCGAAGAAGGAAATTCCGTACCCGATCGATAGCGGCACACAGCTCGACTTCAAGATCGAGGCGGTCGACCGACAAGGGAACCTCTCGACCTGGCCGAACAAGATCTCCACGGTCGTCGGAAACGGCTCCTTCGTGTGTAACGGGGACAGTTGCGGCTGTTGTCTTCTGCACGCCAATTCGCAGCTGGCGGACATCTCCGAGTGCCACGGGCTGGATGGAATGATCTCCCCCTCCCAGGCCCCGAATGGCGTGTGCAAGGATCTGATCTAGCCGCCGAGAACCGGGCGCCCGCATCCTGCTCCCCCTTCGCGCTGCCTCCGGAGGAAGTTGCCTCCCCGGGGCCCTGCATTTCCCGAATGTAATTTCCAGCGACTGTCAGATCAAGGAATGGCGCCGAGCATGCGCACCAGGCGCGCTGCGACCTCGGCCGTGATCGTCCCCGCGCGCAGGGCCAGACTGGTGGAGCGGAGGGCCAGGATGCGGTGGAGGCGCCGGACATCCGCGGGAAGAGTGCGGAGCGCTTCGGAATGCAGCCGGAGAGTCGCGATGTCCCCGCGCGAGATCGGCCCTGTCAGGGCTTTGACAGGACCGAGGCTCGAGACGTTGTCGATGGTTCCGCGAATGAGCGGCAGATAGAGGCGCGCGGCCTGTCGAGGCCCCAGGCCGAGCCCTCTGGCGCCTGCGAAACCGGACGCCAGGAAGGCCACCAGGTCGTTGGAGAGGATGCAGGCGATCAGGTGATAGAGCGCCTTCGCCTCGCGGGGGATCGTGACCGGCAGGCCGCCCATGTCGGCGACCAGCCGGCGCAGGATGCGCACCGCCCGGGGGGCTCCCTCGATGGCGAACGGGGTCCCGCGAAGCTGGACATCGATGCGCGGGGCCGCGATGCTGGCGAGCGGGTGCAAGGACGCAACGGACGCCCCAAGACGCTTCAAAGGATCGAGGGCCGCAGACGAAAGGGCGCCGCTTGTGTGGGCCACGACCCGTCCATTCCATGCCAGTCGCCCGCGCGCCAGCTCCCGGGCGACCGGCGCGATCTCTCGGTCCGGCGTGGCAATCAGCAGGAGCGGAGCGCGCGCGGCCGCCTGGAGATTCGAAGTCGTCGGAACGCCGCCGCCGATGAACGCTCGCGCCTGACGCGCCGAGCGCAACGTCCGGCAGGACAGGCCGGCCGGGGTGTAATTTCTGCGGGCCAAGAGGCGGCCGAGAGTCCGTCCGAGCCGGCCGGCGCCCAGGATGGAGAATTCCCTTCTCATCATCGTTCTGTCGGCCGGGCCTCTCCCCGCGCGACCCGTCCGGTGGCTTCGAGGCGGTTGAGCAGCCGTTCCAGCTCGGGCGGCCGGGGCGCCTCGAAGGCAAGCCATTCACCGGTCCGTGGATGCGTGAAGGCCAGGCGGCGGGCATGCAGGGCCAGGCCACCATACGAAGTCAGTGCGTCCTGGAGTCCCGCAGGGGCCGATGAGTCCGACCGTCTGCCTCCGTACAGTCGGTCTCCAACGATAGGATGCCCGATGGAGCTGAGATGGACCCTGATCTGATGCGTGCGGCCGGTCTCAGGACGCAACTCGAGCATCGAGACGACATCCCAGCTCGCGACCACATGGTACGCCGTGCGGGCCCCTCGGCCCTCCGGGTGAATCGCCATCTTGACGCGCGCCGCAGGATGCCTGCCGATGGGCGCGTCGATTACGTCGCGCGCGCGCCGGGGCCTGCCCCAGACGAGCGCCTCGTAGGTTTTCTGGACGGTGCGTGACTTGAACTGGGAGGCCAGGGAGCGGTGCGCGTGATCGTTCTTCGCGACGACCAGGACCCCCGAGGTGTCCTTGTCGAGCCGGTGCACGATCCCCGGTCGCTCGACTCCCCCGATGACGGAGAGGTCGCGACAGTGGTGCAGGAGGGCGTTCACGACGGTGCCGCTGCGGGTTCCCGCGCCCGGATGCACCGAGAGCCCGGCACGCTTGTCCAGGACCAGAATGTCGGCGTCTTCATGGAGAATCCTCAGGGGCAGGTTCTCGGGGGTCAGCGACGAGGGCGACGCACAGGGGAAATCGATGTCGACGCGCTCACCCCCGCGAACGATCAAGGAAGGGCGCGCCGCTCGTCCATCGAGACGAACCCTCCCCTGGCGCATCAGGCGTTGCAGGGCGGCGCGGCTCTGATCGGGCAGCAGACGGGTGAGTAAGCGGTCGAGGCGCTCCCCATGTGCCTGCGACGGCAGGTCGACACTCAGCCTGCGCCCGGTCGCGTCGGACCGGGTGCGCGCCGTCATGGTCTACGGGCTGTTCCGCGCGGTCGTCGAGCGGCCGAGGCGGACGAGCATCGCGAGGGCGAGGAGCGCCGCCGGAACGGCGATGATCTGGGAGGTCGAGAGTCGCCCCGAGAAGAACAGACCGCGGGCCGCATCGCCGCGGTAGATTTCCACCACGAAGCGGAGGACGGCGTAGGCCAGAACGTAGACCCAGAACACCTGTCCGGGGACGCGCCGCCGTCTCAGGGCCAAGAGCGTGATCCCCAGGATCAGGAAGTCGGCCAGGGCATGATAGATCTGCGTCGGATGGAGGGGCACGCCCAGCGGGACTCCGGTCAGCTGGAACGCGGCGGGGTCGCTGAAGGTCACGGCCCACGGCAGATCGCAGCTCCTGCCGTAGCAGCAGCCGGCCGCGAAACAGCCGAGGCGGCCGATCGCCTGACCCAGCGCCAGAGGCGGCGCGCTCACATCCGCGACCCGGGCGAGGGGCAACCGATAGCGTCGCACGTACAGGATGCCGGCGCCCGCGGCGAGCGCGAACCCGCCGTAGAAGACGCCCGCCGAACGGAGGTTCCTCAGGATCTCCATCGGGTGCTCGTAGTAGTAGCGCGCGTCGACCAGGTAGAGTGTGGCCTTCGCCCCGACGAAACCGGCCAGAAGAGCGACGATCCCCAGGTCGATGATCTGGGCGCTGTCGATCCCCTCGCGCCGGGCGAGCGCCGTGGCCAGACGGAGCGCCACCAGGAAGCCGAAGGCGTAGAAGAGACCATACGTGCCGATCGTGAACTTCCCGAAGCGCCCGATGTCGAGACTGAACAGGACGGGATACACGTCATGCCTCCGGCGGGAGCGCCGTCTGACGGTGCCCGCTGCGCGCGAGAAGATCGAGGATCAGGAAGGCCACGCCGACGCAGATGCAGGAATCGGCCACGTTGAAGGCCGGCCAGTGGTGCTCGCCCACGAACACATCCAGAAAGTCGACCACGTACCCCAGGCGGAGCCGGTCGACGAGGTTGCCGATGGCCCCCCCCAGGATGAGGGCCAGACCGGACTGCGTGATGACGTCGTGGATGGTCGTGCGGTACTGAAAGACCAGCATCAGGATGATCGCCAGGACCGGCACGATGGTGAACAGGGCGCCGCGGTACGGGTCGGAAAGGGTGTGGAGCCACCCGAACAGCGCGCCCCGGTTGGTGACGAGGGTGATGTGGAACAGGCCAGGAATGACCGGCACGGAGGCGTACAGCGCCACGCGAGACACCACCAGGGCCTTGGTCGTCTGGTCCAGGAGCAGGACCGAGAGGGCGAGCAGGGCGTACGACAAGCGGAGCATCGTCCCGCGGCTCACACTCCGGCTCCCCTGATCTTCAGGATCGCCTGCACGGCCGCCACGCAGCGGGCGCACAGGGTCCTGAACTCCGCGTCCAGGCCGACGTCGGTCTTGGTATGCCAGCAGCGCGCGCACTTGACGCCGGGCGCGCGCTCGATCCGGGGCGCCGTTGCTCCCTGCTCTCCCTCGGGGGTCGGCGCGTCGCGCAGGACGACGTCCGAGACGATGAACAGATCGTTGAGGAAATCCCGATACCGCCGCAAGAGGGCCAGACGCTCCCCCGAGGCTTCGAGGATCACGCGGGCCTCGAGCGGATTGCCGATCAACCCCTCGGCGCGCGCCATCTCCAGGCTCTTCAGGACCCGCTCGCGCACCTCCAGGAGCTGCTGCCAGCGCGCCTCAAGCCCCGCGTCGGCCGGCCGGCTGGTCGCCGGAGGGAACTCCAGCGTGTGCACCGACTCCTCGATCCACGCACCTTGATCCCGACCGCGCATCGCCTGCCACACCTCCTCCGCGGTGAACGAAAGGATCGGCGCCATGAGACGGGTCATCGCCTCGAGGACGATGCGCATCGCGGTCTGGGCGGAGCGGCGCGCGCGTGCCTCGGGCGGGCTCGTGTACAGGCGGTCCTTCAGGATGTCGAGATACAGGGAGCTCAGCGTCACCGTGCTGAAGCGGTGGATGGCCTGGGTGGCGAGGTGAAACTCGTAGCGTTCGTACGCGGAGCGCACCCGGGCGGTCACCTGGTCGAGCTGCAGGAGGATCCAGCGGTCGATCTCCTCGAGGTCGGAGGCCGGTACGGCGTCCCGCGCCGGATCGAAATCGTACAGGTTGCCCAGGAGATAGCGGCACGTGTTCCGGATCTTGCGATACGCCTCGGCGTTGCGATCCAGGATTTCCTGCGACAGACGCATGTCCTCGAGGAAGTCGACCGTCGCGACCCATAGTCGCAGCACATCCGCTCCGTGTCGCTTGATCACGTCCTGCGGAGGGATGACGTTGCCCAGCGATTTCGACATCTTGCGTCCCTGGCCGTCGAGCGTGAAGCCGTGGGTCAGGACGGCGCGGTAGGGCGCCGTCCCGCGATCGTTCACCGCGACCAGCAGGGAGGAATGGAACCAGCCGCGGTGCTGGTCGCTGCCCTCCAGGTACAGGTCGCTCGGCCACGGGTGGTCGGTCCTGGATGGGAGGAGCGCCAGGTAGGACACCCCCGATTCGAACCAGACGTCCACGATTTCGTCCCGCGCGCGGAGATCCCCGCCGCCGCAGCGCGGGCAGGAGGTCCCTTTCGCCAGCCGGCCGAACTCGTCGGGGTCGAACCAGGCGTCGCTGCCGCGCGCTCGAAACAGGGCGGCGGTCCTGCCGATGAAGTCGGCATCGATGATCTCAGCACCGCAGGAGACGCAGAACGGAAAGGGCAGCGGCACGCCCCAGAAGCGCTGGCGCGAGATGCACCAGTCGGGCCGCCCGGCGATCATGCCGCCGATACGCAGGGAGCCTCCCTCGGGGATCCACCGGACCTGACCGATGGCCTCAAGACAGCGGCGCCGGAGGTCGCCGTGATCCAGGGCGATCCACCATTGCTCGGTGGCGCGAAAAATGATCGGCTGCTTGCAGCGCCAGCAATGGGGATAGCTGTGGGTGATGGTCGCGGCGTGGAACAACAGGCCCCGTTCGTCCAGGTCCTTGATGATCGCCGCGTTGGCGTCGAACACGTTCTGGCCGGCGAACGGGGCGATCTCCTTCGTGAACCGGCCGCGATCGTCAACGGGTGAGACGATCGGAAGACCGTACTTCCGTCCGGTCAGGAAGTCGTCCAGCCCGTGACCCGGAGCGGTGTGCACCGCTCCGGTTCCGGTGTCGCGCGTGACGTACTCCCCCAGGACCAGCCGCGATACACCCCCGGCGGCGAACGGGTAGGGTGAACGGGCGGTGGTGACGTTCTCCAGCTCCCGGCCTTTGAGGGACGCGACGACGCCGCGCGCGGTCAGGCCCTTCATCGCCAGGACCTGTGGCACCAGGTCGGAGGCGATCACCAGGATCTCCTGCCCCAGATCGACGAACTGATAGGTGTAGTCCGGGTGCAGCGCGATGGCAACGTTGGCGGGAAGCGTCCACGGCGTCGTGGTCCAGATCAGGATGGAGACCCTCTTTCCAGCGAGCGCCGGGAGACGCTTCGCCCATGGACCGGTCTCGAGCGGAAAGCGCACATAGATCGACGGCGAGGCATGGTCCTCGTACTCCACCTCCGCCTCCGCCAGCGCCGTCGCGTCGCGCGGGCACCAGTGGACCGAGCGTTTGTCGCGGTACACGTTTCCGTTCTCCACGAACCGCCCGATCTGCTCGACGATCGTTCCCTCGTATTCCGGCTCCATGGTGAGATAAGGCGCCCTCCACTCTCCGAAAACACCCAGCCGACGGAACTCCTCGCGCTGGATGCCGAGATACTTCTCGGCGTAGGCGCGGCAGGCCGCGCGGACCTGCCGCGCGGTCATCGTCGCCTTCTTGGCCCCGAGGTCCTTGTCGATCTGGTGCTCGATCGGCAGGCCGTGGCAGTCCCACCCGGGAACGTAAGGCGCGTCCAGACCCATCATGGTCCGCGATTTCACCACGATGTCCTTGAGGATCTTGTTGAGCGACTGGCCCAGATGGATATGGCCGTTGGCGTAGGGCGGGCCGTCGTGCAGAACGAATCGTGGGCGGCCGGCGCGGGCGCGGCGCACGGCGGCGTAGACATCCATGCGGTCCCACCGCTCGAGCAGGTCGGGCTCCCGGCGGGGGAGGTCCGCTTTCATCGGGAAATCGGTGCGCGGCAGGTTGAGAGTATCCTTGAGATCGAGCGGTTCCATGGCTCCCGGGATCGTCGTATATCGTTGGCCGCCAGCGGGTTGGCCGGAGCGCGGAAGGACGCAATCTAGCACACTGGCGAATATTGTCAAGAACAGCGGGCTTGTGCTACGTTGCCTCGATGTCCCGCGTTTATCTCGATCACAACGCCTCGAGTCCGCTGCGCCCGGCCTCTCTCGAGGCGATGCTGCGCGTTCTCCGGTCGCCCGCGGGCAATCCGTCCAGCCCCCACGCGTACGGCCGGTCCGCGCGCCGGACCGTAGAGAACGCCCGCGGGCAGGTGGCGCGCCTCCTGGGGGCCTCCGACGAGGAGATCGTCCTGACGGCGGGCGGCACGGAATCCAACAATCTGGCGCTGTTCGGGGCGGCGCGGGCCGGGGTGGGCCGACGGATCGTGACCTCCTCGTTCGAGCACCCGTCGGTGCTCGGTCCGATGGAGGACCTCGAGCGCGAGGGCTTCGAGGTTATTCGCGTGCCCCCGACCGCCGCGGGCGTGGTGGAGGTCGACGCCGTGCTCGATGCGGCGCCCGCGGGGACGGTGCTCGCGTCGCTCATGCTCGCGAACAACGAAGTCGGCACCCTGCAGCCGATTGCCGTGATCGGGCGGACCTTGCGCCGTCGTGGCGTCCTGTTCCATTGCGACGCGGCCCAGGGCGCCGGCAAGGTGCCGATCGACGTCCGTGAGCTGCACGTGGATCTGCTGTCGATCGCAGGGCACAAGTTCGGCGCCCCGCAAGGCACGGGTGCGCTCTTCGTCCGTCGTGGCGTCGTGGTCCGGCCGCATCTGCGCGGCGGCGGCCAGGAGACGAGGCGCCGGCCGGGGACAGAGGACGTCGCGGCGATCGCCGGTCTCGGCGAGGCGGCCGCGGCCTGCGTGGAGGGACACGCCTCCGAGACACGGCGGATGGGGGAGCTGCGGGATCACCTCGAACGGGTCGTCATGGAGCGCGGTCTGGGCGTGCGGGTCAACGGCTCCTCCGCCGCGCGCGTGCCGAACACCTCCAGCCTGGCGTTCGACGAGGTCGACGCCGAGGTCCTGGTGATCGCCCTCGACCTGGAGGGCATCGCGGTCTCGTCCGGCTCGGCGTGCTCCAGCGGCACCACCAGAAGGTCGCACGTCCTCGAAGCCATGGGACTGCGCGAGGAGGCGGGGCGCTCGATCCGCGTGAGCCTCGGCCCGGCGACGACGCGCGAGGACATCGATCGATTCGCCGCGTCGCTCGAGGCGGTCCTCGATCGGATCCGGAGAGCGGGGGAGAGGGTGCTCGCCGCGGAACGGGCGTGATCGTCAGCTGCGGAGGATGCTCGCGGCGATACAACTTCGACGTCGCGAAGCTGGCGGGACGGCCGTCCGCCCGCCTGCGCTGTCCCCACTGCGGCGCGACAATCACGGTGACCGCGTCCGACCCGGGGGACCAGACGACCCGCCTCGACCAGGACGCGAACCTGCTCTCGAAGAGCGCCAAGGTGCCGCAGGGCGATCTGTCCATGCCCTCCGAGCGGCGCCTGTCGCTGGCCGTGCTGCAGGGGAAGGACAGCGGTCGGATCTTCCTGATCGACCGCCCGAGGATGATCCTGGGTCGAGGCGATGCGGATATCGTTCTCAACGACACGGAGATCTCCCGCCAGCACGCCTGCATCGAAGTGCACGGCTCGCGGGTCGTGCTGAAGGATCTCGGCAGCACCAACGGGACCTTCGTCAACGACGTCAAAGTGTCGCAGAGCGAGATCGAGAACCGCACGGAATTCCGACTCGGCGGCACGCGCATGATGCTCATCCTCACGGAAGCGAAGGGCGACCTGGAGACGCTGGAATGACGGCGGTCACGGGAGGGCGTCGCGGGCGCACGGTCGTTGCGATGAGCGGCGGGGTCGACTCGTCGGTGGCGGCGCTCCTGCTCAAGGAGGCGGGGGAGGACCTGATCGGGCTCTCGATGCAGCTCTACGACCGGACCCGGGACGGGCGGCCGGTGTACGGCCGATGCTGCTCGGCGCGCGATCTGCAGGACGCGCGGGCCGTCGCCGACAGGCTCGGCATCCCGTTCTACGTCCTCAATCTCGAGGAGGAGTTCCAGCGCGAGGTCATCGGTGACTTCCTGTCCGAGTACCGCGCCGGACGGACACCCGTGCCGTGCGTGCGGTGCAACAGCGGCCCGAAGTTCCGGCATCTCGCCGGTCGGGCGCTCCTCCTCGGGGCCGCTTCGGTGGCGACCGGTCATTACGCCCGCGTTCGGCGCGACCAGGCGACCGGGCGTCTGCAGCTTCTGAGAGCCACGGACGGCTCGAGGGATCAGTCGTACTTCCTCTTCGATCTGAGCCAGGATCAGCTGGGGCTGGCTGTTTTTCCGCTCGGGGAAATGCACAAGGGAGACGTGCGCAGGCTCGCCGCTCAGCGGGACCTGCCGAATGCCGACAAGCCGGACAGCCAGGACATCTGCTTCGTCCCGGACGGCGATTACCGCGAGTTCGTGCGGCGCGAAGCGGGCGATACCGGCGCGGCCGGGGACATCGTCGATACCGCCGGGAGGGTGCGCGGCAGGCATGAGGGAATCGCGGGCTACACGATCGGACAGAGGCGGGGTCTGGGCGTGACGGCGGACCGCCCCCTCTACGTCGTCGCGCTCGACGCGCGCGCGGGACAGGTGGTCGTGGGAGACGACCGCGAGCTGTATCGCGACGAGCTCACCGCGGATCGGGTGAACTGGGTCTCGATCGCGGAGCCGACCGGCCCGATCGAGGCGACCGCCCGCATCCGCTCCACGCATCGGGGCGCCACCGCCGTGATCGAAGCGCTGCCGGGTCGCAGGATGCGAGTCGCCTTTCGTGAGCCGCAACGCGCCATCACCCCCGGGCAGGCGGTCGTCCTTTACCAGGACGATCGGGTCCTGGCCGGCGGCCTCATCGAGGCGGCGCAGTCGCCGAGCGTTTGACAGGCCGCGAGGCGCGATGCTAGATTCGCTGCGTCAGGAGCGGGCATAGCTCAGCTGGTAGAGTACGAGCTTCCCAAGCTCGGTGTCGCGGGTTCGACTCCCGTTGCCCGCTCCAAAATCTCTTCTCGTGCGCGGCCGTTCGACCTGGATCGGGGTGCTCGGATGCTCTTCCGGAAGCGGACCCAGGAAGCACGACCCGAGGCTTCGCCCGCTACCCTCGAAACGTCCGCCTCTGCCGGTGGCGGTCGGACGATCATCGGGTCGCACACGCGCGTGATGGGAAAGCTCGTGGGTGACGGGCCGGTGGTTGTGCTCGGCGCCATTCAGGGGACGATTGCGATCCGGAGCGGCCTCAGCGTCCGGGCCGGAGGGCGCGTCGAGGCCGACATCCAGGCTTACAGCGTCGATCTCGAAGGCGAGGCGCACGGCAAAGTATGCGCCTCCCAGCGCGTCACGATGGCCGGGACGGGCACGTTCGAGGGCGAGATGGACACGCCGATCCTCGAGGTCAGCCCGGGCTCGGTCGTTCGAGGTCGGGCAAGGGTTGCGGGTTTGCCGACGCGGGAGCGATCGTCCTCACACTGATGGCGCGCCGCGGCCGCGGCGCTCGCTGCCACGAACGGATCGAATCAGTCGGCGGATTGACGCTTTTTTTCCAGCCGTTGACGATTTGTGTCACCTTTCTGACGGCCGCCCTCTCGATCGTCTGTTTTTTCATTCATTCTCCTGGTGATCGTCCTCCATCACCCAGCGTCGGCGCACTGGCACATGCCTTGCTGTCTCTCTGACGCAGACCGGATGGAGGAGACGATCGTGAACGAGAAGATCCTGATCGTGGACGACGACGACGGAGTGCGTCAGGTCCTGGGACAGTCCCTGCAGGATGCCGGACACAGAATCTCCTCCGCGGAATCGGGCGAGAAGGCGATCGCGACGGTGCGCGAGGAGGCCTTCGACCTGGTCATCCTCGACATGGTGCTGCCGCGTGTCGATGGGATGGAGGTGTTGAAGGACATCACCACACTCCGGCCAGAGCTGCCGGTCATCATGATCACCGGCTACGCCTCCGTGGAAACCGCCATCAAGGCCATGAAGATGGGCGCAGTGGACTACATCGTGAAGCCGTTCCGCATGGAGGAGGTCGAGCTCGTGGTCGGCAAGGCGCTGGAACGCAGCCATCTGCGGCGCGAAAACGTCTACCTGAGACGCCAGCTGGAAACCACCTACGGGGTCCACAATATCGTCGGCCAGAGTGCGCTCATGCGCCGGATCTTCGCCCTGATCGAGCAGGTCGCGAGCAGTCGCAGCACGGTCCTGATCACCGGAGCCAGCGGCACGGGAAAGGAGCTCGTGGCGCGCGCGCTGCATTTCAACGGCGATCGGCGCAACCGGCCGTTCGTGTCCGTGAACTGCGGCGGCATTCCCGATTCGCTGCTCGAGGACGAGCTGTTCGGACACGTCAAGGGAGCCTTCACCGACGCGGTCGCCGATCGACCGGGTCGATTCGAGGCCGCGGACACCGGTACCCTCTTCCTGGACGAGATCGGCAACATGAGCATGAGCCTGCAGATCAAGCTCCTGCGCGTCTTGCAGGAGCGCGAGTTCATGCCCTTGGGCGGAACGCGCAAGGTCCAGGTCGACGTGCGCATCATCGCCGCGACCAACATGGATCTGAGAAAGATGATGGAGGAAGGGAAGTTCAGGGAGGATCTCTACTACCGGCTCAACGTGATCCACATCCAGCTCCCGTCGCTGCGCGAGCGGCGCGAGGATGTCCCGCTCCTGATTCACCACTTCCTGAACAAGTACTGCCGCGAGATGAACGTCCCGGTCAAGCGCTTCGCTCCCGAGGCGCTCAAGGCGCTCATGGATTTCTCGTGGCCTGGCAACGTGCGGCAGCTCGAGAACGTGATCGAGAGGGCCGTGGCTCTCTCGTTCAGCAAGGAGGAGCTGGGGACCGAGGACTTGCCGCGCGAGATTCTTGACGAGGGCCTGGTCGAGATGCCGGTGCTCCACGTCGGCGGGGACGGGTTCTCGCTGGACGAGGTCCTGGCCAACTACGAGCAGCGGATGCTCTACCAGGCTCTCGAGCACGCGGGGTGGGTCAAGACGCGCGCCGCGGAGCTGCTGAAAATCAAGCGGACGACCCTCATCGAAAAGATGAAGCGACTGGGGATCCCTCTCAAGGGCGCGCAGGAACGGGCGGCGGGCGCGCCGCCGCTTGCGGAGACGGAGGGTGGCGAGAGGGTGACCGATCCGGGCGCCAACAACTAGAGATCCGCACCGGGCCTCCTCGGCGGGCGCGCGGACGAACCGGCCGAACGGCCCGCGGGACGGGCGACCCGCCGGGGTTCGATCGTTGATCGAGCAGGCGCGACTATGGTATCGTCCCAGGGAAAATCGCGAGTCGTAGCGCCGATTCCAGGTTCGATCCTTCCCGGCGACAGACGTCCACTCGACGGGCCCGCAATGCAGCGATCGCTTTCCCGGGTGCTGGTGTTCGACGACGCCGGACTCTTCCGGATGCTGGAGCGATCGTTCGTGCGGCGGCTCGGATGCGAGATCCTGCGGGCCCAGGACGGTCCCGACGTGATCCGCAAGGCGAGCGCCCGCCTTCCGGACCTGATCCTGCTGGACGCGCGCGAGCCGGAGCTCGACGGCGCGGAATGCGTCCGGGCGCTGAAGGCGATTCCCGCCCTGCACTCGACCCCGGTGGTGGTGGTGACCACGATCGAGGAGGTCCCCGGCTGCTGGGCGGCCGGAGCCGATGCCGCCCTGGCGCGACCCCTGACGCCAGGCGCGCTCGATCGGGCGCTGTCCTCGCTCGGCGGCGTGGCCCAGCGCCAGGGCCAGCGGCGCGCCGGACGGGCGTGGGTGCAGGTGGCGGGCGCGCACGGACTCGCGCGGGGCCGCCTGAAGGACATCAGCCGATCCGGTCTGTTCCTCGCCCTGCGGGAGCCGATGACCGAGACCGCGCCGGTCGCCATTGCCCTGCGCCTGCCGGGGCGGGCGGGCGATCGCACGCTGAGGGCGCGCGGTCTGGTCGTGCGCCAGGTTTCGCCCGATCCGGACTCTCATCTCATTCCCGGGATCGGCGTGCGCTTCGTTGAGATCGATCCGGCCGACGAGGAGCGGATCGACCGGTACGTGAACGCCGCCGGCGAGGGGGACGATGATCCGCCCGCCGGGGCCGTCTCGGAGAGGCGCGGCGCCTGATGCGTTCCGGAGAACCGCTACCCCCGACGGTGATGGTGGTGGATGACGACGGCGACATCCTGGACATGACCCGGCTCGTGCTCGAGGGCGGTGGATTCAGGGTCGTGCCGGCCGCCTCGGGCCCCGAGGCGCTCCGAACGCTGGAGCAATCGCGCCCCGATCTGATCCTGCTCGACATCAACATGCCCGGAATGGATGGCTGGCAGCTTCTCAGGATGCTGAAGGTGGACGAGAGGACGACGTCCATCCCGGTCGCCATGTTCTCGATCAAGATGGAGGTGCGCGACCGGTTGCACGGGATGCAGGAGGGCGCCTTCGACTACATCACCAAACCGTTCTCCTGCGAAGAGCTTCTGTTCCGCGTGCGGCGGATCTTCGAGACGCTCGAGCGCGGGGTCATGGCGTGAGACCGGTCGTCGATCGAGGGCCGGAACCCGGGGCGGATGCGGCACGCCGCCTGCGCTCCTCCTTCCTGCGCATGAAGGGCGCGCTCCACGACCCCATCACCGGTCTGTGCTCGTACACGCTCTACCTCGACGAGCTGGAGATGCAGTGCGCCGGTCGCCGTCTGGGTGTCATCGTCCTGGAATTCCCGGGACTGGGCTGGCTGGAGCAGACGCACGGGTGGGAGATCAGCGACCGGTTTCTTCTGGGCGCGGGTTCGCTTCTGGAGGCGATGCGCGGACGGGTGTTCCCGGACGGCACCGTCATCTCGCTCGACGGGGTCTACGGGAACGCCTTCACTCTCTTTCTGAGGCAGGGTCGGCGCGGCGGCGAGATCGCCGTGGCGGAGCTGGCGGAGATTTCCGGGCTGCTGTCCGCCCACCTGAAGACACGTCTGGCCGGGGCCGCCTGGGCGCCCTCGCCGCCCGCCATCGACTTCTCGGTCGGCTTTGCCCTCGTCTTTCCGAACCCCGCGGCCCGCTTCGAGAGAATGGTGCATCAGGGTATCCGCGAGGCGCGCGGCATGACCCTGCGGGAGGCCGACCGCGTGCAGCTCGAGCGCGCGGCCGAGCTCCGGGCCATCCTGCACGAGGGTCGCCTCACGACGCATTACCAGCCGATCGTCGACATGGAGCGCGGGTCGATCATGGGCTACGAGGCGCTGACTCGCGGGCCGCGTCACACGGCGTTCGAGGTCCCGAAGGCCCTGTTCTCCTTCGGGGATCGGAATCATCTCTCGTCCGAGCTGGATGTCCTGTGCCGCCGCCAGGCGTTGATGAACGCGCGCGGGTTCGATCCCCGCAAGAAGCTGTTCTTGAACTCGCTGCCCGAATCCCTCGGGACTCCGGGGCTCGTCGAGCAGAACCTGCAGGCGGTCCTGGAGGAGGTCGGCCTCCGCCCCGACCATCTGGTCCTCGAGATCACGGAGCGCTCGGAGATCCTGGATTTCGAGGCCTTCGGCCGCGAGCTCGAGCGCCTCCGCAAGAGGGGCTATCTGGTCGCGATCGACGACGTGGGAACCGGCTACTCCTCCCTGCAGACGGTCTCCGAGATCGCGGCCGATTTTCTGAAGATCGACATGTCGCTCATCAAGAACATCCACCGGAGCCTGATCAAGCAGGACCTGGTGGGCTCCCTGGTCCAGGTGGCTTCCCGGACCCGCACCCGGGTCATCGCCGAAGGGATCGAGTCCGAAGAGGAATGCCAGGCTCTGCGCGCGTGCGGCGTCCGCCTGGGGCAGGGGTTCTATTTCGCCCGACCGGCGCCGGCGTTCCCCGTGCTCGCACGCGGCGGGTTGGGAACCGCGTAGGGCGCGCGCCGCTCCGGCCGTTCCGTCCCGCCGGAGCGCGATGGAGGACGAGGACTCCATGGGCAACTCGCTGGAAGGCAACCTGCTCGTCGCCGCCGGGGTCGGGCTGGTGGCCGGCGTCGTGGCCGTCGCGCTCGCCGTCCTGAGCATCGGCCTGCTGCGCCGCTCCTTGCGCCGGCTGGCGGCCCATCTCGAGGAGCTGCGCCGGCACCCCCTGCTGGGCGTCCTTCCGGACGAGCCGGATCCCCTTTTGGGAGCGCTCGCCCTCGAGATCAACCACCTGGTCTCGGACCTGCGCGCGCGCCTGCAGGAGAGCCAGAAGCGCTCCGCCGACCTCGAGCGCCTCGCCGCGGGCCCACCGGACCTGGCGCTCGTGGGCGCGGACTCCGACTGGGGTATCACGTTCTTCAGCCGGGGGGCCGTGGCGCTCCTGGGCTGGCCGGCCGAGGAGATCGGCGGCCGGCACGTCGAGGCGCTGTTCGGGCCGGGGGAGTGGGAGCGGATCCTTCCCAAGCTGTCGCGACGATCCCTGCGCGAGACCGGGGTCTCGCAGTCGCTCAGGATGCAACGCCGCGACGGCACGCTGTTCCCGGCTTTGGTTTCGGTCGCGGGCCTGCCGGGCGAAGCGGGAGGGGTGCTCGTGGCGGCGCGGGACCTCACCGTCGATCAGGAGATCGACGGCCGGCTGCGCGAATCGGAGGAGCGCTACCGTCGCCTCGTCGAGGGGATGGGGGACGGAGTCTTCATTCTCCAGGATGAGCGCCTGGCCTATGCCAACGGCGCCCTGGCGCGCCTCGCGGGTGTCGAGCGCGATCGCCTCCTCGGCGCTCCCCTGACTCGCCTCATCCATCCACACGATCTGCTGCGCGTCCTGGACCTCATGCGACGCGCGCTGACCGGACCCGACACCACCGGCGAAGTGCGCTGCCTCCTGTCGCCGTCGGGCACCGCGGCGGTCGAGGTGCGACTGGCCTGGGCGCGAACGCAATCGCGCGGGACCGACGCCCTGATCGGTACGGTCACCGACGTCACTGGACGCGCGCGTCTCGAGCGGGCCCTGGCGTCGAGCGAGGCGCGCCTCCAGGCGACGCTCGACTCGACGGGTGACGGAATCCTGTCGCTGGAGGACTCCGATCGCGGGCTCGTGGTCACGCTGGCGAACCGCGTCTTCCGCGAGATGCTGGGGCTGCCGGCGGAAGCGCTCGTCGGCCGTACACTGTCCGAGGTCGGACGCCTGCTCGCGGACCGGGGGATCGATGAGGCGGTCCTGGAGCCGTTCCTGGTGGCCAGCGCCGCGCGACGCGAGGCGCGTGTCGAGGGACTCGCTCTCGCGCGACCGCGACGGTCGCTCGTCGACCTGACGGCAGGGCCGGTGCTCTCGGCCGGGGGGGAACCCGTGGGCGTGCTCGTCACGTCGCGGGACGTGACCCGGCGCGTGGATGGCGAGCAGGAGCTGCGCCGGAGCGTCGAGGACCTCGGACGCGCCAAGAGCGAGCTGGAGACGGCCTGCAGGGATCTGGCGGCGGCGCAGAAAGAGCTGGCCGAGCGCAACGAGCAGCTCATGAAGCTGAACACCGAGCTCCGCTCGCTGGACGAGATGAAGTCGAATCTCCTGGCCAACGTGTCGCATGAGCTGCATACGCCGCTCGTCTCCATCAAGGGATACACCGAGATGGTCCTGAAGCGTCGTCTCGGCCCCCTGACGCCCGAGCAGGAGCGCGGGCTCGGCGTGGCCCTGAAGAACATCGATCGACTGATCGAGATGATTGACAATCTGCTGTCGTTCTCACGCATCGAGAAAGGCGAGACCCAGCTCCGTCTCGAGGACGTCCCTCTGTGGCAGATCATCGACGAGGCGATCGAGCTGGTCGGGGAGCGCGTCCGCAAGAAGGGCCTCACGGTGACCACCCAGTACGAGACCGACGATCTGGGGGTGCGGGGCGACCGCCTCAAGATCGGACAGGTGCTGGTGAATCTCCTGACCAACGCGGTCAAGTTCAACCGCGAGGGAGGCCGAATCACGGTGACGGTGCGCAAGGGCCCGAAGGGATTCCTCGAGGTCGAGGTCGCCGACACGGGCAGCGGCATCCCGAAAGAGGCGCTCGGAAAGATCTTCGAGCGCTTCTACCAGGTGGACGCCAGCCCGCGCCGCCAGTACGAGGGCACGGGGATCGGTCTGTCGATCGTCCGCGACATCCTCCGTCTGCACGGCTGCACGATCCGCGCCACCAGCGAGGTCGGCCAGGGATCGGTGTTCACCTTCACCCTGCCGCAGGCCCGCGATCAGGTGGCGCCCACCGGGCGGCCGCCCTCCAGGCGTGGTCGGATCCAGGGCTAGGACAGAAACCGGAAGCCTCTCTGGCGCGCCGCCTCATAGAGCAGGATGGCTGCGGCGGCGTGCACGTTCAACGAGGACATGCCGGCCGTCATCGGAATGCGGACGCGACGCTCCGCCCCCGCGAGCAGGTGTCGCGGAAGGCCGGTGCCTTCACTGCCGAGCAACACCACGGTGGGGCGGACGAAATCGACCTCGCCGGGCGTCTCGGTGGCGGCCGGGTCGGCCGCGACGAGCTGAAACGGCGTGCCCCGCAGCGATTCGAGGAGCCGAGCGGTCTCCGTGGAGACGACCGGCCACTGGAACAGCGCCCCCATGGCGCCGCGCACCGCACGGCTTCCGAACGGATCGGCGCACCCCTCCAGGGTGACGACGCCGGAGGCGCCCAGCGCGCGGGCGCTCCGGACGATCGATCCGATGTTGCCCGGGTCCTGGACGCCGTGAGCCGCCAGGACCAGACGGGGCGCAGCCGCCAGGATGGGCCGCAGTCCGTGCTCCGGCCGGGCCACCAGCAGAAGAATCCCCTGGTCTCCGCAGCCCTCGACGATTGAATCGAGGACGCGTCGGGTCACGCGCAGGAGCGGCACGCCGCGCGCGCGCAGACTCGAGACGATCGGCTCTCCCTCGCCCGACTCCATCAAGGCGGGGCCCACGAGCGCCTGACGCAGCGGCGCGCCGCTCGCCACGGCCTCCAGCGCCAGGCGGCGGCCCCACGCCAGGTACGTCCCCAATCGATCGCGCAGCGCCCGCTCACGCTCGAGCGCTCGCGCCCGGCGGACCGAGGCGTTCTGGGTGCTGTCGACGACCGGCGGGTCCCGCTTCGGGGGAGCTCTCACGCCGCATCCCTCCCGATCGCGAGTCGCCGATTCCGGTCGGAGGGATCGGTTATAGTCGGGGGAATCCTCAAGGGGGCCCGAGGGTCCGTAGCGTGCCGTTGATCGAGTCGATCGATTCGGAGCATCCTGATCCGGTCCTGATCGAAAGGGGCGCGGCCCTTCTCCGCTCCGGCCGGCTGGTGGCCTACCCGACCGAGACCTTCTACGGGCTCGCTTGCGATCCGCTCAGCCCCGGGGCGGTGGAGACGATCTTCGCGGCCAAGGGTCGCCCGGAGCGCATGGCCCTGCCACTGATCGCGGCCGACCTGCGCTCGGTGCTGGAGGCGGTCCGGGAGTTCCCCAGCAGCGCGGAGCGTCTGGCGGCGGCCCATTGGCCCGGCGCGCTGACCCTGGTGCTCCCCGCCACGCCCTCCCTTCCCCGGAGGCTGCTCGGTGGGGGTCACACGGTCGGAGTCCGGATTTCGCCGCATCCGATCGCCGCGGCTCTGGCCCGCGCGTTTGGCTCGTCGATCGTCGCGACCAGCGCCAATCGCTCCGGACAGCCGGCGCCCCAGACCGCCTCGGAGGTTGTTGACGCGCTCGGCGATCACGTCGCGCTCGTCCTCGACGGCGGCCCGACACGGGGCGGGCACGCCTCGACGGTGCTGGATCTCTCCGTCGATCCCCCGCGCCTGGTGCGCTCCGGTGCGGTTCCGGTGTCGGCCCTCGAGCAGGCCCTGGGCCGGCGCCTCTCCTGAGGCGGGCGGCTCACTTCGCCGGTCGGCCCGCGACGAATGTTCCCAGGACGACCGGGTGGGAGGCTCCCGTCACCGTCGGCAAGTTGCCCGCCAGACCGTGCACCGCCTCGTTCGCCAGGATCGCGAAGGCCACCGCCTCCTTGGCGATCGCCGGCAGGCCGTATTCGTCGCTCTCCTTGATCGACAACTCGGGTATCGCGGCGCGCATCTGCTCCATCAGGTACTCGTTGCGCGCGCCGCCGCCGGATACGATCGCCTCCTCGTAGACGTTGTGAGGCATCACGTACCGCCGGCACGCGAACGCGATCGACTCGGCCGTGAACCGGGTCGCCGTGGCGATCAGATCACGCGGGGCGAGAGCCGAGTTGTCCTTGAGGATGCTTTCGAGGAACGGCCTGCCGAACTCCTCCCGACCGCAGGACTTCGGCGGAGCGACGAGGAGGTAGGGGTGATCGAGAAGCCGCGCCAGGAGATCGGCCGATACCTGGCCGCCGCGGGCGTATCGCCCGCCATGATCGAACGCCTCGCGGCCCCCGGTCATGCGCGAGACCAGCGCGTCGATCACCATGTTGCCCGGTCCCGTATCGAAACCGGAGACCCGCTCCGGACCGGCGCTCGCGGGGATGGCCGTCAGGCTGGCGATCCCTCCGACGTTGATCACCAGGCGCCCGCGCGACCGATTGCGGAACAGGATGAAGTCGACATAGGAGACCAGCGGAGAGCCCTGCCCGCCGGCGGCCAGATCCCTGGCCCGGAAGTTCGCCACCGTCGCGATCCCCGTGCGCTCGGCGATGACCGCCGGCTCGCCCAGCTGCAGGCTCGATCGCACCGGGATCCCGGTGATGGTCACGGGGTTGGGCAGGTGCTGGATCGTCTGACCGTGCGACCCCACCAGGTCGATGGAGCGCGGATCGACTCCCGCGCGCTCGGCGACGTGGACGACGGCGCGTGCGAACAGCTCGCCGAGCAGCACGTTGAGCCTGCAGATGGACGCGGCGTCGCCGCTGGCCGGCTCCGAGCATCTCAGGATGAGATCGCGCACCTTCACCGAGTAGACCAGCGTCTCCTGCCGCAGCAGCCGCCATGCGAGAGACTCGCCGCAACCGCGCACCTGGACCAGCGCCGCATCCACCCCGTCGGCCGAAGTGCCCGACATGATGCCGACGATCAATTTTTCAGGCTTGGCGGCGAGCGCTCCGATCATGCACTCTCCGTGCAGGCAACACGATGGATCAAGGGAAGATAGCTCCTTCCCCGCGAGGATGAGCCGGCAGATATTAGCGAAAACGAACCGGGCGATCAACGTTGAAGGGTCGCCGTTTTTGCCCTATAATCTGCATGTGCCTGGTTGCACGGTATCTTGTTGACCCACCGGGGGATCTCCTTCTTGATATCGGCATGTGCGGGTTCAGCCGGGCGTCGTCCGCGGCTGGCGATCGGTCTGTTCGTGATCTGTCTGCCGCTTTTGTTCGGAGCCGCCCCCTACGACAAGGTCGTCATCCTCGGATTCGACGGAGCGGACGCCGCTCTGGTGGAGCAGTATCTGTCCGAGGGGCGGCTTCCGAACCTCGCCAGGCTTCGGGCCGACGGCTTCTACGCTCCTCTGCGCCCGACCAACCCGCCGCAGACCCCCGTCTCCTGGGCGTCCTTCATCACGGGGCTGAATCCGGGGCGGACGGAGATCTTCGACTTCCTGCGCCGCACCGATGGCACGTACCTGCCCGAATTCGCGATGATCCAGGTGGGTCGAAAGCCCCTTCTGTTCGGTGTCGACAACACCCGGGCGCTCGGCGGCATCGCCGCGGCCGGCGCGGGACTGCTGCTTCTGGCCGCCGCCCTTGCGCTCCGACGCCGACTCGCGGCCGCTCTGACCTGGGCGGTGCTGGCGGCCGCCGCGGTCGGTGGGGTCACGGCGTGGCTTTCGACGCGCTACCTGCCGCACGAGGTGCCGACCGCCTCCAATCCGCGCAAGGGCGAGCCGTTCTGGATCGCCGCGGCGGATGCGGGACTGCGAGTGCGTGTCCTCAACGTGCCCACCACGTTTCCAGCCGAGGACCACGACAACGAATCGATGCTCTCCGGGCTCGGCGTGCCGGACATGCGCGGCCGCATCGGCTCGCCCTCGTATTACACGTCCGATCCGGCGCTCGCCCTTCGGGACAACCAGTTCAGCGTCGAAATCGTCCATCTCAGCGGCAAGCGCGGGCGGATCGAGACCAGCGTCATCGGCCCTCTGAACCAGCCCTTCTACGACTACGTCATCGAGGATGCCGCGCGCGGACTCTCCGGAGAGGCACGAGGGCGCGCCCGCGCCGCAATCGAGAAGAGGTTGCAGGAACGAGGCGTGCCGCGCCGCCTGGACGCGCCGATGCGGATCGAGGCCGGCGACGAGACCGCGACCATCCTGATCGCGGGCGCGCGCCAGACGCTCCGGCCGGGAGAATGGAGCCAGTGGTTCGTCGTGCCGATCGCGGTGAACCCGGTGGTCGACCGCCTCGCCGGACTCAAGGGGATCATCCGTTTCAAGCTGCTGTCCCTCTCGCCCGACCTGAGGCTGTACGCGTCTCCACTGAATTTCCATCCCGAATGCCAGCCGGTGCCGTTCACCCATCCCCTCTCCTACGCGCGCGAACTGGTTCGGGAATTCGGCCTTTTCAAGACCCTCGGCTGGCCGATCGACACCTGGTCGCTGCCGTCCGGCCTGACGGACGAGAAGCAGTTCCTGGAGGATATGGAGGCCACGGTCGAGACGCAGGAAGCGATGATGAAGCACTACCTCGAGACCGGAAACGATCGTCTCTACGTGCAGGTGTTCGATTTCACCGATCGGGTCGGGCACATGCTGTGGCGGCTGCACGACCCGGGGCACCCGCTGTACGACGCGCGCCTCGCGGCGCTGTACGCCGGCGAGATCCCGAAGGCGTACGAGAGAATGGACCGCATCGTCGGAGAGGCGCAGAAGAGGATCGGGCCTCGGACGGCCCTCCTCGTCTGCTCCGACCACGGCTTCGCCTCGTTCCGGCGCGGGGTCAACTACAACACCTGGCTGGTGCGGAACGGCTACATGGCGCTCAAGCAGGGGACGTCGACCGGGGGCAAGACGCTGGAGGACCTGTTCGACAAGGGAGAGCTCGGCGAGTTCTTCCGTTACGTCGACTGGTCGCGCACCAAGGCGTACGCCATGGGCCTGGGAAATATCTACGTCAACCTGATGGGTCGCGAGCCGCAGGGGAGCGTGGTCCCGGGACGGGAGTACGACGAGGTGCGCAACGCCATCGTCCAGAAGCTCCAGACGCTGGTGGACCCCGAGACCGGGGAAAAGCCGGTGAAGCGTGTCTATCGCCGGGAGGAGATCTACGCCGGGTTCGACCCGCGTCTGATCCCCGACCTGCGGGTCTCCAACAGCGAGCACTATCGCATCGGCTGGCAGACGGCTCTCGGCGAGGTTCCGCCCCAGATCTTCGAGGAGAATCTGAAGACCTGGAGCGGCGATCATTGCTCCAACGATCCGGATCTCGTGCCGGGGGTCTTGTTCAGCAGCGTGCGCCTGGCCCGGGGCGACCCGGGGATCATGGACATCCACCCCACGGTCCTGGCTCTGCTCGGGGTCCCGGCGATCGGAGGCATTGATGGACACTCGCTCGTCCGTTGAGCGACCGTGCCGCTCGCGTTCCACGGTGGCGGCGCTCGCTCTGGTGACGTGGTGCTCCGCGGCCGGTCCGTCGGCGGGCGGCACCGCCGCGGCCGACGACGCCGCGAAGCGGCGTGAGGAGCGCCGTCAGGAGGAGCAGTCGCGTCTCGAGAAGGTGCACCGCGACATCGCCGATCTCAAGGAGCGTCTGGACCGGACCGAGGCAAGCGCCGGGTCGGTCCTGGATGCCCTGGAGGAGCTCGATTTGAAGCAGTCCCTCCTCGAGCGCGAGGCGGAATCGCTCAGGGGCGAGGCGCGCAGGACGGCCGAGCGCCAGTCGGAGACACGCCATGAGGCGACCGTCCTGGAGGGCCGCCTGGCGGAGACCGAGCGCGATCTCCGCGGCTCTCTTCGCGAGGCGTACAAGGTCGGGCCCGCACGCTACCTGAAGGTGGTGGCGGCCGCCTCGTCCCCCGTGCAAGTGGCGGCGGGTTATCGGGCGATCGAGGCGCTGAGCCTCGCCGAGGGGCGCCGCATCGAGTCGTTCCACGCCGATCGTCGACTCCTGGATGATGTCCTGGCGGATCTGCAGGAACAGGAAGTCGCGCTCCAGGACCTGCAGGTCCAGCTGCACGTCAAGTCGCGCGACCTGCGCGACGTGCGCGCGCGCAAGCAGACGATGCTGGCCGGGCTGCAGCGCGAGCAGGCGTCGCAGAAGGTGCTCCTCTCCGAGCTGGTCCAGGTGGAGCAGGAGATCCAGACGCTCCTCACCCGGCTGGCACAGCCAGGGCCCCTCGAGGCGGTCCCGTCGCTCGGGTTCGCGAGGTTCCGCGGGCTTCTCGAATGGCCGGCCCGCGGCCGGCTGGCCGTTCCGTACGGAAACGTGCGTCATCCGCGCTTCTCGACCGAGGTGCCCCATCCGGGCATCGACATCGCGGCCGCTCCGGGGCAGGACGTGCGGGCGGTCTTCGACGGGCGCGTGGTCTTCAGCGACTGGTTCAAGGGTTACGGGCAGATGGTGGTCGTCGACCACGGAGACGGCTATCTTTCGGTCTATGGCCACGTCGACGAGAGGCTGGTGACAGCCGGCCAGGACATCGGCAAGGGCGACGTGATCGCCCGCTCGGGTGAGGACGGCTCCTTCGATCAGCCGGGGGTGTACTTCGAGATTCGTCATGACGGCAGGCCCGAGGACCCGGCGCGCTGGCTGCGCGGCGTGCCGGGTGCCGTCGCCGGCCACAAAAGGCCGGCGCCGCGCGACCATCGGGAATCACGCGGGGCCCCCTGAGGCTCGGGAGGTTCGATGAAGATCACGGCCGACCGGAAAGTGATGCTCGTCCTGTCCACGGCTCTCATCCTGTTCACGGTGTCCGGCGCGATGATGGGGCGTGTGGTCGCGGTGGAAGGCACCTACAGCTACCTCAAGCTGTTCAACGAGGCGCTGTATCTGATCGTCCATAACTACGTCCAACCCGTGCAGTTGGACGTGATCATGGAAGGAGCCTATCGCGGGATGCTGGAGTCGCTCGACCCCGCGAACGAGTATCTCTCCCCGGCCGAGTACGACAAAGCGTATCGGGGCGAGAACGCGGGGCCGGCGGACGTGGGGCTGAGTCTTTCGAAGCGACGCGGCTACATCGTGGTGGTCTCGGCGGCCCAGGGCTCGCCGGCCGCGGAAGCCGGCCTGCAGACGGGAGACGTCCTGGTCGTCATCGACGGTCGTTCGACGCGCCAGATGGGAGTCTGGGAGGCGTCCCAGGCGCTGCGGGGCAAGCCCGCCAGCAAGACGACGCTGAACCTCAGCCCGGTCGACTCCGTCGGGAGAAAGACGGTCACTCTGGTGCGGAGGGTGCTCTCGTCCCCTCCACCGTCCGGCACGTTCGAGGCGCCGGACGCAGGGGTGGCGCGCCTCGGGGCCCTCGTCGAGGGAGACGCCAAGCGGCTCGACCAGACGATCGGGGCGCTGAAGAGGAAGGGCGCCTCGCGTCTCCTCCTCGATCTGAGGGGCTGCTCGTCCGATTCCCTGGCGGAGGCGATCGGCGCGGCCAGCCTGTTCATCGGCGATGGCCGGATCGTGACCGCCACCGACCGCTACGAGAGCGATCTGTCGTACCGCGCCGATGGTCGCCGGAACGCCTGGGATCGCCCGGTGGCGGTCCTCGTGGACGAGGGGACGGCGGGGGCGTGCGAGGTGCTGGCCGCGGCCCTGCGTGACGATATCGGCGCTCCGATCGTCGGCCAGCGCACTTTTGGGGAGGGGGCGGTCCGCAAGATCCTCCCGCTGCCGCACGGCGACGGCGTCGTGCTGGCCACGGGCCGGTACCAGTCCCCCTCCGGCAAGGAGTGGCACGGTCAGGGCCTCCAGCCCGACCTGACCATCGACGGCAAACTGACGGACCCGGATGATCCGCAGCAGCGGAAGGCCATCGGGTATCTGCGGGGTCTGTCTCTCCCCGCCACGCGCAAGGCGGCCTAGGAGCCCGTTCGAAGATCCGGACAGGCTCGGCCCGCCCAGCTTCAGGACAGTCCTCCGCGGACTTCGCCACCAATCGCCGTGTTCTGGACGATCCAGGAAGGGGGTCCTATATTGAAGCGGGGCCCGTGGCCTGCTCCGGAAGGCTCGCGAGGTGGGGACTGTCCCGTCGTCCGGCCCCGCCGACCTCGTCGACTCCGGAGACGGAGGGGGCAGGCTCATGGCCATGCCGAAGACGATCGGACGCTACGAGATCCTGGAAGAGGTCGGCCGGGGGTCGATGGGCGTCGTCTACAGGGCGCGCGACCCGCGCATCGGGCGCACGGTCGCGCTCAAGACCATAGCCTTCTCGTTCCCGCTCGGTCCGGGAGAGGAAGACGAGTTTCTGCAGCGCTTCTATCACGAGGCCCAGGTCGCCGGCCGGCTGAACCACCCGAGCATCGTGACCATCTACGACGTCGGTGAGAAGGGTGCGAGCGGCGACGCATACATCGCGATGGAGTTCGTGACCGGGACCAATCTGCATGAGCTCCTGGCGGGCGGGGGCCGCCTGCCGCTGATGCAGGTGGCGGAGGTCGTGGACAAGCTCGCGCAGGCGCTCGACTACGCGCACGAGAACGGCGTCGTGCACAGGGATATCAAGCCGGCCAACATCCTCCTCACCGAAAGCGGCCAGCCCAAGATTCTCGATTTCGGCATCGCGCGTCTGGCGGCCGGCGGGCTCACCCGTCCCGGCAAGTTCTTCGGCACTCCCAACTATATGTCGCCCGAGCAGGTGGTCGGAAGCGAAGTCGACGGCCGAACGGATCAGTTCTCGCTCGGGATCATCCTGTACCAGCTGCTCACCGGGGAGAAGCCGTTCGTCGGGGACAGCGTGACGGCCATCTCTTACCAGGTCGTCAATGTCGACCCTCCGCCACCCACCAAGCTGAATCCGACGCTGCGACCGCCGTTCGACCGGATCGTCCGCAAGGCCCTCGCCAAGAGCGCCTCGGATCGCTATGCCCGCTGCCAGGACATGACGTCCGAGCTGCGCGCCGCGGTCGACGAGTGGCGCCAGTCCGCCGAACAATCGACGCCCCCGACCCTCGTGTCGCGCGATTCGGCTCGCGCCGCCGGGGGGCCCGCGGAGGCCGGGGTCCGCGGCATCACCTTCCTGGCTCCGCGATTGTCCCGCCTGCTCTCCTCGAGGGGAACTCCGCTGGGGGTCGGGTGGATCGCGTTCCTCGTCTGCCTGGTGCTGCTCGCGTCGGCGCCCTTCCTGCTCTATCGCTCGCCGGCGGGCCGCTCTTCCGGATCGCAGCCGCTCGGCCTTCTGACGACACCGGCGTCGGCGGGTCCGCGCGGCGCGGCGCCGGGAGGGAGCCTGGCCGGTCTGGTGTCGGGGCCGGCGCCCTCCACGGCGGATCCGGCGCTCGCGGCCCGGCTGAGAGTGTCTCTCCTGCATCGCTTCCCCTCGGGCCGGATCGAGGTGCGTCTGGACGGCGCGTCGCTCCTGGGAGAGCACCTGAAGGGCGGGAGCGGCAAGGTCCGCTTCGTCCGAACCCTGATCGTTCCGCCCGGCAGCCACCGGGTCGAGGTCAGGGTGATCTCCGGGCAGAACTTCGACGATGTCGAGGGGATCCAGGGCGATTTCCGTGCGAAGGAGCAAAAGACCCTTCAGGTGACCGTGAGCGGAATCAGCAAGCGCCTGAAATTGAAATTCGACATGCCGGAGTCGGGGACGGTGCGCCGATGAGCGCCCGCCGCGCTCCGTTCACGCCATCGCTCCTCGCCGTTCTCCTCTTCTCGGGAAGCGCTCCTGTGCTCGCGGCGGCCGAGGCGCCCGGCCCGGACACGACGCGCAGGGAGGCGTACTACCATTACTCGCTGGCCCAGCAGCTGATCATGGAGCGTGACTACCTGCATGCCCTGGAGCAGATGCAGGACGCCGTCGCGACCGACCCCTCGCCGGCGCTGCTTCTCGAGCTCGCCCAGCTCAAGTTCTCCCTCAACGACCTGAGCGGCGCCGCCGATCTGGCGGAGAAGGCCGTGGCGGCGGATGCGGGGCTGGCGGAGGCGCACAAGCTTCTCGGAGACATCCACCTGAACCGCGCCCGCGACGGCGGGGGAGACGCCGACGCCCAGATCGAGCAGGCGATCGCCAACTACCGCGCCGCCCTGCAATCGGATCCGGGGGATGAGGATTCGTGCCGGGCGCTCGCCGAGCTCTACTACCACACCGGTCGTCTCCCGGAAGCCGGAGAGACGCTGCTGTCGTTCTCGCGCAAGCAGCCCCTCGATCCGTCGATGTCCCTGCTCCTCGGGAAGGTCTACGCGCGAACCGGCCGAACCGGCGATGCGGAGACCATCCTGTCGCGCGTCGTCGCGCGTCTCCCGGGCAACGTCGAGGCGGCGGACGCCCTGGGGGCCGTCCTGGAGTTCGAGAAAAAGTACGAGGACGCGGTGAACGTGTACCGGCAGCTCCTGGAAGCGGGGACCGACTCGGCGTATGTCAGGAACCGCATCGGAACGCTGCACTTGCTGGCGGGCCGATACCAGGAGGCGATCGGTGATTTCCAGCGCGCCCAGGACATCGACCCGAACGACGCGCGCAGCCTGCTCTCGCTCGCCCAGGCGTACGAAGGGACCGGTGAGCTCGCCGCCGCGATGCGCAGCTACGACAGCCTGATCCAGAAGGAGCCCGGTCATCTCGAGGCCCGCTTCCGGAGGGCCCTGTTGTGGCAGAAAGAGGGCGACACCGCGGCGGCGCTGAAGGCGTATCACGAGATCGTCGACCTCGCGAACGGCCGGGGCGCGGTCACCGATCGGGAGGCGTCGATCCTGGCGCTGACCTACTCGCAGGTCGGTCTGCTCCAGATGGACGCGCGTCAATTCGCCGAGGCGGCGGACTCGTTCACGCAGGCGCTCAGCGCCGCCGGCGAGCCGGCGCCGGAGCTGTTTCTGCTGCTCGGCCGCGCCCAGCTGGAGGGCGGGAAGCCCGACGAAGCCGAGCGCACGCTCGCCGAGGCCTCGCGCCGATTCCCGGGCGATCTCGACCTCAAGATCTTCCGCGGCGAGATTCTGATCTCCCGTGGGGACGATACGGCGGCCCGGGCCTATTTTCGTTCGGTGGTGACCGACGCCGGTGGCTCCTCGAAGGCGTATGCCCAGGTCTCCGAGGCGCTCCTGCGTCAGAAGCGCTACGCGTCGGCCGATGAGATTCTCAAGGACGGCCTGCGCCGACATCCGGAGGATGACGGCCTCCTGTTCGCGCGGGGTGCGGCGATCGAGAGACTGGGCCGTGCGGCCGAGGCGGAGCGGCTGCTCGCCAAGGCGATCCAGGTAAACCCCAGGAACGCAATGGCCCTGAACTATCTGGGGTACATGCTGGCCGACCGCGGCGTGAAGCTGGAGGAAGCGATGGCCTACATTCAGCGCGCCCTGGCCCTGGATCCGAAAAACGCCGCGTATCTCGACAGCCTGGGCTGGGCCCAGTTCCGGCTGTCGCGCGTCGACGAAGCCGAGAAGAACCTGCGCACCGCCCTGGAATACGACGCGGACGACCCCGCCATCCTGGAGCATCTGGGCGACCTGCTGATGCAGACGGGGCGGAAGGAGGAGGCCGTGGGCACCTGGCAGAAGGCCCTGCAGCACGGCCACGAGCAGCCCGAGCGCGTCCGTCAGAAGATCCTCAGGGCACAGCCGCTCGGCCGGATGGCTCCATGAGCCTCGAGCGGGAATCGACCTGGCGAGAACGCACCATCGCGCTCGCCGGCACCGCCGCCCTGGTCCTGACGGCCGCCTGTTCGGCGGCCCGCCCGAAGGACCTGTCCGCCGCCGGGCCGCCGATCGGCTCGGGTCATGCCGTCAGCGGGTATCGCGCCCTGTTTCGCGGACGCTGGGAGGGGCGGGACGGCCGGGGACGGTTCAAGCTGGCGGTCTCGATCGTGTCTCCGGATCGGCTGCGCCTGGAACTGTTCGGTCCGGTGGGGGGGCCGCGTCTGGCGGTCATCGCCAACGGCGCTTCGGTGGTCATGCTCCGACCTGCCGAGCGCACGTTCGAGCGGTCCGGCGCCACGGAGGGAGCGCTCGAGCGCTGGCTGGGCATCCCGGTCGGCCCTGCGGAGTTCGCGGACCTTCTCCAGGGTGCGCCGATGTGTCCGCCGGGCGCCGCGCGCGGGGAGGTGAGGACGCGTCCGGCCGCCACCTTCGGCCGCACGGTCTCGTGGTACGAAATCGCCTGCCCGCCGGGCGAGCTGCGTTACGAGGCGCGCTGCACCGAGAGGGGAGGAACGCTCCTGGGGGCGACCGTCCGTGAAGGAATCAGCGGTGCTATCATTCTCGAGGTCGAGTACGGCGACTACGAGAAGGGTCTCGGACCCCGCTGGCCCCGGCAGATTCGCGTTCAGCTGCCGCGCCGGGAGGCCACCGTGACGCTCGCCGCGGTGGAGGGCCCGTGGTCCGGGGAGATTCCCGAAGAGGTTCTTTCCCCCGACATCCCGGAGGGGTTCGAGGAGCGCCGGGCCGGCCCGTCGCCGGAGACACCTGGGCTTCTGATGCACGACGGCCCGCGGACGGACTGAGCCGGCTCGTCGTTCCTGCTCACGCCAAGATCAATCTGTTCCTCAAGATCCACGGAAAGCGTCCCGACGGCTACCATCTGATCGAGTCGGCCGTGCAAACGATCAGCCTGCACGACACGTTGGTCTTCGAAAGCCAGGCGCAGGGCATCGACCTGAGCATCGACGATCCCACCCTCTCCCCGCGAGAGGACAATCTCGTGCGGCGCGCCGCCGGCCGACTGCGGCCTCCGGATCACGGCCCGTGCGGGGCCCGCATCCTCCTCCTGAAGGGGATTCCCGTGGGAGCCGGACTCGGAGGCGGTAGCAGCGACGCGGCGGCCACGCTCATCGGCCTGCGTCGTCTCTGGCGCCTCGAGCTTTCGGATCGGGATCTGCTCTCCATCGCCGCCTCGGTCGGGTCGGACGTGCCCTTCTTCCTGACCGGAGGGACGGCTCTTCTGACCGGGACCGGCACGGAGGTGGAGCCCCTTCCGGACCTCTCGGGTTACGAGCTCCTGGTCGTCTTCCCGGGTGTGCCCGTGTCGACCGCCGAGGTCTACGCCCGCTCCGGCTCGACGTTGACATCTGCCTTGAAAATCAGTAGCATGCCTCGCTTTCGACCGAACCTGGCGGGCGACCTCGACGAGGAGGTCGAGACGTGGGTGCGGGCGGGGAACGATCTGGAACCGCCCGCGCGCGCCTTGTGTCCTCCGATCGGGGAGATCAGAGAACGCCTGCGGGACGCCGGGGCGTCAGCCGCCGGTATGACGGGGAGCGGCTCCGCCGTCTTCGGGGTCTTCAGAAGCGCGGACGCGATCCAGCAGGCGCTCGCCGAATTAGGGACGATCGGATTCCCGGTCATGCGTTGCTCGCCGCTCGGCCGGCAGGAGTACCGGAGACGCGTGGGGTTGGACTGAAAACGGACTGGATCGAAGGGAGGCGCCGGCCATGGACATCACCGAGGTCCGGGTCTTTCCTGTCGACGAAGAGAAGCTGAAAGCGTTCGTTTCGATCATCATCGACGACTGCTTCGTGGTCAGCGACATCAAGATCATCAACGGCAACAACGGTCTGTTCATCTCGATGCCCAGCAAGAAGCGGAAGAACGGCACGTTCAGGGATATCGCCCACCCGCTGAACAACGAGACGCGCAAGAAGATCGAGGACAAGGTGCTGACCCGATACAGGGAGATCCTGGCCCAGGGGTTCTCGTCGACGTCGCGCCGCCCCCGCGAGGGTGAGGATGAGCAAGGCTCCGGGAGCGCCCCGGAGAGGGCCGACTCCCTCCACCCGGACGATTCCACCCCTGTCTAAATCCGGGCGAAACCAGGAGCCGACCTTTGGGGCGTCGTCAAGTGGTAAGACACTGGACTTTGGATCCAGGACCGGAGGTTCGAATCCTCCCGCCCCAACCATCGGGCGATCGAGGCGTCGGAAAGCGGGATCGCAGGGCATGAGCGCGAACGGCATGGATCAGATCAAGGTGTTCTCCGGCAACGCCCATCCCGCCCTGGCGCAGGAGATCTGCCGGGTTCTCGGCATTCCGATGGGCAAGACCGAGTGCCGTCGGTTCGCCGACGGCGAGGCCTACTGCCAGATCCTCGAGAACGTGCGCGGCACGGACGTGTTCGTGATCCAGCCGACCTGCCCGCCGGCGGATCAGAATCTGATGGAGCTGCTGGTGATGCTGGATGCCTTCAAACGATCCTCCGCGGCGCGCATCACCGCGGTCCTGCCGTACTATGGCTACGCGCGCCAGGACCGTAAAGACAAGCCGCGCGTCCCCATCTCGGCCAAGCTGGTCGCGGACCTGCTGACGGCCGCCGGCGCGGACCGGGTGCTCGCGATGGACCTGCATGCGCCCGCGATCCAGGGCTTCTTCAACATCCCGGTCGACCACCTGTTCGCCGCGCCCGTCATGATCGATCACGTGGAATCGCTCCACCTGAAGAACCTGGTCATCGTCTCGCCCGACGCGGGCGGTGTCGAGCGGGCGCGGGCGTATGCCAAGCGCCTGAATGCTTCCCTCGCGATCATCGACAAGCGCCGGGGCGAGAAGAACGAGCCGAAGGTGATGCATGTGATCGGGGAGGTGGAGGGCCGGACCTGCCTGATCGTCGACGACATCGTCGATACCGCCGGGACGCTCTCGGGCAGCGTGCAGGCGCTGAAGAGCGAGGGCGCCGGGTCGGTCTACGGATGCTTCACGCATGCGGTGCTGTCCGGAGCCGCGGTGGAGCGGGTCCGGGCTTCGGAGCTGTCGCAGACGGTGGTGACCAACAGCATCCCGATCAAGGACGAGACGAGGAAAATGGGACGCATCACGGTGTTGTCGGTGGCGGGGCTGCTGGGAGAGGCGATCAAGAGAATCCATACGAACTCGTCGGTGAGCTCGTTGTTCGTGTAGCGGGCCGCGGGCGGGGCCGCGGGATCTCCCGTCGGGAACGGAGGTCCCGCTGATTGAGCCGGGTGGTGCACGACGCGCCCCGGCGTGGGGACAAAAGGGCATGAAGGAGCTTGTGATCGAGGTGAAGCCCAGGGAGAGCCTTGGAAAGAACGCGTCCCGACGGCTGCGTCACCAGGGGCTGATTCCGGGCATCCTCTACGGCGCCAAGAAGGAGCCGGTGGCGGTCGTCGTGGATCCGAAGCACCTGCTCGAGATCATCCACTCGGAGTCCGGCGTGAACACGATTTTCGAGCTGGGTCTCGCCGAAAAGGACGCCCGGCGTCACGTGATGATCAAGGACTATCAGGTCGATCCCGTGAAGGGCAGTCTCATCCACGCCGATTTCGTGCGCATCCAGATGGACGAAGTGATCGAGGTGGAGGTTCCGGTGCAGGTCACGGGCGAGGCGGCCGGCGTCAAGCTTGACGGCGGAATCCTGGAGCATGTGACGCGGCAGGTGCGCGTGTCCTGCCTGCCCGCGGACATCCCCGAGCACATCAGCATCGACGTCACGCCGCTGAAGATCGGGGACGCGCTGCGGGTCTCCGATCTGCCCAAGAGCGATCGGTATCGGATGCTGACCGATGCCGACCTGACGCTGGTCGTCGTGAGCCCGCCGGCGAAGGAGGAGGTCACCGCTCCGGTCGCGGAGGCGGCTCCGGCGGCGCCGGCGGAGCCCGAGGTGATCAAGAAGGGCAAGGCCGTGGAGGAGGGGGCCGGCGAGGTGGACGAGGGCGACGAGGCCAAGAAGGCGGAGGCCGCGAAGAAGAAGGAGGCCAAGAAGCCGGAGGGCAAGAAATAGACGCCAAGGGAGAGGGACTCGAGGTGAAGGTCCTGGTCGGCCTCGGCAACCCGGGAGAGGAGTACGCCGCGACCCGTCACAACGTCGGGTATCTCGTCGCCGAAGAGGTTGTCCGACGGCGGGGCCATCGCCGGACGGAGCGCGCGGCGCGCTCCCTGGTGTGTCGGGTGGGCATCGACGGCTGCGAGACGCTGGTGGCGCGACCGCTCACCTCCATGAACCGCAGCGGTCGGGCGGTCGAGGCCCTTCTCGATCTCGGGCGGACCGGACCGGATGACCTCTTGGTGGTGTGCGATGACCTGTATCTGGAGTTCGGCACCCTGCGTCTGAGGTCGCGGGGGAGCCACGGGGGGCACAACGGGCTCCGGTCGATCATCGAGACTTTGGGAACGCAGGCGTTCGCTCGCCTGCGGGTCGGAGTAGGACCGGTCGAGCCCGGGGTGGCTCACGCCGATTTCGTGCTGAGCGATTTCCCGCGCCGCCAGCAGAAACGGGTTCCGGAGGTCGTGCGTGGCGCCTCCGATTGTGCGGAGGCGGCGCTGTCCTTGGGAATCGCCGCCGCGATGAATCGATTCAACAGGGCGCCGGCCGAACGAGCCGGCCAGGACGCAGGCTAGAAACGGAGGAGTGGCCCGGATGCTACAATACGAAACGGTGTTCATCGCCGACTCGACCTACACGGACGAGGAGATCGACGAGCTCATCCGAGGGTACGAGCAGGTGGTCGCGTCCGCCAAGGGGAAGATGATCAAGATCGAGAAGTGGGGGAAGCGAAGGCTGGCGTACTCCATTCGTCGCAACGAGGAAGGCGTCTACGTCCTGATGACCATCGAGTGTCCCCCCGCGCTCGTCAAGGAGCTGGACCGGCGCTACCGCATGAACGACCGCATCCTCAGGCATCTCGTCGTGCGCGTCGAGAACGAGGCCCAGCTGGGGCCGTCGCCGATGATGAAGCCCCGGCCGGAGCGGGAGGATCTGCTCGCCGAGCCGCCGCTCGCGCCCTAAACCACCATGGGAGCCAGGATGGAGACCAGGGAATCGGGTGGCCGCGGGCACGATCGCGGCCGCAAGAAGCAGTACAAGAAGAAATTCCTGTTCCGGAAGAAGAAGTTCTGCAAGTTCTGCGACGAGAAAATCAAGTTCATCGACTACAAGGATCTCCGCCTCCTCCAGGCGTTCACCCCGGAGCGGGCCAAGATCTTCCCACGGCGCATCTCGGGGACGTGCTCGAAGCACCAGCGCAAGCTCATGCAGGCGATCAAGCGGGCCCGCATCCTGGCGCTGATCCCGTTCACATCCGACTGAAGCCTCAACCGAAAGCAAGGGACACGCATGCAGATCGTGCTGAAGGAAGACATCGAGAAGCTCGGGCGGCGCGGCGAGGTGGTCAAGGTCGCCGACGGCTACGCGCGCAACTACCTGCTGCCCCTCGGCAAGGCACTGCCGGCGACGCCCGGCAACCTGAAGGCGATCGAGCGGGAGAAGCGTCGTTATGTCGCCCGTCTTGCCAAAGAGAAAGGAGACAACGAGGCGCTGGCAGGCCGGATCCAGGCGTTGTCCCTGACTCTGGTGCGCAAGGTGGGCGAGAACGACGTGCTCTACGGCTCGGTGACGTCCTCGGACATCGCCCTGGGTCTCGAGAAGGAAGGCATCGTCGTCGACAAACGACGTATCCAGCTCGTCGATCCGATCAAGAGCCTCGGGATCTATCAGGTCCCGATCCGGCTGCACCCCGAGGTGACCGCAGAGGTGAAGGTCTGGGTGGTCAAGGAATAGCTCGATGAGCGAGACGCTGGTGGAGCGCGCCGCTCCAGGTGCGCGCTCGGCCGCCGCGCCTTTCGTGGCATGCCTTCTGGCCTGGCTGGTTCCCGGCCTCGGTCACATCTATCTCGGAAAGAGAGTGCGGGCCGGGGTGTTCTTCGCGGTTGTCGTGATCATGTTCACACTCGGGATCGCCTCCGACGGCGCCGCCTCCTTGATCGAGGAGCGGCAGCCGCTCACTTTCCTGGCGACCTTCGACAACCTCGCCACCGGCCCGATCGATCTCGCCAGCCGGTATCTCACCTACGGCCGGATCGTGTACGTCCTTCCGGGCGAAGAGGGCGACCCGAGACGCATGGAGCTGATGGAGAAGCTGCGTGCCAGGGTGCGCAGCGTCACCTACGAATACGGCAGCACCTTCCTCCTGACGGCCGGCCTGATGAACATCCTCCTGATCCTGGACGCCTTCGACATCGCGACCGGACGCAAGGACTGAGCGCGGGGGCGAGGCGATGATCCGCAGCCATTTCCTCAATCTTCTGATCTTCTCGGCGCTCGTGGCGGTGTTCTTCGCCTTCCTGACCCAGAACGACGCGAAGGACCGCCTGCGCGTGGTCCTGATCCTGGGCGGCTCGATGGTCGTGCTCTCGCTCATCATCGCCTACGTGATGTATCCCTTCCCGCTACGTTGATGCCCGCCGATCGGCTCCTCCGTCGTCTCTGGTTGTGGGGTCCCGTCCTCGGCTACGTCAGCCTCATTTTCTACCTGTCCAGCCTGTCACAGATCCCCTGGGCGGCCGCCTATCCCGACTATCTCGAGCATGCGACCGAATATCTCGGGCTGGCCGTACTCATGGCCCGGGCCCTGAACGGTGGTCTGCGGAGGTCCGTGCCGGGGAAGACGCTTCTTCTGGCGTTCGTCCTGTGCGTGGGGTATGCGATCAGCGACGAGATCCACCAGAAGTTCGTCCCGAACCGGTTTGCCGACGTCACCGACGTCATGAGCGATGCGGTCGGCGCCGGGCTCGGTCTGGGCGCACTGCGTCTGGGCCGGCGATGGATCGATCGGCGAGGCGCCTCGTGACGGGACGCGTCCAGGACCCCGATGCGGCGGTGCTGTACACGCGCGAGAACTGCTCGTTGTGCTGGACCCTGGAACGACTGGCGCGGCGGTCGGCGCGTCGTCACGGGTTGACGCTGGTCGAGCACGACGTCGACTCGGACGGGGCGCTGCGGTCGCGCTATGGCGGCAGGGTCCCGGTCCTCGAGCTGCCCGACGGGGTGTCCATCGCCGGCCGGGCGGGCGCGGAGGCCGTGGACGAGGCGTTCCGGAGGGCGGCGCGCGGCCCGATGAGACGGGGCGGTCTCTCCTGGGTGCGGCGCGTGCTAGGCCTGCGCCGCGGAGAGGGCTGATCTCGGAGCCGGGGGAGCGCCTCACCATGACGCGGATCGCGGTCATACCCGGGGATGGGATCGGCATCGAGGTGACGCGCGAAGCCGTCGAGACGCTGCGCGCCGCGGCCCTCATCAGCGGCCGCTCGCTGCACCTCGAGACACTGCCTTACGGCGCCGATCATTTCCTGAAGACCGGCGAAACCCTGCCCGACGCGGCCCTCGACTCGCTGCGCAGCTGCGACGCGATCCTCCTCGGAGCGCTGGGGGATCCACGCGTTCCAGACAACCGGCACGCCGCTGACATCCTGCTCGGCATCCGTTTCAGGCTGGACCTGTACGTCAATCAGCGTCCGGTACGGCTCCTGGCAGATCACCTCACGCCGCTGAAGGGACGCACCGCCCGCGACATCGACTTCGTGGTGTTCCGGGAGAACACGGAGGGGCTGTACGTCGGCATGGGAGGATTCTTCAAGAAGGGCACGTCGGACGAGGTGGCCATCCAGGAGGACGTCAATACGCGCAAGGGCGTCGAGCGGATTGTGCGGCACGCTTTCGAGCACGCGCGCGCGCGCGGTCGCCGCCGGGTCCTGATGTCGGACAAGAGCAACGCCCTGACCTTCGGGCACGACCTCTGGCAGCGGACCTTCCGGAGCGTCGCGGCCGAGTACCCCGAGATCGAGGCCTCGCACATGTACGTCGACGCCCTCGCGATGCAGATGGTCAAAGACCCGTCACAATTCCAGGTGATCGTGACGTGCAACATGTTCGGAGACATCCTCAGCGATCTGGGTGCGCAGATCCAGGGTGGTCTGGGTCTCGCCGCCAGCGCCAACCTGCACCCCGGAAGAACCGGGCTGTTCGAGCCGGTGCACGGCTCCGCGCCCAAGCACGCGGGCAGGAACATCGCCAATCCGATGGGGGCGATCCTCTCCGCCGCCATGATGCTGGAGGAGGTGGGACGGGTCGACGAGGCGCGCCTTCTCGAAGGCGCGGTCGTCGGTTGCCTCCGCGAGAGGCGCACCACCCGCGATCTGGGAGGGTCTCTGGGGACGCGCGAAGTCGGGGAGGAGATCCGCCGCCGTCTCTGCGACGCCGCGGCTGCTGCTCCGCGGACAGGCTTCTAGGGCCCCGGCGCGCCGCTCGCGGGCGGCGGCTGGGCGGCTCCGCTGGACGCCTCGGGGGCGGCCGGCTCGGGCTTCTTCTGCGAGACGGTCAGCGCCAGAATCCGACCCTCGTTGCGCCCGTATCCCACGGCGATCCGGTCCTCAAACCGGATCGGCGAGGTGGTGAACCACTCGCCGGGCGCCTCCAGTGCGTAACGTCCCACGGTCTGGAGCCTCGGGAGCGCCAGCCCCACCACGCTCGCCTCCGTGAACGGCACCACCATCAGATGGCTCCCCGTGTTCAGAGGGTCGGAGTCGAGGCGGTGACCGAGGCGGACGCGCGTGAGCTGGTGGCCATTCCGCGCGTTCAGCACGTAGATGTCGTCGTCGTAGCACAGGACGTAGAGGTACGGCTTGAGGACGATCGGACGGGCGGTGCTGACGGCGCCGAGGCGGGCGCGCCAGGTCTGTCGCCCGCTCCGGAAGCGCAGACAGCGCAGACTGCGGTCGGCCGCGGCGAAGTACACGCGGCCCCTGTCGAACAGCGCGGCCGATGTCACCGCCGGACCCGCGCTGTGGCTCCAGCGTGTCGTGAGGCTCCCTTCGTCGAGCGCCAGGACGAAACCGTGGTCCGTCCCGACGAGAAGCGAGCGCGGCGCCGGCTCGGGCGGGGCCGAGGGACGGCCGGGGAGGAAACAGCGGGCGGCGATCCGTCCTCCGGCGGTCTCGATCGACAGGAGCTCACCGTCGATGGTTCCCACCAGGAGACGCGCGCCCAGGACGCGCAGCGGCACGGCCATCCGCGCCGGGAGGTCGATCGACCAGGCGGGATGCCCATCCGAGCCCTGCACCGCCGTCAGCCGTCCGGCGGCGCTCGCCTGGAACACAAGAGCCCCGTCCGTCGCGGGGCCGAAGCCGGCCGCCTCCTTGAGAGCGGACGTCCAGCGGACCTCCCCCGTCGCTGGAACGAGGGCCACCATGTCTCCGTCGCGACTGGTCGCGACGATCGAATCCGAGCAGAGAACGGGATCGCCGGCGAGCGGAGCCCGGAATCCGTTCCAGGTCCAGGCGGGCTGGAACACGAGCGACGGCAGCGCGTTGTCCTTCGCGGTCTCGGGACTCCAGTCGACCGGCTGGTTCTGAAAGACCGTTCGCTGCGGGCGCACGGCCTGGACCGGACGGGGCAGGAGACACAGGGCGAAAGCGATCGCGAGAGAAGCGATCCCGGTGGCCCCGCGTGCTCGCGAGCACGATGCGTGCGTCATCCGGTCCATTATAGATCCCGCGGTGCGCGCGGCTCGGCGGCGCCCGTGTCGCGCTGCTCGCGGACCCCGCGTGAGGCCCGCCGGGACAGCCTTCCGCGCCGGTTCGAGGGTGTGCTATTCTGCAGCGCCTTTCGCGGCAGGCTGGCCGCAGCTCGGCGGCGCACCCGATTTGCACAGGCACGCGGACGATGATCGAGGCTCCGAAGGGAACGCGTGACATTCTGCCCGCCGAGATCGGGCGCTGGCGGTTCGTCGAGGACCGCGCGCACGCGCTCTTCGAGCGTTACGGCTTTCGCGAAATCCGCACGCCCCTCTTCGAGCGCACCGAGCTGTTCGCGCGCGGCATCGGCGAGGGATCCGACATCGTCGCCAAGGAGATGTACACGTTCACCGACCGGAAGGGGCGGTCGCTGACGCTGAGACCGGAGAACACCGCGCCGGTGGCGCGCGCCTTCATCGAGCATGGCCTGTACCGCGGCGCCGGCCTGCAGCGTCTCTACTACATCGGCCCGATGTTCCGTTACGAGCGCCCGCAGAAGGGACGCATGCGTCAGTTCCACCAGATCGGGGTCGAGGTCTTCGGGAGTGATCACCCCGCGGTCGACGCCGAGACCCTCGAGATGTTGATGAGCTTCCTGCGCGTCCTCGGAATCGAGAGCGCCGCTCTCCGCCTCAACTCCGTCGGCGACCCGGTGTGCCGGCCCTCCTACCGGGAGGCGCTCCTGGCCTACCTGAAGGAGCAACGGAACTCGATGTGCGAGGACTGCCACCGACGCATCGCCGACAACCCGCTGCGCTGCTTCGACTGCAAAGTGCCGGCCGATCGCGACATCATGGCGCGGGCCCCCGCCATCATCGACTTCCTGTGCGCCGAGTGCCGGGGCCATTTCGACCGGCTCCGCTCCCTTCTGCAGGCCCTCGATATCGCCCACACGGTCGACCCGCGGCTGGTGCGGGGTCTCGATTACTACCGGCGCACCTCGTTCGAAGTCACCCTCTCGGGTCTCGGCGCCCAGAACGCTCTCTTGGGCGGCGGACGGTATGACGGGCTGATCCACGATCTCGGCGGCCCCGACGTTCCCGGATTCGGCTTCGCGGTCGGGGAGGAGCGCCTGGTCATGTCGCTGCCCGAGACAGCGGCGGTCCCGTCGGGAGCCCCCGAGGTCGTCATCCTGGCGCTCGAGGAGGAGGGCGTGGTGGGCGCCCTCGTCCTGGCGCGCGCGCTCCGGCGGGCCGGTCGCCGCGTCGTGTTCGAGCCGCAGCCGGGGCGGAGCCTGAAGGCGCAGCTGCGCCGGGCGGGCGATCTGGAGGCCCGGTTCGTCCTCATCCTCGGCGAGAGCGAGATCCGGGAGGGAGCGGTCGCGATCAAGAGCATGGCCGACGGCGCGCAGGACCGGGTTCCCCTGGAGCGAGTCGAGGCGAGGCTGCGCGAGATGTCCGGTGCCTGAGACTCCGAGGTTTCCCCAGAGGACGTGCACCTGCGGCGAGCTCCGGGCGGACGACAGCGGACGGGACGTGCTCCTGCTCGGCTGGATCGACAGCGTCCGCGACCATGGCGGCCTGCTGTTCGCGGACCTGCGCGACCGCTACGGCGTCACCCAGGCGGTGTTCAATCCCGAGCAGGCGCCCGACGCCTTCGCCGCCGCGAAGACGCTGCGGCCCGAATACGTGGTGGCGGTCGGCGGCCGGGTGGTGCGGCGCGCGGCCGACAACGTGAACGAGACGCTCCCCACCGGGACGATCGAGATCCAGGCCAGCCGTCTCGAGGTGCTCAACACGTCGGAGCCCCTGCCCTTTCCGCTGGGCGACGAGACGAGCACCGCCGAGGAGGTGCGTCTCCGGCATCGGTATCTCGACCTGCGCCGGCCGCGCCTGCAGCGGATCCTGACGATCAGGCACCGGATCATTCTGGCCGTGCGGCGCTACCTGGACGCGCGCGGCTTCCTGGAGATCGAGACCCCGATCCTGACGCGCAGCACGCCGGAGGGCTCGCGCGAGTATCTGGTCCCCGCGCGCGTGAGCCCCGGTCGCTTCTACTCCCTGCCACAATCGCCCCAGATCTACAAGCAGCTCCTGATGGTGGCCGGGTACGATCGATATTTCCAGATCGCCAAGTGCTTCCGCGACGAAGACTCGCGCGCCGATCGGCAGCCGGAGTTCACGCAGATCGATCTGGAGATGTCCTTCCCGGAGCCGGACTCGCTCTTCGCCCTGATGGAAGGACTGATGGAGGAGATTTTCCGCGGGGCGGGGCTGGACATCCTCGGACCGTATCCCCGGCTGTCGTATCGCGAGGCCATGGATCGGTTCGGAAGCGACAAGCCGGATGTGCGTTTCGGCCTCGAGATCCGGGATCTGACCGGGTCGCTCGCGCACAGTCCGTTCCGGGTGTTCTCGGACACGGCGCAGAAGGGCGGAGTGATCAGGGCGTTTCTCGTCCCGGGCGGAGGTGCCTGGTCGCGCCAGCGGGTCGACCATCTCGTCGACGCGGCCAAGACCCTTGGATCGAAGGGTCTCATCTGGATCAAGGCCACCGGCGGGACGATCCAGTCCTCGGTCCTCAAGCACCTCACCGAGGAGGGTTGTCGCGCCGTTCTGAGGGATCTGGGCTCGCGGGGCGACGACCTGGCGCTCCTGGTGGCGGACTCCTGGAAGGAGGCCTGTACGATTCTCGGTCTCCTGCGGCTGCAGATCGGTCGGTCGGAGAAGCTCGTCGACGAGACGACGCACGCGCTGCTCTGGGTCCACGAGTTCCCCTTGTTCGAGCACAGCGAGGTGGAGGGTCGTCTGGTCTCCTGCCATCATCCGTTCACCTCGCCCCGTCCGGAGGACGTCCCGCTTCTGGAGCGCGACCCCGCGCGGGCGCGCGCCCTCGCCTACGATCTGGTGCTCGACGGAGTGGAGATCGGCGGCGGGAGCATCCGCATCCATCGCAGCGACCTGCAGGCCAGGGTCTTCCAGGTTCTCGGGATCGGCCGCGAGGAAGCCGAGGCGAAGTTCGGTTTCCTCCTGACCGCTCTCAAGATGGGCGCCCCGCCGCACGGCGGGATCGCTCTCGGCGTGGACCGGATCGTCGCCCTTCTCACCGGGAGCGCCTCCATCCGCGACGTCATCGCCTTCCCGAAGACGACGAGCGGTCTCGATTTGATGAGCGGCGCGCCTTCCCGCGTCAGCGAGCGCCAGCTTAAAGAGCTGTCGATCCGTCTCGACCTGCCCCCCGATCCGCCCCGGTCGGATAGATAACACGCTGAAAATACAAATACTTACCTGCGAGCGCCTGCGGGCGCTTCGATTGACAAGACCGCGATCGGGTGTTAACTTACGGCCATGGTTTTCGAGCCGATCAACCGCTGAGGGGCACACCCAGCCGGATGCGCAAAGTCGCACTGCCAGAAGAAGTCCTGATCGACGTGTTCGGCCAGCATGACGAGAATCTCAGGGCGATCGAGAAGGATCTGGGCGTGCGCGTATCGGCGCGCGGCACGGAGGTCACGGTCCAGGGCGAGTCCGAGAAGGAGGCCCTGGCCGCCAACCTGGTCGAGCAGCTCGTGACCGTCGTGCGCGCCGGCTACCCGCTCAAGAAGGGCGACGTGGAGATCGCCGCGCGGCTGCTGCGGGACAACCGTCAGGCGGTGCTCCATGAGTTCTTCGCCGCCGGCCGCCTGCGCGCCACCAACGGCCGCTACGTGACGCCGAAGAGCCTCAACCAGAAGCACTACCTGGACGCGATCCGGGACAGCGATCTGGTCTTCTCCATCGGGCCGGCGGGGACGGGGAAGACCTATCTGGCGGTCGCGGCCGCGGTGAGCCACCTCACCGAGAAGAAGGTCGAGCGGATCATCCTCTGCCGGCCGGCGGTGGAGGCTGGCGAGAAGCTCGGCTTCCTCCCCGGTGACATGGCGGAGAAGGTGGATCCTTACTTCCGGCCGCTGTACGACGCGCTGTATCACCTGCTCGACCGCGATCGGGCCAACGCCCAGCTGGAGCGCGGTTCGATCGAGATCGCGCCGCTGGCGTTCATGCGGGGGCGCACGCTGAACAACTCGTTCGTCATCCTCGACGAGGCCCAGAACACGACGTCCGAGCAGATGAAGATGTTCCTCACCCGTCTCGGCAACAACTCGAAGGCGGTCATCACCGGGGACATCACCCAGGTCGATCTGCCGCCCGGCAGGACGTCGGGTCTGATCGAAGCGCAGGCGGTCGTCGCCGCCGTGTCCGGCATCCGATTCGTCTACTTCGACGAATCGGACGTGGTGCGCCACCCGCTGGTGCAGAGCATCATCAAGGCGTATGCGGAGTATCGCAACGGGCGCGCCCCGGCGGAGGGCCACGGCGGTCGCCGGCGGCGCCGGGCCGCGCGGGGCGGGCGCGGTGTTCCGCGAGCCTCCATCGATCCCCCCGGACGGGAGTGAGATCGCCGCATGCCCGGACCGTCACCTGTCAGGCCCGCCGATCGAGGCGCCCGCCGCCGGGGATTCCTGGCCGGCCTGCGGACGAGCGCCCACGAAGCGATCGAGCGCCTGTTTTCCTCGCGCGTGCCGTGGATCGTCCTGTTCTTCGCCGCCATCGCTCCCCTGGCGCTGGGTCCGCGTCTGACACCCGAGCCGCCGGCTCTGCCGGTCGGCTCGGTGGCGCCCGCCGATATCGCCGCGGCCGAGACGCGAGAATTCACCGACGAGGTCCCCACGCAGGAGGCGCGCGAGGCCGCGCGTCGGTCGATACGACCGGTCTACGCCGTCGACAGCCGCGCCCTGCCGGCAGCGGCGGGCCCGTTTCCCGAGAACCCCGAGGGGTGTCGCGCCCCGGCGCCCGCCGGCCGGGGCCCCCACTCGCGGGGGGGCGGAAGGGCAACCGGGGGGGCTTCATCGGGCGCAACGGCCGCGGCCGGAGCGGCCCCGTCCCATTCGCGTCCGTCCCGCGCGTCGCGCAGGGTCACCCGGCCCGCGCCGGGCAGGAGTGCCCTGCTGCCGACGATCCGGTGAACGTGCGCGTTCCGCAGGGCGCCAACCAGACGGCCCTCCACCGCGGGATCGAAACGGACCGT